>Ga0207891_1000015_pt1 | contig 369921 bp, 340 predicted proteins | sample LinPmetageLP50_FD_184061 | JGI IMG/M metagenome (GOLD analysis project Ga0207891, IMG submission 184061) | Marine viral communities from the Pacific Ocean - LP-50 (SPAdes) | ecosystem: Environmental > Aquatic > Marine > Oceanic | place: Pacific Ocean | collected 2011-08-27
CAGCGCTGGGTGATCGTCTTGACCTTGGTCCAGAATTTCACGCCTTCCATGCCGTGCTGGTTGGTGTCGCCGAATGCCGAGCGTTTCCAGCCGCCAAAGCTGTGATAGGCGACCGGTACCGGAATCGGCACGTTGATGCCGACCATGCCGACATTGACGCGGCTTGCGAATTCGCGCGCCGCGTGGCCGTTGCGGGTGAAGATCGCGACGCCATTGCCATATTGGTGCTGGCTCGGCAGCGCGAGCGCTTCCTCGAAATTCTTGGCGCGGACGATTTGCAGAACGGGGCCGAAAATCTCTTCCTTGTAGCTTTCCATATCGGTGGTGACATGGTCGAACAGCGAGGGCCCGATGAAGCAGCCTTCTTCATGGCCCTGCAGCGAGAAGCCGCGGCCATCGACGACCAGTTCGGCGCCTTCATCAACGCCCTTCTGGATCCAGCCTTCGACCCGTGCTTTTTGCGCCGGATTGACCATTGGCCCGTAATGCGCTTCTTCATCGGTCGAAACACCGACACGAAGAGCATCCATCGCCGGGATCATTTTTTCGCGCAGACGGTCAGCGGTTTCTTCTCCCACCGGAACGACAACCGGCAGCGCCATGCAGCGTTCGCCAGCAGAACCGAAGGCAGCACCAGACAGATCATTGACGACCTGGTCGAGATCCGCGTCTGGAAGCACGATACCGTGGTTCTTCGCGCCGCCCATAGCCTGGACCCGCTTGCCGGCTGCAACGCCGCGCTGATAGACATAATGGGCGATATCTGACGAACCGACGAAGCTGATGCCGCCGATAGCCGGATGATCAAGAATGGCATCGACCATTTCCTTGTCGCCTTGCAAACATTGCAGGATCCCTTCTGGCAAGCCAGCTTCGAGCATCAGTTCGACCAGCCGAACGGGAACCGATGGATCACGCTCGGAGGGCTTCAGGATGAAGGCGTTACCGGTCGCGATCGCCGGGCCGAACATCCACATGGGAATCATCGCCGGGAAGTTGAACGGGGTGATGCCGGCGCCGATGCCGATCGGCTGGCGCATCGAATAGACATCGATGCCGGGGCCTGCACCCTGGGTATATTCGCCCTTCAGGATATGCGGAATGCCGCAGCAGAATTCGATGACTTCCAGTCCGCGCTGGATATCGCCCTTCGAGTCCGCGATCACCTTGCCATGTTCGATCGACAGCAGATTGGCCAGTTCGTCCATATGCGCTTCGACCAGTTCCTTGAACTTGAACATCACCCGCGCACGCCGCTGCGGGTTGGTAACGGCCCAGGCTGGCTGCGCCGCCAATGCCGATTGGACCGCCTTGTCGAGCACCGCTGCATCGCCAAGATCTACCTTGCCCTGGATACCGCCATTATTGGGGTCAAAAATATCGCTCTGGCGGGACGCTGCTGCGGTTCCTCCGGAGGCCAGAACATGGGTGACAGTGCGCATTGAATAGACTCCTGATTGCTTTTGCGGGCTATATGCTATTTACCGCAACAATGCACAACAGCTGTTTCCCTATCTTTTATGGCAATATTGCATGAGCAATGGCGGCGCCGCCGGACAGAACCGGCCGATGGCAGGAATTCTCACGCGTCTGGCAGCGATGCTCTCGCTCGCGGTCATGTTTGCCTTTGTCAAACTGGCCGGTGAGCAAGGCGTGCATGTCACCGAAAGCCTGTTCTACCGCCAGTTGATCGCCATGCCGCTGATCTGCTTTCTGATCATGCGGAGCCGGGAGGGCTGGCCGTCGATCATCTCGAACAAGCACAAGCTCCATATCCTTCGCTCCTGCCTCGGCATTTTTGCGATGGGCCTCAACTTCTGGGCGATGACCCTGCTGCCGCTGGCCGATGCCACGACGATCAGCTTCACCGTTCCCATTTTCGCCACCCTGTTCGCCGCGATATTCCTGCGGGAGAAGGTTGGCATCAGGCGCTGGTCGGCAATCCTGATCGGCTTCATCGGCGTGCTGATCGTGGTCCAGCCGGGCGGATCTCTGATCCCCGCCTTCGGCGCAGCCGTTGCCCTTGGCGGCGCACTCGTCACGGCGGCGGTTACCATGGTGATCCGCATGCTCGGCCGCACCGAAACCAGCGTCGTTACGATCTTCTGGTTCTCGGTCTACACCCTGCCCGCGCTGACCATCTGCGCCTTCATCTATGGCGGCGGCCATGACGCGCAGACATGGGGCTATCTGCTCGGCATCGGCATTTTCGGTGCGCTCGGACAGCTGTCCATCACCCAGTCGCTGCGCTATGCGCCGGTGTCGACGATCGTGCCGATGGACTATAGCGCGCTGATCTGGGCGAGCTTCTTCGGCATCGTAATCTTCGGTCAATATCCCGGCCTGTCGATCTGGCTCGGCGCGCCGGTGATCATCGGTTCGGGCCTGTTCATTGCCTGGCGCGAACATGTCAAGGCGAGCAAGCTGACGGTTGCCAAGGCGGAGCCGAGCGCATAATCACTCCCGCCTAAGGGAGAGAGACATGCTGAAATTCATTTCGTCCATCGGGGCGGCGCTGGCGCTGCTATTGGCAAGTGGCGCGCAGGCCGAAGAGGCACCCGCAACCCTCCCCTATCACGAAGTCACCATCTTCGAAGCCGCCAAAATCATCACCATGGAGCCCGGCTATCCCGAGGCCCGCTATGTCGCGACCGCCGACGGCATCATCCTTGGGCTTGGCCAGACTCTGGAAGATCTGGAAGCATGGACGAGCAATCGCAAGGTCACCGTCGACCGGCAGTTTTCCAAGACTATCCTGATGCCCGGCTTTATCGAGCCGCATGTCCACCCGATGCAGACGATCATGATGCTGCCGATGCCGTTCATCAGCCCGGAAGAGTGGCAGCTCCCCGGCAAGACCTATCCGGCGGCGCGCGGCAAGGCGCAATATGAAGAGCGGCTGCGCGCGGAAATGGCCAAGAGCGAAGACGCCCTGTTCATCACCTGGGGCCATCACAAGCTGTTCCACGGTGACATGGACCGCGCCGAACTCGACCGCATCGCGCCCGACCGGCCGGTGGTGATCTGGCAGCGGAGCTTCCACGAGATCATCGCCAACAGCAAGGCGCTGACCCTGCTCGGTATCGGCGATGAGGCAGCGTTCACCGCCGCGTTCAGCAAGCCCAATATCGATCCCGGCCACGCCGATTTCGCCAGCGGCATCATCCACGAAACCGCCCTGTTCAACGGCATCGAGATGCTCCGGCCTTATCTCTTCTCGCCCGCCAAGGTGCAGCAGGGTCTGGCCGACATGCGCCAGATGATGCTCGAAAATGGCGTCACCACCAGCGCCGATCTCGCATTCGGCGGCTTTGGCGGACCGCAGATGGAGTCGGCTTTGTTCAAGAGCCTTTATGACCAGCCGACGACGCCATCGCGGATCCTGGCGATCCCCGTTGCGCCGCTGGTCACCGGCGATCCCAATGTCTGGCTCAAGGACATGAAAGCCAAATATGACAGCAGCAAATTCTTCTTCTCCAACCGGGTCAAACTGTTCGCCGACGGCGCGTTCTTCGCCCAATATATGCAGATGAACCCGCCCGGTTACAGCGACGGTCATGAGGGCAAGTGGCTGACCGAACCGGATGAATTGTTCAAGCAGACCGAGCGTTTCTGGGACGCCGGCTGGAACCTGCACACCCATGTCAACGGCGATCGTGGCCTCGATGTGGTGCTCGACATCACCGAAAAGCTCGCCGTCCGCAACGGCCAGAACATCATCATGGAGCATCTCGGTTACTCGACCGAGGCGCAGAACCGGCGGATCGGCGAGATGGGCCTCTATGTCTCCGCCCAGCCCAACTATATCCGCATCCTCGGCGATGCCTATGCGAAGACCGGCATGGGTCCCGACCGCGCGGCGCAGATGAGCCGGCTCGGTTCGCTCGAGCGCAAGGGCGTGCCGCTCGGCCTGCACAGCGACTTCAACATGGCCCCGATCGACCCGCTCTATCTCGCCTGGGTGGCGAGCAACCGGATCACCCTCGACGGCAATGTCAAAGCGCCGAAAGAGCGGCTCTCGCTCGACAAGGCGTTGCGCGCGATCACCGTCGAGGCGGCGCAGGTGATCGGTCTGGACGCGATGGTCGGCAGTATCGCAACCGGCAAGAAAGCCGATTTCACCGTGCTCGACCGTGACCCCTATGTCGGCGGCGCGGCGAAGCTGCGCGAGGTCGGGATCAAGGGCGTGATATTCGAGGGGCGCTGGTTTCCGGCGGAATAGGGTTTGTGCTCCTGCGCAGGCAGGAGTCCATCTCCTGAAATTGCGTCTACCTGCAATGGTTCAGTGTTTAGACCTGCTTGCGCCGGTAAAACTTGGCCATTGTGTCTGGCCCATCGTTTCCGAGATGGGCCGTGAAACGAGTCACGCGCCTCGCTTCACCCTTCGCAGGGGCACCAGCCCCAAAGTTTGTCAAACTTGGGGCCAAGAACGGTTTTTCGTGGCCAGCGGCATGATGTCTTGTTTGCACACAAAGCCACAAAGTTACAAAGGCTTATCATGCCTTCCTCATACCCTTTGTGCCTTTGCGTCTTCGTGCGAGCCCATCAAAGAAACCCCGTTCGTCCTGAGCTTGTCGAAGGACCGTATCGCTACGAACTGGCCTCAACCGCGCCCACAATTAAAACTTTACACAAACCCTCCCTTTTGTTTTCCGCGACCTTTGCCCCAAAGCCGCAGTTTTCCGGTCTTGTCTCTCCGCCACCATGGCGGCGAGTGTAACCTTTAGGCGAACCGGGCGATCTGGTCCGGTTGGTTCCGGCGGGCGAGCGCTATCGCCGTCATCTTATCCAAATTGTCAAAGAGCCAAGACGAGGATAAACAATTGGGCTGGGTGTAGGAAAGACCAATGTGCAATGCCGTCATGCCATTACGCCACCCGCTTTCCCCGAAGGCCGCGTTCGCTGCAAAGCAGGTCAATCGGTGCCAGACAGCGGGAACAGAAAGACATTAAACCGTGATGAACGCAAAAGCGGACATCGCCTTTGGTCGCTTTTGCCGGCAACAATTGGGTGGGAAGCGGTCATTGACTCTTCTTCCAGATGATGTCCGCTAACTCCCGAAGGCGGACACTAGATGCTCATTTGAATGCACCAATATTTGCTATTGCATTTTTCTGAACCAAGACCGCCTTCCATCGAAAAAATATGCGCTGTCTGTGGTGGCCATCCAATATCGTAGACTGATACCCCGAAAATTGTTGCGGTGTTCAATCTTCTTCTACCGGTTCGTAGCTTAACAAATCACCGGGTTGGCATTTCAACTCCCGACAGATCGCCTCAAGCGTGGTAAAACGCATTGCCTTTGCCTTACCGGTTTTCAGGATGGAGAGGTTGGCAAGCGTGATATCCACCCGCTCGGCCAGTTCGGTCAGGGTCATGCGGTTATCGTGCAGCAGATCGTCGAGCTTGACTCGAATAGCCATTAAACCGTCCCATCCAGTTCTTCCTGCATTTCCGCCCCGCGATCAAAAACCCGCGCGAGGATGATAAGCAGCAAGACGAGCAAAATACCGGAAATCGATATGCTGGCATCAGGCGACATTTCAAAATCTACCCCCGGTTTCGGATCACCGAGCATTGTGACCACGCCTGTAGCAAGCAGGCTTACGCAAAATGTTACAATTTGGATTCCGACGGCTGCAATGCCAATACCGCGCAGCCGGGTACCGTTGATATGGGTAAAGGGGTTGCCCTCACCAACCGAGCGCACGATCCGACGCAAACGATCGACCGCAAAAAGCGTCAGCAACATCAAGACAACCGCCAGTGCCATTATCAATGCGATCATCCCGAAAATCTCAGGTTCGGGCGGGCTCACAAATGCCTTTGCCATTTCCGCCAGCAGATATTGATAGGTGAAGGGTATTGCCAGCAAGCAAATTGTAACAACGCCTATTCCAGCCAACAAAACCCACTTGCTAAAAGCCAATATGCTACGCGCGGATTTGAGCACGATATCATTTGATTGTGAATCCTTTTTCATATTCGTTTCCATCACCGAGTCTCCGTAATTTATTGTCCTTCAATAATCTACATATTGATATATGGCAATATACTTATTGATTATCGATATGGAATATGCCACATGCTTTTCACTTCGGAACATCAGTCCGTTGGGAAACAGGGAGAAATGGCCAATGTTGGAAAACTATCGGAAAACGGGCGGCCTTGCGGCTTTGACGGAGGCGCTGTGCTATATTGTCGGGTTCGCGATATTTGTCTTTTTCCTCGATTTTCCAGGCAATTCCAACCCTGTTGAGAATGTAGAGTTTCTCATCGAGAATAAAATTCTCATCATGTCCACCATGTCGATAATCTATATATTTGCCGCGCTGGTTTTGGCTGTTCTGATCTTGGCACTGCATGACCAATTGAAGGAAAAATCGCCCAAAGCGATGCAAGTCGCAACATCGGTGGGCCTCATTTGGGCTGGCGTGGTTGTAGCCAGCGGGATGATTTTCAATGTCGGCGCGGAAGGCGTGATCAGTATATATGCAAATGATCCTGAACGAGCTGCTACACTTTGGATGGCGGTTGGCATTGTTCAAGACGGATTGGGCGGTGGAATCGAGCTCCTGGGAGGCGTGTGGATTCTCATCATTAGCTGGACTGGTTTGAAGAGCGGTATTTATCCGAAGTTTCTTAACTATCTGGGAATTATCCTGGGATGTGCAGGCGTCCTGTCCGTTGCTCCTTCCTCGGAAATTTTTGTCGAGATTTTTGGACTCGGCCAAATCGTCTGGTTTATCTGGCTTGGAACGATCATGTTGCGCGATAAGGCAGCGGCTTGACCGAGCTGCATCCGATTGGACTGATCCATTTCGCGGTCGGCGCGATAGCATTGCTGGTCGGTGCAGCGGCACGGACATTTCGTAAGCGGTATCCGCTTCCTACCGAAAGCGGACTAAGCGTCAGGCTGGAGTGAACGTCCGCAACTGGGGCGCTAGCCGCCATTCAGTATCCGAATGCGCAATGTCCGCTTTCCTGCCCAAAGCAGAATTGGTTCCCCTCCGCCCCACTCTCCCGGGAACCAAATCGAACCAAAACAACCACTAGTTAATAGTAGCACCCTATAACCCTGTGATAGAAGGGCCGGATTGCAGGCTTTGCGCCGGGCTGTTTTCCGGCCAGCGACCGTTTCATCCGGGGGGATATAATATGGCATTTATCAATCATTTTGCCGAGGCCGAAGACGAGCGGAACTATGTGCATGACGAGCGCGCGTCTCGGCTCAAGGCGACCCGGGCGGTGCTCATTCTCGGGCCCCTGATCTTCCTCGGCTTCTTCATGCTGACCCCGGTATTTTCGTCGAACCAGGCCTTCGCGACGTTCAACATCACCACGATGGCGATTGTCGGCTTTTTCGCGCTGGCGATATTTGCAACAACCAACCATCATTATGTCGAATGGCCCTGGCTGGATATCCTGCCGTTCGTGGCCATGACGGTTGCCGCGGCTGTGCTGATGACGGTGTTGGTGCGGACCACCGCTGAAAATGACCTTGATATCACCAAGATTGCCGTGGTCTTCTTTGGCCTGATCTATTTCATCGCCAGCGTCGCCTTTGTCGCCAATGTGCGGCTGTTCATGATCTGGGCGGTCGGCACGCTGGGCGTGTTCATCGCCTATATGGACAGCCATGGCATCGACGTCGACGAAATGTATCACACCATCGTCAACATCAGCTTCTTTCTGCTGTTCGCGATCTTCTCCAACTGGGAAGCCGATCGCCGGGCGCGGGCGATGTATGTGGCGCGCCAGGCGCTCAACCAGGAACGCAAGAAGACCGAGAAGCTGCTCTATAATGTCTTGCCGCAAGCAGTCGCCACGCGCCTGCGCGCCGGCGAAGTTGTGGCCGATTCCTTCTCCGATATCTCGGTGGTTTTCATCGATATTGTCGGTTTCTCGAAACTGTCCAAACAGCTTTCGCCGGGCCATCTGGTCGAGCAGCTGAACGGGTTTTTCCTGATCGCCGATCAATGCGCGACCCGCTATGGGATCGAGAAAGTGAAGACCATTGGTGATTGCTATCTGGCGGTGTCGGGCGGCACGGCTTCCAACGGTCCAGGCGCCAAGGACGCGGTCAGTTTCGCCAAGGATGTGATCGCGGAAATGCAGAGCCGGGCCACGGCAAGCGGGATCGACATTCAGTTGCGGGTCGGTATCCATAGCGGCCCGGTGGTCGGCGGCGTGGTCGGCACCAGCCGGCTGGCCTATGATTATTGGGGCGATACGATGAATATCGCCAGCCGGATCGAAGGCGCGGCCGAACCCAATGGCATCGCTGTATCCGCCGCGACTTATTATCAATGTACCGAAGCCCATGAATTCGACGCGCCCGAAACCATCGCGCTGAAGGGTGTCGGCGATACGGTGATTTACCGGATCAAGCCGGAGATTACAGAGTGATCTGACAGTCCGGGGCGCCGATTGGGGCCCCGTCTCCTACCGTTTCATCTTCTCGAACAGGTCGACCAGCTCGTCGAATTTCTCGCGCTGTTCTTCGGGATCGCCCGTGGCAATCGCTTCGCTGACGCAGCAGGCGGCGTGGTCCTTGAGGATCTGGCTCTCGACCTTGGCGAGCGCGGATTTTACCGCTTGCATCTGGTGCAATATGTCCATGCAATAGCGGTCTTCCTCGACCATTTTGGCAATGCCGCGAACCTGCCCCTCGATGCGCTTCAACCGGTTCAGTTTCGCGGTGATATTGTCTTTTGTCATGGTTCCGTCCTTATCACGCAACGAACAGCTTGTAACTCATCCACAGTGCCATGCCGACCATGAATATATTCTCGGTCAGCGAGATAAAGCCGAGCGGCACATTGCTGTCGCCGCCGACGCACGCGCATTTCAGCTCGCGCTTCTGGATATAGACCGCGTAGAAGACCGAGACCGCACCGATCGTACCGATGAACAAAGCCACCGGAATGGCCAGCCACATCGCAACGCCGGCGATCATCAGCACGCCGGCCAGAGCTTCGCCGAACGGGTAGAGATAGGAATAGCGCACCCAGCGTTTGGCGAGCAGGTCATAGTTGAGGAACATGGTCGAGAAGCTCTCGATATCGCGCAATTTCAGATAGGCGAGACCGCACATCGAGAAAGCGACGAACCATTCTGCGGTCAGTATCGAGACCCAGGCACCGGTTGCGACAAAGGCGGCGGCCAGCGCCATCAGGAAGGTCATGGTGAACAGGGCGATGACCGGCTGGTAGCTGGTATCGCTGCGCTCTTCCTTAGGCTTGTCCTTGCCGAGAGCGACGCGCAATTGGTCATAGCCACCGACGCGCTCGCCATCGATAAAAGTCTGCGGCGTTGTTTCGACATCATGTTCGGCCTTGAACGCATCGGTCTCCGCGCGGGTGGTCAGAGGACGGTCCTCGACCGTGAAGCCCTGCCGTTCCAGCAGGTCTTTCGATTTCAGCCCGTAGGGACAGATATGCTGCTCCATCACCATGCGGTAGAGTGTTGCGGTTTTGGCGTTGCTCATATTTCACCCTCGAAATCCGGCACGGGTCGTGCGGTGGCATCAGCTTCGGTCATGGCCTTGCCGTTCGTCCGGATATCCTCGATCAGCCATTGCATCTCCTTGATCTCCCGGCGCTGCGCCTTGATGATATTGTCGGCCAGATCGCGCACGCGCCGGTCTTCAATATTGGCGCGTTCGCTGGTCAGGATGGCGATGCTGTGATGCGGAATCATCGCTTTCTGCCAGGCCTGATCGGAGATCGTGCCCTGCGAGCGGACCAGATAGAGCGAGCCGGCGAAAAGGGCTATAGCACTGCCAAGGATCAGCGCGTTCTTCCTTCTGTCGTCGTACATGCCGAGCATGAACAGCAGCATGACGATGGCCATCGCGCCGCCCATGTAGAGCGCCATCCAGGTCCGCGTTTCACTGAAATGGACATGATCCAGCGCATAGGTGTTGAGATACATCAGGCCGAACATCACCAGCGTCGAGGTGGCGATCATCACGATAAATCTTGTATATTTTGACATCTTCGGTGCGCTCCTTTCCTTCCTGCACAAGCGGTTATTTCAATGACGCACGAGCCATAGGGTTGTTCCGGGAAACTTCTGGCCGGACCCTGTCGCGCGGTCGGGCTTTGTCCTGAAACAGACCGCATCATCGACTCTTGTCATATACCCATAGGGGGTATATAGATTCTGGCATGATAAAAAGCAATGCTTCCCTTTCCCGTCGCCGGATGATCACCAGTCTCGCCGCGCTATCCGGGGCCGCCGCCCTGCCCATGCCTGCCTGGTCCATGGGCAAGATGGGCGGCCCGGTGCGCAAGGGTATTCATGAACTTTCCGGCGCGAAGATCGACCTGCATATTGCCGATGGCCGCTTTGCTACTGGTGGCCGGTCCGGCCATGCGATTGCGGTCAACGGCACGGTGCCGGGGCCGCTGATCCGGATGAAGGAGGGCGAGCAGACGATACTCTCCGTGCACAATATGCTGGATGTCGACAGCTCGGTTCACTGGCATGGCCTGTTGCTGCCCTTCCAGTTTGACGGTGTGCCTGGGATCAGCTTTCCCGGGATCAGGCCCGGTGCACGTTTCGATGTGCCACTGACCCCGCGCCAGTCGGGAACCTACTGGTGGCACAGCCATAGCGGGCTGCAGGAACAGGTCGGCCATTATGGTCCGATCATCATCGACCCCGCAGGACCCGATCCGGTACAATATGACCGCGAGCATATCATCCTGCTGAGCGAATTCACGCCGATGCATCCGCACCAGATCATGAAGAAGCTGAAAGTCTCGGAGGGCTATTTCAGCATGCAGAAGACCAGCGCCACGGACGATTATCCGCTGAGCGGCGAAGATCGGCGGATGTGGGGAAAGATGCGGATGATGCCGACCGATATCGCGGATGTCTCTGCGCCGACTTATACTTATCTGATCAACGGCCATGGTCCGGAGGACGGGCTGGAGCTGCCTTACAAGCCCGGCGAGCGGGTCAGGCTGCGGATCATCAATGGTAGCGCGATGACATTCTTTAATGTGCGATTGCCGGGTCTGCCGATGACAGTGGTGCAGGCCGATGGCCAGAATGTGCAACCGGTCGCAGTCGACGAGCTGCAGATCGGTGTGGCCGAGACTTATGACGTGATTGTCACCCCGACCGAAGCGGGCGCTTTTGCGATCGCGGCGGAAAGCATGGATCGCAGCGGCATGGCGCAAGCCTCGCTCACCTCGCAACCGGGACGCAAGGCCGCCTTCCCTGCCCTGCGCGATCCGCCGTTGCTGTCGATGGTGGATATGGGCCATGGCGGGATGGATCATGGTGGCGATGGTACTGAGCCGGCCGAGCCGATGGATCACAGCAAGATGGACCATGCGGCCATGGGTCATGCGATGCCGGAAGCTGCGCCTGCTGGCAGGCATGATATGGCAGCTATGGATATGAGCGGCGGCATGGATATGCGCGATACATCGCTGCTGCCCGATACGGTCAAGGTCGGTCCCGGCATTGATATGGTGGCGATGAACCCGCAGGACCGCACCGGCTATCCCGGACTGGGTCTTGATGATGTGCAGCACCGGGTGCTCAACTATCGCCTGCTCAGGTCGCTGACGATGGACCATCACAAGCGCGCGCCGGACCGCCAGATGGAGCTGCATCTTACCGGCAATATGGAACGCTATATGTGGTCGTTCGATGGGAAGAAAATGAGCGCGGTCGGCGATGATCCGATCCGCTTCGGCTTTAACGAGCGCGTGCGGGTAAAGCTGGTCAATGACACGATGATGGCCCACCCGATCCATCTACACGGCATGTTCTTTGAGGTCGTCAATGGCCAGGGCCATCACCAGCCGAAAAAGCATACAGTGATTGTCCAGCCAGGGAGCAGCGCGACTTTCGACGTGACCACCGACGAGCCGGGCGACTGGGCGTTTCACTGCCATCTGCTCTATCATATGCACGCCGGGATGATGCAGACGGTCAGCGTCGCCTTTCCGGAAGGAGCAGCATGATGCGGCTATTTTCAGCGAGTCTGGCAGCGATGATCGCGACCACGCCGACACTGGCTCAGGATCATAGCCAGATGGATCACAGCGCGCACCAAATGCCCGATGCTCCGGAAGAAGCGCCCGAGGTAGATCATTCAAAAATGGATCATGGCGCTATAGGCCACAGTCCCCCAGCCGCTCCGCAAGAACCGTCCCCAAACAAGCTGACCGGCCCGCCGAACGCGGCGGACGCTGTCTGGGGGGCCGAGGCGATGCGCCCGTCGCGTGAGGCGCTCTATCAGGAGCATGGCGACATGCATATCATCTGGTTCCAGGGCGACCGGCTGGAAGTTCGCGCGCGCGAGGGCGACGACGGCTATCTCTGGGATGTGCAGGGCTATTATGGCGGAGATCTGAACAAATTCTGGTTCAAAAGCGAAGGCGAAGGCAGTTTCGACGAGCCGCTGGAAAGCGCCGAAGTGCAAGCGCTTTACAGCCGCGCCATCGCACCCTTTTTCGATCTGCAGGCGGGCGTCCGGCAGGACCTGACCGGCCCCGACCGCACCCATGCGGTGATCGGCGTCCAGGGCCTGATGCCCTATATGTTCGAAGTCGATGCTGCGGCGTTTCTCTCGACCAAGGGCGACCTGACCGCGCGCATCGAAGCCGAATATGACCAGCGCCTCACCCAGCGCCTGATCCTGCAACCGCGCGCAGAGATCAATCTGTCGGCTCAGGAGATTCCCCGACTGGGAATCGGCTCCGGGATCGACAATATCGAACTCGGCCTCCGGCTCCGCTACGAGATCGTGCGCGAATTTGCGCCTTATATCGGGATCGAGCAGGAATGGAAACTCGGCGGCAGCCGCGACTTTGCGCGGCTGGCCGGTGAGGACGCAAGCGTCACCAATTATGTGGTGGGCGTGCGTTTCTGGTTTTGATCAGGTGGCGGAGCCGATGATCTTGTAGCAAATGCATTGCTACCGGCCACATATCGGCGGAACCCGAGGCGGGTTTCCGTGTAATTTGATCGACGCGAGGAAAAATCATGTTGTTGAAGAAAATCAAGACACCCGGCCTGTCCCATCTTTCCTATCTGGTCGGTTCCGGCGGCAAGGCAGCCGTCATCGATCCGAGACGGGACTGCGACATCTATCTCGAAACCGCACGCGCCGAAGGTCTGGAGATAACGCATATTTTCGAGACCCATCGCAACGAGGACCTGGTCTCCGGTGCGCCAATATTGGCGAGCATGACAGGCGCCACGGTATTTCATGGTCCCAATCCGGCAGGTGACGTGGTTTATGCGAAGACCGCCCGCGAAGGCGACCGTTTCGACATCGGGCAGCTGGCGATCGAGATCATCGAGACGCCCGGGCATACGGACGATCATATCGCCTTTGCGCTTTGTGACACGGAATATCCTGACGGAGCGGTCGGCGTGTTTACAGGAGATGCCCTTTTCGTTGGTGATGTCGGCCGCACCGATTTCTACCCGGATCGCAAACGCGAAGTCGCCGGACTATTATTCGATTCGCTGCAGAAAATTCTGGCGCTCGGCGATCAGGCGATGATCTATCCCGCCCATGGTGCCGGATCGGTTTGCGGATCGGGAATGGCCGAACGGGAATTTTCGACGGTCGCCCATGAGCGGAAAAACAATGGCCGGTTGCAAATCCAGAGCCGGGAAGAATTTATCGACACGAAGGTCAACGAGAACCACTATCAGCCACCCTATTTCCGGCTGATGGAACGCCTCAATATGGAAGGTGGCGATCCTGCTCCGCGGGTGCCAAGGCCGAAGAACCTGACCCTGTCGGAACTGGACAATTGTAACGCTACCCATTGGATCGACGTGCGCGATCCGATGGCTTATGCCTCGGGCCATTTTCCGGGATCAATGAACCTGCCGGTCGGCATGGTTTCTGCCTTTGCCGGATGGTATATCGGCGAGGAAGACAGCATTTTGCTGATCGGTTCGGATGAAAGCGAGCTTTCCGGTGCCACCGAGCATCTCGTTCGTATCGCGCTCGACAATATCGTTGGCGGATATACCGGCGTCGTCTCCGCAGCGGCGGCAGGGAAAAACATGGCGCAAATACCGATGATCGAGACGGACGAGGTCAGGACGCGGCTGGACGAGGATCGCGACAACTGGACTTTGCTCGACGTGCGCGATGCAGATGAACATAGCGAATTCTCGATCGACGGCTCCCAGCATATCTATGTTGGCGAATTGAACGAACGCTGGAAAGAGCTCGACAAGGCGCGGCACTATACATTGATGTGTGCCAGCGGAATGCGGGCGACCGTGGCAGCGGGTTGGCTGGCCAGTCGGGGGTTTGATAAACTCGATATTTATCTGGGCTCGATGGGGGCGTGGAAAGCGTCGCGAACGGCGGGCTAGGCAACCATATTTGCGGTTGGGAATTCCCGGGACCATTCTGCTATCGAACGCTCGCCGCTCCTGCTCAAGAATGATTGTCCAGCCAATATGCCGAGCACCATGGCGGCAACGTCGGCGGCCTGATCACAGACCAGCGCTATCGAAGAGCCGCAAGGCGAACGACCCGCTCCCGATAAGGCTGGACTATACTCTGTCCAACAATATACGTGGACAGGAACGGATATGAGCAAGATGCAATGGCACCAGCCGTTGCTGGCTACAAAAATCCGACGACCGGTCATGGGAGATCATATTGTGAAAAACACGCTGGCAGCCATATTGGCATTATCCGCGCTCGGCACGGGTTCCGCGCAAGCAGCCGCACAGGATGATCCCGCGCCGGGCGCCAATGATCTCGACACGGTCTCGATTAAAAGCGCGAGCGGCGACACATTGTCGCTGCAGCAAAAATCAACCCAGACCAAAGCGCTGGAAATTACCGAAGGCATTTATCAGGCCACAGGCTTCGGTAATAGCTTCCTCGTTGTGACCAACGAAGGCAATGTCGTCATCGACACCTCATTGCCGCAAAATGCAGCGGGCCATAAGAAGCTGCTCGACGCGGTCAGCGACAAGGTACCGGAATATATTATCGCAACCCACGGTCATGGCGATCATGTCGGCGGCATCCCGCTCTGGCGCGGCGAAGACACGCAGGTCATCGCGCAAGAAAATTCGGTCGAGTTTCTCCATTATCAAAAGCGCCTTGCAGGCTTTTTCGCGCTGCGAAACTCGGCCCAGTTCGGGCTTGCTATCGCCAGACCGGATGCCGGCTCCGCGCACCCCGGCAATTTCGACGCGGACATTCCCGCGACCATCCTGTTCGATGACAAATATGAATTCCGGCTTGGCGGACTGACTTTCGTCGTCGAGAGCGCCCCGGGGGAAACGCTGGATGCGCTGACCGTCTGGATTCCGGAAAAGAGCACGGTGTTCGTTGGCGATCTGATTTATGAATCCTTCCCCAATATCTACACATTGCGCGGCACCAAACCGCGCTGGGCGCTCGACTATGTCCGGTCGATCGAAGACGTGCTGCAGCTCGACGCCGAGATCATGATCCCGAGCCACGGCGAAGCGATCAAGGGTGCCGACGCGGTCCGCGCAGCGCTGACCAGATATCGCGATGCGATTCTTTATGTTCACGATGCAACCGTCGCCGGGATGAACGCCGGCAAGGACGTCCACAGTCTGATGGAAGAGATACAGCTGCCAGCCGAACTGGCCCTGCCCGAACAATATGGCACTGTGAAATGGACGGTCCGCGGCATATATGACGGCTATGCCGGCTGGTTTGACGGCAACCCCTCTTCGATACTTTCGATAAAGCCCAATGCGTCCAATATCAGCCTGGTGAAGATGGCGGGCGGTCCCGATGCCGTGGTGGCAGAGGCAGAGACGCTGTTCGGCAAGGGCGAGGACCTGTCCGCCTTGTCACTAGCGGAAAGCGTGCTGTCAGTTGATCCCAAGCACAAGCCTGCCTGGGCCGTCCGTTTGAAAATATTGCAGAAGCTGCACAAAGCTTCCGCCAATTTCAACGAGGCCGGTTGGCTGGGATATGGCATCCGGCAATCGAAGAAAGCACTGGCGGAATAAGCGGGCCTAATCGTCCCCGCGCCGGAGGGTCAATCCGCGCTCATTCAATGACGCGGCTTTTATAGGGCAATGTTCGTCAACGCTCGGGCCAAGACAGCTTGTTTAACCCTTTGGCGCTCTGGATATTTTGCTCACCGTGCTGGCTGTCGCCGTCAACACATTGTCTTCGTTGTAAACATGGCCTTCCATGAAGACAATTTTATAGCCTTGCTTGATCGCCCAGCCTTCAACCCGCAGCTTTCCAGCCCGGGTCGGTTCCAGATATGTCGTCTTTATTTCCAGCGATGACAGGCCGACAATATCCGGATCGTGCAGAAACAGGGCGTGGCTCATGGCAGCATCGAGCATAGCGGTGACAAAGCCGCCCTGGACGATATCGATCGAATGGCAATAATCTTTGCCGATATCAAATTCGAACGTGCAAGCGCATTTTTCAGCATCAATATCGACCACTTTCCCGCCCAGCATACTGATGAACTTGGGGCCGTTTCGATTGCTTTCTTCGATTATTTTTTCTTTGTTTTTCATAAATATATTCCGCGGCGCCCGTTGATGACGACGCTCAAATGTCCCGAATAGGTTTAAGTTATGGAGTCGATCAATTGAGAGCGTTTCCCCGAAGGAGACATTGACTGCCGCCCGGTTTGGAAGTGCCCCCTCAGTTCACTCCGCGGTCATTGCCTTCCCAATAAGGCGCGCGGAGTTCCCGGCGCAGGATCTTGCCGCTGGCGTTTCTCGGTAGCTCCGGAATGACGTCGACGGTCTTTGGGACCTTGAACCCGGCGATCCGCTCTCTCGCCCAGGCGATGACGCTGTCGGTGTCGACATCGCCCGCGTCCGCTTTTGGGGAGACGACGGCCTTCACCGCTTCGCCCCATTTCGCGTCGGGGATGCCGATGACCGCGACTTCGTTGACTTGCGGGTGGCCGAAGATCGCATTCTCGACTTCTGCCGGATAGACATTCTCTCCGCCCGAGATGATCATGTCCTTGACCCGGTCCTTGATATAGAAATAGCCGTCTTCGTCCATCACCGCCGCGTCGCCGGTGTAGAGCCAGCCGTCAGCGTCGACCGTCTCCGCTGTCTTCTCCGGATTGTCGTAATAATGCAGCATGTTGAGGCCGGATCGTGTGGCGATTTCTCCGATCGTGCCGGGTGGAACTTCCTGATGATTTTCGTCGACAATCTTCATCTCTACACCGGGCAGCGGGATGCCGATGCCCCGCATCCGTTCGTTGCCAGCCGGATCATGATCGCCGGGCGGCAGGATGCAGATGGTGCCGGTTGTCTCCGTCATGCCATATTGCTGGCAGAAAAGCGCCTGCGGCATGGTCTGTATACACTGGCGCAACAGTTCCAGCGGGATTGGCGCGGCACCATAGGTGATCGCGCGAACACTGGAAAAATCCGTGTCATTCGCGCGCGGCCAGTTGACCAGCATCTGCAACGCAGTCGGCACGAGGAAAAACTGGTTGAGTCCCTTATCGATGCAATCAAGCACGCTGTCGGGATGGAATTCGGGAATGACCATCATCGTCGCACCGTTGTAAAAGGCGATCGGGCCGATGCCGGACCCTGCAATATGCGCGCAGGGCATGACCGCGAGCGTGCTGTCGCCGGGCTTCAGGTCTATCCATGCATGGTCGGGATGATCCTCGACCAGAGGCCGCAGCTTGAACAGATTGTCGCTGGTCAGGACCGCGCCCTTGGGATTGCCGGTGGTGCCGGAGGTGTAGAGTTGCAGCACGCCTTCTGCCGGGTCGCACTGGGGCAGATCGCCGGGCGCTGTGTTGGCTACAAAATCGGCCAGTGTTGGCAGATCGGTGCCGGGCTTGGTGCAGATGATCGTCTTGGTATCGGGCGACTCTTTGGCGGCATTTTTGCTGGTTTCGGCAAATTCCGGTTCGCAGATCAGCAGCGGTGCCCTTGTGTCTTTCAGGACATAGGCGACCTCCGGAGCGGCGAGACGCCAGCCGATCGGCGCTATGACCATGCCGGCTCGGCTGGCGGCGGCGAACAGGGTGAAATAGAGCCCGCTATTCTTGCCCAGCCAGCAGATGCGGTCGCCCTTGGAAAGACCCGCGCCGGTAAAGGCCTGCGCATAGGCGGTGACCCGCTTGTCGAGTTCGGCATAGCTGACGAGACCGTCCGGATCGTCGATCGCGATATTGTCCGGGGTGTTCGCAGCCCAATGGGCGATAGACGACCCCATGCAGCGTCTTGTCTCTGTCATTTTGCCCGCTCCTATATGTTTATAACGCCCTGTTAATCGCGCGATTAAGCCATGGCAAGGGGGATGGTCCGGAGAAGGATTTTAAGCCCCTCCTCTTTAGAGGAGGGGTTGGGGTGGTGGCGATGCGCAAGCATCGCTCGCGTCAGTGAATGGCGGCCAGTCGGCAATCAGGCAAAAGACCAGAGAGCGTTTCTCCGCGGAGAGAAACCACCCCAACCCCTCCTTTGAAAAGGAGGGGCTTAATCCTGCTTTCGATAAACCAGAGAGATATTGTTAGCGGGCATCTCGATCAGGCTCTCCCGAACGAAACCGTTGCGTGCCGCCAGCGCGTCCATATCCGCGACATCGCGCAGGCCCCAGCGGAGGTTGCGGCTCTTGAGGCTGCGTTCGAAGGCGAGATTGCCCGGTGCGGTTTCGACATCCTCGCGCAGATAGGGACCATAGAGATAGAAAGGCGCGCCCGGAGGGAGCAGCTTGCCGGCCTTTTCAAACAGGCCGATGCTCGATTCCCACGGGCTGATATGGACCATGTTGATGCACAGGATCGCCGCCACGTTCTCCACGTCCCACTGCGCGGCCTGCGCATCGAGCTGTTTTGGCGGCAGAATATTCGGCACCGCTTCGCGCTTCGTCCACGCGGTGATCGACTCGCAGCATGCGGGATCGGGGTCGCTCGGCTGGAATGTCAGATCGGGAAAAGTCCGGCCGAAATAGACGGCATGCTCGCCGGTGCCGCTGGCGACTTCCAATATGCTTCCCTGATCCGGCAGGATATCGCGCAAGACTTCGACAATCGCATCACGGTTGCGGAGCGTTGCCGGAGCGTGCCGCTGTTCATTCGAGCCGGCATCATCAATGGTCCAGGGTTTGGAATCAGTCATTGCTAGAACCTGCTATTTCTTGTCATTTACCAAACGGAACTGCGTCATAGTCGGCCTTCACCGCTGCATAGCGCATATCGATGCCCGCTGCGAACTCGGGATGGGAGAAGATATATAGCCTGTTCTCCTCGACGCAAGTCGCCGTCCACTCGCCAAGATCGGCAGGATCAAGTCCGCCATCAATCACCTTGCTCATTTCCTGGAACTGCGGGTCTTCTTCATTCCCTCCGCCAGTCGGCTTGTTAAAGCCGCTGCGGTGGATATTGGTTTTAACCCACGCCGGACAAAGAACGCTGACGCCGATATCGGCGGGCGCCAGTTCCTGCTGCATGGCTTCGGAATAGCCGACGACCGCGAATTTCGTCGCATGATAGGGCGCCATGCCCGGACCCGCGATGTGGCCCGCAAGCGATGCGGTGTTGATGATATGACCGCCCTCGCCGTGGCTCTTGATCAGCGGCGTGAATATTTCCACGCCGTGCGCCACGCCCATCAGATTGATATCGACGATCCAGCGCCAGTCTTTCAGGTCAATCTCGCCGGTCATGCCGCCCAGCGCGACTCCGGCATTATTGACGACGATATGGACTTTGCCGAAACGGTCGATGGTCGCCTGCGCCGCCGCGCGCATTTGCGCTTCGTCCGCGACATCGCAGACCACGGTTGCCACATCAGCGCCATCGGCCCTCAAGGTTTCTGCAGCAGCATCGAGCGTGGATTGATCAATATCGGCAAGCATCAGTTTCGCGCCGCGCTTTGCAAAGGCTTGAGCGATGCCAAGCCCGATACCCGCAGCTCCGCCGGTGATAAAGGCTACGCTGCTGCTGTCGATTTTCATAATATATGCTTTCGAAAGGATATTCGTGGAAGGAATTTGCGAGCTTATTGCCGACGATGAAGCAGTATTGCCAGCCTTATGGTCCGGATTGGCGAGATTATCTGACACGGGCTTCCCCCCTCACAGTTTTGGGCCGCAGTTTTGACTGCAAAATCGCTACGATCGAGCGTTTGCCTGTCCGGCGGTTTTGCGATATTATCTCGTTTGATGATGAAATTTTTCCGCCCCGAAGAAGACAGCGCCCAGGTCAAATTTCCACCACCGCTGGTCTATGTCGGTTTTCTGCTGGCCGGATTGTTGCTCGACCGTCTGAGCAACCGGATACCGGACTTCATTCCGGTTTCTCCCTGGATCATGGCGGCCGGGGGCATTGCGCTCTTGTCCGGTATCTTTGTGATGCTCGCCGGAACCAGCCACTTCAGGAAACTGGGCAATAATCTCGAGCCGTGGAAGCACAGCAACCAGATCGTCAGTACCGGCATCTACCGCTACACCCGCAATCCGATGTATCTGGGCATGGCGCTAGCCTATCTCGGTCTTGCCTTATGGTTCCGCAGCAGCTGGGCCATGATCCTGCTGCTGGTCGCGATTCTGGTCATTCGCACACAAGTGATCGCGCGGGAAGAACGCTATCTGGCGACAAAATTCGGTGACGAATATCTCGCCTATAAAGCCAAGGTTCGCCGCTGGTTTTAGAGCCACCTCGCTGGCCTCTATCCGGCGCCCGGACAACCATCTGAAAAAGCGAGATGTTCTTTCCGAAACTTGCCGGTTTCTGTAGGCTGGAACTATGCCGAATGATTCTCTCGATCCGCTGATCTGCGACGCCTATGCTATCGCGGCCCAGCCGGAACGGTTGATTAAATTATTGACGGTGTTGCAGGAGCCGGGTGCCGAGGATGAAGGCGCGCTTCAGCCGCATTTTGCCAATGTCACCGCGTTGCTGACCGAAATTGATCCCAGTGTCGGGGATGATTTTTCCACCTATGCCCGGGACCTGGACAGGACCGGCGGCGAGCTGATGCCAGCGGACCTGAAACTTGGTCCGTCGATGACCGTGTTGCACGCCGACGAACAGATTTTTCAAAGCGCAGAAATCGTCCGCGGACAATCGATACCCGACTGGCTTTTCGACGTCGATGGCGAGACCTTTGCCCAGGTCGAAAGGCTCATGGCTGGCGGAAGCAAGGCTGGACCGGTGATCATTCGCCTATATATGGATCCCGAGGATGACAGAGGCGTGCTGTTCGCCGCGCAGACATCCGGCGCCGACAGTGCGCAACTGGACTTCCGGGTGATGCGACTGCGCTGGGACCCTGTCAGTGGCGATGCGTTCGCGCGGTCGCTAGGGCTTACCGCCACAGAGAAAAAGCTGGCGGAATATCTGGTCAATGGCCTGTCTGTCCTGGAATTTGCGTCCGATCGCCAGCGCGCTCTGGGGACCGCAAGAAATCAGCTCAAGGGTCTGCTTCGCAAGCTGGCCATTGGTTCACAGACCGATCTGATTGCCCTCTATGCCGGTTTTAGCAACGCCTTCGCGACGGCTGAGGCAAAGGCCCCCAATCTGGGCCCTGACCGTTCCAGTCACAAACTGACTTTGCAGGACGGTAGCCATCTGCCGTTTGAAATCTATGGCAATCCGAACGCCAGGCCGGTCATCTATCTGCACGCGACAATCGACGGTGCCTATCTGACGGCCAGACAACAGGACGCGGCGACGCGTCAGAATTTGCGCATCATTGCGCCCTGGCTGCCCTTTTATGCCGGCAGCAAGATGGCGAGCACGGGCCTCGCGGTAGTAGACGAATTTGTCGAACGGCTTGTCCATTTGCTGGATCAGCTGAAGATAGCGCGCTGTTCGGTGGTTTCGGCGAGAGTTGCCGCGCCTTACGGGATGGCCGCCATTCGCAGCCACCCGGATCGCTTCTGCGGACTGGTCATGGCGGGGACGATATTGCCGGCAGCCGATGCCAATGATTTCTCGCATCTCGCCATGGGCTATCGGGCACCGCTGCGGCTGGCGCGGATCGCGCCGTCCTTCGTACGGCTATATTTCGCGGCCATCTCGACGATGGTCCGGCGCGGCAAGAGCATGGCCTATTTCAAAAGCATTTACGGCGAAAGCGCTGCCGATATGAAAACGCTCAGCCGGCCCGATGTCGCGGAACTGATGCAGCGCTCGATGAAGCGGACATTTGAAGATGGCTATGAATCGACTGCGCAACAGGCAATCCTGACGGCGAGCGACTGGTCGAAATGGTGCCGCGATCTGCAAGTGCCGGTCACCGTCATTTGCGGAGCGGAAGACCGGCTTGCGCCGCCACACATGGTCTCAAAATTTTGCGACCACTATGGCTTCAAACTGATCGGTCCCTTGCCCGATGTCGGCAGTCTGGCGATTCAGCAGGTGCCGCACAGGATTTTCGAGGAAGCCGCAAAAAGCCATCCGGATTGAACCGCTTTCGGCGGGCCTTGTCGCCAGCCAGATAATCTGCCCGACTATACCATATGGTATATTCTAAAGCCCGCACAGCTTCCCTAGTTCCGCTGCTGAACCCAATGGAGGCCAAGGATGAAATTTTCGAAACCAGCTATCGCGGCAATATTTGCCATTTCCCTACTCGGCAGCGGCACGGCGCAGGCGCAATTTGGCGGCTTGAGCAAGGCGCTCAAAAAAGAAGCGAAAAAGACCCAGCGCGATGCGGAGGAACAGGCCGCAGAAGAAGCCGCCAATGCGATTGATAACGCGATACGCGGGAAAAAAGGCAAGAAGATCAAGATCGGGAAAAGCAGTGGCCCCAGCGGTTCAGTGGCCCTCGGCACGCCATCTGCCAATCTCACATCGCAAACCCAATGTGCAGGCCTTCCGCTTTCCAATGTGACGGTCGGCAATCTCGGGGAATATACATTCCAGCAGGGCTTCAGCAAAGAAAAGCGCACCGGTTTCATCAACCGCAAGCCGGGCACAGTGAGCGGGTCGTGCATTGCGCCATCTCTGCAACCGCAGGAAATTCTCTATTTCGAGGTCGACGAGAAAAAATACAAGGCGATGGACAAGGGCAATGACTTTACCTGGCAATGCGTGAAATCGGATGACCCCGGTGCCGGTACGGTCGATTACTGGACATGGCATAGCGATCAATATCTTGGCGATTCACACATGAAATTGCATTGCGGCAATGATCAGGGTGTCAGCGACTGCGCTACCGGCACCAACTCGTCCCGTGCCTCCGCCTATAGCGCCGACCGGAAAAAGCGTGGCAAATATGGTATCAGCTTTCTCGCTCGCCTCAACGAGCACAGCCGCGCGAAAACGGAAAAGCTCTACTGCCAATATTATAACAAGAGAACCGGCAAGAGCCTGGTCGCATTCGAATATCTGAGCGCACCAGCGCGATAGTGCCGAACCCGCTACCGACTATCCCGATTTCCAAAAGGAACCACAATATGCGTTACGCAATCGCCTTGTCATCGCTGATCATTTCCAGTCTGGCCGTTCCGGCGGCTTTCGCCCAGTCGAGCGGCACCACCGTGGCCAAGGATGGCAGCTGCCCGACCGGCTTCAAATCATCGGGAAGCTCGTGCAAATCCAGCTCCGGCAAGGTCGCCATTGCCAAAATCGGCTCCTGCCCCACAGGCTTCAAATCCTCCGCCAATTATTGCGTCGGTGACAAAGGCGATTATGCCGAAATCAGAAGCGGCAGCTGCCCGAGCGGTTTGAAAACCTCCGGCAAATATTGCGTGAAATAAACAAGCTCAGGTGATTGCGCTATCAGGGAGCGCAATCACTCGGCCGCTTCGGCAAATTCCTCAGGCTCGGTCCATACCAATATCGGTTTGCGCGCGGCCTGGGTTTCATCGAGGCGGCGGCGCGGGGCAAAGTAGGGCGCGGATTTCAACAATTCGTCACCCGCTTTGGCCCGTTCAGCTACAGAACGGAACGCGCCGATAAACTGGTCAATCGCCGCCTTGCTCTCGGTCTCGGTCGGCTCGACCAGCATCGCGCCATGCACCACGAGCGGGAAATACATGGTCATCGGGTGATAGCCCTCGTCGATCATGCCCTTGGCTAAGTCGAGCGTCGACAAGCCATTGCTGAAGCCTTTGTCGGAGAACAGAGCTTCGTGCATGCAGGGGCCACTCTTCGCAAAAGGCGCTTCGAGCACGCCTTCAAGACTGCGCAGGATATAATTGGCGTTGAGCACGGCATCTTCCGAGACCTGCTTCAGGCCATCCGCGCCATGGCTGAGCATATAGGCCAGCGCGCGGCTGAACATGCCCATCTGGCCGTGGAAGGCGACCATCCGGCCAAAGCTGCTGCTGTGATGGTCTTCGGCGGTTTCTTCCTCGACCAGACGGAATTGGCCGTCGTCCGTTTTCTCGACAATCGGCAGCGGCGCGAAGGGCGCCAGTGCTTCGGAAAAGACCACCGGTCCGGAGCCTGGACCGCCGCCGCCATGCGGCGTGGAAAAGGTCTTGTGCAGATTGATATGCATGGCATCGACGCCGAGATCGCCGGGCCGCACCCGGCCGACAATGGCGTTGAAATTGGCACCGTCGCAATAGACCAAGCCGCCGGCCGCGTGCACCGCGTCGGAAATCGCCTTCATGTCCGGTTCGAACAGACCGCAGGTATTGGGGTTGGTGATCATCACACCGGCCACATCGGGTCCCAAACGCGCCTTGAGCGCCTCGAGATCGACCCGGCCATCTCCATTGGCGGGGATGTCCTCGACCTTGTAGCCGGCAAAGGCAGCGGTCGCCGGATTGGTGCCATGGGCGCTTTCCGGCACCAGGATCACTTCGCGGGCATCGCCGCGCGCTTCCAGCGCAGAACGGATCGCCAATATGCCGCAGAGTTCGCCATGGGCGCCGGCCTTGGGGCTCATCGCGACCGCCGGCATGCCGGTCAGGGTTTTTAGCCATTGCGCCAATTCATGGATCAGTTCCAGCGCGCCCTGCACGCTGTCGATCGGCTGCAACGGATGGATATCCGCAAAGCCCTTGAGCCGCGCCATTTTCTCGTTGAGCCGCGGGTTGTGCTTCATCGTGCAGCTGCCAAGCGGGAACAGACCGACATCGATCGCGTAATTCTGGCGGCTGAGGCGGGTATAGTGACGCACCATTTCGCCTTCGGACAATCCGGGGATGGCGATCGGCGCTTCGCGCTCGAGGCCGCCGAGACGGCTTTCGACTTGTGGTGCCTCGGGCAGATCGACACCGCTGCGATCGGACGAACCGATTTCGAAAATCAGCGGTTCGTCAACCATCAGGGCGCGATTGCCGGTGTGGGTGGTGATGGAGCCATCGTCGGTCATCTGCAAATTTTCTTCCTGCCTGGTCGGGCGTCCTTCGGAGAGCATGCTCATGACAGGGCTCCTTCCAGAGCGGTCGCAAATTGCTCGATCTCTCCATCGGTGGATGTTTCTGTAACGGCGACAAGCAGTCCATGCGCAAGCGGTGCCTCCTCCGGATAGAGGCGACCGAGAGAAACACCGGCGAGGATCCGCTGATCGGCAAGCTGCCGCACTATGGGCCGTGAATCCGTATCAAGAACCAGCGTAAACTCGTTGAAAAAGCTGTCATTCAACAGCTTCACGCCTTTGATCGACGAAAGCCGGTCCGCTGCCTGTACCGCCTTTTTATGGTTGAGCATCGCCAGTTCGCGCAGCCCTTTTTCACCGAGCAAGGTCATGTGCGCGGTGAACGCCAGCGCGCACAGGCCACTGTTGGTACAGATATTGGACGTCGCTTTTTCGCGGCGGATATGCTGTTCGCGGGTCGAAAGCGTGAGGACAAAGCCGCGCTTGCCTTCGGCGTCGACGGTCTCGCCGCACAGCCGGCCCGGCATTTGCCGGACATATTTTGCCTTGCAGCCGAACAGCCCGACATAGGGACCGCCAAATTGCAGGCCGACACCGATCGACTGGCCTTCGCCAACGACGATATCCGCATCCATTTCGCCCGGCGACTTGATCGCGCCGAGAGCGACGGGCTCGGTGACGACGGCAATCAGCAAGGCCTTATGCTTATGCGCTTTTTCCGCGATGGCGGAGAGGTCGCCGATGCGGCCCAGTATATCGGGATATTGCACTACCACACAGCTGGTCTCGTCATCAATCTGGTCGAGCATATTCTGGCCATCAGTCGCAGCGTCGAGGGTCAGTGCCTGATAGGACAGATTGTCCTTGGTAAATCGGGCCATCGTCTTGGCCACCGAAACATAATGGGGGTGCAGGCCCGAAGACAGGATTGCCTTGCCGCGCTTGGTGATCCGGCGGGCCATTGTGATCGCTTCCCAGCAAGCCGTCGAGCCATCGTACATCGAGGCATTGGCGACATCGACACCGAACAGGCGCGCGACCTGGGTCTGGAATTCAAACAGTGTCTGCAGCGTGCCCTGCGCGATTTCCGGCTGATAAGGTGTGTAGGCGGTCAGAAATTCACCGCGCTGGATGATATGGTCGACGCTGGCCGGAACATGATGACGATAGGCCCCTGCCCCGAGGAAGAACGGCATATCGCCGGCAGCGTGGTTTTTCTTCGCCAGCGCCTTCATATGCGCTTCCACCGCCATTTCTCCCGCGTGCATTGGCAGGCCGTGGATCGGCCCGTTCAGCCGGGCTTCCTCGGGCACATCGACAAACAGATCGTCAACCGATTGCGCGCCGATGGTCGCCAGCATCGATTGCCGGTCGTCAGGGGTCAGCGGGAGATAACGCATTATATTCTTCCTTCCAATCGCCCCTCCCTTTCAAGGGAGGGGAAAGGGGTGGGTTATGAGGAGGCTGGCTCGATGCCAGCATCCAAATTTGCGAGTGAGGACAGGCCCCACTCCAACCCCTCCCCTGAAGGGGAGTGGCTATTTATCCTACAGTTCGTCGACAAAGGCGCGATAGGCCTTCTCGTCCATCAGGTCGTCGAGTTCACTCTTGTCCGACAGGGTCAGGCGGAAAAACCAGCCGTCTTCCTCTGCCGATGAATTGACCAGTGCCGGTTCTTCTTCCAGCATTTCGTTCACTTCGACCACTTCGCCGGAGACCGCCGCATAGACGTCGGACGCGGCCTTGACCGATTCCACCACCGCAGCATCGTCGCCCTGGCCCAACTGGGCCCCGACTTCCGGTGTTTCGACAAACACAATGTCGCCCAGCTGTTCCTGCGCATAGTCGGTAATCCCGACGGTTGCCGTGTCGCCTTCGACATCGACCCATTCATGTTCATCGGTAAAATATCGGCTCATTCTCGTATCCTCTTGCTGTCAATCTATGGCTTGGGTTTGCGGTGATAGTTATGCGGTACAAAGGGCATATCGGCGACGGTGCAGGCAATTTTCCTGCCACGCTGTTCGACGGTAATCGGGGTTTCTGTTTCAGACAGGTCCATCGGGACATAGGCCATGGCGATCGGGCGCTGGAGCGTCGGCGAGAAACCGCCGCTGGTCACATTGCCGATAATCGCACCAGCAGCGTCTACCACGGTCGCGCCTTCGCGAACGGGCTGGCGACCATCGACGAACAGGCCAACGCGTTTTTTCGCGGCTTTATTGGGATATTGCGCGAGCACGCGCTCTGCTCCGGCAAAATTGCCTTCTTCGCGGCGCACCTTGGACAGGGCGAAGTTCAGATTGGCTTCGACCGGCAATATATCCGCATTCATGTCATGACCGTAGAGCGGCAAGCCTGCCTCGAGGCGCAGGCTGTCGCGGGCACCAAGGCCGATCGGGCGCACTTCGTCCAACTCGGTCAGAGCGGCGGCCAGAGTGACGGCATGTTCCGCCGGCACGCTGATTTCAAAACCGTCCTCGCCGGTATAGCCCGAGCGGCTGATACCGAGCGGAATGCCGCGCCACAGAAACGGACCCGCTTCCATGAAATGGAGATCATTTGGCAATGGCCAGTCCGGTTCGAACGGATCGATGTCCAGCCTGGCCAGCGCTTCCGCAGCCTTCGGTCCCTGCAGCGCCAATAATGCCGCATCCTCCAGATGCTCGAGGGTCAGGCTGTCCGGCAACTGTTCGCGCAAATAGGCAATATCATCATGCTTGGTCGCGCCATTGACCACCAGATAAAGATGGCGGCCGATGTTGGTCACCATCAGATCGTCCAATATCCCGCCATCCTGGGCGAGCAGCAGAGTGTAGCGGATTTTGCCCGCAGCCAGCGCCGAAAGATTGCCCGGCGTAATCCGTTCCAGCGCATCGGCTGCGCCCTCGCCGATCAGCTGCAACTGTCCCATGTGCGACACATCGAACAGGCCCGCTTCGGTCCGGGTCCAGATATGTTCGGCCATCACGCCTTCATATTGCACCGGCATTTCATAGCCCGCAAACGGCACCATCCGCGCGCCGAGGCCACGGTGCCAGTCGCCGAGTGGCAGTTGTTTCAGATTTTCGCTATTATCACTCATCATATTTCCACATCAAGAAGACAGCCCGCAGCAAAGCCCTGCAAAACTGCCCCCTCTGTCACGGAACCTGAGAGTTTCATGGCTTTTCACTTCCGCTCGTGCCGAGCTTGTCGAAGCGCGCTTGCCAACCATCCTTCAACAAGCTCAGGATGAACGGCGAGCGTTCATGCCGGATCAAATCCGACGCCATTTACCCCTTCGGTGGAACGCCGGTCACTTGACCATCCGCTCTCTTTCCAGAGTGCTTGCGAGCCGTTGCGGTCCGTTGGCCTGAGAGTTTCCGGGGCGGTTGCTCCTTCGGCGGCCTTGCAGTCCTGTGAGACAGCAAAACGCTCTCCCGCAACGCCTCATGATCCTTGCCCGAAGGCACCGATCAAAAAGCAGATTTATGAGTGGATCAGCATGTCGGCGGAGTCAATGATTCTGTTGTGCAGTGCGGAAAATTGTCAGCGGGTCCTTCATAGCCATATCAGCCGCATATTTGCCTATGACGCTGATCGTAGCTAAAGCCATTACGATAGGTGCATTTCAGGGGGAAACAGCCGTTGCAGGAAGGATTTGGCGATGATGACTTGCTTATAACCATGAAAAAAACGTTCACCCTTTGCCTGCTGTTGCTGTGCAGCATCGCGCCCGCTGCCGCTTTCGCCGAAACCCGCGCACTGGTGATGGCGTCCAATTACGATCTGATTGATACAAATGCTGCTCTGTTGCTTGCCAATCCCCTGGCCGACGCCGGGCTGGTAACGCGGGCACTGGCGAAGGGCGGGATCGAACATATCACCCTGATCAACGAACCACAGGTCGAGGACTGGGACGAGAAATTCACGGCCTTTGCGGATAGTCTCGGCCCGGACGATATCGCCCTGCTCTATTATGCCGGACACGGCTTCCAGATCAGGGGGCGCAACTATTTCCTCGCATCCGATGGCGTCTCGCTGATCCCGCTCGATGCGATGGTGCAGAAATTGACCGAAGCGGCGAAGGGCGCGATCATCATCGTCGATGCGTGCCGGAACAATCCCCTCGCCAAAAACCCGGCACCCCGCGAAATGGCGGTCCATAGCATCGCGAGAGCCAGCCGGCAGGCCGAAACGATTACCCTGGACGATATCAGAAATGCCCAATCCGGCCTTGCCCAGCTTGGCAATCTGCGCGGTCTTTCGGCCATTTTATTATTCTCGACCGAACCCGGCAATGTCGCCGAGGACGGGGACGTTCCCGGCAAAGGCAGCCCTTTCGCCAAAGCTTTCGCGCGCGAGATCCGGAAACGCCAGTCGCTCGACGAGGTGATGCGCAAAACGGCGGTTCGGGTGAACAAGCAGACCAACGGCCGCCAATCCCCCTGGCGACAGGGTGACTTGCCCTTTGATGTCTATCTGGCTGGCATGCGCAGCTTGCCGATCCCCTAGGGTTGGTAGACCGGTCTTCCCGACAAGCAGGTCGATAATTTTCTCAACGAACTGGATAGCCGCGATCCATCTCCCGCGATGATCCTGTCCCGAAAATTGACTGGCGAACGGGAATTGACTAGCCTGGAAATTATCCAGAGATATCAAGGAGGCTGCAGGCTGCCATGAAAAAACTCGCTACATTGATTTGCACCGCCAATTTGGCAGGATTTCCCGTCCATGCCGCAAATCTGGAGACTATCGGCGAACCGGAACTGGAAGCGCGTCAGGACGACCAGATCGTGGTGACCGGACAAGATGTCAGAAAAGCCACAAAATCATTCGTCGGCAGGCTGGATATCCCAGAATTCAGCGGCCAATATGCGCGATGGGATGTACCCGTCTGCCTCGAAATGACCGGATGGCAGCCGGAACATGCTGACCGGGTCAGGAAAATCATCGAATCCACGACGATCGCGATCGGCCATGAAGTTGCTGCGGAAGGCTGCAAACCCAATATGGCGGTTGTGCTAACCGCAGACCCCGATGCTTTTGTCACGAAGTTGGAAAAGGCAGTACCGTCGCTATTTTCCCGTTTTGGGAAAGATCAGCGGGAAGCGGTCCGGAACAGCGACCAACCGGTCAGGATGTTGCTCGGCGCCCGCTTGTTGAACAGCGATGGAAGAACCATCGGCCTCGATAGCGCATTGCGCCCGCCCCCCGGCCTTTCCGACTTGAGGCCATATAGCGATCGGATTGTCCAAGGAACCGGGGTTGGTGACTCCCGCATCGAAACATCGATCAAATATGACTTTGTTTCCGGGGTGGCGATAGTGGACGTCAATAAAATCGACGGCCTCACCTTCGAAGGCCTCGCGTCCTATATCGCGATGCGCTTTCTCTCGGGCATTCCAGATCGCGGCGCTCCGGTTGAGGGGCAATCCATTCTCAATCTGTTCCAATCCGTCAAACGCACGACAGAGACCGGAAATGGTTTATCGCAATGGGACACGGCATTTCTGAAGGGCCTCTATACCGGCAAGCTTGCCATGCAATCCCGGCGCAAGCGGTACGAGATCGCCAAAACCATGACCAAGGTTCTGGACGAAGAATAAGCGGACAAAAATTGCGCGCAGAAGCGCCTCCGGGGCGGGACTAGCGAAAGACCGAGACCAGCTTTTTGTCAGTCTTTTTGCGACTTTTTGGCGTTCGGAATATTCAAACCAACGCCCAGATCGCATCATTTTCATGAACAAAATCGCCCGGGGCATTTTGCCCTGTCAGCGCGACTATCGCAGCGGCGACATCGCTGGCCAAAATCGAACGGAAGCGACGGAGTTTTCCGTGCAATAACAGATCCATGACCGGGCTGGCGGCGATGGCGAGGCTTTCGCCGAGACGGTTGTCGTTCGCGCGTTCGCCGCGCAACAGGCCGGGGCGGATGATGTCGAGGCGGTCGAAATTCTGCGCGCGCATCAGGTCTTCGGCTTCGCCTTTGGTCTTCAGGTAGAAACTCGATGCGCTGCTGTCGGCCATGGTCGAGGATATGGCAATGAACTGTTTAGCGCCCGCTGCCTTGGCCGCCGCTGCCACCGTTCCGACCAGATCGCGATCGACCGCTGCAAATTCCGCTTTCGAGCCGGCCTTTTTCATCGTCGATCCCAAGCAGGATATCACGATATCGGGCTTGATCTTCGCGATGGTTGCGGGCCAGTTTTCCTGCAGCTGGACATGGATCTTCGCCTTGCCGACATCCTCCCGATACGGTCTGCGCAGCAGCAGGTGAAGACCCTTGTCTCTGCCGTGTTCGACCAACTGCCGCGTCAGCAGTCCACCGATCAAGCCGGTGGCTCCGACGATCAGAATTTTTTCGGCCATGGTCAGGGTCCCCGCATATTGTCTGTTGATAAGCTGTCATAGCAGCGAAGGCTGCTATCCAAACCAATTATTGTCAGACTCACCCGATTGGGATGGGCCCCAGCCTTCGCCGGGGTGACGGATCAGCTTCGGTCCGCGCGCTCGCCAAAAATTTCGCCGTGCCGGTTACGGGCATAGCGGTCGGTCATTCCGGCGAGAAAATCGGCGATATGGCGGATCCGCTCCGGTTCGTCGTCGGGCAAGGCCGCAGCCCAGCTTTCAGGCATCAGGTCTGGCTGTTCGCGATAGGCTTTCACCAGGTCGCCGACCATCATCTTGCCCTCTTCCGCTGCCGCCATCTGCTTGGGGTGATGATAGAGATTTTCGTACATGAAGCGCTTCAGCGTGCGTTCCTTTTCCGCCATCGCATCAGAGAACCCGCCAATCATTTGCCCAGCCTGTCGCACGTCCTCGGGCGTTGTCACGCCGATCCGGTCGATCCGCGCCTGCGTGGTTTCCAGCACATCATTGGCCATCAGCCCGATCTGGTCGCGGATCAGCTCTGGTAGCAACCGCTCTTGCGGCACATCATCAAAACGGTCGCAAATCACTTGCCACCGCTCGGCAATGAACGGCAGTTCGAGCAACTGATCAAGCGTCAGCAGACCGGCCCGCATGCCATCGTCAATATCATGATTGTCATAGGCAATATCGTCGGCAATGGCGGCTATTTGCGCCTCCAGCGACGGCCAGCTGTGCAAATCGAGGTCTCTGGCAGCATTGGCCTCGGCCAGCGCCCATGTTGGCTGCTCCACTGGTCCATTGTGCTTGGCCAGCCCTTCCAGCATTTCCCATGTCAGGTTCAGGCCGTCCCAGCGCGGATAGGGTGTTTCCAGCTTGGTCAGCGTCCGGATGGTCTGGGCATTATGGTCGAAACCGCCGAAATCCGCCAAGGCTTCTTGCAACGCATCTTCTCCGGCATGGCCGAACGGCGGATGGCCGATATCATGGGCAAGGCAGAGCGCTTCGGTCAGGTCTTCGTTGAGACCCAGAGCCCGCGCCATCGTCCGGCCAATTTGAGCAACCTCGAGGCTGTGGGTCAGGCGGACGCGATAATGGTCACCATCGGGCGCGACAAAAACCTGGGTCTTGTGGCGCAGGCGGCGAAAGGAAATACTGTGAATGATACGGTCGCGGTCGCGCTGAAAATCGTCCCGCGGACCGCGTGTAACAGCGCGTTTTTCATCGTGCAGCCGCCCCCGGCTGTTCGCCGGGTCGCTGGCGTAAATTTTCAACTGGGTCATTTTCCGAGCTCGTTGACCTCGACACCATCTGCGCTGGCCCAGGCAAAGCCGTCACCGCCATCCTTGCGATAATCCGCTTCAAAGGCCTTGGCAGCCTTGAAATCGTCAAATGGTCCGACGACCAGTCGCCGGGTCCTGCCCCAGGGCGAGGTCCAAGCCTTCTGGCTCTTGAATATATCCGGCTGCTTTTTTGTCATCCGGCGATAGTCGAATTTCAGCGCGTCGAGATTTGAACCCGTTGCAATCTGTACCCAATAGCGTTTCGGATGGGCCGGTTCTTTCGGTTTGACCGGAGTTTTTTCAACCGGTTTGGCAACGATCTTCGGTTGCGGCTTGGCCGGTTCGATTTCGTCGAGATCGACCGGAACAACCGCACTTCTGGTTTCACGATCCGGTATATCGATGCCGCTGATAATATCGGCAAGCGGCCGTGACACCGGAACTGCTGCGGCCATCTCGGTAGAGGCAGGTCGCTGTTGCGCGAGATCGAAATTGATCAGATTGACCGGTCCGCCTGCCTTGGTTTCCTCTGCGGAAGGGCCTTGCGCAGGCCGCTGGACGACTGACGCAGAATCGGGCTGACGGCCGGCGATTTCAACCTTGCGTTCCAGGGTTTGCGATACCAGCACCGGTGGCTGGCTGACGCCAATCGTGGTGGCAAATCCGGGTGCGGCCGCTTTTCTTTCGGGCTGGATTTCGGCAGTCTTGATTGGTTCCGGCTCTATCGTCTGAGGCGTTACAGGCTGCGGTGCCGGAACCGGCTTGCTGATCGCAGTGGTCGTCGAACGAGATGCGCGACCGGTTGACGGCGCTGGCGATGTTGTCTGCGACAGCGTCTGAGCTTCTTTTTTCTTCGCCGCCCGCCTGATCTCGCGTTCGGAAGGTTTCCGCTCCGTTGCTCCGGGACGACGGCGGGGCGATTTGTCGGGCATCGCCAGTACGCGGGGCCGCTTGGCATCTGTGCCCAGAGCCTCGCCGACCGGGATCAGGCCCGCATCCGCTCCATTGCCGTTTCGGGCAGCCTGACTGGATGCCAGTTGAACTGCTGCTACATCGACACCGATATTCTCGCTGGCGGGAAAATGACCGAAATGGACGGCAGCCGCTTTCTGGGCTGCGGTCAGCTTGGGCATGCGATCAAAAAACGGCTTGATCGCTTTCGCCATTCGCCGTTCCATCGTCTGTTCGATGATATTCTCGGCGTCTTTCTTCCTGCCGTTCATGGCATATATGAAAGCCTGGTTGCGCCAGGCATCCCGGTCGCTTTTCTGCAGCAAGGGATTGAGCTGGGCATCGGCGCGGTCTACGTCACCGCTAATTCCGAGCGACACCGCATAGCGTCCGGTCAACTCGTCATTGCTGCCATAGAGCATCGCCAGCTCATAATCTTTCTGGGCATCCCGGTTCCGCCCGATCAGGTCATAGGCAAGACCTCGATCCGCCGCGATTTCGCGCGGGGCTATGCCATTGGCCACCGCCTGGTCAAAATAGCGGATCGCACCGAACGGATTTTCCTCTGCCAGCAGCGCCCGTCCCAGACCGACTTTCACCCGGCCGCTGGTCGAATATATTTGATCCGCTTTGGCCAGAAACCCGATCGCTGCGCGCATGTCGCCCAGTTCGAGGGCCGCCAGGCCGGCGTCGGCCAGCGCCGAGGAATCGTTGGAATTAATCGCGATCCGGCGCAGCGCATCCTGCAAATTGTCGCTGTTGGACTGGGTACTGGACTGGGCAACGGCGGGCAGTTCCGGCATAACAACAGCCGCAAGCGCCGCCGATACGGCTAGCAATATTTTCAGTTTTTGGTTCACAAGATACATAAAGGAATGATCGCGCCTGAAATCAATCGTTCCCGCAATCCGGCAAGGCCAATGGTGGCACGCGAAAGACAAACTCCCTCGCGCCGCCCCATTAGCCGATCAGCCCGCTCGGCCGAAACCGGAATTTACTGATTATTCTGACGGTTCAGAAAACGCGGAATATCGAGCGGATCACGGGATTTATCTTCCTCGCCATCATCGGCTTCGTCGCCTTTTGATCCACCACGGGTCAGATTGGACATCCGTTCGAACAGCGTCCCGCCACCGGTAGCAACGCGCGGTGCCGGCGGTGCCTGGCTGGCGGCAGGAGCCGCGTCTTCTTCAGGCTGGATGGCATCATCGCCGAGAATCAGCTCATCCTCTTCCGGAGCGGAACCGGTCGAGGCAATCCCGGGCGTCAGCGATGCGAAGGACGGCGTTGCGCCCAGATCATCGTCATCGCCATAGGTCGCGACAGGAGCGGGAGAGCGTTCTGGCTCGGCTTCGGCTTCGGTTTCGACTTCTGCTTCCTGCTCGATATCGGGAACCGGTGCGGATGCGATTTCAGCTTCCTGGGCGGCTTCCTCTACGCTCTCGTCGCTGGAAATGGACGAGGCGAAAGTGGATGGAGCCGGCGTGTCTTCCGATTTGCTGACTGGGCTGCTCATGGCGAAAGACGCCGATGGTGCGGATGACGAACGGCTGCCTTCGCTATCGATGCCGGTGGCGACAACCGAAACGCGGATACGCCCGTCGAGATTCGGGTTAAACGCACTGCCCCAGATGATATTGGCGTCCGGATCGACCAGCTCGCGAATATGATTGGCGGCTTCGTCGACTTCCATAAGGCGCATGTCTTCACCACCGGTGATCGAGACGATAACACCCTTGGCGCCCTGCATCGACACGCCGTCGAGCAAAGGATTGGCAATGGCTTTTTCTGCCGCTTCCAGCGCACGTCCGTCGCCTTCCGCTTCGCCCGTACCCATCATTGCCTGGCCCATTTCGTGCATCACGCTGCGCACGTCGGCAAAGTCGAGGTTGATCAGGCCCGGCATGACCATCAGATCGGTAATGCCGCGAACGCCCTGCTGCAGCACTTCGTCAGCGAGCAGGAACGCTTCTTTAAAGGTCGTGTTCGGATTGGCGACGAGGAACAGATTCTGGTTCGGAATGACGATCAACGTGTCGACATTCTTTTGCAGTTCTTCGATGCCAGCTTCGGCCGCTTTCATCCGGCGTGTGCCTTCGAAAGTGAATGGTTTGGTTACTACGCCAACGGTCAAAATGCCGCGGTCGCGTGCCGCTTTTGCGATCACAGGGGCTGCACCGGTACCGGTACCGCCGCCCATGCCGGCAGCGATGAAGCACATATGCGTGCCGTCCAGAGCCTGCTCGACCAGATCAATGGTTTCCTCGGCGGCTGCACGACCGACTTCGGGACGCGATCCCGCACCCAGACCCTGCGTAATATCGGGGCCGAGCTGGATACGCCGTTCGGCGGTAGAACTGTTTAGCGATTGCGCATCGGTGTTGGTGACGATGAAATCAACGCCTTCAACCTGTGCGGCAATCATGTTGGCAATAGCGTTGCCCCCTGCGCCGCCGACACCGATAACCGCGATTTTCGGCTTCAGTTCTTCGACTTCCGGTGGGCCAATATTGATACTCATCTCACTGTCTCCCGAGACATTTTATCGTGCTGTAATATTTGTTTAACGCTTTGCACAAATTTCCCGCCGGAATCACCCGAAAAGTTAATTTATTTTCGTCAATTTACTAAAAATTTCCGCGGATCGCCGACATAAGCCGTCCGATTACTGCTGATCCGCCATATTTGTGAACATTCTGGTGGCTTCTTGACATGAAGCGCAGATCAACCGGTTCCTGTGACGCATAGAGCGCCAGTCCCGCGAGACCGACAAAGGCCGGACCGCTATGCGCTTCCGGAAGCGCGCTCAGCCCCGTCGGGCGACCGATGCGCACCGTGCGTCCCAGCGCCGACTGGGCATAATCGGCGATGCCCTTGAGCTCGGCTCCGCCGCCGGTCAGAACAACCTGCCGCCCCACCGGACCGGTAAAGCCCAGTTCCTTGAGTGACCGGCCGATTTCACCGATCAGATGGTCGAGCCGTTGCCGGATAACGGCGATCAGCTGCGCCCGGGTGATCCGTCCGTCTTCCTCGTTGACTTCGGCATTATTATCGAGATCCTGATTGATTACATCATGATTGTCGCGCGGGCTGGTGGTGGCCGAACCATAGAAACATTTGATCCGCTCGGCCTGCGCGCGTCGCAAGCCAAAGGAGGAGGCGATATCGTCGGTAATGTCGGCGGCACCGTAAGGCAGTGTCTTCAAGCCGACCAGCATGCCACCGGCAAAGAGCGAGACATTGGTCACTTCAGCGCCCATTTCGACCAGCGCCACGCCAAGCTCGCGCTCTTCTCGCGAAAGACAGGCGTTGCCGACCGCGATCGGCGATGCGACGATCGATCTGACATTGAGATGCGCGCCGCGCACACTCATCTCGATATTGCGGACCGGCGAGGCTTCAGCGAGAATGACATGGATATCCACGCCGAGACGATCGGCGTGCAGTCCCTTCGGTTTCTTCACGCCGTTCAGCCCATCGAGCGTATAGAGCGCCGGCTGGGCATGCAGCACCATCTTGCCCTTGGGGTCTATGCTGTTGCGGCCCGCGTCGAGCAACAGATCGATATCTTCCTGTTCGATCCGGTGACCACCCAGTTCGGTTTCAACCGAAGTCAGCATGCTCTGCAGACCGCCAGCCGAGAAGCTGACCCAGACATCATCTATATTGGTGCCGGCGATGCGCTCGGCCTGTTCCACCGCCGCGCGGACGTCCGTCTCGGTCGTCTCGGTATCGGCGATATAGCCCCGTTTCACGCCTTTGCTGGCATGATGGCCGGTGCCCAATACGGTCAGTTCGCCATTGTCCATCCGCCCGGCTATCATCGCCGAAATTTTCGACGAACCAATATCCAGCGATGTGAAGATTTTTTCTACCCGTGCTGCCATGAGCCTATTCCTTCACCTCGATCATTATCATCATCCAGTCCGCGATCCGGTCTATCAACTATCCGGATCTACCGGTTCTTCTTTCGGCGGCATCCGCAGATAGGCGCGCTCGGCATCGCGCAGGTCGAAATGAACGACCCCGCGGCCAAGCAATCGGTTGATGCCATCCATTCGCGCGAAATTCAGCAGAGCCGCTGATGCCGTCTCCTCCCCTTCGGGAAGCGCCAGCGTTTCACCGCTGTCAAATTCCAGATCCCAGCGCCGGTTGCCGATCCAGCTCGCACCAGTCACCATCGGGCGAAGCGCGGGCGCGACGTCGAGCAACGAGTCCAGCTGGGAAAATTTCAGATTGGCTTTCTTGCCGACGATCACCGGCAGGTCGGGAATTTCCTCTTTGACGATTTCTTCCAGCGGGTAGCCGGTCTTGTCGATCAGCGAGAGCTTGCCCTGATTTTGCCACACGGCCACGGGCTCGCGCTCGACAATATCGACAATGAGCGTGTCGGGCAGCCGCCGCGAAATCCGGGCGTCCTTGATCCAGCCGTTGGACAGCAGATCCTCGCGCACTTCGTCAATGTCGACGAGCAGCATCGAACGGTCTTTCTGGGCCAGGGTGATTTCGTAGACTTTCAGTTCGTCGATGCGGTTGACACCAGTCACCTCGACCCTTTTTACTTCGAAGCCGGCATTGCCGACCGCTTCTGCTACCTCGGTCTTGATCCGGTCGTTGATGCCGGAATAATGGGCAACGCTATAGGCGCCGAGAATGAACACGGCCACCAGCCCCCAGGTCAGGCCCTTTTGCACCTGTTCCTCGGTCACCGGCATCGCGCGCAATATCTTGTCGAAAACCGAGACCTGCCGAACCTTGCGTTTCGCCTGTTTGCGTGGCTTGCCCCTGGCCTGGCTGTTGTTGCGTTTGCGGGTAGCTGTCATAGCGCTTCTCTCACGATTATCTCGACCAGCTGTTCATAGCTGATTCCGGCCTGTTTTGCCTGCTCGGGCACCAGGCTGAGCGGCGTCATTCCGGGCTGGGTATTGGTTTCCAGCACGAACAGGCCGGCAGCGCCCTGCTCGTCATCCCACCGGAAATCGGTGCGCGAGGTTCCCTTGCATCCCAGAACCTGATGGGCGCGCAGCGCATAGTCGAGACATAATTTTTCAATCTCGGCAGGAATTTCGGCGGGGCAGACATGCTGGGTCAGGCCTTCGGTGTATTTGGCGGCATAATCATAGAAGCCCTGCGCGGTTTTCAATTCGGTCACGCACAGCGCCTTGCCGCCGAGAACGGCTGTTGTCAGTTCGCGACCCTTGATGAAAGGCTCGGCGAGCAGTTCGTCAAATTCCTGCCATGGACCGGTAACGTCGCGGCCGATCGGATTGCCGTAGTTGCTGTCATCGGTCACGATTGCGACGCCAACGGAGGAACCCTCGTTGACGGGTTTCAGGACATAGGGCCGAGGCAGGGGATCGGCCTCGTAAAGGCTGGCGCTGGAGACGATTTTGCCTTTGGGCATCGGGATGCCTGCGGGGACGAGCTGCTGCTTGGTCAGTTCCTTGTCGATCGCGATTACCGACGTGGCGAGCCCGCTATGGGTATAGGGGATCTGCATCAGATCGAGCATGCCCTGCACGCTGCCATCTTCACCGGGCACGCCGTGCAACGCGTTGAACACCACATCCGGCCGGATCGCGGTCAGCACTTGTGCGACGTTGCGATCCATATCGACGCGGGTCACCTCATGGCCGTTTTTCTCAAGCGCATCGGCGATACCATTGCCGCTGCTCAGCGATACTTCGCGTTCGGCGGACCAGCCGCCCATCAGGACGGCGATGTGGAGGTTATCGGTCATGCTGTCAGCCTCGGCTTGTAGAGTGCGGTTTGAACGTCCTGCACATAGTTGGAACAACCTTCATCCCATGGAAATTTGCCATCCTGTGCACCTGGCCACACAATTTGAAATACTTCCGTAAGTTCTCCACCAAATTCGAGATTGTGAAACCACATCGAAGAGTTGAAATAGCCTTCCTCGATCTGACTGGGGTGCACTTTTTTGGCTACGCACTGAAATCCTTCGATCAAATCATCGATCAGTCCATTTTCAACTAGTTGTAATCCGTTCCGACATTGTTCCAACAAACCATTGATCATTGAATGCATGAGTTCTTTCTTAAGACCAAATATTATCACTTCCGGCTGACCCACGGTTTTCCGAAAGCCCACAGAATAGGCAAAATCCGGATCATCGCCATCCGCATCGAACACAAATAGTATCTGACAGCCATGTTGCTCGACATTGTCGACCAGACGTTGATGAGATTCACTGAGCGCGCGGTCAGCAGTCATGCTTCGTCCCCCACGCGCTGAATTTCCCAATGCAGTTCGACGCCCGAATGCGTCTTTACCCGCTTGCGCACTTCGTCGCCAAGCGCTTCGATATCCGCGGATGTCGCACCGCCAAGATTGATCAGGAAGTTGCAGTGCTTTTCGGACACTTGCGCCTGGCCGATCTGCAGGCCGCGGCATCCGGCTTCGTCGACCAATTGCCACGCTTTCTTACCGTCGGGATTTTTGAACGTCGAGCCGCCTGTCTTCGACCGCAGCGGTTGCGAAGCCTCGCGCTCGTCGGCAATGCGCTTCATCTCGGCACCGATGATTTCAGGGTCGCCGGCCTCTCCCACAAATGCGGCGCTGACAACAATCGATCCGTCCGGCAAGCCAGAATGGCGGTAGCTAAACCCCATGTCGGCGAGCGGAATCGTCGCCAGATCGCCGTTGCGCAGCACGACATCCGCACTCACCAATATGTCGCAGACTTCGCGGCCATAAGCGCCAGCATTCATGCGGACCGCACCACCGATGGTACCGGGGATGCCGCGCAAAAATTCCAAACCGGCAATGCCATGGTCACGGGCCTTGCTGGCCGCTGAAATTCCCGGCGCACCGGCACCACAGTTGAGCGTCATTCCGTCAGCTTGAATAGCCGCAAAGGCCTTGCCCAGGCGCACTACAACGCCCGGCATGCCTCCATCACGGATGATCAGGTTGGACCCCAGTCCGAGCGGCCAGACGGCAATTGTCGGATCGAGGTCGCGGAGAAACTGCTGCAGATCGTCACTATCTTTCGGTTCGAACAGCCATTGCGCTGGCCCACCGCTCTTGAACCAGACGAGCGGTGCCAAAGCAGCGCCTTCGGTCAGCTTGCCGCGGGTAACAGGCATGGTGGCCACCGCATTCATGAAAACGGCTCCCGGCGGGATGATCCGTTCACACTGAGCTTGTCGAAGGGCACCGCAAGACGGGAATTGTCCTTCGACAGGCTCAGGACGAACGGCAAGCTACTCGGGACTAATCGCAAAAATTTCATTTGCGCGCCTCCGCGATACCATCCGCGAGCCCGGCTGCCCATTTGGTGATGTCCCCTGCCCCGAGGCAGATGATCATATCCGTGGGTTGCGCTTCTTCGGCCAGTCGCCGGGCCAGATGTTGCTGGTCCGCGACCGTTTCCGCGAGACGATGGCCACGGGTTTTCAAGCCTTCGACCAGAGCGTCGCTGTCAATGCCTTCGATCGGGTCTTCGCCAGCCACATAGACCGGCGTCACGAACACCATATCGGCGTCATTGAAGGCACCCTGAAATTCTTCCATATGGTCGCGCAGGCGGGTAAATCGATGCGGCTGGACCACGGCGATCACGCGGCCTTGCGCGCCTTCGCGCGCCGCCGACAGCACCGCCTGGATTTCGACCGGATGATGGCCGTAATCGTCGATGATGGTCACGCCGTCGACTTCGCCGACCTTGGTGAAGCGCCGCTTGACGCCGCCGAAATGGTCGAAGCCCTTGGCGATCTGTTTGTCGCTGATGCCCATTTCCAGTCCGACCGCCACTGCGGCAATCGCGTTCTGGACATTGTGCCGGCCCGGCATCGGCAATTCGATACCGGTGATCCTTCTGGTCCCGCCGTCGCGATCGCGGACATCGACGTCGAAACGATTGCCACCGGAAAATGGCGTGACATTGACGCCCTTGACGTCGGCCTGGGCGGAGAAACCATAAGTGATGATCCGCCGGTCGCGGATACGCGGCAACAAGGCCTGGACCTCGGGATGGTCGATGCACAGGATCGCTGCGCCGTAAAAGGGTACATTCTCGACAAATTCGAGGAAGCTGTCCTTGATCTTGTCGAAGCTGCCATAATGGTCGAGATGTTCGGCATCGATATTGGTGACGACCGCGATCGTACCGTCGAGCCGCAGGAAGCTGCCGTCGCTTTCGTCGGCCTCGATCACCATCCACTCGCCTGCGCCAAGCCGGGCGTTGGAGCCATATTGGTTGATGATGCCGCCGTTGATCACGGTCGGATCTATGCCGCCCGCATCGAGCATGGCCGCGACCATCGAAGTGGTGGTTGTCTTGCCATGGGTTCCGGCAATCGCGATGGTCGATTTGAGCCGCATCAGCTCGGCAAGCATTTCGGCCCGGCGTACCAATGGAATCCGGCTGGCCAGCGCCGCTTCTACTTCCGGATTGCCGCGTTTGACCGCTGTCGATGTAACCACCACGGCGGTGCCTTCGACATTGTCGGCGCTATGGCCGATTTTCACATCGATGCCTTTGGCACGCAAGCCTTCAACGACATAGCCCTCGGCAATGTCGCTGCCCTGCACCTGATAGCCCATATTGTGCATCACTTCGGCAATGCCGGACATGCCGATGCCGCCGATTCCGACGAAATGGATTGTCCCGATATCGGTGCCAACACCCTTCACTGAACAGCATCCTTTGCCAGTGCCTCGTTGCGGGCTGTCAGCCGTTGCGGCATTTCTTTTTCTGCTTTCATGGTATTTCCGAGCGGCGATGTGCCGATGCTTTCGACCAGATCGGCGAGAACATTGACGGCCTCCGGCCGACCGCATTTCGCTGCGAAACGCGCGGCATTTTCCAGTGCACCGGGCTGCAGCGCCATTTTCTGCATCTGCTTGGCCAGTTCCTTGGAAGAGAAGCGCGACTGCGGGATCGACCGCGCACCGCCAGCAGCGACCATTTCCTTGACGTTGTAAGTCTGGTGATCGTCCATCGCGCTTGGCAAGGGAATCAGGATCGCAGGACGACCTGCGGTGGTCAGTTCGGCAATCGTCGAGGCCCCTGCCCGACCAATTACCAGATGCGCCCAGCCGAGCCGTTCGGGCAGGTCCGGCAGATAGGTCGCCAGTTCCGCCGGAATATCATGTTCGGCATATTTCGCCCGCACCCGCTCGATATCATCTTCGCGGCATTGCTGGGTAATCTGCAGGCGGCGGCGCAAATGCATCGGCAGCATTGCCATGGCATCGGGAACAACATCGGAAAGGATGGAAGCACCCTGGCTGCCGCCGGTCACCAGAACGCGGAAGATGCCGTCTTCCGACAAAATGGGATAAAGCTCGGACCGCAGCGCAACGACTTCCTCGCGCACCGGGTTGCCGACCAGATGGACCTTGTCATGATATTTCGGCTTGATCCGCAACACATCGGGATAGGCGGTGGCGATGGCATTGACCGAACGCGAGGCCAGCCGGTTGACCCGGCCGAGAACCGCATTCTGCTCGTGCACGATCGTCGGTATGTCCTTGCTGTTCGCGGCAAGCAAGGCGGGATAGGCGGGATAGCCGCCGAAGCCGACAATCGCCGACGGCTGGAATGTGTCATAAAGCTGCATCGCCATCCGGCGACCTTTCAGAATGGCGCGGGTTCCTCCGAGCCAGCTGCGCGGATTCTTGGTAATCCGGCCGGCGGGCAGGACATGGACCTGCGCCTCGTCAACCATGCCGGGTATTTTTTCGCCGCGCTCATCGGTGATCATCGCCACCCGATGCCCGCGCAGGACCAGTTCCCTGGCCAGTGCATAGGCCGGGATCATATGGCCGCCGGTACCGCCAGCCGCCAGAACATAATGTTTCGAAAAACTCATACCGCTATCCGTTCCCGCTCGGGCCAGGCCGAGACATATTGTGAGCGGTCAAGATACGGGTTTCGCCGCGTAAATGCGAGCAAAAGTCCGACACCGATACACAAGGCGAGAATCGACGAGCCGCCGTAGCTGATGAACGGCAGAGTCATGCCCTTGGACGGGAAAAGCTGCAGATTCACCGCCATGTTGATCAGTGCCTGTCCGCCAAATTGGGCGGTCAGGCCGGTTACTGCGAGAATGATGAAATTATCCTCTTCGTCGAGCAGGCGAAGAAACACTCGAACAACGATCGCGAGATAGACGAGCGCGATCGCCATGCACGCAAGCAGGCCGAATTCTTCTCCAATCACCGAGAAAATATAGTCGGTATGCGCCTCGGGCAGTTTGAACTTGGCCGTACCCAGTCCAGGGCCGGTGCCAAGCAAACCCCCGCCTGTAAGGGCTTTATGAGCGAACATCACCTGGTCGAATTCACCGCCGCCGAACAGCCACGCGTTGATCCGCTGGGTTGCCACGGGATAGAGGAAATAGGCTCCGACCAGACCGCCAACGCCGCCGATACCGATCCCCGCGATCAGGCGAGCCGAAAGTCCGGAGACGGTCATCACCGCGAACCAGATGCCGCAGATCAATATGGTCTCGCCGAGATTGGGTTGCATCATCATCAATATCGCGATGATCGCCGTCAGGATCACGGACAATGAAATCACCGGCAGGGCCGGATCCTTGATTCTGAGCGACAGCAACCAGGCCAGCGTCACCGCGTAAAGCGGCTTGAGAAACTCGCCGGGCTGGATCGTGGCAAAACTATAGCCGATCCAACGCTGGGCCCCGTTGACGGATTTCCCGAAAACCGGGACGAGAAAGAGCAATATGACGGCCGCGACCGCCGCCAGAATAGCGAAACGCCGGGCCTGTTCCTTCGGCAGCATCGAGACCACCAGCATCACCGGAACGCCGATGACGACCCAGCCGAGCTGGCGGTAAAAATAATAGAGCGGTTCGATCGTGACCGCTGCAGTGCTCTGCTTGAGCGCGGTGACTGGTGACGCCGCAGCGACCGCGATCAATCCGATCGCGACCAGCGTCAGGATCAGCCCGAGCAGCACCCGGTCGAGTTCCCAGAACCAGATTGCCAGCGGCGAGCGGTCGCTGCGTCCGAACCGCGATTGCAACTGGAAGCGCTTCTTCTTGAGCGCAGCGGAAATTTCGGGAAGCGGATGTGCAGGACCGGTTTCTTGTTCAGATGCGCTCATCTTGTTGCCTCCCCGTTCGCGGTTCCGATCAGATCACTCTCGATCACCGAATTGACGGCGCTGCGGAAACAATTGCCGCGCGCTTCAAAATCGCGAAACTGGTCAAACGAAGCGCAGGCCGGCGACAGCAATATCACTTCGCCGGGCTGCGCATTGGCAGCGGCGCGTTGCACGGCGGTGAGGATCATTTCGCAGGATTCAACCGGAACATGACCGGCCAGTAATTTTCCGAACAGGGGTCCGGCTTCGCCGATCGTATAGGCCCGGACGACATTTTTGTAGAAGGGCTCGCATTCGGTCAGCGTGTCGCTTTTCGGCAAGCCTCCGAGGATCCAGTGGATTTTCGGATAAGCGCCGAGCGCCGGTCCGGTCGATGCCGGGTTGGTTGCCTTGCTGTCGTTGACAAACAATACGCCCCTGGCTTCGGCGATGCGCTCCATGCGGTGCGGCAGGCCAGTAAAGGCGGCCAGTGCCGGACGCCATTGATCCTCGGTTATGCCGAGAGCCTCGACCGTGGCGATCGCGGCAATGGCATTCTGGAGATTATGCGGCCCTTGCAGCGATGGCCAATCCGGTTGCCCGGCAAGCTCGACGGCACTGGTGTCAAAGATATTCTGCACCCGGCCGAGATCGCGCAGGCCGTGCAAGGCCAATTGGGTCTTTTCATCATCGCTGGCGAAGATTGCGCTGTGATCGGACCCCAGCATGTCGAACAGACGCGCTTTTGCGGCAGCATAAGCGTCGAAGCCGTCATAGCGGTCGAGATGATCAGGGCTGATATTGAGCAACAGCGCGACATCGCAGTCGAGACTGTTGGTCAGGTCAATCTGGTAGCTGGACAGTTCCAGCACATAGACACCGCCCTCGGGCAGCGGTTCCTGCGACAGGATCGGTACGCCGATATTGCCGCCCATCACCGACGGAACGCCAGCATATTGCAATATATGGTGGACCAGAGCAGTCGTCGTCGATTTGCCGTTGGTGCCGGTGATGCCGACCACCCGGTGCGCCGGCAGTTCTGATCGCGCCTGGGCGAATAATTCGATATCACCGATGATCGGGACGCCGTCGGCCTTTGCCTTTTGCGCGATCGGGTGATTGTTGAGCGGCACGCCGGGAGAGACGACAATCGCCTCATAGCCGGTCAGATCGCTTTCCAGCGGATCGGCGATAAGCGCCTTGTCGGCAACGCTGTCGCGCAATTCTTCGCGATTGTCCCAGGCGAGCAATTGCGCTCCGCTGGCATGCAGACTTTCCAGCACCGCCATGCCGGACCGGGCCAGTCCAAGAATGGCATAGCGCTTTCCGGCAAAGGCGGATGAGACGATCATCTGAGTTTCAACGTCGCCAATCCGGCGAGCGCGAGCACCAGAGAGATGATCCAGAAACGGATCACGATGGTGGATTCGGACCAGCCAAGCTGCTCAAAATGATGGTGGATCGGTGCCATTCGAAAGACGCGGCGTCCGGTGCGTTTGAAGAAAAAGACCTGAACGATCACCGATACGGCTTCGAGCACAAACAGCCCGCCGACCAGCGCCAGCACGATTTCATGATGGATGGAAACGGCAATCGCGCCAAGCGCGCCGCCGAGGGCCAGGCTGCCGGTATCGCCCATGAACACTGCGGCTGGCGGCGCATTGAACCACAGGAAAGCAAGGCAGGCGCCGATCACGCAGGCGCAGAAAATTGCCAGCTCCCCTGCTCCGCGAACAAAAGGAATGCCGAGATATTCGGAGAACACCGCGTTACCGGACAGATAGACGAGCACCAGAAAGGTAGCGCTGGCAATCACCACCGGCATGGTGGCAAGACCGTCCAGCCCGTCGGTCAGATTGACCGCATTGCCGGCGCCGACGATCACGAACATCGCGAAGGGGATGTAGAAATAGCCGAGGTCGATCTGCACGTCGTTGAAGAACGGCACATAAAGGCTGGTGCCGATTTGCTGGACGATCAGCCAAGTGGCAAAACCGGCGATGATGAATTCGAGCAACAGCCGGACCCGGCCGGGAATGCCCTTGTGGCTAGCTTTGCGGACCTTGTCATAGTCATCCATGAAGCCGATCGCGCCAAAGCCGAGCGTCACGAAAATACAGGCCCAGACAAAAATGTTGCTGAGATCCATCCACAGCAGCAGCGATGTCACCACCGAAATAAGGATCATCAGACCGCCCATGGTAGGCGTTCCGGCTTTTTTCAGATGGGTGATCGGACCGTCCTCGCGGATCGGCTGTCCCTTCCCCTGCCGCATGCGCAGCATGTTGATGAACTTGGGGCCGATCAACAGACCGATGAAAAGCGACGTTGATATAGCAGCACCCGAGCGAAAGCTCAGATACCGGAAAACGTTGAAAATACCTTCGAATTCAAGCCATTGGGCCAGTAAATAAAACATCAATACTCCCCGCTTGCCAACGCGGAAACCGCGGAGGAAAGCCCCAGATAATTTGAACCCTTGACCAGAAGGATATCCCCGTCGCTGAGCAATTTTGCGACCTCGGTCAGCGCGTCCGAAGCACTTGCCGCATGTGACATTTTCACGCCCTGATCAAGGCCATGTTCGAGTTTCGCGGCAGTATGTGCCATATCGTCGCCAACCAAGATGATCGCTTTGGCTCCGGAGAGCAGAATATCATCCGCCAATGCCGTATGATAGCGGGCCGATTGCTCGCCCAGTTCGCCCATCGCGCCCAATATGACGATTTTTTGTCCGGCGCAGGCTTCGCTGGCAAAATGTTGTAACGTCGCTTTCATCGATGCCGGATTGGCATTGTAGCTCTCGTCGATAACCGTCGCTGCACCGCCGGATTTCAGCGAGACGAGGTGGCGACGTCCGCGACCATCGATACCGCTCATTTCTGCGAGCGCCAGACCGGTGGTAGCGAGATCACCACCGACTGCGCGGACCGCTGCGAGTATGGCCAGAGAATTGGACACCCAATGACGACCGGCCTCGGCTATCGTGAAGCAGAGACTTTGCTCACCAAGCTTTGCCGTGACCAGCGAGCCGCCGCGGGGCGCGGCAACCACATCAATCGCGCGGACGTCGGCTCCGGCTTCAAATCCAAAGGATATCACATGCTCTGCGTGGCGTTCCGCCTTTTTCCGCAGCCGCTGACAATGCGGGCTGTCATACGGAATGATGGCTGTACCGCCGGGCATCAGGCCTTCGAATATCTCCGCCTTGGCGTCGACGATGCCGGCCTCGCCATTGGAAAAATTGCCGATATGGGCGGGCGCTATAGCGGTGATGATCGCGGCATGCGGGCGCACCAGACGGGTCAGCGCCGACAGTTCGTGGGCGTGGTTCATACCCATTTCGAAAATGCCATATTTCGTATCTTCCGGCATCCGCGACAGGCTGAGCGGAACCCCGACATGATTATTATAGCTTTTGACCGACCGGTGCGCCTTGCCGAAAGAACAGCGGTCGAGCGCCGAATAAAGCGCCTCTTTGGTGCCGGTCTTGCCGACCGATCCGGTCACGCCGATGATTTTCGCATCGGTGCGGGTGCGCGATGCCTTGCCCAGTGCGTCGAGAGCACGAGCCGTGTCGGATACCAGGATATGGGGTCCGTCGACCGGCTGGCTGACAATGGCGCCAGCAGCGCCGGAAGCAAAAGCCTGTTCAACGTGGAGATGACCGTCGCTATGCTCGCCCTTCAGCGCGACAAAAAGGTCGCCGGGGCCGATTTCGCGCGAGTCAAAGGCAACGCCGTTGGCGGTGAATTCGTCGCTGGCCTTGCCTGAAGTGGCGTCCGCGATGGCGACTGATGTCCAAAGCGCGCTCATAGCGGCTGCGCTCCGGCACATTCTCTCGCCACTTCGACATCGTCAAAGGGAATGATGCGGTCGCCAACGATCTGGCCCTGTTCATGGCCTTTTCCGGCAAGCAGGATGATGTCCTGCGGACCGGCCCGCTCTATCGCCCTGGCAATCGCCGCACGGCGATCGGCAACTTCCTCGGCACCGCTAGCTCCGGCCATGATTTCGGCGCGAATGGCGGCCGGATCTTCGCTGCGTGGATTGTCGTCGGTGACGATCACATGATCGGACTTTTCAACGGCAATCTTACCCATTTCCGGACGCTTGCCCTTGTCGCGGTCGCCGCCAGCGCCAAAAATCGTGATCAACTGACCAGTTACATGCGGTCGCAAGGCTTCAATCGCCGCGCGCAAGGCGTCCGGTGTATGCGCATAATCGACATAGACCGGCGCACCGGCGCGGGTGATCACCGCCCGCTCCATCCGGCCACGGACCGGCTGCACCCGCTGCATATGGTCAAATATATTCTGCAACTGTCCGCCGGTTGCCAGCACAATGGCGGCCGCGCACAGGATATTGGCGGCCTGATAAGCGCCGATCAGCGGCAGCGAAATGCGGTGGGTATTGCCCTGCGCCTTGACCATCAGGACCTGACCCAAATGAGTCGGTGTTTGCGACACCAGCCTCAGCGTATCGCCTTGTTCTCCAACGGTGAACAGTTCAAGCCCGCGGCCATTTGCCCGCTGGATTGCTTTAGCGGACCAGGGCTCGTCGTCGGCCCAGATGACAGCAGTGCCGTCGCTTTCCACAACTTCATCAAACAGCCGCATTTTGGCTTCGAAATAGCTATCCATATCACCATGATAATCGAGGTGGTCGCGGCTCAGATTGGTGAATGCGGCAACATTGACCGGCAATCCTTCGGTGCGATATTGCGACAAGCCGTGGCTCGACGCTTCAAAAATCGCGTGACTGACCCCTTCGCGGGCCAGACCAGACATGTTCGAAAGAAAGGTGACGATATCCGGGGTGGTGAGACCGGTCTTGACCTGCTCATCGGCCGTTGTAACGCCGAGCGTTCCGATCGATGCGCTATTAAAGCCATCCATCCGCCACAGCTGACGGGTCAGTTCTGCGATTGATGTCTTGCCGTTGGTACCGGTCACAGCCGCAACATGGGCCGGTGTCGGCGTGAAGTAACGCGCGGCCATCCGGGCGAACAATCGCCGCGGCTCTTCGTCGAAAATATGGACGGCGCCTTCGACCGGCGTCTCGGGAAGCGCAACCACGGCTATGGCGCCGGCGGCTACTGCCGCTTCGATAAAATCTTCGCCGTTGAACTTTGCACCCCGGAACGCGCCGAATATATTGCCGGGCGCGATCTTGCGATGATCGATGGCAAAGCCGGTGACCGCCTGCTCGCCGGCCTCGCCTTCCACTCCTGATACCAGATTATTCAATCGCATCATTCTGCTCATTGGCTGTGGTTTTGGGCTTCCAGAGAAGCGGCGTCAATTCGGATACGTCGACATCGCGATGATCATCGGGGATCACACCAAGCATCGGTCCGACGCGAGATACGACTTTCCGCACGATCGGCGCGGCGGTCCAGCCAGCCGTACGCTGGAACGAGGTTGCAGCGGTTCCCTTGGGTTCATCAAGCATGGCGATGACAACATAGCGCGGATTGTCCATCGGAAAAGCCGCAGAAAAGGTCGAAACCAGCGATGTCTTGTTATAGCCGCCTTCCGAAGGCTTTTCTGCCGAGCCGGTCTTGCCGCCAATCCGGTAGCCCGGCGCATCGGCCTTGCGACCGGTTCCGTCCGAAACAATCATCCGCAATAACTGCCGCATACGTGCGCTGGTTGCCGCCTTGAATACCCGCCGTCCCTTGGCTTCTTCGCCCGGCTCCACTTTGAGCAATGTCGCAGGACGCCAGATGCCGCCATTGACCATCGCCGCATAGGCACTGGCGAGATGAAGCGGGGTGACGGCAATACCATGACCATAAGCGACGGTCATATTGGTGACCCTGCCCCAGTTGCGCGGCCACAGCGGATGGCCTCTCTCGAACAGCTCGATATGCGGCCGTTCGTCAAAACCGAGACGCCGGAACATATTTTCCATGGCTTCCTGGCCAAGATTGTCGGCGATCCGCGCGGTGACGATATTGGAACTGTGAACCAGCGTTTCCGGCACGTTCAGATAGCGCCCCTGGCTATGGTCGTCCTTGATCGTGAAGCCACCGACCTTGATCGGTTCCATCGCATTGTAGCGCACGGCCAGATCGGTAACCGTACCGGCGTCGAGCGCAGCAGCGATGGTCAGGGGCTTGAACGTAGACCCCAGTTCGAACACGCTCTGGGTCACTTCATTATTCTGGTGCTTCATCGATGCCCGGCGGATCTTGTTCGGATCGAATAGGGGTAGCGAGGCAAGCGCCATGACTTCTCCGGTCTGGACATCCAGGATGATTCCCGCTGCGCCGCGCGCTTCGGTCATGATCATGGCATCCTGAAGCTCGCTTTCCAGCGCCGCCTGGGCCCGGCTGTCGATCGACAATATTGATGGCGTGCCGCGCAATTTCTCATCGAGAAGACGGTCGTTGAGCGCCCGCTCCATGCCCATCACACCTTTGCCGTCAGCGTCGACATAACCCAGCACATGGGCCGCCAGTTCACGCTGCGGATAGAGCCGCTCGTCCTCCCGGGGAAATTCGATACCGATCTCACCCAGCGCGTGGATCTGCTTCACCTCTTCGGGGAGCGCCCTGCGGCGGAGATAGGTAGGATGGGATCCGCTGAGCTTCTCGAGAAAATAGGCTGCGCTGGTGTCCGGAAAAATCGAGGATAGCTGCCGCGCCAACGTCTTTTTATCACCCAGTACCCGGGCCGGCACCACGCGAACCGCATAGCCCAATATCGTCCGGGCCAGCGGCACGCCGTTGCGGTCGACAATATCGCCACGCGGGGGAATGAAGGCACTGCTCGATGCGCGATAGGGTGTCGCATCTTCCAATATCGTGAGGCTGACCAGCCGCCCGACGATAATCGTGAAGGCAGCCAGAAACACCAGCAGCAATATCATGAGCCGAAAATGAGCACTCGCGGTTATTTCCTTGGCTTTTCCCGAAAATTGCACCTTCTTGCTGTTGGCCAGAAGTGTCGTCATTCGGCCATGCTTTCGATTTTTTCAGCAATTGCCTTTCGCCCGAGATCGCGGACAAGCCCGTCGTCGAGCAGTTTTTCTTCCATATGCGCGACGCGAGTGGTGCGAGCCTGCGCTCCCCCCATGCCCTGGGCGGATCCGGAATCCCTCACGGTGGTGGCGAGACCGGGATTGCTACCGATCGCGCTGCCGTCGGCATTGCGGTCTTGCGCCTTGGCGGTTCCGAAGACCGAACCGATAATGCCAGCCGGCCTGATGCCTTCCATCGAACTGATCACGGCAACCTGTACCGGCTTGCGCAAGTCCTTGCCGCCCAGATTGGCCAGTGCTCGCTCGCCATCAAGATATTGCGAGGCCTGCGGCGAGGCATAGCCGAATTCCAGTTTGTTCCAGTCCTCGAGCTGGCGCAGATTGGCGCGCGCGCTGAATTCCGTTTCCAGATAGCGGATATCCTTCTTGATCTCGACGATCTTGTGATCGGTGCGCGCAAGATCACTGCGCAAGGTCGCAACGCTCAGCGAGAGCGGATAAAGCAAAATCGCCACCAGAAAAACCAGGGCGAGCCATCCCATGCCTTCGAGGCGCTTGATCGCCAGCTTCACTGTCCGTCACCGTCGCCGGCAGGCGCGTCTGTGCGCACTGCCGATCTCAGGGTGGCGGAGCGGGCCCGGGGATTAAGAGCCTGCTCCGCCCCGGCCGGACGCACCGCTTTGGCTGGTTTATGAAAGGTGGGTGCCGGCCGTGTCTCGTTAACCTGGGGTAGATGACGGGAACCGGCAGACTTCTGTCCGCTGCGGTCCCGCAAGAAATTTTTGACAATGCGATCTTCGAGGCTGTGGAATGTCACAACCGCAAGACGACCACCAGGCTGCAACATTTTTTCTGCCGCAGCCAGTCCGTCTTCGAGTTCGCCCAGTTCGCGATTGATGTGGATGCGGATCGCCTGAAAGGTCCGGGTCGCCGGATCCTTCTTGTCGCCAGCGCGAAATCCCAGCGCTTTTCGGACCACCCGCGCCAGTTCGGACGTACGGGTCAGCGGCCGTGCTTCGACAATAGCCTTGGCGATTCGCCGTGACCGGCGCTCTTCGCCATAGCGATAGATCACATCGGCGATCATCTCTTCTTCGGCTTCGTTGAGAAAATCGGCTGCGCTTTCGCCATCGCGGGCCATGCGCATGTCAAGCGGACCATCTTTCTGAAAGGAAAATCCGCGCTCGGCCTGATCCAGCTGCATCGACGACACGCCGATATCGAGAGTGACGCCGGCAATATCGTCATCGACCAATATCTCGGCCATTTCGGAATAGCGGGCGTGGTGGAGGGTCAACTTTCCCTCCGCCTCATCGACCATTTTCTGGCCGCTGGCAATCGCATCCGGGTCCTGGTCAAAAGCGTGCACATGCGCGCCCGCTTCCAGCATCGCGGCGCTATAACCGCCGGCACCGAACGTACCGTCAACATGCGTCTCGCCGGGGATAATGGCGAGCGCATCGATCACTTCTTCGATCAGGACAGGAACATGGCGTGCGGCTGAAGCGGGGGTCATTTCTGTTTCCCTCCGCTTTTTTCGCCAGCTTCTTTCAGATGAAATTCGACAAGACGGCGATCGACCGGCACATCGTCGGTGGTGTCGAGCAGGGTCTGCGGGTTCCACAGACAGAAGGTCGTACCAATGCCGTGAAACAGGACATTGCCATCAAGATTACCGAGGTCCCGCAGTTGCGGTGGCAGGATGAAGCGGCCGCTGGCATCAAAGCTCAGGTCCTGCAACGAAGAAAATTTCCGGGCACCGGCAGCGTCCTTGTCGAAGCTTTCACCGCGCGTGATTGCCGCTTCCCACTGCTTGTCGATTTCGGCGAGCATATCGGATTTGCGGCTGAGACCGAAGCCGACCAGACAATCCCATTTTTCATGGGTGCCAAGGCAGAGCGTCCGGCCATCGCTGCTTTCCACCAGATTTTTACGCAGAAATGCGGGAACCGAAAGACGACCCTTGTCGTCTATCGCCGATATTGCAGAGCCTGAATATGCATATGCAACTGACACCGTGGAAATCCCTTATCCGAACCGGGGCCAATGCTCTTCCCGCTCCAGAAGTGCGTTTTCCAGCGCCTTTCCGAAAATTAGAATCCGGACAGGAAGAATACCCCGATAACAAATAATTGCTAACAGGGGTGAGCTTGGGATAAAAGGGTTTTTTACGGGATATTATGGGAAGCGTCTACTAACCTACTGTAATTCCTATATTTAAATTTCCGCCAATCTGACCACCAATCTGGGCATCTGCACCTGCTGTCCGGAATCGCGCGCCATATCTCTATTTCCCGCGATCATCGGCATCGACTTGCTCCTTCACGAGAGCATCAATGAACCGCACAGCGCCGCTTTTCTGCGGTGACTGGCGAGCCGCTTCCGGCCAGAGCGCCGCATTGAGAAAATCTGCATCGGCAACGATTGTCGCCCGCCCCTGCCCAACCGAACATTGGACGATAAAATCGGCCGTGTTCCAGTCGCAGTTCACGTCCGACGCCTCGCTCGCCCTTTCCGGCTCCAGCTTGCCCACTCCCACGCTGGTGAAAACATCGTCACCAAAGCGAAGGTTTACGACTTCTGCGCTATTTCCGGCGACACCGACAAGTGCCAGACCCCAGTGACCGAGCAGCGGCGACAGGAATCCGCTGGCCAGCGGTCTGCGTGGATCGCCGAGCGGCAGCCGGGACGGCCAGACCAGATCGGAGTCGGTGAGGATGATGACGGCGCCACCCGCTCGGACCCAGGCGTCAAGATCGGTCAGATCGGCGGGATCCATGGCGCGCGGCTGGGCCAGGATGACGATATCGGGATCTTGCACGGCAAGATTTTCCAGACTGTCGGCCGCCGCAATCTCATATTTTTGCTGCCAATAGCGGTAGATCGGCGCCGGTTCCGACCCACCGGAGAGGATCGATTCCATCGAGGCACCGTCGCCCCACACCAGAGGCAGGCTTGTCATGAGCTGGATGCGGGGCTTGACCTGTGTCGGATCAGGCGGGGATTCGCCAGCGCTGCATTGCGCAAGAACCAGTAAAGCCAACAAGGCCGACGGGACCGTCTGCCATAAACGCGCCAACTAGCGCCGCTCCCGGTCCATCGGCGCGTCCAGATTCGGATCGGGCTTCAAATCCGGTACGGTTTGTCCCGGCAGGTTCGCCGCAGGCTTTTGCGCTTCCGGCTTCCCGGTTGCCGGCGCCGGGGTGAGGCCCAGCTCTGCCAGCGGTTCGGCGGGCTTTTCTTCCGGAGTGCCGGCGAGCGGCGGCGCGCTGCCGGTTGCTTCGGCCTGCATTTCCTCGATCACCGTCTGTTCATGACTGGCGCGCTGAATGACGAAATTGGCGACGCTGACCAGCAGCAGCACCGCTGCCAGACCGACGACACCAACCTGGATGCGCTGCATCGTGTCCTGACGGCCGGTAGTTTGCGCCTTCTTACCCATCATTGTCGAGCCACGGGAATACCGGCAGCCCCTTTTCCCTCAGCCATGCGGCATTGTAGAGCGAGGACAGATAGCGGAAACCGGTATCGCAGAGGATCGTTGCAACTTGGCTGCCCGGGCCCAATTCCTTGCCCAGCGCAATTGCGCCGGCGACATTGATGCCCGATGACATGCCGAGGCAGAGCCCTTCATCCATCAGCAATCGTTCGACCCAGACCAGCGCTTCTTCGTCAGAAATGCGATATTGCTTGTCGATCGGCGCATCTTCCAGATTGCCGGTGATCCGGCCCTGGCCGATGCCTTCGGCAACACTATTGCCTTCGGACTTGAGCTCACCATGGGCATAATATTCGTAAAGCGCAGCACCATGCGGGTCGGACAGGGCGATAGTGATATTTTCGTCTTTCGCCTTCAGTCCCATGCCGACGCCGGCCAGCGTGCCGCCAGTACCGACAGCGCAGGTAAATCCGTCAATCTTGCCGTCCATCTGGTTCCAGATTTCTTCCGCCGTGGTCTCGATATGGGCGCGGCGGTTGGCGACATTGTCAAACTGGTTGGCCCAGACAGCGCCCTCGGTTTCTTCCGCAATCCGGCGCGACTGATGGACGAAATGACACTGGCTGGAATAAGGCGCCGCCGGCACCGTGATCAGTTCCGCGCCAAGCGCGCGCAACGTATCCATTTTTTCCCGGCTCTGGGTTTCCGGCATGACGATGGTCGATTTATAGCCTTTGGCGTTGGCGACCAAAGCGATACCGATACCGGTATTGCCCGCGGTCCCCTCGACGATCCGTCCGCCCGGCTTGAGTTGCCCGCGTTCTTCAGCGTCCTGAATGATGTATAGCGCCGCACGGTCTTTCACCGAGGCGCCGGGATTGGCAAATTCGCACTTGCCGTAAATGTCGCAACCGGCAGCTTCGCTGGGTCCGGAGAGGCGGACGAGCGGCGTGTTGCCGATCAGTTCGAGTGTGTTTGGAATGATGCTCATGGACAATACATAGTGCGCGGGATTTCGCGCCGCAAGCTTGAAGCCTTTTTAGGGCCAATAGCATTGCTTTAGTCGAGCGCCTGCGGTCCGGCATCCGAGAAAAATGTCAGTACGCAGCGGCAGATTATCATGCTAGGCCGATGGAAACTTCTGGCTTGAAATAAGGAATGACAACAACATGCACGAGAAAAAATATGAATGTTTCGATGTCGAAATAGAAAATGGCGTCGCCCATATCCGGATGAACCGTCCGGAAAAACTCAACAGCATGAACAAATCATTCTGGAATGATCTGCCGGAAATTGTCGAAGATATTGATATCAATGCCCGCGCGCGCGTCATCGTGATCAGCTCTACCGGCAAGCATTTCTCGGCCGGTATGGATCTTTCGGTTTTCGCGCCACAGCCCAATGATAAAATCGATGGCGCAGACAAGCATGTGCTCGCGGAAATGTTCCGCTCCAATGTCAAACGGATCCAGCATAGTTTCAACGCGCTGGAAGAAGCGCGGATTCCCGTATTGTTCGCGTTGCACGGCGGCGTCATCGGCGGCGCGATCGATATGATCAGCGCCGGTGATATCCGCTGGTGCAGCAAGGACGCGATATTCTGTATCCAGGAAACCAATATCGGCATGACCGCCGATGTCGGCACCTTCCCGCGCCTGCAACGCTATATCCCCGAAGGCTGGGTCAAGGAAATGGCCTATACCGGCCGCCGGATAGACGCCGCCAAGGCGAAGGAGATCGGACTGGTCAACGATATATTCGAGACACAGGAAGAATGTCTGGCCCATGTCATGGCAACGGCGAAAGAAATTGCCTCCAAATCACCACTGGCGGTTACCGGCTGCAAGGTCCTGATCAACTATGGCCGCGACCATAATACAGCGGATACACTGGACTATATCGGTGTCTGGAACGCAGGCATGTTCCCGCCGTCGCATATTCAGGAAGCGGTCGCCGCGATGGGAGAGAAGCGGGAGCCGGACTTTCCCGATCTGTTGCCGCTCAGAACCACAGCTTTGTAGTCTCGCGCACGCGATCCATCGATGATAAATTTTATATATGCCCTGATCCCGGTGGTCCTGATCACCGCATTGGGCTGGCTGCTGGCGCACAGGAACTTCCTGCCCGCCGATGGGTGGCGCGCGATCGAGAGACTGGTCTATTTCATATTTTTCCCGGCATTGATCATCAATGTTCTGGCCAGCGCATCTTTTGAGATTGTGCCCTGGGCCATGGTGCTGGTCCTGATCGGTTCGCAAGTGGCGCTGGCTGCGATGGGGCTGCTGGCGAAACGGGCTGACGACGGACCACGAAAGGGCTCGATCATCCAGTCCAATGTCCGATGGAATACTTTTGTCGGCCTGTCGATTGCGAGCGCGCTTTTCGGCGAGCCCGGGCTGGCCCTGATGGCGATCGCGGTCGCGGCTCTGACGCCGACCGCCAATGTCATTTCGGTGCTGGCGCTAACCCATTTCGCCAGGGATAGCGGCGAGCAGAAACCGCATGTCGTGATGGACATGGTGCGCAATCCGCTGATCATCGGCTGCGTGATCGGCATCGCGCTAAATCTGCTGGGCATGGCGCCCACCGGCATTGCCGAGAAGGTCCTCGATATATTGGGTCAGGCCACGCTTGCGCTCGGCCTTCTCGTGGTCGGCGCTGCGGTTGATCTCGAGGCGTTCAAGCGCGCTGGCCACACCACTTTGACATGGTCAGCCGTGCGTCTGCTCGGGTTTCCGCTGGTGGCACTGGCTGCCGGATTGATGCTCGGCCTTCCGGCAGACAGTCTTGCGATTGTCATGATCGCCGCCGCCACGCCAACCGCGAGCAGCGGCTATATTTTGGCGCGGCAACTGGGCGGCGATGCGACTTTATCCGCTAATCTGGTCGCGGTTCAGACCGTCTTTTCGGTTCTGAGCATGCCCGCGATCTACGCGCTCTATTTGCTGACCGTAGGCTGAGAAGCCCGCCTCACCGCGTCTAGCTCAGGTCAAATTTCTCCGGCACCAGTTTCGCGAGGATTTTATCGCAGCCCGCGTTGTTGCGCTGGAAGCAGTCATGCGCCCGCATCGCTTGATAATGGGCGACCAGTGCTGGCCAGCGGCTCTTGTCGGGCAGGCCGGCGAGCATATCGGTCTGGGCGATCTGCGCCGCGACCGCTATGTCGGCAATGGTGATCGTGTCACCGATGAAATGGGAGCGGCCATCGAGCTGCGCTTCAAGATAGTCGTAAAGCGGCGGCAATTTTTCATTCCAGGTCTTGCGCGCCGTTTCGATATCCGGTTCCTTGCGCTGGAACAGATTGAAAATGATCGGCCGGAACAGGCCCATGCCGCCTGCCATCGCCATGCCGGTATCTGCATATTCCTCGAGCCACAGCGCGCGCCCATGTTCGAATGCATCGGCGGGATAGACCGCCGGTTCCGGCTGCCGCTTTTCCAGATAGCCACAAATCGCCGAGCTGTCGGTGATCGTCCCGGCAGGACCGTCTTCGGCAATGTCCCGATCGCGCAGCGAGGGAATGCGGCCGAGCGGGCTGATTTCCTTGTACCAGTCCGGCATGCCCATGACATTGACGTCCTCGCAATCATAATCGAGTCCCTTGAGCGCCATCACCGCCTCCACCTTGCGCTGGAAGGGGGACAGAGGCGAGCCGTAGAGGACGAGTGATGCGGTCATGGGTGTGTTTCTCCTGATGTTTGAAAGCTCTTTGGCGGATTGTTCGGAGATTGAAAACCCCCGCCCTGCTCCTTCTCCCGTGAGGGAGAAGGATACGCAGACTTGGCAGCTTGCTGCCTAGGCGTAGCTGGATGAGGGTGTTCTATCCCCTCGACAGCGGCCCACCCTCATCCAACTGCGGCTAATCCTGACGGATAAGCCTTCCTATCCTTCTCCCTCAAGGGAGAAGGCGATTGATGGGAAACTTGTTTCAGGAATATTCAATCCCCACCGCATCCGCCGCCCGCTTCGCCAACGCCCGCGCAGCATCCGTATCCGCTCCGGTCGCCAGCGCTACCGCCATCCGCCGATAGGGCCGCGTCACCGGCTTGCCGAATATCCGCACATCCACCTCCGCGCCTTCGCTGCCAAGCGCCAGGGCTTCCGCCACGCCGGTAAATTCGAAATTCTCGCTGTCCCGCTCGGCCAGGATCACCGCGCTGGCGCTCGCCGGTGCGGTTAGCGCGATATACGGAATCGGAAGCCCCATGATGGCGCGGGCGTGCAGGTCGAACTCGCTGAGATTCTGGCCGATCGAGGTGACCATGCCGGTATCGTGGGGCCGCGGGCTGAGTTCGGAGAAGATCACTTCGCCTTGCCTGGTGACAAAAAACTCCACCCCGAACAGGCCCCAGCCCTTGCCGCCGCCACCCAGATTTTCGACGACCTTGCGCGCCATATCCTGCGCGGTGGCGAGAGCCGCATCGGTCATCGCCGCCGGTTGCCAGCTTTCCTGATAATCTCCGCGCTCCTGCCTGTGGCCGATGGGCGGGCAGAACAGCACGCCGTTCTTCGTCCGCACGGTCAGCAGGGTGATTTCATAATCAAAGTCGATGAATTGCTCGACAATCACCCGCGCCCGGTCGCCGCGCATATTGGCGACGCCATATTCCCACGCTGCTTCCAGCTTGTCGGCGCTGTCGACCTTGCTCTGCCCCTTGCCCGAGGAAGACATTACCGGCTTGATCACCAGCGGATAGCCGATATCCGCTGCCGCGCTTGCGACCTCTGCAAAATTCTCCGCATAATGATAGCGCGACGTGGTCAGGCCCAGTTCCTGTGCCGCGACATCCCGGATCGCGTCCCGGTTCATCGTCAGCTGCGTAGCGCGGGCGGATGGAACGATGTGAAACCCCTCACCTTCCAGTTCGGCAAGAATTTCGGTCCGGATCGCCTCGACCTCGGGGACGATCAGGTCGGGCCGGTGTTTTTCCGCTGCCGCGCGCAATTTTCCGCCATCCAGCATCGAGAAGATTTCGCGGGCGTCCGCCACTTGCATCGCCGGCGCATCATCATAGGCATCGCATGCAATGACATAAGCGCCGAGCCGCTTGGCCGAGATGGTGAATTCGCGCCCCAGTTCGCCGGAGCCGAGGAGGAGGATTTTTTTGGTGTAGGTCATGGACTGGCCATAGCCAAAGCCAGCAGCCTCGTCATCCTGAACTTGTTTCAGGACCTCGGGCGTCTCTACCGGGAGTTGGTGACAAGAGTGAGGGGGTCCTGAAACAAGTTCAGGATGACGATGGTGACTAAGCTCCCTCGCCCGCCATCATTTCCTGCATCCGGCGGCCCATTTCCTCTTCCGAGACATCCTCGACATGAGTCGACAATGTCCATTCGTGCCCGAACGGATCTTTCACCCAGCCGGAACGATCGCCGTAGAACTGATCTTCCACCGGCCGCACGATTTCGGCCCCGGCGGCGACGGCCTTGGCGAAGGCCGCATCGACATCGGGCACATAGATCATCAGGCTCGCGGTCGCACCGCCCCGCTTGTTGGGGCCCAGCTTGTCCATCTCCGGAAATTCATCCGACAACATGATATGGCTGTCACCAATCAGCAGGTCGGCATGGCCGATCTTGTCGCCCATCGGCAGGCGCATCTGCTCGGTCGCGCCAAAGGCTTCTGAATAGAATCTGATCGCTGCCTCGGCATCGTCCACGGTGAGATAAGGTGTTACGCTGTGATATCCATCTTCTTTCCAAGCCACCATCATCGCTCTCCACTCTGATTAAGCGCGGTTTATAGCAAATTTCACTCGTTTTGCCGAGTCCGTACAATTACTAATTGATATATTATATCATTACACCTATCTGACTGTCACTCCCGTCCTCCAGTATAAGAGAGAAACTCTTGTCCCATAGAAAATTTTTTGCTTCTGCCGCCATTCTGATGCTCCCCGTCTCCCCTGCTCTTGCTCAGCAAGACGAAGCCGCTGCCCAGCGTGGCAGCGGACTGTCGGACGATTTCCACGACGATGACATGATCATCGTCACGGCTCCCTATGTCGATCAGCTTGACCTGCTCGCCGGCACTTCGGCGCTGTCGGGCGATGAACTGGCACAAGACCTGCGCGGCCAGATCGGCGACAGCCTTACCAGCCTGCCCGGTGTCTCCTCCACTTCTTTTTCCCCCGGATCATCCCGCCCGGTGCTGCGCGGTTTTCAGGGCCCGCGGGTTCGCGTGCTGACCGATGGCATCGGCTCGCTTGACGCCTCCAATACATCCGTCGATCACGCCGTGACAATTGATCCGCTGACCGCGCAACGCGTCGAGATCCTGCGTGGCCCTGCGGTCCTGCTATTCGGCGGTGATGCGATCGGCGGCGCCGTCAATGTCATCGACAAGCGCATCCCCCGCGACATTCCCGATGATGCCGTGCATGTTGATGCGATCGGCGGCTATGGCAGCGCCGCCGAAGACTGGAGCCTCGCCGGCTCGGTCGATGTGCCCCTGACGTCCAAACTGGTGATCCATGCTGACGGCAGCTATCGTGATACCGATGATGTGCGGGTGCCGGGTTACGTCCTGTCCCCCGATTTGCGCGCTGATCTACTAGCCGATGCCGCAGAAGAAACCGAGGAAGGCCATCTCGAGGAAGCAGAGGAACTGACCGAGGCTGCAAACCAGTCCGGTCGGGTCGCCAATACCGCGAGCCGCACCCAGACCGCAGGCGCCGGCATTGCCTATATCGATGATGGTGGCAATCTCGGCTTTTCCGTGAGCTATTACGACACCGACTATGGCGTCCCATCCCGCCCCGGTACCGAGCACGCGCACGGCGAAGAAGAGGAAGGCGAAGATCACGAGGAGGAAGAGGGCCATGAGGAAGAAGGTCCGGTCACCATCGGCCTGAAGCAATATCGCGCCGACCTGCGCGGCGGCGTGAATATGGACGGTTTCTTCGAAGCGCTGAATTTCCGGGCCGGCTATTCCGACTATGAACATACCGAATTTGAAGGCGACGAGATTGGCACGGTTTTCTCCGTTTCCGGGATCGAAGCACGCGCAGAACTGGTCCAGGCCGACCATGACGGCTGGCGCGGCGTGATCGGCACCCAGGTGCTGGTGCGAGATTTTAACGCGATCGGCGCGGAAGCCTTCGTGCCCAAAAACAGCATCGAAAGCTGGGCCCTGTTCACCGTGCAGGAAGTTGATCTCGGCTCGATCGAACTGGAAGGCGCTTTGCGCTTCGACCAGACCGACATTTCCGCCAACAGCATCGCTTTCGACCGTAGCTTCAACACGGTATCGGGCGCCTTCGGCCTCGCCTATGCGCCGGACGATGCAGCGTTCAAGGTCGGCGCGAATATTTCCCGCTCTGAACGGGCGCCGTCGGCCGAGGAATTGCTTTCCAACGGCCCGCATATCGCGACTCAGGCCTTTGAAATCGGTAACGCCAATTTTACCACCGAGAAAAGCTGGGGTGGCGAGCTTTACGCCCGGTGGGAAAGTGACGCTGTCAAGATCAGCGCAACCGCCTATGCGAACTTCTTCGACGATTATATTTTTGAAGCGCAGACCGCTGCAGAAGAAGACGGCCTGCCGGTGTTCCAATATTTCCAGCGCGATGCAACCTATTATGGTTTCGAAGCCTCGGCATCTGCGGTTGTTGCCCAGACTGGCGCCTTCGACCTGATCGTCGATGGCGTTGCCGACTATGTTCGGGCGAAGATCGACAACGGCGGCGGCTCGGTACCGCGCATCCCGCCCTTGCGTTTGCTTGGCGGAATCAAGGCGCATAGCGACAATCTAGACCTGCGCGCCGAAGTCGAATGGTCTGCCAGCCAGAACAAGGTCGCAGAGTTTGAAACCCCGACCGACAGCTTCACCATGGTCAATGCATCAGCAGCATGGCGTCCGTTCGGCAAGGATGGCGGGGTTACCCTCCTCGCTTCGGCCAATAATATTTTCGACGTAAATGCACGCCGTCATGCGTCGTTCACTAAAGACTATGTACCTCTGTCCGGTCGTGATATTCGCGTCAGTGCAAAGTTCAGTTTTTAGGATATTTTGAAATGCAGAAAATTACCGCAGCGATCTTGATTTCTACAATGGTCCTTCTCAGCGCCTGTGCGACCGTCAAAGGTGTCGGCAAAGACATTGAGTCGGTTGGCGAAGCTGGCCAGGACGCGATTGACTGATCACCATTAGTTCTGAGCTTGTCGAAAGGCGCTTTTCACAAGAGAGACGTGGTTCGACAAGCTCACCACTAACCCATCAAGCTCTTCAACACCGCTCAGGGCGTGATTTCTTTGCTCTTCTTCCGCTCGGTGATCCACATGATCAGGAGCGAGATTTCATAGAGCAGGATCAGCGGAATACCGAGCATCAGCTGCGACACCACATCCGGCGGGGTCAGGATCGCGGCCAGAGCAAAAGCCCCGACAACCATATAGCGGCGCATGCCCTTTAACTGCTCCCTGCTTACGATTCCCGCCCGGTTGAGCAGCAACAGCAGCACCGGCAACTGGAAACATACGCCGAAGGCCAGGATAAACTGCATCACCAGCGAAAGATAGTCGCCCATCGCCGGCAAGGCTTCCTGCTGCAGGCCGCCAACCGGCCCTTCAAATCCCAGAAAGAATTTGAACGCGGTCGGCATGACGATGAAATAAGCAAGCGATGCGCCCGCCATGAATAATAGAGGTGTGGCAATCAGAAAGGGCAGAAATGCCTTTTTCTCTTTTGCGTAGAGCCCAGGCGCGACAAAAGCCCACAGCTGGTTGGAAATGATCGGAAAAGCGAGGAAGAAGGCCGCGAACATCGCCACCTTGATCTCGACGAAAAAGGCTTCGTAAAGCTTGGTGTAAATGATCTTGCCTTGGCCTGCGGGGAAAGCGTCGGTCAGCGGCTGCACCAATATCCCAAAAATCTCGTCGGCGAAAAATATGCTGATCAGAAAAGCCACGGTCAGCGCTGCTACCGACCATAGAAGCCGCTGACGCAGTTCGATCAGATGCTCGATCAGCGGCGCCTTGCTTTCATCAAGATCCGGCTTGCTTTGATCGTTCACGGCTTGGAATCATCCACCGGCGGAAACTCGGCCCGACTGTCTGAAGCAACAGGTGGTTCGGAAATATCTGCGGGCGGTCCGGCCAGCGGTTCCATCTGCGCTTCATCCTCCGCGCTGTCATCGGGAAGCGCGGGATGTTCGCTCATGATCCGTTCGTTTTCGGACGCCCATTTCTTTTCCATTTCCTGAAGCTCGGCTTCGCGGACCATGGCATCAAGCCCGGTACGGAAATTGGCCATCACGCCGCGGCCCTTGGCCATCCATTTTCCTGCCGTCGCCAGGGCGCGCGGCAATTCCTTGGGGCCAATGACGACAACGGCAATAATCGCGATAATCGCGATCTCGGATATGGAAAGGTCAAACATATATTATGCGGCCCTAAGTCCAGAGGCCGGCCTGATCAAACAGCCGTTTTATCTGCGGTCTTGCTGCTATCGGCTGACCTGTCGCCGGTCTTGCTGTCAATCTTCGGAGGGGGCGTGGCAGCGTCCGCTTCTTCCTCGGTAATGCCCTTTTTAAAGGAACGGATGCCTTTGCCGACATCACCCATCATTTCGGAAATCCGGCCGCGGCCAAACAGAACCAGAACCAGCGCCGCTACAATTAAAATCTGCCAAACACTCGGTTGCATGCGATATTCTCCTTAAGCGCTCTATTTAAGCGCTTTCAATCTCGTTTTCCAGCAAAACACCATCATCATCTACGAATTCTCGCTCTACGGACTCTTCAGCGGCCTGATCCACTTCCGATTCTGCTTCTGCGTCCAGTTCCATTTGCTCCAGCACAAGGTCGACGGGGTCCAGCAATCCTGCGGCTTTCAGGTCCTCGATACCCGGCAGGTCCCTGCGACTTTGCAAGCCGAAATGGGTGAGGAATTCTGCTGTGGTGGCGTAAATCAGTGGCCGTCCCGGCACTTCACGCCGGCCAGCCGGGCGCACCCACCCTGCTTCCATCAGCACATCGAGCGTGCCCTTGGCGACCTGAACGCCCCTTATCGCCTCGATTTCAGCGCGGCTGACCGGTTCATGATAGGCGATGATCGCCAGCGTCTCCATCCCGGCACGGCTGAGCTTGCGCATTTCCGCCCGTTCGCGGCGCAAAAGATGCGAAAGATCCTGCGCGGTCTGGAAATGCCAGCGGTCGCCGGTTTTGATCAGGACGATACCGCGATCCCGAAAATCCTCTTGCAGGTCGGCCAATATCTGGCGGATATCCAGCTCTTCGCCGACATAAGCCTTGATATCGGCGATCGTCATCGGCTTTTCGGAGGCAAAAAGCGTCGCCTCGACCGCACGCTTGCCGATATCCATGGCCTCGGGCATCGGATCAATCAGGCTGGTGTCTTCGCTGTCATGTTCACCCATTGGTCGTCGCCTTTATTCTGAGCGGTGAAAAACTTTCTTCCTGCTGCAATATCAGCTTCCCTTGCCGGGCCAGTTCCAGTGTCGCCAGAAAACTGGACGCTAGCGCCGATTTACGCAATTCGGGCGGCGCGCCTGGGGGCAGAAAATGCCGGATATCCATCCAGTCGATTGCTTCGCCGAGCATCAGCGACACCCGGGCCAGTGCATCCTCCAGAGTCATGACCATCCGCTGCCGGACGATATGGATTGCCGGCGCTCCGCGGACCTTTACGCGAGAATATGCGGCGATCAGATCATAATATTCCGCCTGCCACTGCCGTTCCTTCACGACCCGCAGCCCCTCCGGAGCACCGCGCATGAAGACGTCGCGACCGATCCGGTCCCGTGCCAGCAGACGCGCACCCGATTCCCGCATCGCATTCAGCCGCTCCAGCCGCATCTGCAACCGCAGCGCCAGCTCTTCCGGCGATGGCTCGATTTCAGGATCGCGGGGCAGCAAAAGCCCGGATTTCAAATAGGTCAGCCACGCCGCCATCACCAGATAATCGGCCGCCAGTTCCAGCCGCAACGTCTGGGCGCTGGCGATATATTTGAGATATTCCTGCACCAGCTCGAGGATCGATATCTCGCGCAAATCGACTTTCTGGTTGCGGGCCAGCGCAAGCAGCAGATCGAGCGGTCCTTCCCAACCGTCAATATTGAGGGTCAGCGATCCTTCGTCGGATGCCGCTGGCTCGGGCGGGAAGAAGAACCCTTCATCCTGGGGCTCGTCGCTCATGCTACCGCTGCCATCAGCCCGTCGCGCCGGACGAGCAAGCTGGCCAGTTCATCCGCAGAATCGGTGACCGTTGAACCGGCAATGGTCGCCATTGCGTCATCTAGTCGCTGCTGTGTTTTTTCCGACATCGGTGCCAGCCGTTCGGCAATTCCGGTCATGTCGTCCATTCTGGCCCAGCAATTGAGGGCGATGTCGCAGCCAGCCGCCTGGGCCCGTTCGGCCCGCTCCGGAACCGTGCCGGAGAGCGCCTCCATATCCAGATCGTCGGTGAACAGCAGGCCATCAAAACCGATCCGGTCGCGGATGATATCCTGCACAACGGTTCTCGACAGGGTCGACGGTGTCTCCGCATCCCACGCCGTAAACAACAAATGGCCGGTCATGCCCATTGGCGCCTTGTTCAGCGTCTGGAACGGAGCGAGGTCAAGCTCAAGCTCCTCGTCGCTGGCGGTTACAGTCGGCAAAGCCTTGTGCGTGTCGACGCTGGTCCGGCCATGGCCCGGCAGATGCTTGACCACACCGACCACCCCGCCGCGCTGCAAGCCGTCCAGAATCGCCCGGCCCAGAGCCGCGACCCGCATCGGTTCACTGCCCAGAGCGCGGTCACCAATGACGTTATTGGCATCCGGCTGACGGACATCCAGCAACGGATGGCAATCGACGGTGATCCCCACTTCGTTCAGGGTGACCGCAATCGCCTGGGCATTGAGCCGCGCCGCTTCGATCGCGGTCGCCGGGGCGATGTCGTAGAGCTTGTCGAACACTTCCCCGGCCGGGAATTTGGGCCAGAGCGGCTCCTGCATCCGCGCTACGCGACCGCCTTCCTGATCGATCAGGATTGCCAGATCATCGCGGCCATGGATCGCGCGTAATTCGTCGGTGAGCGCCCGCAATTGCGCCTTGCTCTCGATATTGCGACCGAAGATGATATAGCCCGCAGGATCGCTATCGCGGAAAAATGATTTTTCAGCGGGGGTCAGGCTGAGGCCCGAAACTCCGAATACCGCCGGTGTCATAGCCATGATGAACTCTTCTCACGCAACATGTCTTATACTCGCGCCGTTTCGCAGCCGCGTAAAGGCGAAAGCGCCGTTATCCACAGCGCTTCAACCATCTATTGCGGCAAAATCAGCGAACGACGAGGCAGCTTTCGCCAGCGGCCTTGAGATTATTGCATATCTCCTGGGCCGCCTCGCGACTTGGTGCGACTGCGTTCAGCCGGTAAATCGTACCGCCATCCAGATTGCCGGGGATGATCTTCTTCGGCAGCGAGCCGATCGATTCAAACCGGCGGGCATAGCCGGACCAGCTGCTATCCGCGAGGCTGGCAGAGCTGAACGCACCAAGCTGGATCAGGGCGCTCCCTGCAGCATCTGCGGCTGGCGCCGCGTCGGATTTGCGGATTGGCGCTTCGGTTGCGACCGGATCACCCATTTGTGCCGGTGTTTCCTGGCCTTCGCTGGCGGCGAAGCTGGCATCGCCCTCGCCTTCAAATTTCCTTGCCTGCGGATCGTCAGGACGGACCTTGTAATCGCCTTCCTGCGCAGCGATCAGTTCGCCACTGCCATCCAGCCCGCCACCATCACGGTTCTGCAACCAGTAGATGCCACCGACAATTGCCGCCAAGAGAAGCAAGCCGACACCGACGAACAATGCCACCCGGACTGGCGAATATTCACCGTCGTCGTCATAATCTTCCGCCGATTCCAGCCAGGGCAGACGATCTTCGTCATCGAGATCAAGATTATCGCGGGTGGTGTCTGACATGTTATGCTCCGTTAGCCAAAGGGCTGATCACATCGATTCTGCGGCCTCTACGCCCATCAATGCAAGACCGTTCTTCACAGTCTGCCCTATATTCTTGGCTAAGAAAAGCCTCGCAGAAGTCATTTCCGGGTCTTTAACCATTATGATCCGCTTGTCAGGCCGGTCATTGCCCAGATTATAATAAGCGTGAAATGCGGCTGCGAGGTCATTCAAATAGAATGCGACTCGGTGGGGTTCACGCGATGCCGCCGCCGATTCGATGATCCGCGGGAATTGCGCCGCCATTTTGACAAGGTCCATTTCCTCTTCACCAAGCCGGTCGAGATGATCGGCGGATGGTGTCACCCCTTCGTCTGCCGCCTTGCGCAGCATCGACTGAATCCGGGCATGGGCATATTGCACGTAGAAGACAGGATTGTCGCGAGAGGCTTCCATCACCTTGGCGAAATCAAAGTCCATCTGCGCGTCTGCCTTGCGCGTCAACATCGTAAAACGCACGGCGTCCTTGCCGACTTCATCGACCATGTCGGCGATGGTGACAAAATTGCCCGAGCGTTTCGACATTTTCTCCGGTTCGCCGTTGCGCAGCAGGCGCACCATCTGGACCAGCTTCACGTCAAATTTGGTCTTGCCACCGGTCAGCGCCGCGACCGCGGCCTTGATCCGCTTGACCGTACCGCTGTGATCGGCACCCCAGATATCGATCAGTTCGTCGGCCGATTGTGCCTTCTGGTAGTGATAAGCGAGATCGCCGCCGAAATAGGTCCAGCGCCCGTTGGATTTCTTGATCGGGCGATCCTGATCATCGCCAAACTGGGTCGAACGGAACAGCGGCAGTTCGACCGCTTCCCAATCCTCGATCACCTTGCCCTTGGGCTGTTCCAGCACCCCGTCATAGACGAGATCGCGGGAGCGCAGCTCGGCTTCGGCAATATCCGCCTTGCCCGCCTCGTGCAGTTCGGCTTCGGAAGAGAAGACATCGTGCCGGATGCCCAGCATCGCAAGATCCGAACGGATCATGTCCATCATCTTTGCAACCGCCGCCTTGCGGAAGATCAGCAGCCAGTCGGCTTCTGCCGCATCCTTATATTTATCGCCAAATTCGGCGGCCAGAGCTTCGCCGACCGGCTTCAGATAATCACCCGGGTAAAGCCCCTCCGGTATCGTACCGATATCCTGACCGAGCGCTTCCAGATAGCGCAAATGCGCCGACCGGGCGAGCGTGTCGACCTGCGATCCGGCGTCATTGACATAATATTCGCGAATCACCTTGTTACCGACGGCCTCGAGCAGATCGGCCAGCGCATCACCGACCACGGCGCCGCGGCAATGGCCCATGTGCATCGGTCCGGTCGGGTTGGCCGAGACATATTCGATATTGACGGTGATGCCCTTGCCCTTGTCCGACCGGCCATATTCCGGACCCAGCTGCTCGATTTCGAGCAATTCGCCGAGCAATACCGGCGCCGCAACCCGCAGGTTGATAAATCCGGGACCGGCGATGTCCACAGATTGCACATCGTCCAGCGCGCCCAGTTTTTCCGCAATTTTCTCGGCCAGATCGCGCGGCTTCATGCCCGCTGCCTTTGACAGGACCATCGCCGCATTGGTCGACAGGTCGCCGTGCGACGGATCGCGCGGCGGCTCCAGCGTGACGTTCGACCGGTCGATCCCGGCCGGAAGGACTTCCGCTTCGGTCAGTTCATCCAATATCGCATCAATATGCTTTTGAAAAATGTGGAACAGCATGATGGGTTCAATTCGTCATAGGAAAAGGGGCCCGATTTAATCAGGCGCGGACATTCATCAGTTGAGGCAACCCTATCGGGTAGCGTTATATTGTAACTGGGCCTGGCTCAGTTGAAAACCGACAAGCATTTCGAACGAAGACCGCGCAACCGCGGCCTTGATCGTCGGATCGGCCAGCGGATCGAGCGCCGCATCGGGATCACCGGCCTTGCGGCGGCGGGTCAGGCGTTCAATCACCTCGTCCGGCAAACGCGCGGCGGAGGCATCGACATAGGAACCGGCCTTGGCAGCGGCCGTTGCCCGATACGCACCATCGGCAAATTGCAGCGTCACATTACCGACCCGCTTGGCGACCACGGCGGTACCGCCCTGAATGACCGTCGAGAAATAGGGAATTGTGACCGTACGGGCGCCGGCTGGATTCATCCGCGATGCATGGACATCAAATGCCGCTTCGCTGTAAATCCGCGCGCTTTCGCTATTGCAGGTCGTACGGACATTGGTGATGTAGGCGACCACATCAATGGCGCTGGCGTCGGTGCTGCTTGCAGGGTTGAAGATGGTGATGTCGCCGGTGTGATCGGGAACCGCAACCGCCGGGCAGCCACTGCGGATAACCGAAATACCGACGCCCGAGCTCAGGTCGATCGCGCCTTCTTTGGCACATCCGGTAACGGCCAGAACCGCGACCCCTGCCAAAACCATATTTTTCAACCGGCCATTCGCCATCATTTTCAATCCTTGCCTTTGATCACGGGCAACACACATAGGCTCCATGCGCTCCGATAAAAATTTCGCAACCCTTATCTGGGCCTTTAATGCGGTGCAACCGTCCATAAGATGAACAGACAGGCTTTTCGCCGGTGAACTTATTCCCTAAGAGCTAAAAACATGATTCATTCCGATAAGCAGAAACGGCAGATAGACTTGCTTGTGGCCGCGCCTCGCGGCTTTTGTGCAGGCGTCGACAGGGCGATAAAAATCGTCGAGCTGGCGATAAAAAAATATGGCGCACCGGTCTATGTCCGCCACGAAATCGTCCACAATCGCTATGTCGTCGATGAATTGAAGAAACTGGGCGCGATATTTGTCGAGGAACTGGACGAAGTGCCGGACGGTGTCCCGGTGGTATTTTCCGCTCATGGTGTGCCCAAGGCGGTACCGCATAAAGCGGAAGAGCGCGGACTGGAATATCTCGACGCGACCTGCCCGCTGGTGTCCAAGGTGCATCGTCAGGCAGAACGGCAGACCGAAGCGGGCCGGCATATCATCTTTGTCGGCCACGCCAATCACCCGGAGGTTATCGGCACTTTCGGCCAGGTCGACGACGGCCAGATGACCTTGGTTGAAACGCTGGACGATGTGCACGCGCTGCAACCGGCGGATCCGGAAGCGCTCGCTTTCCTGACCCAGACCACCCTTTCCGTCGATGACACCCATGCTATCGTTGCGGCGCTGCAGGCCCGTTTTCCGACTATTGTCGGGCCTAAAGGCGAGGATATTTGCTACGCCACCTCCAATCGTCAGGATGCAGTGAAAAAAATCGCCGACAGCTGTCAGCTTGTTCTGGTCATCGGCGCGCCCAACAGTTCCAATAGCCTCCGTCTGGTAGAAGTCGCCGAACGCGGTGGCGCAACCGCGAAATTGATTCAGCGAGCGAATGAGATCGATCTCGCCTGGCTGGACGGTGTCAGCAAACTGGGATTGACCGCAGGCGCGTCGGCACCGGAGATATTGGTGCGCGAAGTCATAAGCCTGCTCGAGGAGAATTTCGATATCGAGCAGGAAAAAGTCGAGACCACCAAGGAAAATATGGTCTTCAAACTGCCGCGCGGACTCGAACCGGCCTGATGGCGGTCTATACAAAGGTCAGCGCAGAGGAAATCGACCGGTTCCTGACCCGTTTCGATGTCGGCACTCTGGTGTCCGTCAAGGGCATCGCCGAAGGGGTGGAGAACAGCAATTATCTGCTCGAAACAACGCAAGACAAGTTCATCCTGACATTATATGAAAAACGGGTCGATCCGGCGGACTTGCCGTTTTTCATCGAACTGCTTGATCATCTGGCGCAACACGGCTGTCTGGTGCCACCGATGATTGCCGACCGCGAAGGCACCAAGATACAGCAGCTCTGCGGGCGCAGCGCCTGCCTGATCACCTTTCTCTCCGGGGTGTCGGTAAGTCACCCGACCACCGCCCAGGCCGGAGCAACCGGAAAAGCCTTGGGGGACATGCACCGGGCCCTTGCGGATTTCGAACTGGAGCGGCGCAACAGCATGGATCATGATGGCTGGCGGACGCTGGCTGAGCAATGTGGTCCCGCACAGCTCGACGAAATCGCGCCAGGCCTGGCAGATGCGGTTTCGCAAGAACTCGACCATCTCGACAAACATTGGCCGCATGACCTGCCCCGATCGGCGATTCATGCCGACCTGTTTCCGGACAATGTGCTGATGCTGGACGACCGGGTGACCGGGCTGATCGACTTTTATTTCTCCTGCACCGACATCCGCGCCTATGATCTCGCGGTGACCCATGCGGCCTGGTGCTTTTCCGAGGATGGCGCGGATTTTCACGAACCGATATCCCGCGCGCTGATTGAAGGCTATATATCGGCGTTTCCGATCAGTGACGCCGAACGTCAGGCGCTTCCTTTGCTGGCCCGCGGCGCAACCCTGCGCTTTCTGCTGACCCGGGCCTATGACTGGATCAATACCCCGGCTGGCGCGCTGGTGACACGCAAGGACCCGCAGGCCTTTCTCAACCGGCTGCAATATTACCAGACCCACAAGGATATTTTCACCGCATGACCGAGACGAAAATTGTCGAAATCGCCACCGATGGCGCATGCAAGGGCAATCCCGGGCCGGGTGGCTGGGGCGCGTTGATCCGTCATGGCGACACAGAAAAAGAAATATCCGGTGGTGAGCCGGATACGACCAACAACCGCATGGAACTGCGCGCCGCGATCGAAGCGCTCAACGCGCTGAAGCGCCCTTGCAAGGTGAAGCTCTCGATCGACAGCAAATATGTGAAAGACGGCATTACCAAGTGGATTTTCGGCTGGCAGAAAAACGGCTGGCGGACAGCCGCGAGAAAGCCGGTCAAAAATGCCGACCTCTGGCAGGATCTGTTAAAGGCGGTAGAGCCCCATCATATCGAATGGCACTGGGTCAAGGGCCACGCTGGCGACGCTGACAATGAGCGCGCAGACCAATTGGCCAGCGACGCTGCCATGAACGTCGCGGCCAATCGCCGTAGTTTTTAGGGTCAGCCCCTAGCTATTGTCTTCAATCTCGGCATCCGGTCCATTTTTCTGGATCGAACTGATCGCATTTTTGGCGCTCGCCTTGCTGGAATAGCCTTCGGTCGCGAAAATGATCTCGCTATTATATTTGAAGCGAACACGAAACTCGCCCTTCTTGTCTTTCCAGATTTCAAATTTATGCGCCATTGCCATCCTCTCCTTCTGTTGGATGGGCAAACTATTGCGCAATCCACCCGCCCGCGCAACCGGCCCGTTGTAAAACGATGTTTCCTAGGAAAAGCGTGACGCTGTGTAGAGGCTGGCGTCAACGGCATGAAGGCTTTCGTCGGGATCTTGTCCAAGCAGCACGGAGCGGGCCAGTTTTGCGGCAGCAGGCGCCGTCTGGATGCCGAAGCCACCCTGCCCCGCAAACCAGAAAAAGTCATCGATCGCAGCATCAAATCCGATCACCGGCAGCCGGTCCGGTGCGAAGCTGCGCAAGCCGGCCCATTTCCGGCTGACCCGTTTCACCTCTACATCCATGACCTTTTCAAACCGGTCGATGGCAATCGCAACGCTCATCTCGTCCGGCGCGACGTCGCCCGGTTCGGACGGAATCTCGTCGTGCGGACTGAGCCAATAGCCGCCACCGGCTTCGGGCTTGAAGTAAAAACTGCCATCCAGTCCGACGACCAGCGGCATCGCCTGCGTCGAAGGCGGATCGGTTTCGATCTGCACCATATTGCGGATCATAGGCTGGATACCGACCGGCTTCACATCGGCCATCCGCGCTATGTCATCGGCCCAGGCACCGGCCGCGTTGACCAGCATGGTCGCGCGATAGGCTTCATCCCCGGCGATCAACTCCCAAACACCGTCCTTCCGCCGGATCTGGCTAACCGGCGCCCGGCAGATTAGCTCTACCGATTGGCGTCTCGCATCTCTCAGATAGGCGGCGTGCAGCGAGGCCACATCGATATCACGGCAATCCGGCTCATGGACCGCATGTTTCCATATCGGTTTCAGGTTCGGAACCAGGGCAACGGCTTGCCCCCAGGACCAGCGAGCCATGGACAGTCCGCTCTCGGCGAAATCGCTCAGGAACTGATCGGCCAGATGTTGCTCATCGTCCCGGCCGATGTTGACCGCGCCGCGCGGGCCGAGAAAAGCGGATTCTGAAAATTCCGACGGCGGGTTTTCGAGAAATTCTTGCGAGGCCGATGTCAGAGGCTGCACCAGCGGACCGCCATAGCTCTCCGTCCAGAAGGCTGCTGAACGACCGGTCGAATGATAGCCGGGATAATCCTCGGCCTCGAGCAGCAGAACCGAACGATCCGCGCCGATTTCCGAGGCGATGCTGGCGCCGGCGATACCGGCTCCGATTATGATGACGTCAAATTGCTTCATTTTTTAGGGGCCACACGGTCGAGAAAGGAAAAACAGCTGTCGAGTGCATCGTCGCGCACTTGATCAACTTCACGGAAAATTTCGTGCGCGGATTCCGCACCGAAGAGCTTCATCTCGGCCTTGGGCATCAGGTGCACCGCACGCTCAATGGTCGGATGATCGACTAGCTCGTCGGTCGATGTCGCCAGCACCAGAACCGGTATATCCATTTGCATCAGCCTTTTGCGGTTGCGCAAGGATCGGGTCGAGGAATAGGCGCGCTCCACCCATCGCCAGCTCGCCGGTCCCAGCCGGACGAAGGGACGCTCTCGGAACCAGAAAAACTCGTCCGAATAGCGGTCTGCATCATGGGTCAGCAGAGCCTGGCGCGGTACGTAGGGTTCCAGCGGGTTTTCGATCGGTTTCCAGGCACGCCGTTCGCCGCGACCGATGAGGCACATGATTTTGGCGGCCAGCTGCGCGGTCCACTCCGGCATGCCGCCGCCCGCCGGCGCCAGCATCGGCGCGCTCAATATCGCCGCATCGGGACGGATGCGCTGCTCGGTCATCGCCCGCAACACCAGATGCCCGCCCATACTGTGCCCCAGAACTATATGCGGCCCGGGATGGGTGGCGCGCCAATCGTCAAACACCGCTACCAGATCCGTCACCCATGTCGCGAAATCGTCGATATGGCCGACATGCGGGTGCGGCCCGCAACGGCCCGATCCGCCCTGTCCGCGCCAGTCGACCGAAGTGACATTCCAGCCGTGCGCGTGGAAATCGTGAAATGTTTCGAGATATTTTTCGTAGAAATCGGCCCGGCCCGTCATGAACAGAATGGAGCCTCGCGGTCCGCCCGGCCGATCCTCCTGCAGCCAGTCCAGTTTCCGGAACTCCCAGCCATCCGGACCGATCCATGTCTCTTCCGCGGCGTCTTCCGGGACCGACCGGCGATCAAAGCGCTCGTCTTTCAAGTCTGTCATATCACGCTTTATCGTTGTCACAGGGTCGGACAAAAACCGTTCCGGAAATCATGGTTACTATTTGGTAAGGCAAATTAACTAGACGGTCTGTCCATGGATAGCGAAACCTTCATCTACTTGCTCTGGGGCGGATTGGCAATTGCACTGATTGCAGCCGCGATTACCGACCTCAAAAGCCGCCATATATCGAACTGGCTGAATCTCGGCATTGCTCTGGGAGCACCGGTCTTCTGGATATCCAGCGGCATGACCGTCTGGCCGGAGATGATCGGGCAATTGGGTCTGGCTGCCATCATATTCACCATATTTGCCGGAATGTTCGCGGTCGGCGCAATGGGCGGGGGTGATGTCAAACTGCTGACGGCCCTGTCTTTGTGGATGCACTGGCTGACATTTCTGGAACTGCTGGTGATCATGTCGATCGCGGGCGGTCTGCTGACGCTGTTTATGATGATCAGCAAAACAATCCGAAAGACCGAAGGTCCGATAAAGGTTCCTTACGGGGTCGCCATCGCTTTTTCAGGGCTCTGGATGATCCTGGGCATCACGGGACATAGTTCACAAACGATATTTTAACCATTTTACTCGAAAGAGGCAATGACCGCCAATGGAACCATTTGGGCGGGGGCATTCAGGAGGCGTCAGACGTCATGGAAAAGAAGAAAATCATTTTGCTGGTTGGCGCACTGATCGTGGCTGCGGTTACGGCGTTGCTCGCAAAAAACATGTTTGATGGTGCCTCCGCGCCACAAGTTGCTGCCAAGAAAGCCGAAGTGGTGGGCGAAGAAGTCCTCGTCGCAACCCGCGCACTTCCCGTTGGCACGATCATCACGCCAGACAGTTTCCGGTTCCAGCCATGGCCGAAGGATTTGATCGAAGCCGCTTATTTCATGAAGGAAAGCACCGACGTGGAAACGCTTGCCGGCACCGTTGTCCGCAATCCGGTCACCGCCGGCCAGCCGCTGACCAAAGGCTCTCTCGTAGCGCCGGGTGATCGCGGCTTCCTCGCTGCTGCGCTCGGCCCTGGCATGCGCGCAGTCACTATTCCCGTATCGGGTCTGACCGGCGTCGCCGGCTTTGTATTCCCGGGTGACCGGGTCGACCTGATGCTGACCCAGTCGGTGCAGGGAGAAGGTCCCGAGCTCAAGGTTTCCGAAACCGTGATCCGCAACCTGCGGGTCCTGGCCACTGACAACCGGGTGACCGCTTCCACCAATGAAGAGGGACAGCAGATTGCCAAGAAGGCAAAGCTGGTCACTCTCGAAGCCACCCCGAAAATTGCCGAACAGATCTCCGTTGCCCAGACGCTGGGTACATTGAGCCTGTCGCTACGTTCGCTCGCCGACAGCGCTGCCGAACTGGAAGAAGCCATTGCATCCGGCGCAATCAAGCTGCCGAAAACGGATGATCCGGTTGTTGAAGCCGACATGATCCGTTCGCTGGCTGCACGCCCAACCAGCACGAAATCAACCTTCTCGACCGGAGGCGACGTGTCGCGCTTTGAAACGCGCTCGCCACCGCCACTGGCCGAAAAGGAAAAACCAAGAGGTCCGGTCGTCCGCGTCGCGCGTGGCAATACGGTCAATGACATCGAATTTGGAGACAAGTAATGGCCGTAGTATATGCACAGCATAGCCGTTCGGCGAAAAAGGCAATCGGCGCTACCGTCGTCGCCGCCCTCGCCCTGGCTATGGCTGCCAACAGCACCACTGCGCTTAACGCCCAGTCGGTCAACATATCTCAGCCGGATTCGCGAATTTCCATCGCGGTAGGCCGTGGCAAGTTGATCACTCTGCCTTCGCCGATCGAAGATATTTTCATCGCTGAAAATGCCATCGCCGATGTTCAGGTGCGGTCACCGCGTCAAATCTATATTTTCGGTAAAAAAGGTGGTCAGACCAGCTTTTACGCTACCAGCGCCTCCGGGAAAGTCATCTATTCGGCGGAAGTCGCAGTCGGTGCAGAAATTTCTTCGATTGACCAGATGCTGAATCTGGCCATGCCAGAAGCGAATATCTCGGTCAGCACGACCAACAATTTCGTGCTGCTGACCGGCACCATCGCCAATCCCGATGATGCGGAGGAAGCTGAAAATCTCGTACAGGCATTTGTCGGCGATGCCACCCGCGTCGTTAGCCGCCTGAAAACCGCGACACCGATGCAAGTCAATCTGAAGGTCCGTTTTGCCGAAGTCAGCCGTTCGCTGGCGAAAGAAATCAACGGCAATCTGCTGACCCGGGACACTACCGGCGGCTTCCAATTTGGTGTATCGCGCGGCCGCAGTTTCGGTACGATCACCGATTTCGACACCTCGGCATTCCCCAATCTGGATGCATCAAGTCTGTTTGGCTTGCCCGCAGGTTCGGTTTCGCTTCCTTTCAACACCGCAACCGGCCAGTTCGTCACTGCCGGCGGGACTTCTTTCAACTATAACGCCGGTTCAGAGCTTAACACAATTCAGGCAGCAGGCCGCCTTTTCGGCATCGACATTGCCACCGCCTTGGACGTGTCCGAGCGCGTTGGTCTTGTCAGCACGCTGGCATCGCCAAATCTGACCGCCATTTCGGGAGAAACCGCAACCTTCCTGGCTGGCGGCGAGTTTCCCATTCCCATTTCAACCGGCCTCGGTGAAGTCTCCGTTCAGTATAAGAATTACGGGGTAAGCCTGTCTTATACGCCGACCGTGCTCTCCAACGGCCGGATTTCCATTCGCGTTGCACCGGAAGTGTCGGAAATAACCACCAACGGCGCCGTCATCATTAACGGTTTCAGCATACCTGCGGTATCCACCCGACGGGCAGAGACCACAGTCGAGCTGGGATCTGGTGAAAGCTTCATGATCGCCGGTCTGATGCAGAATAGCTATAACTCGGCAATCGCGAAAACTCCGGGTCTGGCCGATGTCCCTATCCTTGGCGCCTTGTTCAAGTCCGATGGCTATAGTCGCAATGAAACGGAACTGATGATCGTGGTGACGCCATATCTGGTAAAACCGGTCAGCGACAGCGAGATTGTTTTGCCGACCGACGGCTTCAAGGCCGCCAATGACGCAGAACGCTTCCTGATGAACCGTAACCATAGCGGTTCCAGTGGCGATCGACCCAAGCCGAGCGTCGCTCCAGCAACCCCGGAAAACCAGAGCTTCGGCAGCCTGGAGAGCCCGGCTGCGGTTCAATCGGCCAAAAAATCCAAGAAGTCCGGCGGCACTGCTCCCGGCTTCAGTTTCGACAAATAAGCTCGGTCAGGAGAATAGTTCATGCGCATCGTTTCAATGGCACTCATCACCGCCCTCGGGCTCTCGGTTACCGCTTGTGGCAGCAACACCGCGAACCGCAGCGTCTATAGCGAACGCCAACCGGTCGTTTCCAAATCGAATTTCGTGCTCGATCTGAGTGCGGGCAATGGCGGACTGTCCACGGCGGAGCAAAACCGCCTGTCCGGCTGGTTCGACGCTCTCGAACTTGGCTATGGCGATCGCGTTTCGATCGATGACCCGAGCTATTCTAACAGCGCCGTGGCAAAGTCGGCCGTCGAGAATATCGTGGCCAGTTACGGATTGCTGATCAGCGAAACCGCACCCGTGACCGAAGGCAATATTCCTTCCGGTCAGATGCGGGTTGTGGTGACGCGCACCACGGCTTCGGTACCGGGATGCCCCGATTACAGCCACCGCAGCCACACAGACTTTCAGGCGCGCACGAGCGCCAACTATGGTTGTGGCACGAACAGTACGCTCTCTGCCATGATTGCCAATCCGGAAGATCTCGTCCGCGGCCAGAATGCCGATGGTGAAGATCAGTCGCAGGCTTCCAAGGCCATCCGTGCCTATCGTGACAAGCAAGTTGGAGGACAATAATGAACGCTCCCTGGAAACCAGGCTCGGCCAACGGACGTGAACCATTTGCCGCTTTCGTTTGTGATGATGACACGCTGGAAATGCTCCGTTCGGTTGCCGAAGAAATGGGCTGGTCGGTCGACAAATGTAGCAAGGGTGGACTGCGCAATGCCGTCCAGACCCTTTCTGTTTCTGCCAGTCCCAATATATTGCTGGTGGATCTGTCGGAATCCGGTGATCCGCTGAACGACATCAACTCGCTGGCCGAAGTCTGCGAACCTGGCACCGTTGTGATCGCCATGGGCCAAGTCAACGATGTTCGCCTCTATCGCGATTTAATCGTCAGCGGCTTGCAGGACTATCTGCTGAAACCCTTCAGTCCGGATCAGTTGCGCGACGTATTGTCGCAGGCGCAAGCGGTCATCAACGCCCCGAAAATGGACGATCCGCTGGCCGAAAAACCCCATATTTCCACGGCCGTTATCGGCACTCGTGGCGGTGTCGGCGCTTCGACCATTGCCACTTCTCTGGCCTGGCTGCTGAGCCACGACCGGGAACGTCTGACCGCGCTGCTCGATCTGGACGTCCATTTCGGCACCGGTGCGCTGTCGCTGGACCTGGAGCCCGGTCGCGGCCTGACCGATGCGATCGATAATCCGAGCCGGATTGACGGTTTGTTCATCGAGCGCGCGATGATCAAGGCCAATGAAAAGCTGTCGCTACTGTCCGCAGAAGCGCCGATCAACTCGCCGATCCTGACCGATGGCACCGCGTTCTTCCAGTTACAGGAAGAATTTCGCGCCGCCTTCGACTGCACGGTGATCGATTTGCCGCGCGACATGCTGATCAACTATCCCCATCTTCTGGGCGATGTGAACGCGACCGTCATCGTGACGGAACTGACGCTGGCTTCGGCGCGAGACTGCATTCGTTTGCTGTCCTGGCTGAAATCCCACGCTGCACAGAGCAAGGTCTATGTCGTTGCCAACAAGGTGCAGACCACCAATCTGGAAATCGGCCGTCAGGATTTTGAAAGCTCCATCGAGCGCAAGATCGACATCATGATTCCCTATGATGCCAAGACCGCAGCGCAAGCTGCGAAATTGGGTCAGGCAATGGTGGAGGCAGGCAAGTCCAGCAAAGCCTCGGCAAAAATAATCGAGCTGACCAGCCTGGTGCTCGGATCCGTAGGTGGCGGGGAAAACCCCGACGACGCGGACAACAAGAAATCTTTCATGGATAAATTTGGCGATTTCAAATCATTTCTGCCGTCAAAAAAAGCCAAAGAGGATGCTCCTAAAGTCTGAGGTGGGTGCAGATATTCTTCAGCTTTAAAGGGATTAGACAATGGGTATAATGCAAACTGCAATTTTGAGTGCTGGCGTTCTAGCGGTTCTGCTGCTGCTCATCTTTGCCTTTGCCGGCCCATCGCAATCCAAGGCCAGCGCCCGGCGGCTCGACAAGGTCAAATATCGCCATTCCGACAGCGCCAATGTGCGGGTTGAAGCGCAGATGAAAAAGGCGCTTTCGGCGCGGCGTAAAACCACTCGTCCCAAGGGCGAGAACATGACCAAGATGGAAATTCTGGCGATCCGGCTGGAGAAAACCGGCAAGAACTGGCCGCTTTCCTATTTCTTCTATGCAGCGGGCGGCCTGTTCGTGGTTATATCCGGCCTGCTTTTGCTCAAGGGCGCACCGGTTTTGCTATGCCTGTTTATCGGGCTTCTGGTCGGTGCCGGGATACCGCATTTTACCGTAAGCTTCCTGATCAACCGGCGTATTGCCAAGTTCACCTCCACCTTTCCCGACGCAATTGAACTGCTCGTTCGCGGTCTTCGCTCGGGTCTTCCGGTTACCGAAACAATCGGTGTGGTCGCCAAGGAAATTGACGGTCCTGTTGGTGAGGAATTCCAGAAAGTGGTCGATCGCATCAAGATCGGCCAGACGATGGAAGATGCGCTGCAGGAAAGCGCAAAGCGGATGGACACGCCCGAATTCCAGTTCTTCTGCATAACATTGGCGATTCAGCGTGAAACCGGCGGCAACCTGGCAGAGACGCTGTTCAACCTTGCCGATGTGCTGCGCAAGCGTAGCCAGATGAAGCTCAAGATCAAGGCGATGTCTTCGGAATCCAAGGCTTCGGCCTATATCGTGGGCTCGCTGCCGTTCATCGTGTTCGCTCTGGTTTACAGCGTGAACCCGACATATCTGGCTGGATTCTTCTATGAAGAACGGCTGATCATCGCCGGCCTCGGCGGGCTGTGCTGGATGAGCATCGGCGTGTTCATAATGGCCAAGATGGTCAATTTCGAGATTTAAGGATGAAGGTACAAGGCAAATGACAAGCGGCGGACCAACATTATTTGGCATAGACGTGCTCTGGGTGGCGACAATATTGTCTGCCGTTGCGGCGGCGGCTGTGTTCTTCGCAATCTATGCCGCCGTGACGGTCCGCGACCCTATGGCAAAGCGGGTCAAGGCTCTCAACGAGCGCCGCGAACAGCTGAAGGCCGGTATCACCGCCTCAACCACCAAGAAACGTGCAAAGCTGGTCCAGCAGAATGACACCACCGACCGCATGCGCAACATATTGTCGTCGATGCAGGTGCTGCAGGACACGCAGGTCAAGGAAGCGCAGCATAAGCTGGCACAGGCCGGTATTCGTTCAAAGGATCTGGCCTTTCTCATCATCTTCAGCCGGCTCGTCTTGCCGATCCTGTTGGGCGGCGGTGCGGCTCTGGCGATATATGGTTTCGACTATCTCGCCGACTGGTCCGACATCAAGCGGTTCGGCGTCTTTGCCGGCGCGGCGATCCTGGGGTATAAAGGTGCTGATATTTACATCAACAACCTGATCGCCAAGCGGACCGATCTGGTTCGCAAGGGTCTGCCCGACGCCATCGATCTTCTCGTCATTTGTGCGGAAGCCGGTCTGACAGTCGATGCGGCCTTTGCCCGGGTTTCGAAAGAGCTCGGCACCGCCTATCCGGAACTGGCCGACGAATTTTCGCTGACCTCGATCGAGCTGGGCTTTCTGACCGAGCGACGGCAGGCGTTTGAAAATCTCGCCTATCGCGTCGCGCTGGACCATATCAAGGGCGTGGTGACGACGATGATCCAGACCGAGAAATATGGTACACCGCTGGCTTCTTCCCTGCGGGTTCTGTCGGCGGAATTCCGGAACGACCGGATGATGCGGGCCGAAGAAAAGGCCGCGCGCCTGCCTGCCATCATGACGATACCGCTGATCATGTTCATCCTGCCGACCCTGTTCATCGTGATTCTCGGACCTGCAGCCTGCTCGATCTCAGATGCGATGTTATAGCCGGAAAATAATTCCGGACTTCAAGAGAGCGGCAGTTACATGCCGCTCTTTTTCATCCTGCCGCGATCGTATCCGCCGATTCCTTTATCCGTGCCAGCATGGCGGATAGCTCGGCTTTCTCTTCCGCGCTGAGCACCGACATGATCTTCTTGTCCATCGCCTGGGCGGCGGGCAGGATCTTGCCGTAGAGATCGCGCCCTGTGTTGCTCAGCAGCAAATGATGCGAACGGCCATCGGCGGTGTTCGGACTCCGATCAAGCAAGGCGCGATCGACGAGATTCTTCACCGCGCGATTAACGGTGACCTTGTCCATCAACGTCGCCTCCACCAGATGCCGCTGGGTCGAGGCGCCGCGCGTACCGAGCACCGACATCACCCGCCACTCGGGGATCTTGAGGCCAAAGAGGCTCTTATACTCGCCCGCAATGACGTCGCTGACGACGTTGGAGGTCGTCGAGAGCTGGTAGGGCAGATAATCATCAAGCTTAAAGTTCATAAGTAATATTTATTCAATTTTGGCACGAAGTCCAACCCAAAATGTCCGAGGGAAGGCGCGTTCTATTATTCCATTGCTACTGACAGCAGCTTCTACGCGGGCATCGAGCAAATTTTCAACCCGGGTTTCGACCAGCAGTCGATCATTGACGGCCAGCGCCATCCGGCCATCGATCGTGAAAGCATCCGCGAGACTGAGGATATTGACGTCATCTTCATATTGTTGCCCGACATATCGGGCCGACAGGCTGGCACCGGTGCCATTGTCTTTTTCCCAGCGGATAGAGCCGGACGCATTGTGCCGGGGCACCTGGGCCGGGCGGAAACCGTCGACCGCAGCCGCGTCACCCGAACCGTCGACCTCTGCATCAACAAAGGCATAGGCAGCGCGGACGGTCAGACCGTCGACCAGTTCGCCGAGATCAAACGCGGCATCGATTTCAATGCCCCTGGATCTGATCGCTTCGAGATTCTGGCGCTGACTGTAGGTGCCGTCTGCCGCGACAAAGCCGACGCCGGGAAAGACGCCCGGACCATTGGCCAGGGTTACGTTAGCGACTGCATTATCAAGTTGATTGTAGAAGGCGGTAATGCCCAGCGTGACGACGCCGCTCTCCCAGTCCAGCCCCAGTTCAGCGCCCTTGACCTGTTCCGGTTCCAGCAATTCATTGGCCGCCGTTGCATCGGAGCCGACCCGAAAGGGCCGGAACAATTCGTTCAGCGTCGGCAAGCGCCAGCCGAGATAGGCTGCGCCACGCAAGGTGATGGTGTCGGTTGCTTCAAAAGCAAAGCCGCCGCGTCCGGTGAATTCCGTGCCGTTGCGATTGACGAACGTCTCGTCGCTCCGGACAGCCCCTGGGAACGGACTGATCAACTCTATTTCTTTGCGAAAACCGTCATCGATTGACCAGACGTCGACGCGTCCGCCACCCGTCAGAACCAACGCATCGCCGGCCTGCACACTGGCTTCGACAAAACCGCCGTAGGTGGATGTACTACCCCCGGCGCTGCGGCTGCGGCGCGGCGTATCATTGTCGGCAAAGAAGAAATTCTCGTTGGTCGTCCCCTCGGTACGACGCCAGTCGCCGCCGATGCGCAATTCGATATTGTCACCAACCGGAGGGCGCACTTCAAAGCGGCCGCCCAGGCCGGTCGAGGGCACGTTATATTGTTCAAACACCCGGCTGACCGAATTGCGATCATCATCGACGCCGCCAAAGCTGACATCGAAATTGCGGATCTGGACATAAGCGACTGCCGACCATTGCCAGTCGGAAGTGCGGTCAACCAGCCGGATGCTGGCGTCCGCTCCGTCATTGTGATTTTCGCTGAACGCAAAGCCGCGTTCGCGGTCGTCGGTGAAGGCGCGGACATTGCTCTGCAATTCAACATTGTCGGAAAGCGGCGCGACAAAGCGTACGGCGAGACCGGCCTGCTCATATTCCGCCGGACGATCAACCGAACCGCGCTGGCCTTCGATGATCGGGATGAACCCGTCGCCGCGCGCGTAATTGGCGGAGATGGTCAGCTGCCCCTGCCCCAGCTCGCGACCGAACAGCAGATCGGCATCGACGCTGTTGCGGCTGCCATAAGCAGCGCCCAGTTCGATTCTGTCGCCGACATTGTCGCTGAACAGTTCGATGGTTCCGGAAATGGCGCCCTGCCCGTCAGCCACACTGCCGCCGCCGCGTGTAATTCTGGCGCTGCCAAGAGCAAGTGCATCATAGCCGGGCCAGGCAACCCATCCGCCGAAGGGGTCGGCTTGAGGTACACCATCCAGGATCAACAAGGCACGCGAAGAGGCATTGCCGCCCAGTCCGCGCAGGGTAACTCCCTGACTGGTCGGGTTGGCAGAACGCGCGTCTGATCGGCGAAATTGTTGCAGCCCGGGCACATCACGCAACGCATTTTCGACCGTTTGTGACTGATCCATCGAAATGTCGATTGCGCTATAGACATTTTCGCCGCGTGTAACGGGCAGTCCGGAAACGATGATCTCCGCTACCTGAACGTCATCATTGCCGACCTGCTCTTGCGCCCACGCAGGGACAGATACCAACGCCATCGATGCCAATAGCGGACAGGCTAAAACCGATTTTTTCATGATCTAGTTGTGCATCCACTTCTGATGAACGGGCATATCGTCCGGGAGCCGGTGATAGTCCTGCGCGTCGCATGTGAAATTCGCGCTGTCCGCTTTGCCGAACACACTCGGATCATCGAGCGTGCCGACTTTCACGATCACCGCGACTTCAAAGCCCGGCGCGCGAGTGGCCAGATGGGTACCGCAGTCCGAACAAAATTCGCGGGTCACGCCCTTTTCAAGGTCGTCACGCTTGAAGCCTTTCACGGCCCCCTTGGTAATCTCGTATCCGTCCGCCGGCATCGCCATCAGCAGCAGACTGTTTCCACCGGTCGTATATTGGCATTCGCGGCAGAAACATTCCGCCTTCAGCATCGGTTCGCCTTCGGCCTTGTAACGCACTGCGCCGCAATAGCATCCGCCTTCGATCGTCATATCATTGATCCTTCACTGCTTCGGGAGCGGCTTTCTGAAAAGCCTCGAGTTGATTGCATGCGGCATCGATCCGCACGAGTTTGGGAAACACGCTCAAATCTACCTTGAACCGCCGTGCATTGTACATTTGCGGGGCGAGACAGACATCGGCAAGATTGGGCCTGTCACCACCGAACAGGCCGGCTTCCGGTGCCATGGCTTCGAGCGCGACAAAACCTTCTTCGATCCAGTGGCGATACCATGTGTCGATGGCTTCCTGATCCTGTCCCAGCTCGTTCTTGAGATATTTCAATATCCGCAGATTGTTCACCGGATGAATATCGGCCGCGATGACCAATGCCTGGGCGAGCGTGTTGGCCCGCTCCGCCGGATCGCTGGATACCATCGGCGGGTCGTCATATTGTGCATCAAGATAGTCGATGATCGCCAGCGACTGGGTCAGGTCATGGCCGTCAATCGACAGCATCGGCACGAAACCCTGGGGATTGCGCGCAACATAATCCGGAGCTTTCTGGTCGCCATCGAGCAGACTGGTGTTGATCGCGGTGTATGAAACGCCCTTGAGGTTGAGCGCGATGCGAACGCGATAGCTCGCCGAGCTGCGCCAATAATCATGAAGAATGATATCTGTCATGCGCAGGCTTTGAAGATTGGCTAGCGGAATTGCAAGCTTGGCTGCAATTATCCTGTCGAGCCGCCATCGATCGAAATTTCGCCACGCGGTTCGAGCGACACGGAGCGCCCGGTCCGCTTGGCCAGTTCTTCTAGCAGTGACGCATGCAACTTGTTCGCTACAGCCGGATGCACAGTCAGTTGAAGCGCGCCGGTGCCGCGATCCCGCTCCGCCTGCCGCAGCAATTTCAAAGCCGCATTGATCGAGCGATTGCCCTGCATGATCTCCAGCACCGATGGCCGGACCTTGCGGCTGACAACCTGCATGAACCCGAAGCCGTTGATTGCCGTGCGTTCGCAGTTGGCGATCATAAATTCGTCAAAGATAGCGGTGACGGAGGCGCGCTCTGTCTTGGCTTGCAATGTGGGAAAATCGACGCCGATATTGCCGGATATGTCAAAGCGTACCAGCGCCAGCGCGATTTCCTTCGCCGCCCGCTTCGCCAGCTCGAACGGTGGCAGCGGCCCGTCGACATCGAACAATGTCATCGCCGGGGTCAGCGAGACCAGCAGGCTCCCGCCTTCAAAATCGATCCGTCCGCTTTCCGCCTGTTCGACGGCTTCGTGCCAGTCATGCCCGGCAAACATATCTGCATCATGAGCATGGACCTTTTTGACCGGCAGGCCGCTAGCCTCAATCTCCGTCAATAAGTCGGGACCGTCGCTCAGGGCACTCTCTTCGTCCGCTGGCCGCGCCTTCGCCCGCTTCGCCTGTCCGCCGCTTTCGATCATCGCGGCCCGGACAATCTCCACCCGGACCATCGATCCTTCGGTCAGGCCTTTGGGCAGCTGCTGCAGTAGAGCTTCCTGCCCGTCGGGCAATGTAACGATCCCGGACTTTCCGGCCACCCATTGCCGGGTAAATTTCGCATCGACGACCGCGCCGGCTCTGACACTGCCATCGGCCCGCTCGACGCGTATCTGCGAGAGTTCGCCATTTTCCAGCCGCAACGCCCGGTTTTCACCGATCCCGGCTTCGTAAAGCCAGCCATTGGCGAAATCAGCCAAGAGGATAGCCCGCGCTGATCAACAGATTGCGGGTTTCATATAGAGGCAATCCCATGATCCCGCTGTAGCTGCCCGACATCCAGGTGACAAAAGCTTCCGCCGTACCCTGGATCGCATAGCCGCCCGCCTTGCCCTGACCTTCGCCGGTGGCGATATAGGCCTGAATCTCGCTGGACTCGAAACGTTTGAATTTGACAATGCTATCGGACAATTTCGTCCGCGCCGTGCCGTCAGCCGCGATCACGCAGACCGCCGACATTACATGGTGCCGCCGCCCGCTAACCAGTTCCAGAAATTTGCGCTGCTCTGCCGCATCGCTGGCCTGCCCCAATATCCGGCGACCAACCGCGACCGTGGTATCGCCAGCGACAAGTATTTCCTGATCTTCGCGCTCGACCGCAGCGGCCTTCTCCTGCGCCATGCGCAAAACATAGTCGCGCGGCAGCTCGCCCTTGTGCGGGGTCTCGTCAATATCGGGAGAGATGATCCGGTCCGGCGTAACGCCGAGACGGCCAAGCAGTTCCAGACGGCGCGGGCTGGAGGAGGCAAGGACCAGTTTCATGTCAGTAAACACCCTCTAAACCGTTCGGGCTGAGCTTGTCGAAGCCATATACGCAAATGCAATGCCAGCCGATCGCCGTCCTTCGACAGGCTCAGGACGAACGGCATACCATCATTTGAAACGATAGGTGATACGACCCTTAGTCAGATCATAAGGGGTGAGCTCGACGAGCACTTCATCGCCAACCAGCACGCGGATGCGGTTCTTGCGCATCTTGCCAGCGGTGTGACCCAAAATCTCGTGGCCGTTTTCCAGTTCGACCCGGAACATGGCGTTGGGGAGCAGTTCGCGAACCATTCCCTTCATTTCCAGTAATTCTTCTTTTGCCATATGGCGGTGCATTTTCCCTGATGTTGCGGCAAACCCGCGTGTTGCAGTGCGCCATAACGGCAAATGTACAAAAAGGGAAGGATTAGCTGCATCAACCAAAATGATAATATCTATTGCTGGCGCGGCATTTTCCCTGCGACAATTTAATACAAAGAAATTATACCATTAGCGCCTTTCACATGGCACTTCGGACATCTTCTCTCCCCCTATTCAAGAGCTAATGAACCAAATCATGATTTCTTCCCCAAAATCCCTCCTCACCGCCTCCCCCGTCATTTTGGCAACGATGCTGCTCGCGGCGCCGGCCAGCGCGCAAATCACCGAAACAGATTCGGAATATGCCGATGAGGAAATTGTCGTAACCGCAGCGCTTCCGCGCGGTGCGGTCGTTACCGAGATACCGCCCGTCGTCGAACTGAGCGAAGAAGATATCGCGAGCTATGGCGCATCATCGGTGCAGGACCTGCTCGAGGCAATTTCCTCCCAGACCACGTCCAGCCGGGGCCGCGGCACCGGGCGTCCGATCGTGCTGATCAACGGCCAGCGCACATCCGGCTTCCGCGAGATTCGTGATCTGCCGCCCGAAGCCATCCGCACAGTGCAGGTCTTCCCGGAAGAGCTCGCTCTGCAATATGGCTATCGCCCCGATCAGCGGGTGATCAATTTCGTACTGAAGGACAATTATACCGGCGTCAGCGTATCGGCAGAATATGGCATTCCGACGCAAGGCGGTCAGGGCCGTTCGGAGCTTGAGGGCACGATCACCCGCATTGGCGAGAACAGTCGCGTCAACATCAATCTGGAATGGCAGAACAACACCGCGATTACCGAAAGCGAGCGGGACATCATCCAGGATACGGCCGGCGAACTGGTCAATCTGGGCGATTATCGCACTCTGGTCGCGCCCTCCGACAATGTGGAACTGAACGCCAATTACAGCCGCAACTTCGACAATGGCATGTCGCTCTCCCTGAACGGCGGCTATGTCTACGACAAGTCCCGCGGTCTTCAGGGCCTGCCAGGCGGCACTCTGGAAGTCGCCGGCGATCCGCTGTTCCGCTATTTCACCGAATATGGCCCGCTCCGCCGGGTGCAGGAAACCAACACCGCGCAGGCCGGCCTGACCCTGAACGGCATGCTGAGCGACTGGCGCTGGTCGCTGACCAGCGATTACACCCGCACGCAGGTGAATACCGACACCGACCGGTCCGGCGACACCAGCGCCCTGCAGGCGGCCATAGATGCCGGCACCGTCGATCCGCTGGCGGTCAGCTTCGGGCCCTTGCTTGGCACACTTGGTACCGACAGCGCCAAGGTGGTTGATCAGACGATCAACAATCTCGCGACCCTGTCTGGCACTTTGCTGGTCCTGCCATCCGGAGCCGTGACCACGACCCTGCGTGCCGGCTATGATCGGGAAGATCTGGACAGCTGGGAAACGAGCGGCGCGGTCCTCACAACCACCAACCTCAGCCGCGATGAAATCAGCACCGGGATCAACATCGATATCCCGCTTGCCGACGAGAATATCGACGTCGTGGAAGCGATTGGCAAATTGTCGATCAACGGCAATCTCGGCTATTCCGAACTGTCCGATTTCGGAGGGCTCGTCGAATTCGGCTTCGGTCTGAATTGGGAACCGCTGGACGGACTGGTCTTTTCCGCTTCCGCCATTGGCGAAGACGCCGCGCCGACGATTGCCCAGCTCGGCAATCCGCTCATCGTCACGCCGAACGTGACGACCTTCGACTTCACCAATGGTGAAACCGTCCTTGCCTCGATCACGACCGGTGGCAATCTCGCCCTGCCGGCTGAGAAACAGCGGGACATCAAGCTGGCCGTCAATTATCGTCCCGAATGGCTCGACGGCTTCACTTTTCTGGGCGAATATTTCCGCAACAACAGCGATAATGTCGCCTCCAGCTTTCCGCTGCTGACGCCCGAAATCGAGGCAGCCTTTCCCGATCGTGTAACCCGGGACACCAATGGCCGTCTGATCGCAATCGACCAGCGGCCGGTCACCTATGCCAATGTCTACAGCGAACGGATTCGCTATGGTATCGACTTTTCGAAACGCTTCGGCGAGCAAAGCCGCGGCGGCGGACGTGCCGAGCGCGCAGCACCACAGCCGCAGCCGGCAGCAGACGGCCCTGCAGATGGCAGCCCGCCAGCCGAAGGCGGAACACCGGAAGGTGGCGCTCCGGAAGGCAGGCAGAATGCCCGGTCCGGTGGTCCCGGTGGTGGCGGTCCTAGTGCAGGGGGCCGTCCGCGCGGCGGGCGCTGGCAGCTTTCGGCTTTTCACACCATCCGTCTGGAAGACCGCATCAAGATCCGCGACGGCGTCGAGGAACTGGACCTGCTGAACGGTTCGGCCACCGGCTCCACCGGCGGCAGCCCGCGGCACGAGTTCGAGGTCAACGGTGGCTGGTTCAACAATGGCATCGGCTTCCGGCTCGACGCCAAGCACCAGACCGCAACCCGCGTCAGCGGCGGCCTGACCGGCTCCGACCTGCGATTCTCCGATCTGACCACGGTCAATCTGCGGACGTTCATCAATCTCGATGACCGTGGCAATCTGACCGAGAAAGTCCCGTTCCTGAAAAACAGCCGGATCGCGTTGAAAGTGGAAAATATCTTCAATGACATCCAGACCGTCCGCGACGGCAGCGGCCTGATCCCGCTGAGCTATCAGCAAGGCTATCTCGATCCGGTCGGGCGCTATGTCGAGATTGATTTCCGCAAGCGGTTTTGACGTAGTCATCCCAGCGCAGGCTGGGATCCAACCCCAGTTGGTTTCTCGAAAGGACTACGGGCTAGGCCCCAGCCTGCGCTGGGGCGACACATTAATATCTAGCCCAGCTCCGCCATCGACACCGATTCCGCGCGGTAAATCTGTATTTTCGGCCGCTCGCCAAGCAACACAGTCAATCGCTTCACAAACTCCCCCGATTCCGGAACCGAGAAATGGGCACTTACTGCCGCATCGTCCTGCCATTGTTCATAAAAGAACAAGCGCGACGGATCTTCGCAATCGGCGTGGATATGGTGCGAGATACAGCCGGGTTCGGCGCGGGATCGGACGCTGTGCTCGACACACAGCGCAATGACGTCGTCCGGGCTGGCCGCGAACGCGGTAGAGATGCTGGCGGTGATGATGATCATAATTTCAGCGTCGCTCGCGTCGTGCTTTTCGACATGAAATAGGCCAGTACCGCCGCGATAATCGTGACAATCACCGTAAAGGCCATTGGCGTGAACCGCAATTCCGGCCCCGCGCCTTGCAAGACCATCACGATCAGAAAGGCGGGGATCAATGTCATCGCCAGATGTTTGAACGCCAGAATAAAGGGCGCAAAGCCCACGCGCGTGTCGGCGGCCAACTCCGGCGTGACCTTGCCCGATTTGCGCTGCGACACCGTAATCGGATAAACGATCAGCGTCAGCAAAATGCTCATAAGCACCGCAATGGCAATCAGGGTTCCGCCCAGATTGGGCGCGGAATCGGCGAAAGGCAGCGTCGCGGGGACAAAAGCCAGATCGCGGGTCAGCCAATAATTAATCCCCCCCGCCAGCACGATATTAACCACCGCATCCCCCCGCGCCTGTTTCTCGATATAGGCGTCCATGGTGATCGGTGCGGCTGCGGCGACATTGGTGGCCATATTCTCTCTCCCTGTTTTTTTTGGGAGAGTGACGGCGGTGGGGGGAATGTCAAGCGGGATTGGTTTGAGGCGTGGTGGAAATTGGGGTTTGTGCAATTAATGAACCGTCTCCGCATCGCTGGTACTCACTCCCCAAATTCTGCCGATAAAAGTTTTTTTGCTGTTATATTCACACAGACGCGTACGTCACCACCTGCGGAGGCCAGCGGCTGAAAATATTGTATACAGTGGTCTTTTCCCTTTATGGCAGAGGCGCAATACTGATCAACACTATCATCTCCATTCAGAATTAACAATTTTGAAAGGAGGCGATCGGTGACATTTTTCGTTCTGGCATGGCTTGGATTTATCATATAGAATTCTTCAAAAAGAAATTTGCTATCGCAAATCCTGATGTTTTCTTGTTTTTGATCTTTGTAAAGAAATACCGCTGCCGACACGGCGGTCAGCGTAAACATCAGCAGAATCAATACGAAAAAGATTCTATTTCCTACCTTGGCGCTTGGCATGCTTACACTCCATACACGGATAACCGCGACAGACCACTTTTAACATAGCGAACTCACGGCAACCCTGACCCAATTTCCTTCAACGCCGCATCTTCCAGAAAGGCGCTCCGCGTCATCTTGCGGTTCTTTGCCGCGCTGTCGATCATCCTGACCACGCCGGTGTCGAGCGAGACATTATAGCGGCCGGTCCGGCCGGTTCTTTGCAGATAGGGAATTTGCACGAGATAGGCGCCCTCGGCCAGATCTTCGGCTGCCAATTGCCTGACCTCGCTGATCGAGCGGGGCGCGATCGCTTCCTCGTCCTCGAAATAGAGAGACAGCGCCTCGATCGCATTGGGAATGATATCCTCTTCGCGGTCCGCAGCAGAGAAACAGCCGGGGATTTCCGGAAAAGAAATGCCGAACGCGCTGTCTTCATCCTTGTGAATGATTGCGAAATAGAAAATGCTGCTCACCTTTCAAATCCATCCCGCCATCCGGGCAATGCTGCGCGCAGTACCGAGAGGCAGATCTTTCTTCGGATGCGGAACAATGATGGTCCGCCCGTTTTTGCGATATTTATGATGCGAACCTTTTACCGAAACAAGCTGAAACCCATCTGCGATAAGGCGCCGGATGATCTTCTTGCTGATCCGCTCCATGTGTATTTATATACACATTATGTTGATTATGTCAATATTGGAAGCTGCTGTGTGGGGATTGGGGATGCTGTCGCTACATTAAGCCCCTCCTCTTTAGAGGAGGGGTTGGGGTGGTGGCGGTGCGACAGCATCGCTCGCGCAGCGACAAGCGGCACGGAACCACCCCGACCCCTCCTTTGAAAAGGAGGGGCTACCCCTGCTCCTATTGCCCGGAGATTTTCCGCAAAACCCGCCAAGCAAAAGCCTTCGCCCTGCTACGCGCCGGAAACCGCCCCGGTGCCTTGGGCGTCATCCCCCGCCGCCGCAACCAGCCGTTAAAGGCCCGCGCGTCCGCCTCTTCGAAGCTCCAGTCGCTGCGCCAGGTAATCGAGAGCGAGATGCTTGGCTCGGTTCCGTTCTGCACATGATGCGGTGCCATCACCGGCACGAAGATCGCCTTGCCGGGAGTCAGATGGTGGCGCGTGCCCTCGGCCTCGAAATCATCCTGCCAGACCAGATTGCGGGGGCCGCCGAGATGATAGCCTTCGTGGATCTCGTCGGCGGCAAAGCGAGCATCACCGGCCGGGAAAGTGGTCATCCATTTTTCTCCGCGCAATTGCAGCAATATATTATGCTCCGGGTCGAAATGATAAGGCGTCACCGCACCCGGCGAAGACACGAAAATATAGCCCTGGGGCTTCAGCATCTGGCCGGTCTTGGCCTCCAGTATCGGCCGGATTTCAGCGAGAAGCGAGAGCAGCAAAGCCTCATATTCCGGCATCTGCTCGATATTCTTTAGCACCGCCCAGCTCGCCGACTGGTCGATCGTCCGGATCGTGTCGCCGATGCCCAGGACATTGCCGGGGACATCCTCGGGCTGGATGCCGACCGGCAGGTCACCGGGATTATATTCGACGCTGGTGTCCGGCAGCGCCGTGCCCAGCTTCGCCAGCGCGTCGAGCGTCAGCAAGTCGTGCGACTGCATCGCATGATCGAGCAGCCCGGCCTGTTCGGGATAGCAGGCGTCAAATTGCCGCCGACTATCTTCGCCAAAAACCTGCTGTCGAAAAGCGTCCCTGCTGCTCATCTGGTTCATGGCTGCACCTCCGTCGGGTCAAATATCGTCCGCCCCCTGACCTTGCCCATCAAGGCCTCGCCAAATCTGACACCGCGAAAGATTGCGCCGCGGGACAGACCTTTGAGTTCGATAGAAAACCGCCCGATATGCCGCCGGTCGGTCCACAAGCCGTCGATCATCGGATGGCCTTCGGATGCGCAGCTGTCGACCCAATCGAGCGTGTCGCTCTCGAGGCAATCGAGATTTTCGATCTGCAACAAGACACCGGGGGAATAGCGCGAATAATCTTCGTCGAAGGCGGTCTTGAACCCGAAGCCGCCGCGGCCGGACAGGAAATTGACCAGCATCGTAATCGGCTGACCGTCGAGGCGCATGTCCCGCCGCTCCAGCTGGCCGCTTTGTGCCGCGCCGTGGATCGCGCTGCGGAAAAATTCGCGGGTGGCATCGGTGCAATCCAGCGCAGAGCCTTCCTGCCCCTTCCATCCCTTGCGTTCCAGCGCCAGGAATTCGTCGATCCAGCGATCCAGATTCTCGCTATCCCGCTGGCACGAAAACAGGAGTTCGCCGGTTTCGGCCAGACGCCTTTGTTTGCGGAGCAGCTCCTTGCGTTTTTTCTTGCGGATATTCGTCCGGTAATATTGTTCCGCCGTGCATTGCCCCTCAAGCAACGCCCGTGCCTCGCTATGGACCAGCTCGCAACGCCGTTTCCGGTCACCGCAAACCGTCCGCAATGCCTGATCCAGCGGGCCGCCAACCGTCATTCCGTTGATATGCAGGAAACCCGGCCAGTTGCCCGTATCGAGAGCGGTCAGCAGCTTTTCCCAGAACATCGCTTCAAAGCCCCTGCGGACCAGCGGTGTGCCGAGAAAACAATTGTGATGCATCCAGTTTTGCACATAGGAAACCCGCCAGCGCCCGTATCGATTTTCCGGGCCGAGCGGCAGCAGCCCCAGCAATTGGGAATGGCGCGGTTCTCCCGCCCAGAGCAGAAACAGCTGCAGATCGCGATGATGGTCAAGTTGCGCCAATGCCGGACGCAGAAACCAATGTTCGTAGAATATATTCGGTTCGCTCGCCTGCTCCGCAAGTTCGCTCCACGCTTCGACCAGATTGGCATCTATCTCGGCTACCGGATGAAATCTTGCTTCGAATTCGGGTGCGGACAAGCCTTCGCGAAACCGGTTAGCCCGGATATCCTTGCCCTCCATCTTGTGAAGTCCGCTCAAATCCATCGATATCGTCCCGCCCGCATTATTGTCGCTTTCGCCATCATGGCTAGCGGAAAAGGGGTAAAATCTTATTAACGCTGTCCGGACGGAAATCGGCGGCTTCCTGCCATGAAAAAACCCGGCCGGAATCGCTTCCGGCGGGGTCTTGTTTCAAACCAACGGGAGCAGTGTCGCGTTAAACGCCGCCCTGCGCCGCATAGAGGGCTGCGAGCAGCAGCAATGCGACGATATTGGTGATCTTGATCATCGGGTTGACGGCTGGACCTGCGGTATCCTTGTAAGGATCGCCAACAGTATCGCCGGTCACCGCAGCATGGTGGGCGTCCGAGCCCTTGCCGCCGTGATTGCCGTCCTCGATATATTTCTTGGCATTATCCCAGGCACCGCCACCCGCTGTCATCGACAGGGCAACGAACAGGCCGGAAACGATCACGCCGAGCAACAATGCGCCTAGAGCCGCAAAGCCGTTCGCCTGACCGGCAACCGCAGTGATCACGAAATAGACCACGATCGGTGCGAGAACCGGCAACAGCGATGGCAGGATCATTTCCTTGATCGCCGCCTTGGTCACCAGATCGACGGTCCGCGCATAGTTGGGACGCGAGGTACCCGCCATGATGCCCGGGTCACTGGCAAACTGCTCGCGAACGTCTTTGACAACGTCGCCGGCTGCACGGCCAACGGCGGTCATGCCCATCGAACCGAACAGATAGGGCAGCAAGGCTCCCAGCAACAGGCCAACGATCACATAGGGATTTTCAAGGCTGAAGCTGACTTCAAGGTTCGGGAAGAACTCCTTGAGGTCGGCGGTGTAAGCCGAGAAAAGCACCAGAGCCGCAAGACCGGCAGAACCAATGGCATAGCCTTTGGTCACAGCCTTTGTGGTGTTACCCACAGCGTCGAGCGCGTCGGTCTTGTTCCGGACACTCTCGTCCAGACCAGCCATTTCGGCAATGCCGCCTGCGTTATCCGTAACCGGACCATAAGCATCAAGCGCGACGACCATACCGGCAAGCGCCAGCATGGCGGTTGCCGCAAAGGCGATGCCGATAAGGCCAGCGAGCTGGAACGCGATAACGATGCCGACAACGATGACCAGAGTCGGCAGAGCCGTTGCTTCCATCGAAATCGCCAGACCCTGGATCACGTTCGTGCCGTGGCCGGTTTCCGATGATTTGGCGATCGACCGCACCGGACGATATTCCGTACCGGTGTAATATTCGGTGATCCAGATGATCAGGCCGGTAACCGCCAGACCAACCATCATCGACCAGAACAGGGCCATGCCGGTAAATCCGCCAGAACCATCAAGCGCAGTTCCGATTGGCGTATCCATGTCACCAAGCGTACGCATCGTGACATAATAGATGGCGGGGATCGAAAGCACCGCAGTGGTCAGGAAGCCCTTGTAGAGAGCGCCCATGATGTTCGTGCTTTTACCCAGACGAACCATATATGTGCCGATGATCGAGGTCAGGATGCAGACACCACCGACAATCAGAGGCAGAGACATCAAATCGTAGAGCATTGCGCTGCCGACCAGATCACCAAAGAGAAGCGCCAGCAGCACCATAGTGGCACCAACGGTCACGACATAGGTCTCGAACAGATCGGCGGCCATACCGGCGCAGTCACCGACATTGTCACCAACATTATCCGCGATCGTTGCAGGGTTGCGTGGATCATCCTCGGGAATGCCCGCTTCCACCTTGCCGACCAGATCGGCGCCAACGTCAGCAGCCTTGGTAAAAATACCGCCGCCCAAACGCGCGAAGATCGAAATCAGCGAAGCACCGAATGCCAGAGCGACCAGAGCGTCAATAACCGTACGGTCATTGGCGGCCATGCCCATCTGGGTAGTCAGCACATAGAAGAAGATCGAGATTGCGAGTAACGCGAGGCCAGCAACCAGCATACCCGTCACCGCACCGGCGCGGAACGCGACGGTGAGACCGGTTTGCAGGCTTTCGCTGGCACCCTGCGCCGTGCGGACATTGGCACGCACCGAAATGTTCATGCCGATATAGCCCGCGACGCCGGAAAGGATCGCGCCGAGCAGGAAGCCCACTGTCGAGATTGCGCCGAGGAAGATGAAGACCAGAACCGCGACAACAATGCCGACGAGACCGATCGCGCGATATTGGCGGTTCAGATAGGCTTGTGCGCCTTCCTGAATGGCGCCGGCAATGGATTGCATTTTCTCGTTACCGGCCGGCGCGTTGAGCACCTGACGGCTGGTTATAAAGCCGTATAATATGGCTATGAAACCACATAATATTGAAATGGTGACTACAGTCATTGCTGAGCATCCCCCCCTATTTTTTTACGAGCACCCCATTGATCAGAGCGCTTTCGCCTTAGGTATAGTGCGGGAAACGCGAACGGTGCAAGCCCTGATTTAACGGCGCAATTGAATGGCATTTGCCGCTATTCAATTAGATAGATTCCGGCCGGATCAGGCGTGCACGAATCCTAGATGCTCGGGCAGTTCCAGTCGTTCGCCATGGCTGTGCAGCGAGACGCCCTCCCCCGGTCGACAAATACCGACACAAGTCAACGGTACGGAGAGGACGGTTTCGGGACTGGCGGTCAGTAGCAATTGATAATCGTCACCGCCGGTCGCCGCCTTCATCCGCGCGTCGCTGTCGTCACCGACCAAGGTCTGGAACTGTTTGGAGAGCGGCAGTTCCGCCAGATCGATTTCGATCTTTATTCCGCTGGCCGCAGCGATCCGCGACGCGTCCAGCAACAGCCCGTCCGAGACATCCATCATGCTGCTGACCAGATTGGACAATATCCGCCCTTCCTCCAGCCTGGGCATCGGGCGGGTGTGCGCCTTCAGCAACGATGCGGTGGTGTCGATATCCGTGGAACGCAGCTTTCCCGACGCGATTTGCAAACCGGCCCAGGCGTCGCCAATGGTTCCGGTAACATAGACGGCGTGGCCAGGCTTGGCATTGCTGCGCGAGGGCACGATATGGCCTTTGGCTTCGCCGATGGCGGTCAGGCCGAATGTTCTCGGCGCATTTTCGCCCATCGCCACGGTGTCACCGCCAAGCAAAGGCACGGCAAAGCGGTCGATTGCCTGCTTCAGACCCTCGACAAAGGCTGCATCCCACTCATCGCCGGAAGTCCGGCCATAGCCGAGTAACAAGCCAAGCGGCTTCGCGCCCTTGGCTGCCAGATCGGAAAGATTCACCGCGACCAGCTTCCACGCCACGTCGGCAGGATCGGCATCGCAAAGAAAATGCACGCCCTCGACCATCATGTCATGGGTCATCACCAGCTTGTGCCGGCCAAAGGGCATCATCGCTACATCGTCGGTCAATCCGCGTGCTGCCGGGTGGGTGGTGATGGCCTTCAACCGGTCAATAAATTGCAATTCGTTCAAGAGAGAGCGTGCTCCAGTGCCATTCTGATGGAAGCGTTGGCGCGCTTGCTGACCGCTGCCTGAGGGGCAAATCCATTGAATCCGTGCGGCGCTCCGGGGTAGATAGCAAGCTCAACCGGAACACCGGATGAACGAAGCCGATTTGCATAGGCAATATCGTCGTCGAGAAACAGGTCGAGATCGCCGCACATGATATAGGCGGGCGGTAGACCAGCGAGATCCGTCGCGCGCGCTGCTGCTGCATAAGAGCTCGCGCCCGTTTCCTCGGCATAAAGAGACCAGGCATGGAGCGAGGTTTCGCGGGTCCATGTCGATGGCGGGATATTCATATGGCCGGACGGAGTATCGTGCTGATCATCAAGCATTGGATAGATCAGAAGCTGGAACGCGATTTCCGGGCCTCCCCGATCGCGGTTCATCAATGCTGCGCTTGCCGCCAGCCCGCCGCCAGCACTCGGGCCGGCAAGAATGATCTTGCGGGGATTGCGGTTTGCCGCCACCCGCTCGATCACCGCGCAGACATCGCGCGCCGCAGCCGGCGCGCGATGTTCCGGCGCCATCCGGTAGTCGACGGACACCACCGGAGCGAGAGAGGAATAGCCCTGGGCCGAAAGATCATCGGCGCTGCCCATCATATAGCCACCGCCATGCAGCCAGATGATCGTGCAATCAGGATAGAGAACATCCCGTGCGCGATATTCGATCACCGCGACATCAGGATCGCTGTCCAGCCCCGGCATGTGATATTCGTCTTTCTGACCGTCATATTCGGGCAGATCGACCGCCATTTGCGCGAACAGCGCATCCAGCGCGGCACGGGCAGCCGCCACGTCGCTTTTCAATATCTCGAAAAGATAGGGCCCGTCCGCTTGAATCATGTCGCGGAACGCAGGATCCAGGCGGTCTAGAAAGTCGGACAATATTCTTCCCCCAGTGTCAGCCGGGGGTATTGTTCAGCCCCGAACCTGCTTCGCGATGCTATCCAGAAGCCCGTTTACAAAACCGGCATCTTTCTTGTTGAAGAAGGCATGGGCCACGTCCAGATATTCGTCAATTACCGTTGCGATCGGTACGTCTTCTTGTGCGACCAGTTCAAATGTGCCGCAGCGGAGGATCTGGACCATCGTCTTGTCGAGACGCCCCAGCGTCCAGCCGGCAGCCAGTTTCGAAGCCACCAGTTCGTCGATTTCCTGCTGGCGCGATGTTACGCCGATGACCAGATCATCAAAAAAGTCGCGCTCGGCCGGATGATATTGATCATCCTCGATTTCCTTGCCGAGCCGGTGATCATGAAATTCCTTGATCAGTTTCGGAACCGGCGTCTTTTCCATCTGGTGCTGGAATAGCGCCTGGACGGCTGCCAGACGGGCGGCGGATCGGGATGTGGATTTTGCGGTCATGCTCTTTTCATCCGTGGCATGCCGAGAAAGTCACCCTTGCCAATCTTGAAACCGCGCCCGCGCAGCACGTCATAGGCGGTGGTGGCATGGAAATAGAAGTTCGGCTGGGCAAAGCTCAGCAGGAAATTCTCGGCAGTGAAAGGCATCACCGTTTCGTTGAAACGGAATTCCATATGCTGACCGATAAAGCCTTCCATTTCCGCTTCGTTAACCGCTTCCAGTCCGGCCTTTGCTTCGTCGAGCTTTTCATACAGACCCGCCCAGTCTTCGGGTGGCGGAGTCAGGCTTGGCGTGAACACGCCCTCTCTCACCGCTTCAATCGCGCCCAGCGAATGTTCGCGGCAGCATTTCACCTGATAGGAAAAAGGCAGCATATCCTCGATCAGCCGCGCGCCGATAATCTCTGCTGGCGCGGTGCCCGCTTCCTCGCAATGGGCTTTGGCTTTGTCGACCAGCTTGCGAACCGCAGCGATGATCTGCAGCTGGGTCGGAATTACGGCATCATATAGGGAAATGGTCATGGACTTTTCTTTCTCTTGATTGTCAGCGCCGGTCGAGCCGCTTCTGTACGCTGGCGGCATGGGCGGGCAAGCCCTCTGCTTCTGCCAGAGCGACCGCGGCCGGGCCGATATTGCGCAGGGCCTGTTCATCACAGTGGATGAAGCTGGTGCGTTTCATGAAATCGGTCACCGACAGGCCAGACGAGAAACGCGCCCGTCTTCCGGTCGGCAATACGTGATTGGGGCCGGCGACATAGTCACCGACAGCTTCGGGTGTGTGACGGCCCAGAAAGACCGAACCGGCATGGCGGATCTTGCGGAACATAGCGTCCGGTTCATCGATCGCCAGTTCCAGATGTTCGGCAGCCAGCCGGTCGACCAGCGGCACCGCCTGCTCCAGACGGTCGAGGACAATGATAGCACCATTGTCCGTCCAGCTGGTGGTCGCGGTTGCGGACGTTGCAAGAACACCTAATTGTTCAGCAATTTTCTCAGAAACTTGATCGGCAAACTTCTCATCATCTGTGAATAATATCGACTGGCTGGTCGGATCATGTTCCGCCTGGCTGAGCAGATCGGCAGCGATCCAGTCGGGATCATTCTTGCCATCGGCAACAACCACGATTTCCGACGGTCCAGCGACCATATCAATGCCGACAACCCCGAACACTTGCCGCTTGGCCTCGGCAACCCAGGCATTGCCCGGACCGGTAATAACATCGACAGTTTTGATCTTTTCGGTACCATAAGCGAGCGCTGCCACCGCCTGAGCGCCACCAATGCGCCAGATTTCGTCGACTCCGGCCAGTTCTGCGGCCGCCAGCACCAGCGGATTGATATAGCCGCCGGGCGCAGGCGTCACCATGATGATGCGCTCGACGCCGGCAACCTTGGCCGGAATGGCGTTCATCAGCACCGAAGACGGATAGGCCGCGCGGCCTCCCGGAATATAGATGCCCGCTCGCTCGACCGCGCCCCAGCGCGCGCCGATGCGCACGCCGGCATCATCCATATAATCCCTGTTTTCAGGCAGTTGTCCGTCATGATAATCACGAATTCTCAAGGCCGCCAGTTCCAGCGCCACGCGCAAAGATGCTTCCAGACCTTCCAATGCCGCTTCGGACTCGGCCTTGTCCACACGCCAGCCGGTCTGTTCCAGATCATGCTGGTCAAACTTGCTGGTCAGCCGCGAAACTGCCTCATCGCCATGATCACGAACATCCTGAATGATCGCCCGAACATCCGCCGAAACATCAGCATCCGCCTCACGCCGGGCGTTGACCAGCGCGTCAAAGGCTTCGGCAAAACCGGTATCGGTGATCGCCATCCGCATTGGCATCAGACCAGCCCCGCCAGCTCGCGGAATTTCTGCACCAGCGGTGTCAACTCGGCGCTGCGCATCTTGAACGCCGCGCGGTTAACGACCAGCCGGCCGGAAATATCCAGTATCCGGTCGGTTTCGACCAGATTATTGGCCTTTAAGGTACTGCCGGATTCGACCAGATCGACGATATGCCGAGACAGACCGAGCGACGGCGCCAGTTCCATCGCGCCATTGAGCTTCACGCATTCTGCCTGAATGCCCTTGCTCTCGAAATAGCGGCTGGTCAGATTGGGATATTTGGTGGCGACCCGAAGATGGGAAATATTGCCGACCTCCTCGGCATCATCCTTCGGCTGGGCCAGCGACAGGCGGCAGCGGCCGATGCCGAGGTCTACCGGCGCGTAAAGCTCGCTATAGCCGAATTCCTCGATCACGTCGGAGCCGACGATACCGATCTGCGCCGCGCCATGCGCAACGAACGTTGCCACGTCGAACGCCCGGACCCGGATGATCGACATATCCGGCAGATTCGTCGCGAATTGCAGACTGCGGTTGGACTTGTCAAAAAAGGCGTCTTCTGGCACAATTCCCGCCTGCTCCAGGAGCGGCAAGGCATCGTCGAGAATCCTCCCTTTCGGAATTGCAAAGATTAGTGGTTTGGCCATGATGGCCGCGGCTTTACGGCTTCGCAGATGAAAGGGCAACGAGTTATGGACATTTTGGACGTGGAAGATATCGCACAGGGAATGCGCGGTCAGGCTGAACATTGTTTGCGCAACGATGCTCCGGTAACAGCCTCGATCATTATCGCCCAATTGCCGCTGATGGACGGCCCGACTGCCTGCGGCCAAAAGATAGCGCACTGGCCGGGAAAACCGCTGGAAGACGCGATGCCGCTGCGCCTCACCGGTGGCCTGCATCATCTCTATCTCAGCGGCAAGGAGCCACGCCTGGCCGAGATTTACGAAGGCCGGATTACCGATCAGGACGCGATTGACCGTCTCGTCGGACAAGTCGTCGCCGACCATGACGCCGATCTCCTGCCCTGGTTTGACAATCCCCCGCAGACCAATGAATCCGGTCGGTCGGCCAGTTTCATGGCCGGGCTACTCTGGCTGTCCGGGCGTGTCGGCCCGCGATTCGAACTGCTCGAACTGGGCGCTAGCGCGGGGGTGAATACGATGATGGATCGCTACCATTATGATCTGAACGGCGTTCTGGCGGGGCCAGAGGATTCGCCGATGCGGATCAAGCCCGAGTGGCGCGGTCCCCCTCCCCCGCAGGCACCGGTCGAAATCGTCAGCGTCAGCGGCTGCGACCAAAATCCGATAGACTTGACCGACGACGAAACCGCCGCGCGGCTCAAGGGCTATATCTGGCCGGAAATGCCCGCCCGGTTCGAACGGATGGAAGCCTCGATCATGCTGGCCAAACAAGATCCACCCGATGTCGCGAAAGCCGACGCCGCCGACTGGACCGAACAGCAGCTAACTCATCCGCAAGAGAGCGGCGTGACCCGGGTGCTGATGCATTCGATTGTCTGGCAATATTTGCCGCAGGCAACCAGGGACCGGATCACGGTCGCGATGGAGACCGTCGGCAAAGCGGCAACCGCAGACAGGCCGCTCGCCTGGATGTCGCTGGAGACCAACCGCAAGACCTTCAGCCACGAACTAATCATCCGCTATTGGCCAGGCGGCGAGCAACCGGCGCTGCTGGGCCGCGCCCATGCCCATGGTGCCTGGGTCGAATGGTTTGAGGAGTAGAAACGCTGAATTTTCCTCTCCCACAGGGAGAGGCAAGTGTAGCTTGTCAGCTTGCTGACTAGCGAAACTCGGTGAGGGGTTCGAATGTGGAGAGGGTAAAACCCCTCACCGACTGCGCCTAAGGCAATAAATTGCCAAGGCTTGTTGCCTCTCCCTATAGGAGAGGAAATATCAATCCGTCACCGTCTTCGGCCTGCCCTCCGGCAGCGGGATATATTCCTCCTGATCACCCGGCACCACCGGAAAGCGCCCTTCAAACCAGTCGGCCTTGGCCTGCTCGATCCGCTCCTTGCTCGACGAAACAAAATTCCACCAGACATGCCGTTCCGTAGTAAAAGCCTCGCCGCCGAGCAGCATTGCACGCCCACCGGACAGGGACGAGAGCGAGACCTTCGCCCCCGGCGCGATCACGTAAAGCATATATTTTTCCAGCGGCACGCCATCCAGCGCGCCCTCGCCATCGACCAGCATCACCGCCCGTTCGTCGGCCTCGGCATCGATCGGGATCGCGCCACCGGCGTACAGTAATATATCAGCGTAAATAGTCTCTGCGTGACAGGTCGTCGGCGCCGTCTGTCCCCAGAGGCTACCCATGATGATCCGGGCTTTGGCGCCACCATCCTCGATCAACGGCAAATCTTCCTCGCCGACATTCTCGAACGCCGGGACAATCTCTTCCTTGCCGTCGGGCAAAGCCAGCCAGGTCTGCATGCCGAACATCGGCTTCGGCACACCCCTTGTCTCCGCTGGCGAGCGTTCGGAATGCACGATTCCCCTGCCCGCCGTCATCAGATTCACCGCGCCCGGCCGGATCGTCTGAAACGTACCGAGACTGTCGCGATGGTCAATCGCACCCTCGAACAAATAGGTCACCGTCGCCAGATTGATATGCGGATGCGGCCGCACGCCCATGCCCGGCCCTTCCGGCAGCACCGCCGGACCAAATTCGTCGACAAAGATAAACGGTCCGACCATCCGGCGATGCCGCGATGGCAGCACGCGGCGGACCTGAAACTCGCCCAGATCGTGAGTGGTCGGCGTGATGGTTTGCGCAATAATGGTCATATATTATCCAGATCTCTGACGGTTTTGTCTGTTATCACATTGCCGGTATTGAGGGTCGATTTGGGTTCCAGCAGCAGCACATGGCATTCGCCGTCCAGCGCTTCCGGACGATGTTCGATACCCTTGGGAACGATGAGAAACTCCCCTTCCCCAACATCAATGTCGCCGGTGCGCAGCCCCATGCGCATCGTGCCCTTGACCACCAGAAACAGCTCGTCTTCCTCGTCATGATGATGCCAGTCGAACTTGCCCTCGAATTTGGCGAGCTTCACCTGCGCGTCGTTGATATCGCCCGCGACTTTCGGGGACCAGTGATTGGAGAAGCTGGCGAAAGCTTCGGCAAGATTGATTTTGCGGATCATGCTCGACCTCTCCCCTATCACTACAACGCTCTTACCTTCTCTCGTGCGGGAGAAGGATGTGGAAGCTAGGCAGCTTGCTGCCTAGTCGTAGCTGGATGAGGGTGTACTATCTCGAATTTTGTACACCCTCATCCAACTTCGCCTAATCCTTCGGATAAGGCTTCGTATCCTTCTCCCGCACGGGAGAAGGCTCCATTCACTCCCCCGGTGCCCTCGCCTTGATCACCATCGCGTGGACCTTGTCCCGCATCATGTCGCCGAGCGCCTTGTTCACCATCCGCTGACGATTGAGCCGGGACTGACCGGCAAATTCCGCGCATTCTATGTCGACGGAAAAATGCGATTCGCCACTGCCATCGTCGCCGGCGTGGCCGTGATGGCTGGCGCTGTCGTTGGTCACGACGAGCGAAATCGGCGCGAGTTCGGCGGTGAGCCGCTTTTCTATCTCGCTGTGGACTGGACCTTTGGGCATCGAATCTCCATATTGCTTTTTCACTCAACATATTAGCCGTTTGTGCTGCGCTTGTCGAAGTGCGTTTATGGCTTTCAAACCGTCCTTCGAACAGCAGGACCAACGGAGCAAGATTGACCGTTTCCCCCCAAAGAAAAGCCAGCCGTTTTCATGGCCGCGTCGAAACCGAAGGCCAGCCCTGCGCCGTGGACGGATGCGAGGAATGTGGCGAGTTTCGCGCGCCGCCCATCTATGGCTCCGGCCGCAGCTACGACGGCCCCGGCGAATATCGCTGGCTCTGCCTCGACCATGTTCGCGAGTTTAACCAGGGCTATGACTATTTCGCCGGCATGGACGCCGAAGAGATATTCGACGCACAGCATCCGGTCAGAGGATGGGATTCGTCCCGCCGAATCTATGACGGCGGAGCGGGTGCGCAACCGGCCTGGAGCGATTTTACCGATCCGCTGGATGCAATCGGCGCGCGATTTGCCGGTGGTCTCAACCGCCGCCAGACGTCCGGCCCTGCTCTCTCCGACGCGGACCAGAAAGCGCTCAAGACGCTAGGGCTTGGCGACAGTGAAGCAAAATCCATAGTCCGCAGCGATATCCGCCGCGCCTATTCCGCGCTGGTCCGCAAATATCATCCGGACCGCAATGGCGGCGACCGCAGCCACGAGAAACAGTTGGCAAAAGTGATCGAGGCCTATACGCAGCTCAAGGAATCACCAGATTTTAGATAGTGGCTCGCCCCTTTGGCATTTTCTAGGGCAGCAGAGATTTTTCGAAGGACTATGATGACCGACATACCTGATATCAACCCAGACGCCAGTGACGAAACCGTAATGGATGCACCCGACACAACCGTTGATGCCCGCGAGGTTTTTGGTGTGGATGTGGATATGCAGGTTCCTGCGTTCAGCATAAAGGACGAACGGGTTCCCGACCTTGATCCATCCTATGTTTTCGATCCGGAAACGACGATCGCGATCCTCGCCGGTTTCGCCTTCAATCGCCGGGTGATGGTGCAAGGCTATCACGGCACCGGGAAATCGACTCATATCGAGCAGATCGCCGCGCGCCTCAACTGGCCCTGTATCCGGATCAATCTCGACGCGCATATCAGCCGGATCGATCTGGTCGGACGCGACGCGATTGTCCTGAAGGATGGTCAGCAGGTCACCGAATTCCGCGAAGGCCTGCTCCCATGGGCGCTGCAGACGCCAACCGCACTGGTGTTCGACGAATATGACGCCGGTCGCCCCGACGTGATGTTCGTGATTCAGCGCATCCTGGAAGCGGAAGGCAAGCTGACTCTGCTCGACCAGAACCGGGTGATCCGCCCCAATCCCTATTTCCGCCTGTTCGCGACCGCCAACACGGTCGGCCTCGGCGACACCAGCGGCCTCTATCACGGCACCCAGCAGATAAACCAGGGCCAGATGGACCGCTGGAATATCGTGGTGACGCTGAACTATCTGCCCGCGGAAACCGAAGCGAAGGTGATCCTGTCGAAAGTGCCGGACGCCGGTGACAAGACGATCGAAAATATGATCAAGGTCGCCGACCTGACCCGTCAGGGGTTCATCAACGGCGATATTTCCACGGTGATGAGCCCGCGGACCGTGATCAGCTGGGCGCAAAATGCCGCGATCTTCAAAAATATCGGCTTCGCCTTCCGCCTGAGCTTCCTCAATAAATGCGACGAAGCGGAGCGGATGCTCGTGGCAGAATATTATCAGCGGGTGTTCGGCGAAGATCTGCCGGAAAGCGTGATGGGGGGATAAGCTGACGGACAGGCATCGATTATTGATTAAAGCCAGATTTCGTTAAAACCCAATATACCCGTTCCAAGGAATTAGGAGCAGTTGAAGCTTGCTTGCCCTCTTGCGGCATTCTGGTTATAGCACCGGTATGAACAAGGTGACGCCCATAACCGTCGGCAACGCGATCAAACTCGTCAAAATCGGCAATAGCACCGGCGTGATTCTACCCAAAGAATTACTCGACCGGATAGGTGTGCAGCAAGGCGATAGCCTGACCATTGTTCCGGATGGCGATGGCTTCCTGCTAAAGCCGCATGACCCGGAATTCGAAAAGCAAATGACAGTGGCACGTGAGGTGATGAAGCGGCGCAAAAAGGCGCTTCGTGAACTTGCCAAATAGACGTGGCCGACTGGAACTGGATACCATCGATGGTGGCGCTCATTGCGCACGAAGAACAATTACGCGACCATGGCGGGCCACAAGGTGTTCGCGATGTAACTCTGCTTGAAAGCGCTTTGGCGAAGCCTCAAAATCTGGCGAGCTATGGTGAACCGGATGCCGCAGCGCTCGCTGCATCCTATGCCTTTGGTATTGCCCGCAACCATCCCTTTGTCGATGGCAACAAGCGTACGGCTGCTGTGGTCAGCGAAACTTTTCTCAACATCAATGGATATTCTTTACGAGCGACCGATCCTGAACTGGTCGCCGCAATTGAAACTCTAGCAGCAGGCGAACTCCCGGAAGAAGAACTCGCCTTATGGTACCGCGATCATATTTCCAGAGATTGATATTCTTCGCAGATCAAGAAACGGCGCTTGTACTGGCCCGCTGGCTGGAAAGCCTGATGGGTGGCTGGTCAGGCGTTAGCTTTCAGATTGCGGATCCTCTGCACGATCCGAAAATTCGGTCGTCACGGCCAGCACCGCCCATACCGTGAGTGTCGGCAAAACGCGTTCAGGGAAATCGATGAGTCCACCGGTACTGCTTTCAGCATACCAGGCTGCCAGCAAGACTCCCGTCAACATGATGCTGTTCCAGATTCGCCGATGGGTATAGGTCACGAGCAGGATGCTGCTCACCATCGCCGAGATGATGACCAGCAAAATCACATAGTCATCCATCGGGATTTCGGTGATATTGCCCAGACTGACACCGATAATTGCACCGAAGAAAATATTCAGCGCATTGATCGTCGCTTCATATTCGCGTTGGGTTAATCTAAATAGATTCCCGATTTTCAAAAATTTTCCTAGCATCATCCATTCCCGAGATATGCCAATTGACTAGCAAATCCTTCCTGCTTTCCAAACTTCTTTCTCGCCAACGGCGTATTATTGTGGCAACACAGCATTTACATGCTTGAGCCTAGTCCTGATTCTTCTGTCAAACGACGCTGGTTTTGGCCATTTCGCGGCAAGCCAGCGGCCGAAAATACATATTATGAACCCTATGGCGATGCCATCCCGCCACGCATTGACGAACCCGTTGCGCCGCTCAAAAAGCCGCGCGGCAAATGGTGGTGGTTCAGCCGCGCTCTTGCCGCCGGGCTGTTGCTGTTCGTCCTGCTGGTCGCCTATCTTGCGATCACCGCGCCTTTATCCAAATCCCTGCAGCCGATCGTTCCACCGCAAATCACCCTGCTGACCTCTGACGGACAACCGTTCGCCCGCAATGGCGCGGTCGTTGATGACCCTGTCCAGGTCGCAAAATTGCCCGATCATGTGATGCAGGCCTTCATGTCGATCGAGGACAGGCGCTTCTATTCACACTGGGGCGTTGACCCGCGCGGGTTCGCTCGCGCGCTGCTGAGCAATATCTCCGGCAGCGGAATGACCCAGGGCGGCAGCACCATCACCCAGCAACTGGCCAAGACCACATTCCTGACTCCGGAGCGCAGCCTGACGCGCAAGGCGCGCGAGATGCTGATCGCCTTCTGGCTGGAGGCGTGGCTGACCAAGGACGAGATACTCGAACGCTATCTTTCCAACGTCTATTTCGGCGACAATGTCTACGGATTGCGCGCCGCATCGCTGCATTATTACTATCGCCAGCCGGAAAACCTCAAGCTGGAACAGGCAATCATGCTCGCCGGTCTGGTGCAGGCGCCGTCCCGCCTCGCTCCGACGCGCAACCCGGAACTGGCGGCAAAAAGAGCCAATCTGGTCAAGGCAGCAATGGTCAGCGCAGGCTATCTTGCCCAGAACGAGGCCGATGGCCTCGGCATCGCCAGACTGGACGTCCGCGCCAAAAACGCCCTGCCCACCGGCACCTATTTTGCCGATTGGGCGATGCCGCAAGCGCGGGAGCTGACCGACCTCAGCTACGAGAAGCTCAACCTGACCACGACGCTCGATTCCCGGATGCAGGAAATTGCCCGCCGTGCGGTGGCGCGTGCGCCGCTCGGCCAGGCGCAGGTTGCTCTGGTTGCAATGCGCCCGGATGGCGAAGTCGTGGCGATGATCGGCGGCAAGGATTATGCAAAATCTGCATTCAACCGGGTCACCCAGGCCCAGCGCCAGCCCGGATCGACCTTCAAACTGTTTGTCTATCTGGCCGCACTGCGCTCGGGCATGAGCCCGATTGACATGATCGACGACAGCCCGATCACCAAAGGCGGCTATCTCCCGAAAAATGCCGGAGAAAAATATCGCGGCACGCTCAGTTTGAAAGACGCATTCGCCAAATCGAGCAATGTCGCCGCGGTGCGCCTGTTCGGTCAGGTCGGCGACAAGGCCGTGATCCGCGAAGCGCGCAATCTGGGCGTCAAATCACGACTGGCCGAAGATGACCCAAGCCTCGCGCTGGGCACATCGACGATGAATCTTATGGAGCTGACCGCTGCTTATGCAGGGGTTGCCGGCAACAGCTGGCCGGTGGAACCTTATGCTTTCAAGAAAGAGAAGCAGAGCTGGAGCGAATGGCTGTTCGACTGGCCGGGACGTTATGAGTCCAAAACCCATGCCAATATGGAAGCGCTGCTCCGGTCGGCGGTCAACGACGGCACCGGACGACGGGCGATGCTGACAATTCCCAATTACGGCAAGACCGGCACCAGCCAGAACAATCGCGACGCGCTATTCGTCGGCTATGCTGGCGATGGTGACGACCGGCTGGTGGTCGGCGTCTGGATCGGCAATGATGACAATAAACCGCTGAAGGGCGTGAGTGGCGGCAGCCTGCCGGCGCGTATCTGGAAGGATTTCATGCAGCAGGCTGTGCAGTCCAAAAAGCCCGCTGGCGCCGCCAAGCCGGCCAGCAAGCCGGATCCGGAAGGCCCGGTCATTCCACTCGATCTGCCAGAAATTCCTGATGTTCCGGCTGAACCCGGCAATATCGATATCAGGATAAATGGCGATTCCGGTGTCCGGGTGGGTACGGAAATAGGTGGTGTGCCGGTGGATTTGAGGATCGATGGCGATGGCATGGCGATCGAACGGCGGCAGGTGGAAACCCCACCGGGACAGTAAACCCGGTCGCAAGATCCCGCCTAACAAAAAAGCAGGAAATTAGGCCTTTGATTCCCCTCGCCTTTCCGCTTAAAGCTGTTCGCTTCTATGGCTGACCGTTCCAAACTTGATGACCTGAAAGACGTGCTGGGTGGCGCGGCGCGCGCTATTGCCGGAGATCCGGACCTTGAACTCGCCTATACCGCCGAAGCCCCGTCGCAAGCCGGTCAGCATCTCAAGGTGCCAATGCCGGCGCGCGACCTGCCACCGGCGCAAGTCGCCGAAGCACGCGGCTTTGCCGACAGTTTTTCGCTGAGATTGCGCCATCACAACGAAGCGACGCACCGGAAAAACGCCCCGCAGGAAGCGGTAGCACGCGCTTGCTTCGATGCGCTCGAACAGGTTCGCACCGACGCGCTGGGATCGCGCGTCATGTCCGGCGCCAAGGACAATCTGAACGCAGCGCTGGAAATGCGGATGCGTTCCGACCCTATTGCACGGGCACAGAATCGTGATGAAGTTCCGATTTCCACAGCGCTAGCCCTGCTGGCGCGGGAAAAACTGACCGGACAGGCACCGCCGCAAGGTACGGTCAAGGGCCTCGACATGCTCCGCGAGTGGATCGAGGAAAGCGCAGGCACGGATCTCGACGGTCTCAACCTGACGCTCGACGACCAGAACAGCTTTGCCAAATTGTCGACCCAGTTGCTCCAGCATCTTGATCTGATCCAGAGCGATGATCAATCCGAAGCCGACGACAGCGACGATGACGATAGTGACGAGGACAGCGACGACAGCCAGGATGACGGCGCTGACGAGGAAGCGACGGGCGACCAGGGCGAGTCCGAAATGCGCTCCGAACCGTCGGATGACGATAGCCAGGACGGCGAAAGCGACCAGAATGCCGAGGAGCTGGAAGAAGGCGCCGAAGAGGAAATGGGAGACGCTGGCGACGAAGGCATGATGCCGGTCCGTCCCAATCGGGCGATGTCCGACCTGCCTCCCGGCTTCAACTATGCGCCGTGGACCGAAAAATATGACGAGGTCGTCAGCGCCACCGAGCTGTGCGACGAAGAAGAACTGACTCGATTGCGCGCCTTCCTCGACCAGCAGCTGACCAATTTGCAGGGCGCGGTGACCAAGCTCGCCAACCGCCTGCAACGCCGCCTGATGGCGCAGCAGAATCGCAGCTGGGATTTCGATCAGGAAGAGGGCATGCTCGATGCCGCCCGCCTCGCCCGCGTGGTCAGCAATCCCTCGCACAGCCTGTCCTACAAGATCGAGCGCGAAACCGATTTCCGCGACACCGTCGTTACCCTGTTGATCGACAATAGCGGTTCGATGCGCGGACGGCCGATATCCATTGCCGCCATCTCTGCCGACATCATGGCGCGCACGCTGGAGCGTTGCGGCGTGAAGACCGAAATTCTCGGCTTTACCACACGCGCGTGGAAAGGTGGCCAGACCCGCGAAGACTGGCTCGCCGCCGATCGCCCTGCCAATCCCGGACGGCTCAATGACCTGCGCCACATTGTTTACAAAAAGGCGGATGAGCCATGGCGCCATGCCAAGAAAAATCTCGGCCTGATGATGCGCGAAGGCCTGCTCAAGGAAAATATCGACGGCGAGGCCCTGCTCTGGGCGCACAGCCGGCTGATCGCCCGCCCCGAAGAACGCCGCATCCTAATGGTAATTTCCGATGGCGCACCCGTCGATGACAGCACATTGTCGGTCAACCATGGCGCCTATCTGGAAAACCATCTGCGCAAGGTGATCGAATGGATCGAAAGCCGCTCGCCGGTACAGCTGGTCGCCATCGGCATCGGCCATGATGTGACCCGCTATTACAAGAAAGCCGTGACAATCATGGACGCCGAGCAACTCGGCGGAACCATGGTCGAGCAACTGGCCGGATTATTTGATGAGGAATGACTGAATGAACGTAACCGAAGCCGTCAACTCCCGCCGTTCCGTTCGCCAGTTTATCGACAAGCCGGTTGACCGCCCCACCCTCGAACGCATTCTGGAAACGGCACAACGCTCTCCGTCCGGCGGCAACACCCAGCCCTGGAGCGCGGTTGTCGTTGGCGGCGATGCGCTCAAGGACATCACCGCCAAGATCAAGGCGAAGGCCGCGACCGCGCCGATGGGCGAAGGCATGGAATATGACATTTACCCCAAGGATCTAGACGGCCGCTACGAAGAACAGCGCCGCGCGGTCGGCAAGGGGATGTTCGATGCGGTTGGTCTGGAACGCGGCGATAGCGCCGGACGGGTCGCACAGATGGCAAAAAACTGGGACAGTTTCGGCGCGCCGGTGCAATTGTTCACCTATACCAAGAAATATATGGGTCCGCCGCAATGGTCGGACATGGGCATGTGGCTGCAGACCGTGATGCTGCTGCTGCGTGAAGAAGGCCTCGACAGCTGCCCCCAGGAAATCTGGGCGATGTACGGCACCTATATGCGCGAATTGCTCGATATTGATGACGACCATATCTTCTTTTGCGGCATGGCAATCGGTTATCGCGACCCGGATGCGCCGATCAACACATTCGATGTGCCGCGCGTCCCGATCGGCGATGCAATAAAGTTTCGCGGCTTTTAACCACTACAGGTCCTGATTATCGGGGAATATTCGGGCCAAAAACGTCCCGCAATGTGACGATGGTCACTCAATCTACCACCGGTGTCGATATTCTACTATCCGAGACTCGGTTTTCTCAGCTAACTAGTGTAGTTATAAGAATATTCTGGGTCGCAATCGACATTGCCTAAGTCTGAGGGGGCTGGGCAATGCACAAAAATTGTGGGGAGAATTTCGTGCACCGGATGAGGATCGGTACAATATTGTTGACGATGGGCTTGCTAACAAGCCCGATGGCGGCGTTTGCCCAAGGCACGCCGGTTTCACTGCGTGACAGCTTCCCGATCGGAAGCAGCGAAGGCATTTTGTGCCAGGTGCAGGATCGCAGCATCGAGAACAAAGCCAAAACCAACATGTTCGACCGAAGCTGGGCGGTAGTTTGCCGCGATTCGGCAAGACCGGTCGGCTTTGTCTATTCCTCCCGGTCGCCAGAGCAGGACATGCTGGCCCGCATCGCACCCAATCGTAACGAACCGGTGACCTGCACTGATGACCAGTCACAAGCGACACTCGGCGGCTTCCGTCACACCGCATGCCAACTCGCAGCAGAACCGGTAGCCTATTCGCTGATCACCGGCAGGCAAGGCGGTACCAGCTATGTCGCCGAAGGTCTGTCCGCCTATGACAGCGCCACCTTGCTGGCGCTCAAGTCGATTTTGAATGACTCGATCGCCACCGGCAAAATCGATGTCGCATCCACGTCGATCGAAGACCCGTTCGCCTTTGCCCGGGTACAGGCCTCAACGCTCAAGCCCTATCAGGCCCTGGCGGAAGGCTATCGCAGAAATCTGAGCGGCGACTATGCGGAGGCCGCTGCCTTTTTCGAAACCTTGCAGCAACGCACATCCGGCCTCAAGGGGGAGGATATCAATCCTCGCGAATATCTGATCAACCGTGCATTGCAGAAATCCAATCTCGGTGAATTTGCCGAAGCCGATGACCTGTTCGAGCAAGCCAGCGAAACCAACGGCGGCGACCCGATAACAGAACGGCTGCAGCGCAATTTCGAAACCATGCATTTGCTCAACCAGGGCCGGGTTATTGCGGCGATCGCACGGATCAAAACTCCGCTCAAAACCGCCGTGGAAGAACAGGCTGCCCTGGCCGAGCGACTCGAAATCACCACCAGGATTTCAACCAGGATCAACGGCAGCGTGCAAACCCGCAGCCTGCTCGGCTTTATCGATGAGACAAAATTGAGTTCGCAGGAGCGCAGCGAGATTATCGATGCACAGGCCTTGCAGCTTCTCGGCACGGCACAGCGGTTGAATGGCGATCGCGAAGCCGCCCGGAATTCGTTCATCACGGCTTACAACCGCGCTATCGCCGTGCGCGATGGCCGGGTCACCTCGATTACCCGCCTGAGAGCGCAAACACTCGCCGAACTGTCGCTGCTTTCGGAAGCGGATGGCAATATCGGCGAGGCGCGGCAATATCTGCGCGACGGCCTCGATTTGCTGAGCATCCAATATCCGGAAACAAGAGCGGTCAACGGCGCCAAGGCGCGCCTCGCTGCGTTTCTTTTGCGCAATGGCCAGGAAACCGAAGCCCGCACATTATATGCGGAAGTCGTGGACAGTTCGCTCGGCAAGCAAAGCGCGATTACCGGCATGGCCAACCAGCTGGCCCCCTATTTTGCTCTGCTGGCCGCTGACCCAATGGCAACCGACCAGTTTTTCAAGGCCTCGCAGATTTTGGTCCGCCCCGGTGTGGCCGAAACCCAGGCCGTTCTCTCGCGCGAGCTGAGTGGAGGCACCGACGAAGCTGCCCGCATGTTCAGGCAATCGATCAATCTGACACGCAATATCGAAAGATTGCGAATTCGTTTCTCGGCGCTCGGCAGAGTTGAGCAGACGGCGCTGGTCCTCACACAAAGAGACGGTCTCGCTGCCGAAATCGAGGCACTGGAACGAAGCCAGCAGCTCACTCAGGTCAGGCTCTCGGAATTTCCGCAATATCGCGCGGTTACCGACCGTTTCCTCAGCCTCGACGAACTGCGCGCGACCATGCAGCCTTCAGAAGCCTATATGCGCATGGCGATCATCGACGGCGATATATTCATGTTCTACACCGATCAGTCAGCGGCAAAAATTTACCGGGTGCCGCTGGACGAGGCTGCGCTTGACGGAAAGGTCGATACGATCCGCGCCTCGATCTCGGTGTTCGAAAATGGCCAATATGTAACCTATCCTTTCGATATCGAAGCGGCTCGCGCCCTGTATTCCGATCTTTTCGGACCGGTTTCCGCGCAGCTTGCCGGAAAGAAACATCTGATATTCGAACCCGACGGCGCCATGCTCCGTCTGCCGATCAATTTGCTGGTCGCCGATGATGCGTCGGTTGCGCAATATCTTGCCAGAACCGAAGCGATTGATGGCGACCCCTTTGATTTTGCCGATGTCCAATGGCTCGGCAAAGATCTGGATATCAGCACCGCCGTGTCCCCGCGCTCTTTCGCAGATGCCCGCAATGCACCGCAATCCAAGGCCACGCGTCAATATCTGGGAATGGGCAGAAACGAGCCGGTGGTGGCCAATACCAAAATGGCTGTCATCCGCGGCGGCGAGCAAAAGAATAGTGCCCAGTGCCAATGGCCGCTGAGCCAGTGGAACAGCCCGATATCCGATCGCGAGCTGATGGAGGCCCGAAGCTTGATCGGCGCAGCAAATTCCGAACTGCTGACCGGCGCGGCATTTACCGACAGCGCCGTCCTGTCGAATGACGATATCAATGATTACCGTATCCTGCATTTTGCCACCCATGGCCTGGTCACCGCGCCCAGCCCGTCCTGCCCGGCCAAACCGGCGCTGCTGACCTCTTTTGGAGCCGGCAATTCGGATGGCCTGCTGGCCTTTGACGAAATTTTCGATCTGAAGCTGGATGCGGATATCATCATCCTCTCGGCCTGCGATACTGCGGGCAAAGCCAGCATAGCAGTGACCCGCGAGGCTGGTGTCAGCAGCGGCGGCGGAACGGCTCTGGATGGTCTGGTCCGTTCGTTCATCGGTGCCGGTGGCCGTTCGGTACTCGCCAGTCACTGGCCTGCCCCGGATGACTTCCGCGCGACGGAGAGGCTGATCAACGGCCTGTTCAGCGACGGTCAGGGACGCTCGATTACCGAAGCGCTCAGACTGTCCCAGCTGGAGCTGATGGACGATCCGGTCACATCCCATCCCTTCTACTGGGCCGGATTTGCCCTGATCGGTGACGGTGCCCGGCCGTTTTTGCCGGACGCCGTGAATGGTTCCGCCAGTGCTGCAACCCCTGCAACCACATCGGCAACGGCGCTGAAATAATGACCGCACCCGCTGCGCCAACGGACCCGGCTACCAATAACCGCGACGTCAAAGAGGGAGCGAAGGGCATATTGCAGTCCCTGCGCCGTCTTTTTGACCAGCTGGGCCCGATCCGCCTGGCATCGACGATATTGTTCATGGTCCTCGCGCTGCTGGTCGCCCGCTACAGCTGGACAACGCCGCTGATCCAGGAAGCCGAGCGCGCGCTATATGATCTGCGGGCATCGGTGTTCGCGCCGGAGATCGAAAAAGACGAAAATATCGTCATGGTCGTCTATAACGAGGATACGCTGAAGCTGACCGGCCAGCGGTCTCCGGTCGACCGGACGATCCTGGCCCAGGCGCTCGAAACCATCGATGCCGCCAATCCCAAATCGATCGGCATCGATATATTGTTCACCATGCCGCAGGATGATGACGCGCTGCTGATTTCGGCCTTCAAGAATATGAAAACGCCGACCTTTCTCGCTTATGCCGACCCGAAGGAAAATCCGGAAATCGCCTTCGCCGAGCATGAATTTCTGCAGCAGTTTTTCGAAGAAGCCCGCACGGAAAATGTCCGCCCCACCGATATCAAGCTGGAAACCGACAGCGACGGCGTCCAGCGCCGCTGGACCCCGCACCGGCCCGGCGCTCCTCCGTTCATGGCCATTGCCCTGACCGGACCGAACCCGAAATTTGCCCAGAATGATGGCGCCATCCGCTATCATGTTCCGACCACAACCGATGTTCCGGTGTTTGACAAATTCCCGATCGAAAGCTTTGCCGATCCGGCGATTGCCGAGATGCTCGGATCGTTCATCGCCGGCAAACATGTGCTGATCGGCGGTGACTTTGTCGATCGCGACCGGTTCGAAACCCCGGTCGGCGGACTGGCCGACATCAAGGGCGATGACGGCAAGATGATCGGGCTGGAAGTCCATGCCCATATGCTCGCCCAGTTGCTCAACAATGATCTGCCCACCCCGATCCCGACATGGACCTTGTGGCTGGGCGCGCTGATCGTAGCGATTTGCGGGGGGCTCTCCGCCCTGATCGTCGGCAATGCGCTCAAGGTCGGTTTCATGTTGCTCGGCCAGTTTGCCTTTTTCCTGATCTTCCCCTTTGTTTTGCAAAATATCGGGATTGATACGCTTTCGCTGCCGGCCTTTGGCTGGGGTGTCGGCTGGCTGCTCGGCTATGCCTCGGTCGGCTCGGCCGCGCGGACCATAAATTCCAAGCAGCGGGCCTTTGCGCAAAGCGCCTTGGGCAAATATCTGCCAAAATCAATCGCCAGCGAGATATTGAAGGATCCCGAGAAGCTCGCATTGCATGGCGAGAAGCGGAAAATATTCGCGGTCTTCACCGATCTCGAGGGCTTCACCAAATTGACCCATGCGATCGAGCCGGAGATGGTTGCCTATTTGCTCAACGATTATCTCGACCGGCTGAGCGAGGTAGCGCTGGAATATGGTGGCACGATCGACAAGTTCGTCGGCGATGCGCTGGTCACGTTCTGGGGCGCGCCCATCGCCTATCCCGATGACGGCGAACGGGCTGCCAAGGCGGCCTATGCTCTCTATCTGGCGGGCGAGGAATTTCGCAAGAACGTACCCGAAGGCGTTCCGCCGATCGGCAGAACCCGGGTCGGCATGCATTATGGCGATGCGATCGTCGGCAATTTCGGCGGCGAGGGCCGGATTCAATATACCGCACTGGGCGACGCGATGAACACCGCAGCCCGGCTGGAAGCGGCAAACAAGACGCTGGAGACCAAGGTCCTGCTGAGCCGGGAAGCGATGGAACGGACCGGTCTCGACTGGTACCGGCCAATGGGCCGGATCACGCTCCGCGGCCGATCCACGCCCGTCGACGTGTTCGAACCGGTCCCCGACTGGGAAGAAAAAGATCGCGCGGCAGTGACCGCAATCATAGCGGCCCATGAAATCGGTGATAGTGGTTCTATTCAGGCACTGGGTGCCGTGATCAAGCAATATGGCGAGGATTTGGGCCTCGTCAATCTGCTCAAACGATTGAAAAAGACTAAAAATGGAGAAAGCTATGCACTTGGATAAAAACACTCTGGCATCGTCCGGACGACTTCTTCCCGGCTTTGCGAAAGCGGCTCTCGGTACGTTCCTGCTTTTCGGAGTCGGTAGCGTCGCATTGGCACAAAATATGGTCGTGCGTTCGACCGGACCTTCGGCGAGCAGCTACCCTGCGGGCAAGAAAATGGGCAATGATGCGAAAATCACGCTGAAGGCCCAGGACAAGGTCACCATATTGACCAAGTCGGGCACGCGCGTTCTGTCCGGTCCCGGAACCTATTCGCTGGCACAGGGCAGCGGCTCGGCTTCGAGCGCATCCGGCCGGCTGTCGAGCTTCATCAACAATCGTGGCAGCAGCCGCGCCAGAACCGGAGCGGTTCGCGGTGATACCAGCGCAGCGGCCGTTACACCGAACAATCCGAATCTCTGGTTTCTTGACGTGACCAAGGGCGGCAAATTCTGTGTCAGCAATCCGAAGGGACTGGTTGTCTGGCGGCCGGATTACACCGGATCGGCGACGGCCTCCATTGTTGAACCGACAAGTGGCAATGTCACCGAGATCGCGTGGCGCAAAGGCAATCCGCTAAAGGCATGGCCGAAGACTGTTCTGCCGGTAACCAATGGTGCGAACTATCGACTGCTCGGCTCGAGTGTAGAACAATCGGTAGAGGTGAATTTTGTGGTCCTGGACAGCGAACCGGCCGATCTTGATGCGACGGCGGCTGTGCTGATCGAGAACGGCTGTCAGGGCCAGCTCGATTTGCTGGTCGAGACACTTAACGCGAATAATGAAGAAACCGGTGACCAGGGCTAGTCTCTGAATGAATTCTGCCGTTCCGGCCAGGCGCCGGACGGCAGAGCCGGTATGGTGGTTCCCTGTGTTGCGCCGGAATCACCGCAAAACGGGGATGTATATGACGCGCTCGCGAACTACGCTTAAAACGACTGCCTTGGCGGCCGGTTTCGCCATTTTCTTGTCCGGCGTGCCTGCGTGGGGACAATCATCCGCCGCGGCACCGACCAGGGAGGAAATCCAGCGCGGAGTCATCGATGAAGCGCTGAAGGGCCAGGCCCAGCCGCTGTCCTTGGACGGAGACGTAGAACGATCCGCCTGCCCGCTCGCCGGACCGGAATTTTCCGACGTGCGGTTCACGCTGAAGTCGGTTGATTTTACCGGACTGATTTCGGTTGATGCCGCATCACTAAGTTCATCCTACACAGATTATATCGGTCAGGACGTCCCGGTTTCGGTGGTTTGTGATATCCGTGACCGCGCGGCAACCATCCTCCGCAGCAATGGCTATCTGGCGGCCGTACAGGTACCGCCGCAGACAATCGATTCCGGCAATGTCCGGTTCGATGTGCTGATGGCGCGGATGACCGCGGTGCAGGTCCGGGGCGATGCCGGGCCATCCGAAGCCCTGCTGCAAAAATATATCGAGAAGCTCGCCGCGCAACCGGTATTCAATATCAACACGGCGGACCGCTATCTGCTGCTCGCCCGTGACATACCGGGGCTGGACGTACGGCTTTCGCTGCGTCCGGTTTCGGCGGAATCCGGTGGCCAGCCCGGCGAAGTCGTCGGTGAGTTCAACGTCGTCCGTACGCCGGTATATGCCGACATCAATGTCCAGAATTTCGGCTCCAAAGCGGTCGGCCGTTTCGGTGGACTGGCGCGGGTCCGGTTTAACGGACTGACCGGACTGGGCGATGAGACGGTGATCAGCGGCTATTCGTCAGCTGATTTCAAGGAGCAGCAGGTTCTGCAAGTTGGCCATGAATTCACGGTCGGCGGCGAAGGCCTCAAATTCGGCGGAAATTTCACCTATGCCTGGACCAGACCCGAGCTGTCCGGCGGACTTGACGTCGATTCACAGACATTGGTGGCAAGTGCCTATGCAAGCTATCCTTTCATTCGCAAGCAGTCGCACAATATTTTCGGCACGGTCGGTCTCGACTATATTGACCAGCGCACCGACCTGCTGGGTGTCCGCACCAATGAGGACCGGCTGAGCGTGGCCTTTGCCCGGCTGGACTTCAACCAGATCGAAGCGGGCAGCATTTCCGGACGCGGCGGCTATTCCGCCTTCGAACCGAAATGGGGCATCGGCGGCTCGCTGGAAATCCGGCAGGGGCTGGACATATTGGGGGCCAGCGAGGGTTGCGGCCCGGCCTTTGTCAATTGCATCGGCCAGACCGTCTTGCCGACCCGCGCCGATGGCGACCCGACAGCCTTTGTTGTCAGGGGCCAGGCCAAGATCGACTTTCGTCCGACACCGCTGCTGGCAGTGACGCTGAAACCGCGGCTGCAATATTCTCCTGATGCGCTGTTCTCCTATGAAGAAGTGTCCGGCGGCAATTATACCACGGGTCGTGGCTATGATCCGGGAACGATCATCGGCGACAGCGGCTATGGCCTGCAGACGGAAATCAGCTACGGCTCGCTGGTCCCCGAGACACCCGAAAGCATCGCGCTTCAACCCTATGTGTTTTTTGACATCATGGGCGTCTGGAACAAGAATGTTCCGGGTGATCCCCAGAAACTCTATTCCGCCGGTGGCGGGCTGCGCATGACGATCGGCCAGCAGGCCAGTCTGGATCTGACCGCGGTTGTACCGCTGAAACGGGCGCCGTTCGAAACCCGCCGCCAGGACGCGCGGGCACTGCTGACGCTGACCGTACAGCTGGCGCCGTGGAAGCGCAGATGAAACCGATTTCCGACGATAGACCAGTCGCAGTGCAAACGAGGACAGGATCATGAGCAAACGATCAAAGAGCAACAGCAACCGAAGCGACGTTCGAACCGTGGGCAAGATGCGCTGGCTGTCGGGCAGTTCGATGGCGGCTGCGGCATTTCTGCTGGCGTCCGCTCCGCAAGCAGCGCAGGCGCAAGCCCAGTCGATGCTGCGCGCGCCCGATTTCTCTCCGCGGGACATCAGGATTTCGGCGCCTCTGTCACCACTTCCGGTCAATGATATCAGGATCAGTGCTCCAATCGCACGAGTGCCCGACACAAATATCAGGATTTCTACGCCGCTGTCGCCGCTTCCGGTCAATGATATCAGGATCAGCGCGCCAATCGCAAGGCTGCCTGACGCCGATATCCGGATTTCGGCGCCAATTGTCCGACCACCTGTTACTGACGTGCGGATTTCCGCGCCTGCACCGGTCAATCTCGAACCGATCAGAATCAACGCACTGGTCCCCGGGCTGACCGAGCCACAGGCCTTCACACCGGTTAGTGGCCAGGCGTTTCAGGCCAGTGCCAATTCGCCTACCGGCGGTGTGCTATTTCTGGGCGGTCGCACGACCAACCTGGATCAGCTCCAGATAAACCAGAGCGAGGTGGTGATCAACTGGACGCCGCTGGACACCGACGCGGCTACCTTTGGCAGTGATGGCCTGGTCAACAACCCGATTGATATCCTGCCCGCCGGCAGAACGTTACGCTTCGTTTCAAACGGTCTGGACTATACGGTTCTGAACCGGGTCTTGCCTGTTGCGAGCGCCGATGGCCGTCCGGTGCAGTTTAACGGTATCGTGGATAGCTTTACTGACCTTGCCGCAACCACAACCGGCGGCAATATCTGGTTCTACAGCCCCGGCGGAATCATTGCCGGTGCCACCAGCCGGTTCGATGTCGGCAGTCTGGTGCTGACCACCAACGATATCGATACCACCGGAGGCCTGTTTGGCTCCAGCGGAGAAATGCGCTTTGCCGGAATTGCCGACAGCTCGTCGAGCATCCAGATCAACGCCGGCGCGCAGATCAACGCACTCAACAACGGCAGCAGCTATGTCGCCATGGTGGCGCCGCGCATCGTGCAGGGCGGCACGGTAAATGTCGATGGTTCGGCTGCCTATGTCGCAGCGGAGCAGGCCAGCCTGACAATCAACAACGGGCTTTTCGACATTTCGATTGGCGTTGGCACATCCGATGCCAACGGCGTAGTCCATACGGGAACAACCACTGGATCGGCATCAACCCCGATATTCGGCCAAAACGGTGTGATCGATGCCGACGCACAGGCCATATATATGGTGTCTGTTCCCAAAAATGATGCGCTGACCATGCTGGTCGGCGGCAGTATCGGTTATCAACCCGCCGCCGCAGCTTCGATCGTCAATGGCAATGTTGTGCTCAGCGCCGGTGCCGATGTCGCGACAACCGGCAGCCAGACCAATGCCAGCTTCGCCATTGACAAAACAGCTGCCGATTCGGATTCGAACATCCAGTTTCAGAATGCTGCCTTCACTTCGTCCGTTTCCAGCTTTGCAACGAACGGCATAGTTGCTGCCACCGCTTCCGTGTCCGATTTTATCATCGCTGACAGTTCGACAGGCACGCAGAATTTGCTGCTCGAGGCCAGAAACCAGATAGATATCAACGCTCTCGGCGGCGGCACGATTGGTGCCAGCGGCAATGTCACGCTGCGCGCCGGAACCGATGGCGTCGGCGGGACAATCAATATCAATACCGACCAGATCGGCTTTGGCGATTCGATAATCAGCGGTCTGATTGCAACAGGCGATCTGATCGTGGATACCAGCGCCACCGGACGCGATGATTTTGACGCCGTTCGCAACAATGGCAATACCGGGATCGGGCAAAATGCCATCGGCGGTGACATCAATATCAATATTAACGGCGGCGGTGATCTAGTCGTTGGCGGTGTCACGACATTTAACGCCGGAGCCCAGGGCGGCAAAGGCGAAATCCAGAATGGTTCCGGACAAGCCGGCAATATCATATTCAACATGGATAGCGGCACAGCGCAATTTGACGGCGGTGCAAATTTCAACGCGATGGTTCGGAATGCCAGTGACGGGAAAATAGGCGGAGATGGTCCAAGTTTGCTCGGAAGCAGCAGCACCGCCGGCAATATCGACCTGAATCTGACCGGTGGCCAGATGTCAGTCGCTGGGAATCTCGGCCTGACAAGCTATGCGCTTGGATCTAGCGGTGCGGACAGCGCGACCGCCCAGAATAATGCCGCCACTGCCGGCGATATCAATCTCACCATTTCCGGGGGCAATCACGATTTCGGAAGTCTGGATTTCTCCGCCTTTGCAAGCGGCGGAAGTTCATTCGATGCAGCCGGCAACAGCATGGTCGGCGACGTCACTCGTGCGTCGGTCAATCTTGCCATCAGCAACAGCGGTACAAATGTGGCCGTTTCAGACAGAATTGTCATCGACGCCTCGACAAACGGCAATGTTCTAAACGATCCAGCCGCGGACGCTGTGACCATCAGTGTTTTCAACACCGGAGGGGAAACAGGGCTGTTCGTGTCAAACGGCATCGATATTTACACCTTTGCTTCCAGCGGCGGTCCCGGCGCCGCTCTGACCGCCGGATCGGTTTCGATCGGTGCTGACAATGGCGAAATCAATTTTGAAAATTTATACATTGATACCAGCATAGACCTATTTTCCTTTGGCGAAATGAGCGCACTTGCGACCGCGGGCAACATCGATTTGGTCGCACAAAATGGTGGGGTGATTTCCGGCAACGCAGCCGACTTTTATGCCTATACCAACACCGAGAACACTTTTGGCATCAACGCGGTTGGCGGCGATGTCCTGCTGCACGCCAACGAAGGCTCCATTGTTCTGGCAGGAAATCTTTATGTAAATGCAAGTGCTCGAGGGGGCGTAAAAGACCCTGCGATTGCGGCGACAACCAATGCCCAGGGGGGATCGGTCAGAATCCTGCTGGAGGGCCCATCTCCGATCAGCAGCCGCATGAGTTTTGCAGACATTGATTTCAATGCCGATGGTTCGATCGCTGCCGGTGCGGAAACAACACCTCGGTTTGAAGGCAACGGTGGCAGCGGCTTTGGTGGCGACATAACATTTGATCTTCTCGGCGGTACGTTCATCGCAGGCAATGTCGTCGCCAGCGCAAGCGGCGCTGGCGGAGAAGGCGGATCGGAAACAGCGTTGTCGAACGGCAACGGCAATGCACCGACCCCTGACCTGTCTGCTTTGGTCGAGCCTATGGATCTTAGCGTGGTTAATACACCTACAGCAGGTGGCACTTCTGCCGGCGACGGCGGCGACGGTCAGGGCGGCGATGTTACTTTCAATCTGAATGGTGGCAATGCGACCGTCACCAATTTGACAATCAGCGCGGACGGCTTTGGCGGCAACGGCGCTTATGGTGATATCCTCAACGGGACCGCCGGTGGCGATGGTGGTCGTGGCATCGGCGGCAATGCTACGTTCAACGCTATATCTGGCAACCTGACCGTAACCAATACCCTGTCCGTCTCGGCAGAAGCGAACAATCCGGCATCTGCTCCCTACGCAGCATATGCGGCGGGTGGTTTCGGCTATGGCAGCGACGGCGGCAACGGCGGTGCCGGAATCGGTGGCACAGCGATATTTAACATGACCGGCTCGGCTACCATTGACGCGGGAGACGTTCAGGTTAGCACCTCCGCAACCGGCGGCTATGGTGGAACTACCAGCGATAGATTCGACAACATCGATGCATACATCGACGGTGGCCCGGCTGGATCAGGCGGAGATGCTACCGGCGGTGATGCCGTTCTAAACGACACCTCCGGCACTCTGACCTTCACGTCTGCGACGATAGAATCGGTGGCTGTAGGCGGCGACGGAGGGAGCAATTTCGACAACCGCGGCTCATTCTACGGGAACGGTTCGGGCGGGAATGGCGGAACCGCTCGAGGCGGGAATGCCACGCTCAATCTTAATCAGGACAATGCCACAAGCAGGACGGTCAGCGTCGACGCAAGCGCTATCGGCGGGCAAGGCGACTACGGCTCGACCGGCGGCAACGGAGGCAGCGCCTATGGCGGTGTTGCGGCGATCAACGTCAACGACGCGGCTGTCGATCTGGACGATCCGACGATATTGGCGAATGCGACCGGCGGTGATGGCAGTCAGGGCAGAATTGACCCGGGAAACAATGCCGGCAACAGCGGCAATGGTGGCGATGCTACCGCAGGCACTGCAAGACTGCAGATCACAGGTGCAGGCGGCAATCTCGATCTCGGCTTCGCCATATTGGAAGCTGACGCTACCGGCGGAAACGGGAGCGACGGTTTCTATAGCTTTGGCGGCGGCATAAACGGCGGCGATGGTGGGTCGGGCGGTGACGCGACAGGCGGCACGGTCGAACTGATCGCGCGGACGGGCGGAACGATAAATTTGACCTCTTCCGATTTTACCATGACCAGCACCGGCACCGGCGGAGTTGGCGGATATGGTGGCAACTCTTATGACAGTGTGGCCGGCGATGGCGGCGACGGCGGTGACGGAACGGGCGGCACCGGTCGCCTGCTCGCACAAGGCGGTACGATTTCCGGCAACGATCTGATTATAACCACAGCCGGCCTGGCGGGCGACGCCGGCGGCGGCGGTTTTTACGGCGCCTTCGGGACCGACGGAGCCTCAGGCTACGGCGGCATCGGAACTGGCGGAACGGCGATTGTCGATATTCAGGAAGGCAGTCCCGGAATACTGACCTTCGCCAACGTCACCATAGATTCCAGCGGCACGGGTGGAGACGGCTTGTTCGGCCGTATCGGCGCGGGTGGACTTATCCAGATTTCCGACAGCTCGACCGATCCCGCGGGATTGATAAGTTTCGGCAGCCTGACAGCCACCGCTTTCGATACCGCAATCGGAACCGGGATCGGTTCCGGTTCGGCCCTGCCGGGCGGCTTCTTCATGACCGGTAACAGCGGAGCTGTATCAATTCTCGGCGATCTGGTCGTCGACGTTGCTGGTAACATCCAATATGATCTCGACGGCGATGCGCAGATGACGGTTGGCGGCAATGCCACTCTGACCAGTGGCCAGAATATCCTGATCAATCACAGCAACAATCTGGTTCCGGTGAATAGCATAGACGTGTCCGGAGACTTTTCTGCGACAGCGCAAGCCGATTTTGCCAGCACCGCCGGCTCGCGGATCAATGCAGCCGGCACAGCTACGGTTCGTACCGGACAGAGTGCCACGGTCGCCGACATTGCCGGTGTCGGTCAGGTTGATATTTCCGCCATGTGGAATGCGAATGTCACCAATGCGGCGGTGACCGGAACCGTGACGACCCTAACCTTGGGAGCAGGAACCCTGGTGCTCGGCCCGCAAATGCTGATCCAGGCCGGGCATGATCCAAGTCCGACACCCTCCCCCTTCGATCCGAGCTATAACGCCACCATCGATGGCGACGTCACCTCCACCGGTTTTATCACGGTAAACGCCGGCGGAAACGCGCTTTTCGTCACCGGTAGCAGCACGGTTTCGGACAATGGCCTGACCGTCTCGACCGGAGATGACATCATCATCCAGACAGGCGCGAGCCTCGTTGCTGGTGATAGCCCGGCCACGACGCCGAACCCGGCCAGCCCTTTTTCCGACACCAACAATTTGATCCTGCAGGCCGGCAGTCTGACGTCTTTGAGCACCACGCCGTTTAGCCCGATCGCCTCGATTGTAGCTGCCGGCAATATCGATGCCAATGATTTCGCTGTGGTGATGTCGGCCAATGCGATTGACGGCCTCGGTGGCACGATCACCGCCAGTTCGGTCTCGGCAGACATCAATGATGCCCCTTCCAACGCCTTAATCGCCGCGATCGGACAATCCGATGACGATGGCTTGCTCAGCGGACAATGTGTCGAAGGCAATGTCTGTCTGGGCACGCTCAACGCCGACAATTTCGTCTATATCGGCCAGGCCAGCAACAATGATGTGGTTCAGGGCATCATCGAGTCCGGCACGGTGTCCGCCAATGACATATTGGTCACGACCCGCCGCGATATCATCATGGGCACCGATGGCATCGCCACGCTGCTCGATGCGTCAAACCAGTTCCTCGTCGAGAGTACCGAAGGCGACGTCAACCTGCGCGATGCGTCGGTCGGCAGCGCGAGTATATTCATCAGCGCGGTCAATGGCAGCCTGCTCGGCTCCGCTTCGCTGACCAGCAGCAATGATATCGGCATAACTGTGGGGTCGGACATTAGCGCCGCATCGATCTCGACCGGCGGGCAGTTGACCACCATCGCGCTGGTCGGCGGCGGAACCGAGAATCTCTACACGGTTCCCGGCAGTATCGATGTTGGCGCCTACACCCAGGGTGCAAATCAGCAATTCCGGGTCGAAGCAGGTAACAATATCAGCTTCGGTGCGATCAGTGCGCCAGGAAACTCGATCCAGCTGCTCGCAGCCCAATCTGGACCCGGTGATGTGTTCCTGGGAACCTCGACGGGTTCAAGCAATATATTCCTGAGCGGAGATAATGTCGGTTTCATCGACCTTGATGCCTCGTTCAATATCATCAGCAGAATTGATATTTTGGCGACAGATGGCGACGTTTCTGGCGGCAATGCAACCACCGTCAACATATTGGACATTGAAGCCATCGGCGGCAGCATCAGTGTTGGCGACCTGACCGGCGGCAACAATGGTATCATTCTTGACGCGACAAATGACATTGCCGTGAATGATATCGTCGGCAACGCGTCTCTGACCGTTAACGCCGGCGTCGGCGGTGATTTCGATTTCAATGATGTCGGTGCGTTCAGCGTAACTGTCAACGCAGTCGATGTTCGCGGCAACAATATTGAATCGCTCGGCGTAACCGGCGGCGGACCGAATAATCTGGCTATCAATGCCGCTGGAGATATCACCGTCGGCAGCGCGATTGCGACGGATACATTGGATATCGATGCCGGCGGAACCTTGACCGCGGATATACTCAGCGCCGGCCTGACCACTGCGATCATTGCCGGGGCTATCGATGCAAATTCGCTAAATTCGGACAATATCGGAAATGTCACCACTTCGACCGGTGATCTGGATATCGGCACCGTCACCGGCGGATCATCGATGCGACTGGAAGCACAAAGCGGCAATGTCATTCTCGGCGATGTCACAACCGTCAATAACACCACCGTGGTTGCCAATAACGGGACGATCGATTTTGCCGACATCGCGGCCCAGGGAATCGGCTTGACTGCGGGTGGAGATATCACCGGCACCTCGCTGACAGCAACCAATGCCGGCGCCAACCAGACCATCAATCTGGTGTCCGGCGGGACGGCCACCGTAACCACCATGCTTGCCAATGATATCGTCGATGTCGACGCGATCACCGCCAATTTTGGGAATATCACCGGCAGTGCGCTGGTCCGCATCGAAGCGGATGATATTACAACCGGAGATGCGACATCAAACGGCATTGTCACCATGACCGCCGCTAACGGGAATATCTCGACAGGTACGCTTTCGGGCACCGCTGTTCAAACACTGGCGACGGGCGGCGACGTCACGACCGCCGACATCACCGGAATATCGATCCTGGTAAGCGCGCTCGGCGGCAATATATCGACCGGCGATTTGAGCGCCACCGGTGGCGGCGCAAGCGACATTCAGCTGCGCGCCGGCGGAACGGCCGATTTCGGGTCGGTCACAGCGGACCGTCTCGTCAGCATTGACGGCACTGTGATTACCGGCGGCGTCATCGACGCTGTCGCATTTGTCGATATCGACGGCACGGATGTCACTGTTGGCGATGTCACCGCAGGTGATAATCTGACAATCGATGCGACCGCTGGCAGCATAACGACCGGCGCACTGGACGCAGGCCTGGGCATTACATTGGCCGCAAGCGAGAATTTCGACGTCGCCTCCGCCATGAACGGCAATACGACCGCATTGCGTCTGACCGCCACCAACGGATCGGGCAATGTCGGCAATGTCACATCTTTGGGGTCGATCGCCCTTGTAACGGGCACCGACCTCGATACCGGCGTGCTCGATGCGGCGACGGATATCACTGTTACGGCTGGCGGCACGCCAAGTATCGCCAATGCGATCAGCGGCGGCAACACCAGCATCACGGGTGCGTCGGTAACGCTGAACAACGGCACCATCGGCGGCGATCTGACGCTCAACGCAACCGCAGGCGATATCGGCAGCAATGGCACGGTGTCCGTTGGTGGCGGCATTGATCTGGACGCGACCGACGATGTCGGATTTGGCGATCTTGATGCCCAGGGGGGATCGTTCACGGTTGATGCGGGAAGCAACATCAGTTTCAGCTCCGCGACCGGCAACAGCTCCATCTCGATGACAGCGGGCGGCAGCATCAACGGCGGTGACCTGACGGCGTCCGATACTCTCAATCTGGACGGTGGCAATATTGCCATCGGTGATGCGAGCGCCGGTTCGATCAACTTCTCGAGCGTGACGGACATATTGTTCGACTCGATCATGTCGCCTGCTTCGATCACCCTGACCGCAACCGGCGGCACGATTGGCGCAAACAGCGGCCCAGGCGATATCACGGCAACCGGTGTGGGGTCGGGCATCAATCTATTCGCAAATGATGTGGCTGTCGGCACGCTTACCACCGATAGCGGCGACATACTGGTTTCCGCGGCGCAAGATATCGCGCTCGCCGCCGCTGCTACCGGAACCGGCGTTCCGACCGCTGGTTCGATCGGCTTGCTGGCGGGAGGCGATATTGCCGCCACGGGTTCGCTTAGCGCTGGCGAGGATGTGTCGATCCGTGCGCTGGGAAATGTCGCGCTGGCAACTGTCGCTGCAGCTGACGATTTCATCGTCGGATCTGACGGTATGATCTCGCTGGACAGCGCGACCACCAGCGGCGCAGGTATTGATCTGTTCGCCCTGTCGTTCGACACCGCCAATGCGGGTCAGGCCGGATCCATTGTCTTCTCCTCGGAGACCGCGACCGGCTCCAATATCATGCTCGACGGCGGCGGCGATATCGGCGTTTCCGGGACACTTGACGCACATGATGATATCATCGTCACAGCGCTGGGCACTCCCTCTATCGCCAATGTCATCAGCGGCAATGACACCAGCATTACCGGGTCATCTGTCACACTAGGCAGCGGTACCATCGGCGGCGATCTGACGCTCAATGCAACTGCCGGCAGTATCGACGGGACTGGCGCGGTAACGGTCGGCGGCGGCATCGATCTCGATGCGACCGGTGATGTCGGATTTGGCGACCTCGATGCGCAGGGCGGCACGTTCACCGTCGATGCCGGCGGCAATATCGATTTCACCAGCGCCGCGAGCAGCGGCGATATGGCGCTCAACGCTGGCGGCGACATCACCGGCGGCGACATGGCTTCCGATGGCGATATCGCGATCAACGGCGATGGCGACGCCAGCCTCGGAACCGTTAATAGCGGCGCAAATATCAGGGCCCAGTTGCAAGGCGCCTTTACTGCAAGCGAAGTGAATGCGGCTACAACGAGCCAGGGCGAAGACGAAGTCGACATCAGCGCCAGTAACGGCATCGAGATCGCCAATGTCGCAGGTAACAGTATATTTCTGACGGCCACAAACGGCCTGGTCAATGTCACCAATAATGTCGATGTGTCCAATGGCATTGTCGCGTCGGGCGAAGCGGTCTCTATTGTGACGCAACAAAATACGAGGGTCGGCGCCGAAGCTACCAATGGCGATATCAATCTGTCCTCGGCGGCAGGTCTGGAAGTCGACGGCGCGCAAGCCACTGGTGACATCGCCATGAGTGCCGGCGACAATGTTCTGATCAACGGCTCGGTCAGCGCGGCGAATGATCTGCAGATCACCGCCGGCGGCGTAATCGACCTCCAGGCAGCAACAATAGGCGGCACTATCCAGACGGTCAGCGCCGATATGAATATCGGATCGGCGGGCAGCCTTGGCCAGAGAGATTTAACCAGCGACATCGTTATTTCCACCGACGGCACCAGACAGATGAGACTCGGCGACGAAACGGATTTGACGGGAGTTTTCTCTCTTACAAATGACGAATTCAGCCGGGTCCATTCGGGCGGTGACCTGACAATCAACGTTGTAGAAACGGGGCTCAGCGGATTTGATCTAACCATCCAGACCCTGACGGCGAGCGCGTTTGATGACGGCAATTTCGGCACAGATGGAAACTTCAATATTTCCGCAGATCAATCGATAAATGTGATCGGTAGCCTGTCTGTTCAGGGCGACTTCAATTCAAACCTCAATCTCGCCGCGGGTGATGATCTGTTCGTCAACGCCGCGACCGGCTCGATCGGGATGAGAAATGACAATAGCCTTTCGGGGAACCTGTCTCTCACCGCACGCAATATATACGCGATGACCGATCAGGCTTTTGACGATATCCAGGGTCTGGGCGCCGCCGAAATTGATGCCCGACTTGCAGAGAATGACGGCAACGTTCGGGACAACGGGTTTATTCAGGCTGATGCAATCAGCGTCACTCTGCTTGCCAGCCAATTCTATGTTCAGAATACAGGCAATGGCACTGATTTCGATGCCCGGCGGGGCTTTGTTGCCGGCACTGGCGGACTTTCCATCGATGCTGGTCCCAGTGGCGTTACGCCCATCGTCATCAATGGCACGGTCAATGGCGCGACGGGCATTGACGCTATTCCGGTCACAACGATAACCGGGGCCGGTTTTGATCAACAGTCAACCATCAACGGCTGTGTTATCGCCAACCCGGCGAGTTGTGCGCCTACTCCAACTCCAACACCGACGCCGACGCCGACCCCTACTCCAACTCCCACTCCAACCCCGACACCCACTCCAACGCCAGATACACCCACAGTGATGGATCCGGTTCAGGATGTAATCGAGGAAGAGGTGACTCCGGAAGAATATGTGGCAGACCCGCTTGCGACCAATCTTATCGAGATCAGGGAAAATGAGGACATGGCTGACGCGCCGTTAATCGACGAGCCGGTGACCGGTGCGGGCAATGACGACCTGTGGGTTGGCGGCACTGAATGCGAGGGCGATAATAGCGGAGAGTGCGTGATTGACGAGGAAGCGGAAGAGCTCGAACCGGCGGAATGACGCCGCCGATCAATTGATCTGTTGACCTTTTGCGCGGAAAGCCATTAGGCGATGGATGATGAATGACAATGTTTCGCGTCCGCTAAAACTGTTCAACAGCCTGACTCGCCAGATGGAAGAGTTCGTACCCGTCCATCAAGGCGAAGCACGCGTCTATACCTGCGGGCCGACGGTCTATAATTATCAGCATATCGGCAATATGCGCGCCTATATTTTCGCCGATCTGCTCGGCCGTACGCTGAGCTGGAAGGGCTACAAGCTCACCCATATCATCAATATCACCGATGTCGGCCATCTGACCTCCGATGCTGATGCCGGCGATGACAAGATGGAAAAAGCCGCCGCCCAATCCGGCAAGTCGGCCTGGGATATCGCCAAATATTATACCGATGCCTATTGGCTGGACATTGACCGGCTGAACATCCGCCAGCCGGCAAAATGGGCGATTGCCACCGACCATGTCGAAGAAATGATCGCCTTTGCCAAAAGCATCGCTGACAAACATTGCTACGAACTGGAAAGCGGACTCTATTTTGATGTCAGCACGGTGCCGGACTATGGTCGGCTGTCCGGGGCGCAAAGCGATGATGTCGAGGGACGGATCGACGCGGTCGCAGGCAAGCGCCATCCGCAGGACTTCGCGATCTGGCGCAAGACGCCAGCTGGCGAAACCCGGCAGATGGAATGGGACAGCCCCTGGGGCAAGGGCGCGCCCGGTTGGCACCTCGAATGTTCGCAGATGAGCAACAAATATCTCGGCGAGACATTCGATATTCACACCGGCGGCATCGACCATCGCGAGATTCATCACCCCAATGAAATTGCGCAGAACCAGGCGCATAATTGTTCGGAACATAGCGGCGCCAATATCTGGATGCACAATAATTTCCTGATCGACAGAGCCGGAAAAATGTCGAAATCGAGCGGTGATTTCCTGCGGCTGCAGGTCCTGATCGACAAGGGCTTTCATCCCCTCGCCTATCGCCTGCTATGCCTGCAGGCCCATTATCGCAGCGAGCTCGAATTCAGCTGGGACAATCTGGCTGCCGCACTGACACGATTGAAGCGGATCGTCATAGGCATTGAACGATTGCTCGAGAAAGCCGACGGACAAACGGCAAAGATAGACCATCCTGCGCTTCTGCAATTACGAGACAAGTTTGACGCAGCGTTGAGCGAAGATTTGAACAGTTCGAAAGGCCTGCCGCTGCTCGAAGAATTGCTCGGTTCGAAAAAACTGCCAGCCGATCAGAGAATGAGCCTGCTGTCCGAGATGGATTCGGTTTTGGGGCTGGAACTTGCCACGCTGCAACGGGAACAATTGCGGCTACGCCCGGCTGATGCTGAGCTGGACGAAGCCAGCATCGAGACAAAGCTGGATCAGCGCCAGCAGGCAAAAGCGGCAAAAGATTTCGCCACCGCCGATGCGATCCGCGACGAACTGACGGCGAAGGGCGTGGAACTGATGGACGGCGACCCGCTGCGCTGGGACTGGGCGATAGACATTTAGGCTTTGTCTTGGAAACCTTCGCGCAGACGGAGGGTCGACCATGTAGCCGGGTAACGGAACACGAGATTCCGGGCCATTCGACAGACAGATTTTAGGAGACCAAATCACATGACCAAAATAAAAGCCGCCATGGCATCCCTCGTCCGTCCGCTGGTCGAACCGCATTGTGGGGATCTGGATGTCACATGGTTCACCAGCACCGAGGAAGCGATGGAAATCGCGCCGCATGCCGAGATCGGCTGGTTCGACATGTACGACAAGGCCAAGATGGCCGAGATCATCGGTGCCGCGACCAGTCTCAAATGGCTCAACAGCATTTACGCCGGCGTCGAACATTTTCCGCTCGAGCAGCTCAAGGCGCAAGGCACGAAGCTGACCAATGGTGCCGGCCTGAACAGCGCGCCAATCGCCGAATTTGCTGTGATGATGATGCTCGCCGCCGCCAAGCGCAGCGATATCATTCTCGACAACCAGCGCCAGCACAACTGGCTGGAAACGCCGCCCGGCACAGCCGAGATTGACGACAGCAAGGCGCTGATCATCGGCTATGGCGGCATCGGGCAGCAGATCGCGAAAAAGCTTTCCGGTTTTGACGTCGATGTGACCGCGGTCCGCCGCACCGCGACTGGCGAGCCCAATGTCATCGGGCTCGATGACTGGCGCGACCGGCTCGGCGAATTTGACTGGGTCTTCGTTTCGGCGCCTGCAACCAGCGACACCAAACATTTGCTGGGCGCCGACGAATTTGCCGCAATGAAATCCTCCGCCTGGCTGATCAACGTCGCGCGCGGCTCTCTGGTCGATCAGGATGCCTTGCTCACAGCGCTGAACGACAAAGCGATCGGCGGCGCCGCGCTTGACGTCGCCGACCCCGAACCGCTGCCCGCCGACCATCCGTTATGGGACGCGCCCAATTGCATCATCACCATGCATATGTCGGGCGTAGCGCAAACCCGGATGTTCCAGCGCGCCGCTGCCCGCTTCGTCGAAAATCTGAAACGCTATAAAAATGGCGATGATATGATTGCCGTGGCCGACTTCGACCGGGGATATTGAGGGGTGACTTCGCGGCTATTTTAACTTATCAACCAAGAACATAGGGGTAGAGTGAGTCTCATTTCTGAGGGGGATTGAGGGTCATTGGGGTCGTTACCAATTACTCGCACCAGTACTGGTCATCGCGGCCAGGGAAGGACCCACATGACCAAAGCATCCGATCTTTTCGTAGAATGTCTCGAGAATGAAGGCGTTGAATATCTGTTCGGCGTTCCCGGCGAAGAAAATCTCGACATGCTCGACAGCCTTTCGCGGTCGAAGAAAATCAAGCTCATTCTCACCCGCCACGAACAGGGTGCCGGCTTCATGGCTGCAACCTATGGCCGCCATACCGGCAAGACCGGCGTGTGCATGGCAACCTTGGGCCCCGGCGCGACCAATCTGGTGACGGCAGCGGCCTATGCGCAACTCGGCGGCATGCCGATCCTGATGGTCACCGGCCAGAAGCCGATCAAGAAATCCAAACAGGGCCGCTTCCAGATTCTCGACGTCGTCGACATGATGGGCCCGATTACCAAATTCACCCACCAGCTGGCCTCCGCCGACAATATCCCGAGCCGCGTACGCGAAGCCATCCGCCTCGCCGAAGAAGAAAAGCCCGGCGCCACCCATATCGAATTTCCGGAAGATATTGCCGACGAGGAAACGGACTCGACGCCAATCACGCCCAGCCTCGCCCGGCGTCCCGTTGCCGAGGCAAAAGCCGTCCGCGCAGCAACCAAGAAAATCGAGAATGCCAAATCTCCGATCATCGTCGTCGGCGGCGGTGCCAACCGGACCACCACCGGCCGCATGCTCACGCAATTTATCGAGAAGACCGGCATCCCCTTTGTCACCACCCAGCTCGGCAAGGGCGTGGTCGATGAGACCCACAAGGAATTCATGGGCTGTGCGGCCCTGTCGGCCAATGATTTTGTCCATCGCGCGATCGAAGCCGCTGATCTGATCATCAACGTCGGTCATGATGTGATCGAAAAGCCGCCCTTCTTCATGGCCACCGGCAGCACCGAGGTCATCCACGTGTCGATGAACAGCGCCGAAGTCGATCCTGTCTATTTCCCGCAGATCGAGGTGATCGGGGATATCGGCAATGCGATCTGGCAGATGAAGGAAGATATTGTTCCGTCCGGCAGCTGGAATTTCGACGCGATGTACAAGGCGCGCCGGGCCGAGGAAGAGCATACGGATTCGATGGATGACGATGTCCGGTGCCCGATCTATCCGCCGCATCTGGTGAAAGTCGTGCGCGAAGCAATGCCGGCCGACGGCATCATCTGCCTCGACAATGGCGTCTATAAAATCTGGTTCGCCCGCAACTACAAGGCGCGTCAGGCCAACACTGTATTGCTCGACAATGCGCTGGCGACCATGGGCGCCGGCCTGCCCTCTGCCATGGCTTCGGCGATGGTCTATCCCGACCGCAAGGTTATGGCGATCTGCGGCGATGGCGGCTTCATGATGAACAGCCAGGAAATGGAAACCGCTGTCCGGCTGAAACTCAACATCACCGTGCTGGTGCTCAACGACAACAGCTATGGCATGATCCGCTGGAAACAGGCGAACATGGGCTTCAAGGACTGGGGCCTGACGTACGGCAATCCTGACTTTGTCAAATATGCCGAGGCTTATGGTGCCAATGGCTACCGGATCACCAGCGCCCAGGATCTGCAGGAAACGATCGACAAATGCCTGAACAGCGAAGGCGTGCATCTGATCGAGGTTCCGGTTGACTATTCCGACAATGATCGCATCTTGAATCACGAGATCAAGGAACTCAGCGCAAAGGTTTGAGTAGGAACCCTATGACAAAATTAAAAGACGTCTATCCGCTCTATCTCAACAATGAAGCGGTGCAGCCCAATACCGACCTGGAAGTCACCGACAAATATACCAATGAAGTGGCATTCCGGACGGCATTGGCGACACCCGATGTCATTGAAGAGGCGATCGCCGGGGCGGTATCGGCCACCGAACCGATGGCGAAAATGGCCAGCTACGAACGGCAGAATGTGCTGCAGCATTGTGTCGACCGGTTCAAGGAACGCTATGACGAACTGGCCTATTCCCTGTGCGTCGAAGCCGGCAAGCCGATCAAGGATGCAGAGGGTGAAGTCGGCCGTCTGATCGACACATTCCGTATTGCCGCCGAAGAATCCGTGCGCAATTATGGCGAGGTCCAGCCGCTGGATATATCCGCGCGTGCCAAAGGCTATATGGGCATGTGGAAACGCGTCCCGATCGGTCCGTGCAGTTTCATTTCGCCGTTCAATTTCCCGCTCAATCTGGCGGCGCACAAGATCGCACCGGCGATTGCCGTGGGCTGTCCGTTCGTCATGAAACCGGCCAGCAAGACACCGCTGGGCGCGATCATCATGGGCGAGATATTGGCAGAGACCGATCTGCCGAAAGGCGCCTTCTCGATTCTACCCGCTAGTCGGGATGGCGCCGATTTGTTCACCACCGACGAGCGCCTGAAGCTCTTGTCCTTCACCGGTTCTCCCGGTGTGGGCTGGGACCTGAAGGCAAAGGCCGGCAAGAAACCGGTCATTTTGGAACTCGGCGGCAATGCAGCGGTCGTCGTCGATGCCGACGCCGATCTCGACGACGCGCTCGAACGAATTGTCTTCGGTGCCTTTTACCAATCCGGCCAAAGCTGTATCGGCGTGCAGCGGATCATCATTCACGAAAGCATCTACGACAAGTTCAGGGACATGCTGGTTGCCAAGACCAGGACACTGGTCTCCGGCGACCCGAAAGATCGCGACACATTCATCGGCCCGATGATTTCCGAAGGCGAAGCCAGCCGCCTGCATGGCTGGATCGAAAGCGCTGTCGCCGGTGGCGCAAAGCTGCTTTGTGGCGGCAACCGCAAGGGCAATATGCTCGAGGCGACGCTGCTGGAAAATGTCGACAGCAGCGCGGACGCCTATCGCGAAGAAGCCTTTGGCCCGCTCGCCCTGCTCTCCAAATTCAGCGACTTCGGTGCCGCTATGGACGAGGTCAACGACAGCAAATTCGGGCTGCAGGCGGGTATCTTCACCCGCGATCTGTTCAAGTCCCTCGATGCCTGGGACCATCTCGATGTCGGCGGCGTGGTGATCAATGATGTGCCGTCCTATCGGGTCGACAATATGCCTTATGGCGGGGTCAAGGACAGCGGTCTGGGCCGCGAAGGTATCAGATTCGCCATGGAAGACATGACCGAAATCCGCAATCTGGTGATTCGCCGCAAACCCGGCTAGCCAGCCGGATCTGACCGTGGCCCCGGGGCCACACCAAGTTTGCATTGCTGTAGGATAGGATCGTCAACGCCCTAAAAAATAAAAGAAATCGGGCGATTTTCGTTTGCATTGAGCATCACTTGGGGGATAGGTAACCTGATCGTTATATTAAACGGCAAGGGTCGCTTCGTGCTGAATAAGGGGACCGGTTTCAAAACCGGATTGGGCAACGATGCAAACGAGGGCAAAATTTTCACAGGTACCAGGCTGGTCAGTACTGGCCGCTAGCCTATTCTGCTCGGCATTGGTCGCAGCGGCATTATTTGTCTCGACCATGGCAAGCCCGGAACCGGTAGAAGCCGCCACCGATACCGCCAGAAACACCCATCTTGGCGTGGCAACCTGCGGTGGTTCGACCTGCCACGGACGTCAGGAAGCCGATGGCGAAATTGTCCGTCAGGACGAAATCATGCGCTGGCAGGAAGAATCCACGCCCGGCGGCGCCCATAGCCGCGCTTTCCGTATCCTGCGCGAACCCCGCAGCATCGCGATCGCCAAACGCCTCGGCATCAAGGACGCGGCCTCCGCATCCGAATGCCTCGGCTGTCACAGCACAGCGGCCGCGAGCAAGGGCCCGCGGTTCCAGTTGAACGATGGTGTCGGCTGCGAATCCTGCCATGGCGCATCCTCCGGATGGCTTTCCAGCCATTATGCCGTTGGCGCCAGTCATGCCCGCAATGTCGCGCAGGGCCTCACGCCTCTCGACAATCCCAAGGCCCGCGCCAGCGTCTGCCTCGACTGTCATTTCGGCAGCGCCAAAAAAGGCCAGTTTGTCGATCACAGGATCATGGCCGCCGGTCACCCGCGCATTTCCTTCGAGATGGACCTGTTCTCGACCCTGCAGCAGCATCATGACGAGGATGTCGATTATGTCCGCCGCAAGGGCAGGACCAACAGCGTCCGGTTCTGGGCTGTCGGTCAGGCGATGGCGCTCGAACGCTCGCTCAATCTTTTCGGCAAACCGGCGATTGCCACCGAAGGCATTTTCCCGGAATTCTATTTCTACGACTGCCACAGCTGTCACCGCCGGATTTACGACGACGCGTCCGCTCGTCCGACATCTGTCGACAACCCCGGCCGCCCGATCCCCGAAGGCATGCCGCCCTATAATGACGAGAATATGATCATGCTCAGCGCCGCGATCAAAGTGGCTGCGCCGGACATTGCCGGTGAATTCGATAGCCGCTCCAGAGCGTTCCACGCCGCCATGGCGCAAGGCCGCGGCCCTGCGGTCGAGGAAGCCGCGCGCCTGCGCCATTATGCAACGCAGCTCGCCGACCGTTTCTCCCGCGCCAGCTTTGGCCGCGACCAGACGTTCCAGATCATGGAGACCATCGCCGGTCAGGCGATATCGCCGCGCTTCACCGACTATGAAGGCAGCGTGCAGGCGGTCATGGCGATCGACACATTGCTCAACGGACTGGTCAACAGCGGTCAGGTCAGCGAATCTGCTGCTTCCAGTCTGCGCGGACAAATCAATGTCGCTTATGCGGCCGTTGCCGAGCCCAATGATTATGAACCGCTGAAATACCGCCGGGCACTCGGCAGCGCCGTTCGCACGATCCGGTCGCTCAGATAGGGGATCCGGTGATGCGCAAACCCTTTTTCACCTCTGCCATTTCCGCCGCAGCACTGCTGCTGACTTCCTGTGGAGGCGGCGGCGACAGCAATGATTTTGGCGGCACACCTTCGCCCTCGCCGGCGCCTAGCCCGACACCAACGCCGATAGCAGTTGATGGCAATGGCGGCGCTTTTACGCCGCCGGCGCAGCGCGCCCTGACGGTAACAGACGTTCAGACGATCATCGCACAAGCAGTCGGCGAAGCGCAGGCCCGCAATTTGCCTTCGGTCATCGCTGTGGTCGACCGGGTCGGCAATGTGCTGGCTGTGTTCGATATGAACGGTTCGAACAACGGATCGACCGAGATCACGATCAGCAACAGGCAGATTGGCGGCCTCGCCGCCCCAGCCGATTTGATCGGCCTGCAGGGCCAGCAGGTCCCGGCTGCGGCTGCGGCGATCGCCAAGGCGGTGACCGGTGCCTATCTGTCGAGCGGCGGCAACGCCTTTTCTTCACGAACAGCCAGCCAGATTGCCCAGGAGCATTTTCCGCCCGCACCAACCACCGTCGGTCTCGAAAGCGGACCGTTGTTCGGTGTCCAGTTCAGCCAGCTCCCCTGCTCCGACCTGTCGCAACGGTTCAATGATATGGGCGGTACCGGATCACTGATCGGCCCGAAAAGATCGCCGCTCGGACTGGCCGCCGATCCCGGTGGGCTGCCGCTCTATAAAGACGGCGTGGTGGTTGGCGGAATCGGTGTCATGGGCGACGGCGACTATGGTTTCGACCCCAATATTCTCGATGTCGACGTCGATGACGAGGAAGCGGTTGCGCTGGCCGGCATTCAGGGATTTGCCCCGCCCGCATCCATTGCCGCAAACCGGATTTCGGTCGATGGCACATCCTTGCGGTTCAGCGATATGGTGGTCTCCGACCTGTCGCCGTTGCAGAATAATTTTGCCGCTATCAACAATGTTGCCGGCGCGCTTTTGACCGTCAAGGGCTATAGCAATGGCTCGATCATCGCCGGCACTGCTTATGGAACGGAAGCCTCCGGCATCCGGGCGTCGACGGCAACCGAATTTAAAAATAGCGACGCCTTTGTTTTGACCGACGGAACCGGCACCAATCGCTATCCGATCCGCGGCGGCACCGATGCTGCGGCGGTGCCCACACCGCTTTCGGCGGCAGAAGTGCGCGCCATTCTCGAAGAAGCGTTCATCGTCATCAGCCGGGCCAGAGCGCAAATTCGTCAGCCGCTCGACAGCCGGATGCAGGCCACTGTCAGCGTGGTCGATACCCGTGGCCAGATATTGGGGATCGTGCGCACCCCCGACGGTCCGATTTTCGGCACCGACGTCTCGCTGCAAAAAGCACGGACGGCGGCCTTTTTCTCCAGCGCGATCGCAGCCCAGGAGTTGCTCGCAACACCGGTATTTGCTCCCTTCGCCAATGTCCCGGCCCATGTGCAGCGCGTGCGCAATTTTCTCGGCGATCCCAATGCCCTGACCGGCACCGTGGCCTTTGCCGATCGTTCAGGCGGCAATCTCGCCCGGCCCTATTTTCCCGATGGTGAAATCGGACGCCCTCCCGGACCGCTGTCGATCGAACAGTCGGCAAAATTCAGCCCGTTCGCGGTTGGCTTGCAGCTTGATCTGGTCTTTCCGAATATCGTGCAGCATGTCGGCTTCGTCCGGTCCAACGGTGCCAGCCCCGACACCGATCAACGCTGCACGCAATTGCCGACTATAGCCGGAACCGGCGGGCAAAACCGTCTCTCCAACGGCATGCAGATTTTCCCGGGCAGCGTGCCAATCTATCGCGGTGACAGGCTCATCGGCGGTATCGGAGTCTCAGGCGATGGTATCGACCAGGACGATATGGCCAGCTTCCTCGGACTGTATAACGCCGGTCAGCGCGTCGGCACCATTGGCCACGCACCGAAAGCCATAAGGGCCGACAATGTCGTCGTCGATCTCGGCAATGCCAATGTCCGGCTGCGCTACGTGAACTGCCCCTTCGCGCCGTTCCTCGACACCGATGAACAAAATGTCTGCGAGGGACTGTAGGACTGATGCCGGTACTCTCAGCCTCCTTTGTACCGATCCTGGCGGTGATGTCGGGACAAGCCCAACAGCTGGAGACCCAGCGTGCCTCGGTCGAGCAGATGGAAGCGTCTCTGACCGCCCTGCTCGCTGGGGAAAAATTTGAGTGGATACAGACAGAAACTGTCGATTTTGGTGCAGAAACGGGCATGGGCGAACCAGATCCGGACGAAGAAGAGGCGGAAAAGGACGGAAAATCCGCAGCGGCCCTTTCCACTCCGAAAGATGCTTCCAATTCTTCCAGTTCGCAGCAGTCCGAAACCCCGGATCCGCTGGAAATGGACGTCGACAGCCTGACCGCCGATGATGCTCTGATCGACGGCCGCCGCCGGCCTGGCGTCCAGCAAACCCTGCCCGATCGGGTGACCCAGAATAACCCCGGCGCGATCAATGCTCCGCCTCCGGAAGCGTTTCCGACCGACGAATTTCCGGTCCCCGACCGCTGGCGGATCATGCAAAGCCTTTGCCCTGCCAAGGGCGGCGACCAGGCGATCTACACTTTGTTCGGTGCCCTGCGGAACAATTGCCAAAGCACGCTCAATCCTTATGCCCAGAATGTTCTCAAGGGCGACAAGCCGATCCCCGCGGACAAGAAACCGGGCTTTCTCAAGGGTGACGACTGGTTCTTCGTCGCCAATCTGATTTCCGATACTGTCGTCGAACCGCGCAGCTTCCCTATCCCGGTCGGCGTCCAGACCACCGAACGGCCGAACAGCATCGACGTCTTCGGACGGTCCGGTTCGGAAGTCTATGCCCAGACATTCATCACCGGCTTTGCCCTGATCAAGGGCTCCACCGCCTACAAGCCACCTGACGTGGAATATCGTCTGACACTGGCGACCCAGGTCAATCATGTGAATGTTCCGGAACGCCGGGTCCTGTTCGTCGAGCCGTCCAAATCCTCACACCGCACCGACTGGTTTGTCGGCGTGCAGGAGGCGTTTTTCGATTATCATATCCGCAACACCTCGGCGCGCTATGACTTCGACAGTTTCCGCATCGGTATCCAGCCAATGCAGGCGGATTTCCGCGGCTTCCTGTTTCAGGACAACCAGCTCGGCTTCCGCCTGTTCGGCACCCGCGACAACAACCGGATCCAGTATAATCTCGGTGCCTTTGTCCAGCTGGAAAAAGATACCAATTCCGGCCTCAATGACATCACCCAGACCCCGCGCGAAAGCTATATTTTCTTCGCCAATCTCTACCGGCAGGATCTGCCCTTTGTCGGCCTGACCAGTCAGTTCAGCCTGACCTATAATATGAATCGCGAGAAGTCCGATGTCCAGATTGACGACAATGGCTTTCCTGTCCGTCCGGCGCTGCTCGGCGACCTCAGGGGCCGGGCCTATGATGTTGTCTATCCGGGCTATGCCTTCGACGGGCGGATCGGGCGGATCAATCTGACGGGTCAGGTTTACGGTGCCTTTGGCGAGGACCGGAACAGTTTCTTCACCAGCGAACCGGCAAAAATCGAAGCCTATTTCGGTGCGCTGGAAGCCAGCTATGACGTTGACTTCCTGCGCTTCCGCGCCTCCGGCCTGTTCGCCAGCGGCGACGGCAATCCCTATAATAATACCGAGGCCGGCTTTGACGCGATCTTCGAAAATCCGATCTTTGCCGGCGCTGACACCAGCTACTGGATTCGCCAGACCATCCCGTTCGCCGGTGGCGGCAGGGTTATCTCGATCAACGGGCGCAACGGCATCCTCAACTCGCTTCGTTCCTCCAAGGAACAGGGCCAGAGCAATTTCAACAATCCCGGCACGATATTGGCCGGCGTCGGCGTCGATGCCGACCTGACGCCCGATTTCCGGCTCTCCGGCAATGCAAACCATCTGTGGTTCCACAAGACCGAGAGCCTCGAAGCATTGCGCGTCGAAGGGTCAATTCCACGCGACATCGGCTGGGACCTGTCGCTAGCCGCCATCTACCGCCCGAAAGCCACGCAGAATATGGTATTCCGCCTCTCCGGCGCTGCTTTGATACCCGGAAAAGGATTCAAGGATTTGTTCGATCAGACCGACAAACGCGACTTCCACTATTCCATTCTGCTCAACGCGATATTGGCATTCTGATGCGTTGGCGGAACCTCTTGACCGGCAATAGCAAATTATTCCTCGCGGGACTGGGCGCCTTGGCACTGACCGTCACTCCTGCTTCTCTGCTACTCGCTGCAGGCAAGGAAAAACCGCAAAAGGTCGATTACAGCTTTACTCCCCCTGCCCCGCAGAACCAGACCTGGGACGAAGCCCAAGCCAAGAGTATTGGCTGCCAGAGCTGCCACACCGAGAGCGACCAGAAGACCATGCACGAGACCCCTGCCGTGGTTCTCGGCTGTGTCGATTGTCATGGTGGCGACGCTTCGGTTGTCGGTGACAACAAATGGGGCAAGAACAGTCTCGCCTATATGGACGCGCTGACCAAGGCGCATGTTCTGCCGAAATATCCGGAAAGCTGGCACTGGCCTTCTTCCGCCAATCCCAAGCGCAGCTATGGATTGCTGAACAAGGAATCGCCGGAATTTGTGCGCTTTGTCAATCCGTCGGACTATCGGGTTGCGCGCGAATCCTGCGGTGCCTGCCATATGGAAATCATCGAGGCCTCGGAACGGTCGCTGATGGCGACCGGCGCGATGCTGTGGGGCGGAGCCGCCTATAATAACGGCATCGTGCCGTTCAAAAATTACGTGTTCGGCGAGGCCTATACCCGCAAGGGCGAACCGGCGACGATCAAGTCACCCGGCAATCCTCACGGCACCGTGACCGAAGCCGAAAAGAAACGCGGCGCGCTGCCGATCCTCTATCCTCTGCCGACCTGGCACACGGTTCCACCGGGCGATATTTTCCGGGTATTCGAACGCGGTGGCCGCAATATCAACACCCAGTTCCCGGAAATCGGACTGCCCAATATCGGCGGTATCATCCAGCGGCTGGAGGAGCCGGGACGGCCTGACCTCAAGCAATCCAATCGCGGCCCCGGCACCGGCCTGCGCGTCGCCATCCCGGTTCTCAACATCCACAAGACCCGGCTCAACGACCCGTTCATGTGGTTCATGGGCACCAATGACCAGCCGGGCGACTATCGCCAGTCGGGCTGCGCCGGCTGCCACGTCGTCTACGCCAATGACCGCGAACCGCGGCATAGTTCGATCTGGGCGAAATATGGCCGCGACGGCCAGACACAGACGGTTGATCCGACGATCCGCAATCTGACAGAGGGCGAACACCGGTTCGGCAGCTTTGGTACTTATGACGCTGCCCACGGTGCAAAAGGCGTCCATGGCGAAGACAAGAAGCCGGCTGCAGCAGCGCATGGCGACAACACCGACCATGGTGATGATCACGCCGATGAGACGGACCCTGCCGAGCGGGAAAAAGGCCATCCGATACAACATGCCTTCACCCGCGCCATCCCGACGGCGCAATGCATGAACTGTCACATGCACCAACCGAATATCTTCCTGAACAGCTATCTTGGCTACACGATGTGGGACTATGAATCAGACGCGCCCTATATGTGGCCGGGCCCGGACAACAAGACGCCCAAGCCCGAAGGGATGAGCGACGAGGAATATCAGAAGACCTATAAACAGCAGAAATATCCGGATGCAGAAGAAGTCCGCAAAATTCTCGACCGCAATCCGGAAGGCGCAGCGCCAAAGGGGCTGTGGGCCGACATCGATTTTCTGCGCAATGTTTATGACCTCAACAGCGAACTCAAAGATACGCAATTTGCCGACTATCACGGCCATGGCTGGAATTTCCGTGCGGTCCTGAAACGCGATCGCGATGGCAATCTGCTTGATGCCGAGGGTAACCAGGCGAGCTACAGCACCGATACCGACAATATCGTCGCCAATGACGATCCGGAAAAATTCCGCAAGGAAGACGAAGGAAAATTCGTCGAAGCGGGGATCAATCCGGGTAAATCGGTCCATATGATGAGCATCCATGCCGAAGTCGGCATGCAATGCGCCGATTGCCATTTCTCGCAAGACAGCCATGGCAACGGCCTGATCTATGGCGAGGTTGCCAATGCCGTCGAGATCAGCTGCAAGGATTGCCACGGTACCGCTGACGCCTACCCCACTTTGCTGACCAGCAATCTTGCGGCTCGGCCCAAAGGCAGCAATCTTGGTCTGCTGCGCAATGCCAACGGCGAGCGGCGTTTCGAATGGTTTAAAAACCCCGAGGGCAAGCGCGTGCTGATCCAGCGTTCGATCGTCGATCCCGAACTCAGCTGGCAGGTCAGTCTGGTCAAGAATAGCGTCGATCGTTCGCACCCCGACTTCAATCTCAAGGCGGCACGAGCGAAGCTTATGTCCAGAAGCGGTGCAGAAACGGGCAAATATGCCTTCGGTAGCGGCGTTTCGAAAGAAGAACGGGCGCATAAAGACGAAAATATGGTCTGCTTCACCTGTCATCTCAGCTGGACAACTAGCTGCGGTGGTTGCCACTTGCCGATTGAAGCGAACTGGCAGGCAGACAGCCATAAATATGAAGGTGGCACGACGCGGAACTATGCGACTTACAATCCCCAGGTCGCCCGCGACCAGATGTTCCAGCTCGGCCGTCACCAGACCAGCAAGGGCAATGTCATCGCTCCGGTCCGTTCGACTTCGGCCCTGATCCTGTCCTCGACGAACATCAACCGCGAGCGCATCTACGTCCAGCAGCCGCCGATTTCCGGCATCGGCTTCTCATCACAAGCATTCGCGCCGCATTTCCCGCACACGGTGCGCAAGACCGAGACCAAACAATGCTCGGATTGTCACGTTAGCGAAACCAATGACAATAACGCGATCATGGCACAAACATTGCTGCAGGGCACGAATTTCGTAAACTTCATCGGCCTCCACGCCTGGGTCGGCCTGGAAAAAGGCTTTGAAGCTGTTCGGGTGACCGAATGGGATGAACCCCAGGCAGTCATCGGCTCCTACCTCCAGAAATACGCCTATCCCGACTATTGGAAGATGCACGTTGAAGACAATGATCGCGAACTGATTGACTGGGTTCGTGGAGAACGGCTCGACAAGGATCTGTCCGGCGAAACCAAGGCGCTCGAAGAGTTCAAAAATGTCGTTCAGGGGACCAGCGATGCCGTTCGCTGTCTACAATTGCGCGGCGAATATATGTTTGTTGCCGAGGGCAAAGGCGGTTTCCGCGCTTATGATGTCGCCTCGATTGGTAACAAGGGCTTCTCGGAACGTATCGTCAAGGCACCCTTCTCGTCGCTCGGCCATGACACCCATGTCGACACCAAAAATGCAACCTGCATGGCGCTGGCTACCAACCAGCCGATTGCACCAACGCGCAACACCAAAGAATTGCGTGAGGTCAACGAGGAGCAGGCTTTCCACCCGATCTACAATTATGCGGTGATCACAGACAGCGAAGAAGGCCTGATCTTGGTCAATATCAACACGTTGGCCGATGGCGAATTCCGCAACAATTTCTTCAAGCGCAGCCTGACCTGGAACGAGGGCGGAGTACTTGATGGAGCGCGGCATATCACGCTGGCCGGGCATTATGCCTATATTACATCGGCTGCCGGATTGACCCTGATCGATCTCGACGACCCGCTAAAACCTCGGCATGTTATCACCGTTCCGATGACCGACGCGCGGGCTTCGGCGCTGCAATTCCGCTATCTGTGGGTAACCGATGCTGACGGCGTGAAACTATTCGATGTCACCGACATGGAAAATCCGGTTGCCTTGCCTTCAGGGACAATTCCGCTGCGTAACGCCCGCCGGATCTACCTCGCCCGCACCTATGCCTATATCGCGGCCAAGGATGAAGGCCTGGTGATCGCGAATATTACGCGACCGGAAGCGCCGACTGTCTACCTGAAGGAAACCTTCAGCGGCACGATGAATGATGCGGAGGATGTGATCGTCGGATCAACCAACGCCACCCTGTTTGCCTATGTCGCAGATGGGCGCAATGGCCTGAAGGTGGTCCAGTTGACGACACCCGATAGCCAGAAAAACTTCTATGGCTTCTCACCCGCTCCCAAGCCGGAACTGATTGCCTTTGCCCGCACTCCGAAACCAGCACTGGCCTTGTCCAAGGGTCTGGATCGGGATCGGGCAGTCGATGAGACAGGCGGACAGATGGCGGTATTCGGAAGACTGGGTTCCCGACCCTTTACCCGCAGCGAGATGCAGCGCTTTTATATGAACAGCAAAGGCGAGCCCTATTTCGTCAAGGACGAGCCCGATCTGGCAGACTGGGTCGGACCGGTTCCGCCATTGCTTGCCAAACCATAGAAATGATCGGGGGCCGGGCTATAAAGCAGCACCGACCCCCTGTCCCCCAATACGCCACTCGAGGGAATTAATGACCCTGCGCACTTGGTCGCAGGGTTTTAACTGTGTAAATTAGGCTGCGATTGGATCAGCAGTTGCCGTCGATCGCGCGACCGGCCAATGCGCCGACTGCGCCACCAATGATCGTGCCCTCGGTCTTGCTACCGCGACCAGCGACCTCGTTGCCGAGCAGACCACCTGCTATCGCACCGATAATCGTGCCACCGGTTCCGCGGTCGCAGCCCCGATAGCGGCTGTTGTTGGAATAGCGGTTATCGCGGTAGCGGCGCTGGTCACGATAGTCGCGACGATCCCGGTAGCGATTGCCACGATATGTATCACCACGGCGATATTCGCGATATCCGTCGCTGCGCGCTTGTTCATACTGTCCGCCACCATAATAGCCGCCGCGTGCTTCTGCAGGCGCGGCAAAGGCCATTGTTGCAATGGCTGCGGTTGAAATGGCTAGACTTCCCAAAATCTTGTTGATCATTTTCTTCACTCCAAAAGGGTTCTTCCGGAACCCGAATCAATTGCTGGCTGACAAATAGAGTTCTAGCCGCGGGGCCTTGACCAATTGCTGAATGCTGACTTTATCTAAGGTTCATAATTGGAGCCGTTTACCTGAATGGATTGAACCGGAGCATCAGGGACTAGCTTTTTAATCCATTGTCGATTGTCACCCCGTCCGATAGCAAATGCCCGATATAGAAAAGAGGAAGAGCGATGAAATTGAACGGCAAGACAGCAGCGATTACGGGCGGCACGGCGGGTATTGGTCGCGGGATTGCCGAGGCGTTTCTGGCGGAGGGAGCGAATGTTGCGCTTTTTGCGCGCAATCCGGAAAAAGGTGCCGAAGTTGTCGCGGAACTGGATGTCGGGGACCGGGCGATCTTCATTGCCGGCGATGTGATGGAGCAGGATCAGGTTGAGGGTTTTATTGACCAGACCGCCGCGCATTTCGGCGCTATTGACATTCTTGTTAATAATGCCGGCGGCGCGGGCGATCTCGCGCCTCTCGTCGATCTGACCGACGAAGCCTTTGATATGGCAATGAAATGGAATATCTATTCGACCTTCTGGGCGACGCGCCGGGCGCTGAAACCGATGATCGCGCAACAATGGGGCCGCATCATCAACATCAGCTCGACCGAAGGCAAGATGGGCAAACCGACCTTCGCGCCCTACACGATCGCCAAGCACGGCATCAACGGCATGACCAAGGCAGTGGCGCAGGAAGTTGGCACTTCGGGTGTTACCATCAACGCCATCTGCCCCGGCCTGATCCTCACCGACCTGATCCTGCAGGGCGGCCCGGCCACGGCGGAAGGCATGGGCATGACCTTTGACGAGATGATCGACATGTTCTCGCAGGAAAGCGCGCTCAAGCGTCCCGGCAAGGTCGAGGAGGTTGCGGCGATGGCGGTGCTGCTGGCATCGGATGCCGGCGGCGGGATTACCGGCGGGACGCTGAGCGTCGATGGCGGGACCGCGCAATATTGAGGCGTCCTGCCTGAAGCGGCAATAGCATCACCAACTTATAGGCTCAGGGCAACAGCTCTTTGCGCTTCCTGGCGGCATCCTTCATGCCGGCCCATGGATCACCTTGCCTGGCTTGTGCCTTGGTTTCGGCCGCATCCGGCGCGGGCGCCACTTCGGCTGGCGGATCGGCGGCGACGCAATAAGCGGTGACCAGCACCATCGCGGACCACCATAAGGCGTGGGCGCGGCTGGCGAAGACTCGTGTGAGGCGGGGTCCGAACATGGATCGGGCGATAGCATTGCCAGATTAACAACTTGTCGATCCCCGTCGCGATCCCTCCGCAATCACCAATGCCAAATATTGGCATATTTCCCCATTATTCAGTTTCAGTTCATATTGGTCCAACCGCCAGATATGGCTATCTAGCTGATATGTATAGACTTTCCTAAACTGGCACGGCCTGTGCAATGTTATCGGCATCTTCGCAAAACAATTTGTGAAGCAACCATTTAAACCAAAAAGGAAATTCAACATGACCAACGCAAACATCCAGAACCAGGTCGCCGCCGCTTTTGCCGCTCTTTTCACCGCCGCAATTTTCGTCAGCGCTTCGATCGCCCCCGCCATGAACAACGCCGCCGCTCTGGTCGCTTAACCCACTCATAAAGGAACCCCGAATATGTTGTCCTCGAAATTTCAAACCCGCCTTGCCGCAGCCTTTGCCTCGTTCGTTTCGGCTACCATCCTGCTCAGCGCCTCGATCGGCCCCGCAGTCAACAACAGCGCATCTTTGGTGATCTGATCACCGAAGATGCCCCGGGCGGGCGCCGCCGATCGCCACTCCCATGTCGCCTCCCTGCCCCGCATTTTCAGACACTGCCATTTAGTCTCCTTTAACATCTCCCCGCTATTTTCCAGCCGGTGAACGACATCCGCTAGCCCACCTTCATCATCATCACCGTCGCCCTGTGCACGGCGCTGTTTCTGGCGATCTTCCTCAGCGGCGGTCCGGCCAGCACGACAGCAGCCGTCGGTATCGATTCAAACCGCGCCAGCTTCGGCATCTGCTTTGGCCCCGACCGCTACAGCTGCGTCGTTGACGGCGACACGATCTGGTTCGAGGGCCGTAAGATCCGCATCGCCGATATCAACACCCCGGAAATCTCCAGCCCCGGCTGCGCCTCCGAAAAGCAGCTCGGCCAGCGCGCCAAGATCAGACTACAGGCGCTGCTCAATCAGGGCAGCTTCTCGCTGCAATCGATCGACCGCGACCAGGACCAATATGGCCGCGATCTGCGGATCATCACCCGCGACGGCCAGAGCCTGGGCGAGATACTGGTCGCCGAGGGCCTCGCCGAACGCTGGCAGGGCTATCGCCGCAACTGGTGCTAGGCCGCCTGCCCCGCCTTGCGCGAAACCAGCCACGCAAGAGCGAATAACAACATGAACAATCCGTCGACCATGGCGCCGACAAACACCGGCCCCATTGCCACCCGTCCCTGCGTATAGAGGATGGTCACCGGCAGGAAGAAGGACAGTTTTTCCAATATAGAGAGCGGGATCAGCGCGCGATAGCGGGCCGGATCAATGGCGATCAGAATGAAGATCAGCTGGAACACCAGTGCGATGCCGATAAAGCCGTAATAATATTCCGGTCGCGGGCCGGCTTCGCCAAACAATCCGGGAACCAGCGCGAACAAGCCCCAGGCGGCGGCGAGAGCGAAAATGATTCGGACAAATTTCATGGCGACTCCGGGTTGAACTTTACAAAGCTTACAGTGTTGAAAGGAAAAATCCCCGCTCGCCCCAAAACCACGATTTTTCGTTTTTTTCAAAAGCCTGGATCAGATTGGCGGCATAGTTTCTCATGATCCCGCCTTAGCATAACGGCGGGATGTAGGACAGAGGCCGGTCCCTGAAATTCCCAACAGCATAGCAAATCCGGCGCGCCGTGATATTGGGCGTTCATGGAAAAATATCGTCACATCATCGGCTGGGGCGCGATCGCCGTTGCCGCGCTCAGCTTTCTCCCGGTCCCCCTGCCCGCGCTGCCACCGATGCTGACCGCATCGATGATGATGCTGGTGCCCGGCCTTGGTCCGATCCTGATGATGCTCTCGCCGATGCTGCTCTTTGCTGCTGGTATTGGTCTGGTGAAAGGCTGGGACGGCGGGCGGAAGCTGTTTGTTGTCTGGGCGGTGATTGGCGGATTGTCGGCGGTCGCGGGACTGGACTATGCGCCGGCCGCGGCGGTGGTGGATCTGGTGGTGATCGGGGTTTCGCTGGCGGTGGTGCTGTGGGGTGACTGGCGTAGGTTGTTGCCCGGCTAGCGGGGACGAACAGCCGCTTCCGCGCCATTCCCGTTCGATGACAGTCGTGTGCGCCATCGCGGCGATTTTGGCGATCGCGCATGCTCCTCGCGGTTGCGCGACTTAAATCGCACCAAATCCTCCAATAGATTATCTAATTTTCTTGCAACTGTGTAAATACTCTGCAGAACATGCAACATATAGTGGAGGGGAATATAATCATGCGTCACGTTTGTCTTGCTTTGCCTTTGGCAATATCCGCAATAGTTTCCGGGTCACCCGCATTTGCCCAAACAACGCTCGAAAGCGCGACGCTCGAAAGCACGGCCGTCGAGACAGCGGAGACCGCAACCGATATTCCGGTCGCGGTAGCCACCCCAACCATAGCAGCCGCTCCTGCGATGAGCTACAAAACAGCTGCCGACGGGTCCGTCTGCGAGCTACACGTCTGGCCGACAGAAAATTATCTTGGCATCAATATGGGGCTCCTGTCCGGCTTTGGTATCGTTGGCGTTTTGGCGGATCAGGCTGCGCATAAAGGAAAAGTCACAACCGTTAAGGGACTGATGGCCGAATATCTTGGCCCTGATGTGCAGATGGAAGAGTTGAACAAGATCGGTATCCAGCAGACGCTCAAGCTGGATGGCTACAAAATCATCCTGGAGGAACCGACGCCGTTCAACGAAGATCTGAAAAAAGATCCCGAGCTGAAGGCCAAGACCAAGGCGATGAATGCAAGGCTGAAAGCAACGCAACGCCTGTCCGATTCGACCGCGCCTTGCTATGCCGAGCTGATCACCACCCATATCTTCTATCACAAGGCGATGATGTACGGCAGCAACCTGTTCACGGGCTGGATTTACCGCGAATTTGATGGACAGAAACAGACCAAGGTCGGCAAGGGTCAGGTGAAAAACCCGCTCGAAAACTTCCCGCCCAAGAGCGAGGACATGATCGAACCGGCGAAGGTGGAATTGCGCGATGCCTATGCCAAGGATTTCTCCGAATATGTGGAGAAGAAGGTGTTTGGCGGCAAATAGCTGTTTTCGTTCAACAGCTGATGCCTGACGGTTTCGCCTGGTGAAAGGCTGGGACGGCGGACGGAAGCTGTTTACTGTCTGGGCGGTGATTGGGGTTTCGTTGGCGGTGGTGCTGTGGGGGAATTGGCGGCGGTTGTTGCCGCAGCGGTGAAGTTGGTGCGGTAGTGAGGATCGTCATCCTGAACTTGTTTCAGGACCTCCACCGGCAGCGCGTGAACCTTGGGGGGTCCTGAAACAAGTTCAGGATGACGAAAGGAATGGATGACGTTTCTTCGTACCGATAGCGCGCTTTGACGGAATAGGCCGCCGCTTGACAGTTTCGCCCCCCTGCCCTGTTAACAGCTCGGCCCTGGCGGTAAGCTGGCACCATGCCTTTCCAGCCGTGCGTCTATATCATGACCAACAGGCCGCGCGGCCTGCCCTATATCGGTGTTACCTCCGACCTGATGCAGCGCATCTATCAGCATCGCGAAGGCAGCGCGGACGGGTTTACCAAGCGCTATAATCTGAACAAGCTCGTGCTGTTCGAACAATATGGCACGATGGAACTGGCGATCACCCGCGAGAAGCAATTGAAGTGCTGGCACCGGCAGTGGAAGCTGAACCTGATCGAGGCGACCAATCCGCAGTGGCGCGATCTGGCGGAGGATTTGGGGTTTGGGCCTGTGCGATAGCGTTTGTGGCCCAGCCAACTGCGCTGCATCCGGCAACACAAGTCGTCATCCTGAACTCGTTTCAGGACCTCCATCGGCAGCGCGTGAACCTTGGGGGATCCTGAAACGAGTTCAGGATGACGAAGGGATGGACCTCCATCGGTAGCGCGTGAACCTAGAGGGGTCCTGAAACAAGTTCAGGATGAGAGTATTTAACTAAAGTTCTATGATTAAACAACAAAAACATATATAAACATCCACACAGAGCCTACACAGATACGGCAAATCAATGACTTACGCCGCCAATCTGCACGGATTCTGCACAGTGGAGCATGGCGATGGCGTTTATCACCGATAAGGAAGAACTCAAACCCGGACTTATTATCTTCCGGCGAGGCGATGTGACGCATCGCAATTTCTACTGCCGGATAAAGCTGCCGAAGGACGACCGATACAAGACCATTGCATTGGGGACAGCCGACCGGGATGCCGCTCGCGACCGCGCTTTTGACCACGACGCCGATGTTCGCTTTCGCCTCAAGCATGACGTGCCGGTATTCAACCGGCCCTTCCGCCAAGTCGCGGAAGAATTTATCGCAGTTCAGCAGCGCCGTGCCGATACTGGCGAGATTTCCCAAGCGCGCGTCAAAAATCTAAAAAATGTGCTGCTTGGTGCGCTAGACCGTTATGTGGGCAGCACACAGATTCATTTAGTGGGCCAAGATCGCTGGGCAGCTTATCCAACTTGGCGGCGCGAGAATGGCAAGGGACGCCATCGCGCACAGATCAGCGATTCCACTATCAGCTTTGAAATGGGCGCATTCAACGCGGCCATGAACTTTGCCATCCGCAAACGCTATGTTCCAGCAAACCAGCGCTTCGAGAGCAAGCCCAAACTCAAAACCATGCGCCGTGATGAATTCACGCTGGAAGAATATCGCAAGCTGCATACGGCGGGGCGTTCTTGGATCAAGAAGGCTACCACTGCGCCCGGAACGTGGGCGCGCACGATGTGCTACAATTTCATGCTCATCATGTGCAACACTGGGATGCGCCCGCCCGAAGCAAAAAATCTTCGCTGGCGCGACATCATGCCCGCCAAGGATCGCGACGGAAAAGAAATCATCGTTCTTTTCGTCCAAGGCAAAGCCAAATCGCGCAAGCTGGTCGCACCCAAGAGCGTTGGCGATTATCTTGATCGCATCCGCGCGATCTCGAAAGCCACGCTGCCCGATGATCCGGTATTCACAATCATCAGCGGCAAGCCCGCCAAATATCTTTTTGAAGATGCCGTTGAGAAATTGCTCACTCACGCGGAACTCAAAATCGGACCGAACGGGACACCGCGTTCAACCTATTGTTTCCGTCACACCTATGCCACCTTCCGCCTTAGCGAAGGTGTCGATGTTTATATCCTTGCCGAGCAGATGGGAACTTCGGTCAAGATGATCGAGCAACATTATGGTCATGTGAATACCATCAAACATGCCGACCGCGTGTTACAGGGAATGAGCGGATGGGAACCGATGATGACCGATCTTGCTGACAGTGACAGCACGGCCAAAGCGTCGGCGGGTGCAAAGGCGCGGCTCGCGACACAGCCCGTTCGCCGAACGCGAACGCCACGGGGGTAATCATTCGCCTCTTATGAATTTTCATAAAACCAGCGTCGCGCTGCGATGTGCAGCGCGGACTTAATTATCGCCGTTCGCCGCCATGCCGCTGGCATTCTTGGTCGAGCGAAGCGGTGTGGCTTGCTTGGCAGACTCGTGGCGCATCAAGTTTGAATGCGCCCTGCTATGTAAGCCTTTTCGGCTATATCCCGATGCGCCGCTGGCGCACTTGATCGGGATATAGGCCAAGCAGGGTTGGGAAGAAGGGGAGACGAGCCTCGATTCACCCCCAATTCTGCGCTCTGTTGCGTTCGATTCCGCTTCGCCGCTGGCGAGTTAAAAGTGGGTATGGACGCTGCTACTTCCCAAATTTCAAACTTGAAAACCCATCAATCACTTGGCTGCTTGAAAAGGTGGCGACGCCTGTTCAGATTTCGGTGACAATTGGCTCTCCTTGCGCTAGTCATTGACGATCTCATGTCGCATCTGTGCGTCACCCAAAAATCGCTAACCAAAGGCATCGCCAAAGATGCGGAAAATATTGTCGAATGAATGCAGTAGAAATTGAAGAAGCCATATCGGAACTAGCCAGTCAGCCTTTTGACCGGGCCGAGTTTGCGTTTCAATTTCTTGCTGCCTTTGGGAATAAGGCCACGACGATAAAGCGCCTTCGTGCTGCGGGCGGCTCCAATGCTTCCGATGTCGCGCACGGCATACTTCAACGCAACAACATTCACATGGCAACATGCGCAGCGGGCGAGGTTGATGCGACCTTAAAGGCGTTGCGCGACAGCCCGAAAACTACGTCCGCCAAAGCCAAGTTCATTCTCGCCACCGACGGCGAGACGTTACAGGCAGAGGACGTGACTAGCGACGACCCACCTATCGCGTGTGAATATACCGATTTCCCAAATCATTTCGGATTCTTCCTGCCACTCGCTGGCATCACCACAGTCAAGCAAATCCGCGAAAGCTCGTTCGACATTCGGGCGACGGGGCGTCTCAACAAGCTCTATCTCGAATTGCTTAAAGACAATCCGGACTGGGCGGAACCAGCGCGCCGCCCGGATATGAACCATTTCATGGCGCGGTTGATATTTTGTTTTTTTGCTGAGGATACCGATATTTTCAACGGCGAGGGTCTGTTCACCCGCACCGTTGAGCAGATGAGCGCGCGCGACAGCAGCGACACCCACGAGATCATCGGCAATATCTTTCGCGCGATGGACACTAAACCAGCAGAACGCGATGGTGCGAATATCCCGCCCCATGCCGATGGCTTTCCCTATGTCAATGGCTCGCTCTTTTCGGGAAGCACCGATGCGCCGGTGTTCAGCAAAATTGCACGCAGCTTTCTGATTAACATTGGCACACTGGATTGGAAAAAGATCAATCCCGATATTTTCGGGAGCATGATTCAGGCGGTTGCGGATGATGAGGAGCGCGGCGCGCTGGGGATGCACTATACTAGCGTGCCCAATATCCTGAAAGTTCTGAACCCATTATTCCTTGATGATTTACGCGCCCAATTAGAAGCAGTAGGGGATAATGCCCGCAAGTTGCTCAACTTGCGTCATCGTTTGGCGAAAATTCGGGTGTTTGATCCGGCCTGTGGTTCGGGCAATTTTCTGGTGATCGCTTACAAGGAAATGCGCGCGATTGAGGCGGTTATTAACGAAAAACGCGGTGAACCGGAACGTCGCAGCGACATCCCGCTGACCAATTATCGCGGCATTGAGCTGCGCGATTTTCCCGCCGAGATTGCGCGACTGGCGCTCATCATTGCGGAATATCAATGCGACGTGACCTATCGCGGACAGCAAGAGGCGCTGGCCGAGTTTCTGCCGCTTGATAGCGAAAATTGGATCACCTGCGGCAATGCGCTGCGGCTCGACTGGCTCAACATCTGCCCGCCGACCGGAACGGGTGTAAAAGTAACGGGTGATGATTTGTTTGAGACTCCGCTCGATCAGAGCGAGATTGATTTCGAGAATGAGGGCGGAGAAACGTACATTTGCGGCAATCCGCCATATATCTGGGCCAATGACCAGACAAAAGAACAGAAAGGAGATTTGCTAACCCTGCAAGCACTCTACGGGAAAAAAGCAAAGATTCTCGATTATGTGTCAGGTTGGTTTTTCAAATATATATCCTTTAGTGCTCAATGTTCTGGTGGGGCTGCATTCGTTGCTACCAACTCCGTGACCCAGGGTGCCCAAGTCGATGCGTTGTGGAGCGTATTATTTGACGAAGGATTAGAAATTTTCTTTGCACACAGAGATTTCAAATGGTCAAATTTAGCCAAGGCTAATGCGGGAGTAACTTGTGTTATTGTTGGTTTGTCACGTTCCGGCCCTAAGCAGAGATATCTTTATTATGATGGAAGAGAACAACTCACTGATAACATTTCACCTTACCTGCTACCGATGGAAAATATCTGGATTAAGAAATCCGCAAAACCGTTGAATGGTTTGGAAATAATGCAAAAGGGTAGCCAGCCTACGTGCGGTGGCTCATTGGTTTTGACGAGATCAGAAATGGAAGAGCTGCTAAAAATCGATAGCAAAACAGCCATATATGTAAAGAAACTCTTCGGCTCAGATGAAATCTCAAGTGATAAGGTTCGATATTGCCTCTGGATTTCTGACGAACAAAGTTTGGATGCCGCAAAAGTCAAAGGTGTAGCAGATCGATTAAAGGCTGTTTCCAAATCGCGCCTTAAAAGCACGAAATTGGCCACTAAAGGTTTTTCTGATCAGCCCCATAGGTTTACCGAGATTCGGCGCGAAGAAGCTCGATTTATAGCTGTACCATGCGTTTCATCGGAAAATCGTCAATATATTACCCCTGTTCTGTTTGACGAGTCATCGATCATCTCGAACCGATGCTTTGGAATCTACGACGTGCCCAATTGGTATTTGGCCCTGCTAACGTCGAAATTGCACCAACTATGGGTAGAGGTCTCAAGCGGAAAACTTGAGACGCGTTTAAATTATTCGAACACACTATCTTGGAACACCTTCCCAGTCCCGCCGCTCACCGAACAGAACAAGACCGATCTCACTCGTTGTGCCGAGAACATCTTGCTCGCCCGCGAGGCGCATTATCCGGCAACTATCGCCGATCTTTACGACCCGGAAGCTATGGACGAAAAATACCCAGACCTCCGCCGCGCGCATGATGCCAATGACGAGGTGCTGGAACGCATCTACATTGGTCGCCGCTTCAAAAACGACACCGAAAGGCTGGAGAAGCTGTTTGAACTTTATACTAGGATGACCACCGGAAAGGCAGCGGCGTAATGGAAATCGTTTTTGGTTTTCTAGGCGTTCTTGTTGGCTCCGCAATTCCTTGGATCAAAGAGGAGTGGCATCGGAAGAGGTCACGACAAGAGAACGGCCAGTTTTATGCTGTTCGGATTGCTTCGGTGCTTGATGAGTATGCGCAAAAATGCGTTGCAGTTGTTTCTGACGACGGAACCACTGAGGGGCGTCCAGCCGGGAGAACCGAGCAAGGCGAGGAGTATTACGTCCCACAAGTCACCAGCCCAGAGCCGCCTAATTTCCCAGATGACATTGATTGGCGGAGCATCCCGTTCAAACTTATGTATCGTATTCTGGCGTTACCAAACACCGCAAGAGATACTGACCGCTATATCAGCCACTCATCAGATAACTCATTCCCTCCTGACTACGATGAATTCTTTTCTGCGCGACAAGAAGGCTATGCGCACCTCGGCTTGGAGGCGCTCAACTTAGTAAATGATTTGCGCAAGGAATTTGATTTCCCCGATATGCCCGCAAAATTTTGGGATTGGGGCTGGGATTCGAGAGAATTCTTCAAAGAAAAGCTAAACGATTTCGAACAACGCCGTCGAAATAGCGAGACTTCGAACGCTGAGATGGTCGGAAAAATGCAAATCGAAGGGGGTGCAACAAATGGATAGCCCAACATCCGCCCAAGCAAAAAACAGAATGGAGGCGGTTTGACCGTGACCACAGACAAAATCATCCCCGCAGTTTCGTTCCAGACTGCACAAACCGGTGCTTCGACCCATTCCAACGAAATGGGTATGCGCCAGATGCAGGAGCGCGCTTATGCCAAACGCGGTGAGCAATATCTGCTTATCAAGTCGCCGCCTGCATCGGGGAAATCGCGCGCACTGATGTTCATCGCGCTCGACAAACTGCATAATCAGGGTGTCAAGCAGGCGATCATTGTCGTGCCTGAAAAGAGCATCGGCGGCAGCTTTGCTGATGAGCCGCTCTCGAAATTTGGTTTCTGGGCCGACTGGACAGTGAAACCCCAATGGAATCTGTGCAACGCACCTGGCCCCGATGAAGAACGCGTTGATCCATCCAAGATTCGCGCCATCGGGCAGTTTCTCGCCAGCGATGACAAGGTGCTGGTTTGCACTCACGCGTCATTCCGCTTTGCCGTGGAGCAGCTTGGCGTGGAGGCGTTCGATGGCCGCCTAATTGCAGTTGACGAATTTCACCATGTGTCCGCCAGCGCGGATAACAAGCTGGGCACCCAGCTCGGCGATTTTATCCACCGCGACAAGGTGCATCTGGTAGCAATGACCGGCAGCTATTTTCGCGGGGATGCTGTCCCCGTGTTGATGCCGGATGATGAAGCGAAGTTCGAGACTGTCACCTATACCTATTACGAGCAGCTCAATGGCTATGAGCATCTGAAATCGCTTAACATCGGCTATTTCTTTTATACGGGCCGCTATCTGAGCGCGATTGAGGCGGTGCTTGATCCGTCGCGCAAAACCATCGTGCATATTCCCTCGGTCAATTCGCGCGAAAGCACGAAGGATAAGATCAAGGAAGTCGAAGAGATCATGGAGTATCTCGGCGACTGGCAAGGGGCCGATGCCGTGACCGGCTTCCATCTTGTCGAATTGCCAGATGGTCGCACGATCAAGATCGCCGACCTTGTTGACGATAGTGACCACACCAAGCGCGCGAAGGTTCTCGCCGCACTCAAAGACCCCGCACACAAGAATGACCGTGATCATGTGGACATCATCATCGCGCTCGGCATGGCTAAGGAAGGCTTTGACTGGATTTGGTGCGAACATGCGCTGACAGTTGGCTATCGCAGCAGCCTGACCGAGATTATTCAGATTATCGGGCGCGCAACTCGCGATGCACCGGGCAAGGAAGTGGCGAGCTTCACCAATTTGATTGCGGAACCCGATGCGTCCGAAGCCGCCGTGGTCGATGCAATCAACGACACACTCAAGGCCATCGCGGCAAGTTTGCTCATGGAGCAGGTTCTCGCGCCGCGTTTCAACTTCACGCCGAAGGACAATGGGCCGATTGACGATTTCGATTACGGGCCGGGCGGCTATCAGGAAGACCAGACCAATGTCGGCTTCAACGAAGAGCGCGGCCAGTTCCACTTCGAGATTAAAGGGCTTGTCACGCCCAAGAGTCCCGAAGCTACTCGTATTTGTGCCGAGGATTTGAATGAGGTTATCACTGCATTCGTGCAGGATAAATCTGCCCTTGAACGCGGTCTGTTTGATGGTGCACACACCGGCGGCGAAACCTTGGCAGAAGAGCTGACCCAGCTCAAAATGGGCAAGATTGTCCGTGATCGTTATCCCGAATTGACCGACGAAGATCAGGAATCGGTCCGTCAGCACGCGGTTGCCGCTTTGAACTTGACGCAGAAAGCCAAACAGCTTGCGGGTGACGGTGACGCGGGAGGGGATGACGATGCGCGATCCAATACTGCGCTGATTGAAGGTGTTCGCAAATTCGCGATTGAGGTGAAAGACCTCGACATCGACCTGATCGACCGGATCAATCCATTTGAAGCCGCTTATTCCGTTCTTGCCAAGGCGATGAACGAGGGGACATTGAAACAGGTTGCCGCCGTGATCGGCAAACGCAAGGTCAGCATCCCCTATGACGAAGCGCGCGATCTTGCGGTTCGCGCCCTGCAATGGAAAAAAGAACGGGGACGCGCGCCCGAAATTACTTCGCAAGACCCTTGGGAAAAGCGCCTGGCCGAAGGCGTTGCCGCCCTAGCAAAATTCCGCGCCGAGCAGGCCGCCAATGGTTGATCTATCCGACGACGAATTGCTCGCAGAACTCGGCGTTAGCGTCGAGCAGAAGGCCGTGCGCGCCCATACGCCGCAGCAAGAACGGATCATTGCAGGTTTTGAAGACATCCTCAAATTCTACGATGAGCATGGCCGCGCGCCGCAGCATGGCGAGCAGCGCGACATTTTCGAACGGCTTTATGCGGTGCGGCTTGACCGCCTGCGCGAACTTGAAGATTGCCGGTCGCTGTTAGCGGATATGGACAAGCACGGCTTGCTGAAGGCGGAGGCGGAAGCCAGCCATATCGTTCCCGATACGTTAGACGATGATGCGTTGCTTGCCGAACTCGGCGTGGAGGGTGGTGATGCGAATGATGACATTACGCAGCTACGCCATGTGCAAACGCGCGAAGAACGCCGTGCAGCGGAAGAGATCGCCAACCGCGAGCGTTGCGCCGACTTTGCAAGATTCGAACCGCTTTTTGCCGAAGTCTCCGCTGAAATCGAATCCGGCGTTCGCAGCACCCGCCCTTTCGTGAAGGATGCTGGATTTCTGAAAGCCGATATCGACGTTGGACAATTCTTTATCCTTGGCGGGCAGATGGCTTATGTTGCCGAAGTCGGGGAAGCCATAAAGGCTCCGAACGGCGAAGTGGATGCGCGTCTGCGGGTCGTTTACTCCAACGCAACGGAGAGCAACCTGTTGCGGCGATCATTGCAACGCGCGCTTTATAAAGACGATGCGGGCCGTCGTATTTCCGAACCTTCCGCAGGGCCATTGTTCGGTAACGAGCCGGGAGACGAGGATTCCGATAGCGGGACGATATATGTTCTGCGTAGCAAATCCGATCATCCCACCATTGCCCAGCATCGCGAGTTGATTCACAAGATTGGTGTGACCGGCGGCAGTATCGCTAAGCGTATTGCGGCTGCGGAGAACGATGCGACTTATCTGCTCGCAGGCGTTGAAGTTGTCGCAGAATACAAGCTCTTCAACATCAACCGCACGAAGCTGGAAAAACTAATCCATAGATTTCTTGCGGACGCAGCCTACGACATTGAGATAACCGACCGTTTCGGCAAACCGGTGCGCCCGCGCGAATGGTTTCTCGTACCGCTTCATGTGATTGACGAGGCTGTTGAGCGGATCAGGGACAGCTCGATTTCTGATTTCTTCTATGATGCGAAAAATGCGAGATTAGTCCGTCGATGAAAGCTAAGGAAAGTGAGGCCGAAAGCATGTCAATAGATGCAGATATCGCAGAGCAATTTGAGAAACACTTAAATAGCCCCAAACAAACTTGGCTGCTTGGTGCTGGGGTAAGCTTTGCTGCAAATATTCCTTTGATGCTCTCATTGACGGCCAGAGTTATGGAGTTGGGACGCGCGCAGTATCACGACGACGAGGACGCAATTCGTGTGTTAGATTTCGTAACGGACGATTGTGGAGAAAGTTCGCATATTGAGCATCACCTTACCCATCTTGGAGACTTGATTTCGATTGCCGCTCGTTCGCGTAAGGGTGACGTCGACATCGGGGGCAAGCGGATCGCAAAAGCGAAATTAGTCGAGATACATCACAGTCTTATCGAAGAAATTGCCGAAACTGTGAGGTGGGGTTTTCGTCCAGCAAGGGCCAACCCCGCACAAGAACAGCTGATTGGAACAGCTGGTTCATCTATCGTGAACATCAGTGGACATCAAAAATTTATAGAGGCAGTTTTCGGCGCGAGTCGTGCGGGCCTCGATTTTGTGAGAACGCCTGTCGAATTCTTCACAACAAACTATGACACGCTTATTGAAGATGCTCTTGCGCAGTCAGGCATTGAGTTTCAGGACGGCTTTATCGGCGGTGGTGTTGGTTTTTGGAGTTTGCGAAATTACAATGCTTCGCCTGCAACACGAGCAATTGTTTTCAAACTACATGGTTCGATAGACTGGTATCGCCCAAATACTGGACACACGACCCTGTTACGCGTCCGTCACGGCGATACATATCCTGATCGCACGGACGGGGGTTCAGTGATGATATCTCCCCAAGCGACAAAATATATGAATACCCAGCGCGATCCATTTGCCGAGATATTCCAGCGTTTCAGGGCCAGAATGACGCAAGGTAGTGATCATGTTCTATTGATTTGCGGTTATTCGTTCGGCGACGAACATATCAACGCTGAGATAGAAATAGCAATGTCATCGCACAAAAACCAACTTACTATCATCGCGTTCGTGGATGAACCAAACGATCAATTACCTGACATCCTTAAATCTTGGTTGGACGGGGTTTGGGGCCAACAGCTTTTCGTTGCAAGTCCAAAGGGGCTCTACCAAGGAACCACCGGCCCGGTCTTTCCCCTTCCCAACGAAAAGCGAGATTGGTGGACTTTTGACGGAGTGGCTAACTTATTTTCCGCAGGCCTTCCCAAAGATATTCAGGAGGCAATGGCATGACCGCTTTCCTATTGGACGCAGACTTAGAAATCGGAACCGTGTTCGAGGTTGCGGGAACTGCGATCAAGATCGCGTTGAAGCGCGACATTACCGAGCTGACCCGTAGCCATAGCGGGCGCGTTTATGACGTAGGTCAAATTGGTAGCATCCTCAAAATGCATTTAGGCAGACATATCATTTTCGCGACTGTTAGACTGCTTCGGTTACAGTCCGATGAAGAAACGGCAGCATTCTCCGTGTCGAATGGCAAGGCGGTCGATCAGGATCGAAGAGTTATCGAGGCTGACCTGTTAGGCGAGGCATGGTTCAACTTGGCCGAAAACGAACTTTCATTTAAGCGCGGCGTCTCTACCTACCCGCTTCCGCTTCAGGCGGTTCACCTCCTTACCAAGGAGGAAATTGACAAGCTCTATGCAAGTGCTGAAAAAGTTTCAGAAGATGGTGCTAATCGACTAGTTCCTATAGGTTCGTACGTCGGAGCTACGCGGGTTCAATGCCGAGCGAACATTGATAAACTATTTGGGCATCATTGCGCCATTCTCGGTTCAACAGGGTCAGGAAAATCGAGCGCCGTTGCGGCCGTTATTCATTCAATCCTCGAACACCAGTGTCGTCCCGAACAGGAAACACGACCTTGTATTATCTTGATCGATCCGCACGGTGAATATGCTTCAGCCTTCGAAGGTCAAGCGAAAGTATATCGCGCTTACGACGCTCTAGGCCAAAATGATGACGGCATTTCTACCTTGAAGTTGCCTTACTGGCTTATGTCGAGTGACGAATTTCGATCACTCGTCATCGGCAAAACAGAATTTGAAGCTACCTCGCAAGCGAACACGATGTATAAAGCGTTGTCACACGCAAGAATGGTAGGCGCAGGTTTGGCGCGCCCGGCAACTGGCGAAATTCCGGCAGATTTGCCTGCTGGTCAGCACCCTGAAGAGCCAATGCCTATGGCAGGCATTGGAGAAGATGAACTTGCTTCTTTTGATCGCGACAAACCCCGCCCGTTCAAGTTGGCTGAATTCCAGGCGCACATCGTTGGACGACAGGCAAAAAGGCAGCAAGGCGTTGCATGGAATGATGTAACCCCGTCCGATTATCAGAAAGATTATGCTTCAATACTAAATAAATTTCGCGTTCTAACGAAAGACCCAAGGGTGCGTTTTTTGATGGAGGAACACGACGATAATGCGCCAGCGTTGCCAGAAATCCTAAGCCAGTTTTTGAATGTTGATGGGACGGCAGATTCTTGTTTGAAGATCATTGATATATCGGGTTTGCCAAATGAGGTCGCTGGCCCCCTGACTGGCGCGATAGCTCGGCTCTTATTCCAATATAAGCTTCACCAGACACGTGAAGAACGGGAGCGCGACCCTATCCTTTTTGTATGTGAGGAGGCACACCGTTATGTGCCGAACAAGGGAGATGCCCAGTATGAAGTTGCGCAAACCGCTGTCAGGCGTTTAGCGCGTGAAGGTCGAAAATATGGCCTTGGGCTTATGTTGGTTTCGCAACGACCTTCAGATATTGAAGATACGGTAATTTCGCAGTGCAACTCATGGATAGTGCTTCGTCTAGCAAACAGCAGCGATCAAGAGCATGTATCCCGCATTCTGCCGGACAGCCTCACTGGAATGACGAAAATGCTTTCCTCATTGCCGAGGCAGGAAGCGCTCTTTGTTGGAGAGGCCGCGGCTATACCTGCCCGAATTCGACTTCGCACATTAACCCGCGATCAGTTGCCGAACTCGAACGATATATCGTTTGCCGAGGGCTGGTCATCTGAGGGCACAACGACTGATACGTTGACGACTATCGTTGCAAGGATGACTTCATAGAATCAACGTTGGGCTGCTCGGAAGGCAATTGCTCGTTTTTTTGTTATACCTTTCGGCGATGGCGTGACCATTGAATGGAAAGATGCTGTTGGACGCTGCCTGCCGGCAACCCGCTCTATTCGCTTGCGCGAACCAAGCCTGTAGTCTTGGCCCTTCGGGTGACGATCAGGAGCGTGGGATAATGAGCGGGATTTTCTGAGGTCGCACTCTTTTCCGCTGCGCTCCTTGAGGGTGCGACTTTTTTGTTCTGACCCGCAGGCACTCTTGCCTCTCGACTGACCGGACGCCCGCTGGCCCACAGGCCCGCGCGCAGGGCGTCCGGCTGGCGTCGCACCGTGCAAAGGTGCCGTTGTTTGTGCCGTGTTGCGGCTGATGAGAGCCTGACCGGCTCCGTTTCCTTTACTAGTGGGAACGCCAAGGGCTTCGCCCTCTCATTTCCCAAAGCATAATAGTTACCCCCGTGTGGCGGTCGCTGCGCGCCCGCTGGCCCGCGCCAAGGGCAACGATTCAGCTTTCCCTCCCCCTCCCATCCTCGCCGGAAGGCAGAGCCGCATGTCGCAAGGCGTTTGCGGCTTTTAGCCCAAGAGGAGGAAGAAGATGTGTGATTTACAATTGATGTATCGCGAGTGCGGAGCGGAAACGCGGGACGATTATCTGCGCGGTATCGCGAACGAGAACGGTTTGCCGATTGCCTGTGTGCGCAAGATTGCCGACCGGCTAGGCGAACGTGAGGATTTCGGGGCGTTGGTCCTGATTTGCGAGACGCGCAGGGGGTTGGTCCAATGAGCGCTGCCCTTGAGAATTGCGCCGCAGCGCGGGAGCAGACGGTGCGGATTGCCCGATTAAACGACCTTGCCCGTCGCGCAATGGGCGTTACTTGCACCGCCGTTGCCACCGCTGGTTTTCGGTCGCTGCCCGATGCCGACCAGTCACAGGTGCGCGAACTTATCGAAACCTTCGACGCTTTCACCGACGACAACGATCCGCACGGCGAACGCGATTTCGGGTCAATCTATCAACTTCGCGATGGAAGCTGGACGACTGAGCGGCCCAGAGCGCGCGATGATGAGCGCGAACGGGTGTTTTGGAAACTGGATTATTACGACCGCAACATGGAGTTTGCCAGCGAGGACGCTGCCAATCCCGTCATCACGCGGCGCGTCCTGACCATCATGCTGTCCGATGAATATTGAGCGGAGCAAGAGCCATGAAACGCAAAGACCTTCCTACCGTGACGCCGCCCGACCCCGACCAGATGATGATTGATGGCGTTGCGCCGGTCAGCTTGGGCGAACGGCTTGGCTGGCTGGCCGAGCAGCCGATGCAGCCCCGCCGCTCGCAGAAGCCGCTCGACATCGGATTCTGGAATCCGATGCGCGACCAGATTGAGATGTTTGATTGAATTGCGCGCGGCCCGACTTGATGGTCGGACTATAGGCCGGTCAATACGACCGGCCTGAATTCAGCACGTCAGCTTATGGCTGCCGTGCGGATAACTCGCAATGCAAGGGCGTTGCGGATATTTTTGGATAAGTTTGCGGATATGAGGCTTAGAAGCCACCATAACGAAATGTCTGCTCGTACAAGGCGTTTCCACGGGTAGAGCGCCGTCCTTGCCACCTCTACCATGATGGGTTCGGCCATTTCCTGTCACCGAGAACGTTGGCGCCATCATCAGTTTCGGCTTCAGTCAGGAAGACGCACGAATGCTGGCACAGCCATTTTGATGGGATTGATAAGATCGACTTTTCAATCAATTCCTAATCACGCGCTGTTTGTGAGGATGATGATTGATGGATGCCAAGTCCGGGGTTTTGGGGCGAAGTATCCTAGAATTTCTTACTTCGTGAAAGTTCTAATGTTCACCTTGCGTTCGCAAGAACCAGCCGTTAAATGATTGAATCATTTATCGAGGCTAAAATTATCATGCTTGGGCGTTCGCACGTCAGAAATTACTTGTTTCACGAAGGCGATGGGATGGCTACGTTGCAAGGCCAGCTTCAAACGGCCTCAAACGAAGTGCGTTCACTGCCAGAAGATCGGATTCTAAACACCGAACCCGAAGCTTTAACGGATTATTTTGCTTCGAAATTCTCTGTCAAAGTTCCTGTTCTTGATATTGAAAACCTAACAGCCGAGCATCACGAGCGAATTGTGACCGTTTATGATCAATGGGATCAACGTGAACTCCAAGTGCCGGGTGAGGCTTACGACATCGAATTGCCGTTTGACGGTGATCCAGCAATTTTTAAACTACGACCCAACACCTTTAGCTCTAGTTTACCAATGGCTACAGTTCGGGGCGAAACTCTCTGTTTCACCATCAGTGGTCGCTCCCTCGAAGCCACCAAGGTCAAAACTGACATAGATTCTACGGTTCAGTCCATTGAACAATATCTTGGCTGGCACCGAGACATGTGGCGATCATTTGATTCACAGCTCAGATCGACCGTATCGCAAAGCATTGAAGAAAGGCGCTCACTGATATTAAAGCAGAAAGGTTCAGCATCGCAATTGGCTGGTCTTGGCATCAAGCTCAAAGAGAAGTCAGGTGATGCCAGAACTTTCGTGCCAGCCGCGATCAAACAAGTTGTAAAACCCCAACTTCCACCTATGCGAGCGGCCCAACCACCAGAGCCGACCTTTGACAAAGCCCAATATGCAACAACGCTTGGGCTGATTAGAGATGCTGGACGTAGCATCGAGCAGAGTTCGTCTCGAATGCGCGAATTGAACGAAGAAGCCTTGCGGGACATTTTTCTAGTTCCGCTCAATTCTCACTTCGGATCAGCTAGCGGCGAGACATTCAACTATGGCGGGAAGACCGACATAATCATCAAACACGAAGGCAAAAACCTGTTTGTCGCCGAGTTCAAATTTTGGGGCGGCGAAAAAAATCTGATCGAGACCATAGACCAATTGCTCAGCTACCTAACGTGGCGTGATACCAAGACGGCAATTGTCGTTTTTAGCAAGAATGTTGGATTTTCGGCAGTTTTGGGAAAAGTACGAGAGGCCACAAAATCCCATCCAAATTACGTTTCAGGGCCAAAGAAACTTGATGAAACCAGCGACGAATATATCTTTTCATTGCCGCAAGACATAAACCGCCATGTGACCGTTTCCGTTTTATCGTTTGATCTTGGATCGATTCAATAGCTCAGCGGTAGACAGCCAGATTGTCGGCATGGCGGGTGCGAACCGCAACACGGCGAAGAAGCATTTACAGGCTCTGGTTTCGGCCAGTCATCTTGCGCAGCACGGCAGCGGTAAAGCGACATATTATAGCCGCGTCTGACTGGGCATCGGCATAACAGTGCCGACGATAGCAATTCACATTCCACACAAAACATCCCGACCGCGTATCAGCTTCTGTCCTTGATTGACGGAAATTGGCCGCTTGCACCGCCTTAATGCGCGCAAGCAAAAAACCAGCGTTTCACGCCTACGGTTTCCATGAATGGAGCCTCCGTTTTTTGGCTTGCGCGCAGGCGGAGCGCGGCCATGCCATGTCCGTCAGGACATTTCGCCTGACACTCAATCAGGAGAAAACCAGTGCAGAATATCGTAGAATTTCACATCATCGGACGGCTTGGCAAGATCGACGCCGCCGAGAAAGTCACTCACATCTCGGTTGCCGTTAATTACAACCGCCGCGAAGGAGAAACATGGAAGTCCGATCCACAATGGCATCGTGTCACCCTGTTCGGAAAATTGCGCGACCGGCTCGCCAAAACCACAATCGGTGATCTTGTCCGCATCACTGGTCGCATCGGCCAGTCGAGCTACAAGGTCGAAGGTCAGACCCGCTATTCGGTTGACCTCATCGCGGATGGTTTCGCGATCCTCGCTAAAGCCAAGGGCAAACTAGTGGACGATGAAGCTGGCAAATGAAGACCAAGCTGGGCGGCTTTGCCGCCCAGCCACTTTTGTCGAAAGAAATAGGAAGCTTACTGCACCCGCCCCGACTCAATATTCTATTGCACTAGTAGCCGTGTCGCTTTCAAACCTGTTATTATTGTTATAGGTCAAATGTGCGGAGGACAGCGTGAGCCCATCATATATAATTTCAGGTAATTTAACAGAGCGGCAGATCGAAGCTGATGTTGCTCAGTATTTGGGCTGGTGCGCCGAGGGTATGCCGTTTCGTCTTCATGACGTTAACGAACAACTGACGGGTGCCGACAAGCTCTGTGACGTTCTTGTGCCGATCTACATTCAGTTCAAGAAGTCGAAAGGGCTGCGCTCGCTTTCAAGCCAGCCGATCAAGCTCCGCGTGAACGAAAGTCCCTTGCAGGCTATCCGTCGATTTCGGGCGAAACATGAATTGCCAGACGACCCCACGTTATTCTTCGAATTGCGAAAGCAAGCAGATGGTGCCCAAGATTTGCAGCATAATATTTTGTTGGCGCACAACCAGCCTCCTACGAGTCATGCCGTATATGTCGCACCGCTTTATCTCGATAGACGAGCATATTTCGACGACCTTTGCAGCGGTCCGCGCTTTCGACATGATCCTTGGGATTGGCGAGAAAGCTTGATTTGGCACCATCGAACGATTGGCCCAATGCTAAGGTACTTTGATCGACAGCCCTTCTTGAAAGGGCATGTTTCCATTGTTCCACACGAACGGGTGGATGACCATCGCCACCACTACGCTTACTCTATTGCCGGTGACTCTGTTTCTTGGCACTCTCCCGAGATTGTCGAGCGAGGCGTAAGCCGCCTGTCGGACTTTATGTCCCTTCGCGTCCGGCAACTCCTAACGCAGGGCTATGAATTGCCTTCGGCTGAGCAATCCCTAAGTTTGGCGGCTGACATCCTTCAAACGATGGATCTCGCGGTTGAGAGAGTTTTAGGCGAAGGTGGCGCAGTCGAGAAATTACACAGTTACGGTCAGTGGCTTTGGAAAGAGTACGACATCCGGCAAATCTTGCTGCTGGGCAAACGCGACGAGATAGAAGAGGTACGGTCGATTAAGCGTTAGCTGTCGGAATAATGATTCACATTCGCTAGTTCCGTTCAAATCTCACTCTGTTTGTGTATTCTTCGCTTTCAGGTATCACTTATAGTCTGTCTAACGGTTGGAAGAGCATCTACCAACATCGTTAAGTTCACATAGTATCGAACAACCCGGCAAATTCCTTGTCTGCGTAATATCGCAGTTTCTTCACGATTAGCGGACTCTCTCCAACGCGCATCAGCAGCAGCGTATCGGGAGCGAGCTTCATGATTTCATTGGGGTCCATAAGATTGCGGGTGGCAAGGTGCTGGGTTTTGCTCAACGATCTTTCAGGGTCTTTGAGCATCACATCCTTTTGGCTCTGCCCGCCGGTTTCATAGGAAATGGTTTCGCGGCCCATTGTCTTTGATAGCATTTCGGCAGTGTCAAAATCATTGACCCCAAACGCTTGAAGGACACCGGCATTGGATAGGAATGTCCCCGCGCGCGTTCCGTAAAGGCTGTGCAGTTGATGTATGTCCTGCAATATAGGCCAAAGTTGCAGGCCGTATCCAGCCATCAAACCCATTGCGCGCTCGATAGGTTGCAACCGACCGAGCGCGGCGAACTCATCGAGCAGAAACAGCACCGGGCGCTCCGGCTTGGAGGCTGACCGCGCCATTTCGCCAATGGACTGCGCCACCAGCAAGCGCAACCACCGCGAATATGTATCGAGCCGGTCAGGCGGCAGGATCAGGAACACCGTTGCCACTTCGTCTTTGAGGTCGGCAAAGGCAAAATCAGACCCGCCCACCACAGCGGCGATACGCGGACTATCCAGAAAATGGGTATGCCGCTGCGCGCCCGACAACACGCCTGCCGCTTCGCGGTGCGACTTGCTCAAATACCGATTGGCGGCGCGAGCGATCAATCCGCCCGCGCGGTCGCTGGCCTGCATAACGGTTAGCAGCTCCGTGAAGTCATCTGGAGCCAGCGTCAGATAATCCCGAACGCTTGTCAGGTTGCGGTGGGCGGCATCGTCATGGCAGACGACATAGAGAATGATGCCCGAGATCAGGGCTTTGGCTTCCTCGTTCCAATGCGCTTCGGTTTCGGCTTCATCGAACACCAGCGCATCGGCAAGCGTCATCGCATCTTCGGCCAGATCGAGGCTTATGGCGTCAAGCCGGTCGAGCGGATTATACCGCGACGTTTCCTGTCCAGAGATACCGAACGGATCGAGACAATGCACCGGCCCAAACACTTCGCGTGCGCGCATTGTGACAAGAGCATTCTCACCCTTGGGATCGATGCAGACCACTGACCGATTGGCGGTTAGCAGATTGGGAATGATCGTGCCGACGCCTTTGCCCGAGCGCGTCGGGGCAATGGTGATAAGATGCGCGGGGCCATCATAACGAAGCAACCGGCCCGTTGTGTCGCGACCAATTAGGAGATCGCCTTTGTTCTTCGCCAGCGCGTTCACATCGCTACGCGATCCGAACTTTGCTGACCCCAGTGTGTCATCGGGGCGGGTAAATCTGACTTTCAGATAGATAGCGCCGATCCACAGCGCGATGCCGCCAATCAGGATCAGCCAGAATGCGGTCTGCGTTTTCGGCAACCACCACGCGATAAGCAGCACTCCAGCGAACAGCAGCAATGCGCATCCGTGAAGACGGCTACTCACCGATCAATCCTCACCACTTGGGGTATCATCCTGCATCCCATCTTGCGCAGCTTCGCTTTCAGAATCGAACGCTCGCTTGCCGCGACGTTTCCACAACGCCAGCGCTTGTCCGCCATCATCATCTTGTGCACGTCCAGCAAGTTCAAGCATCGCGCCGTAAAGAGTGGCGCGGTCATCGTCGGCCAGTTCGACCAAGCCTGATTTCTGGACGAGGCCGCCCAGTTCAATCAGATGCCTTGTTCGTTCCCGTCGCTGCACAACCCACTCCCTCGTATCATATCGCCGCTGTCCAGCTTCAACCCGCCGCTTCGCCGCGAGGTTTCTTTTAAGTGCCTGATTGGTCGCTACCAGCTTTGCGACGACCTTTGCGCCCGCGCTTGCCGAGAAAGGTCGCACCATCGGCGCGCCAGCTCTCCTTTACGGAATCGAGCTTGGCTTCCTGCACCCCTTGGCGAAGCATTCCAGCGATGACTTCAAGATCAAGTGCATCGGCACCGGTGGCCACCACCAACGCGCCAAGCTGTTCGACTTTGCGCGCCTTGAGCTTCTTCGCCTTGTCGGCGAGCGCTTTTAGTTCAGCATCATAGTCCCGGACTTTACGCATTGCGCCTCTCCGTATATTGCCGTTTAGACTCGCAACATATGCGAAAACCGTCTTTCAGACAATCGCTTCATAAAATCTAAGGACCAAGTCACATCATAATTGCGTAAGTAATTTTGAGTGCGCGCTTATACGTTGTTGCCAACGTCGCTTAAAAGTGAGAGATTGCTTATCATAATGGCAATCTACCATTTCTCTGCAAAAGTCGTGAGCCGTGCCAACGGATCAAGTGCGGTTGCATCGGCTGCCTACCGCGCAGCTGAACGCCTTACCGACGACCGGCTTGGCCGCGATCATGACTTCACCAACAAGGCCGGTGTCGTCCATTCTGAAATCATGCTGCCAGACGGTGCGCTGGAGCGACTCGGCGACCGCGAAACACTATGGAACGCGGTCGAGGCGGGCGAGGTTCGCAAGGATGCGCAGCTTGCACGCGATGTCGAATTTGCGATTCCACGCGAGATGAACGAGGCTGATGGCGTCCAGCTTGCGCAAGATTTTGTCGCACGGGAATTTATAGCGCGCGGCATGATTGCCGACCTCAATGTTCATTGGGACAAGGCCGAAGATGGTAGTCCCAAACCCCATGCCCATGTCATGCTCTCGATGCGCGAAGTTGGCCCGGATGGTTTTGGCCAGAAGGAGCGCGACTGGAACAGCAAAGAGCTTTTGGGCAGTTGGCGCGAGAGCTGGGCCGATCATGTGAACACCCGCATGGCCGAGCTGGGTATTGATGCCCGTGTCGATCATCGAACATTGGAAGCGCAGGGTATTCCGCTTGAGCCGCAGCACAAAATTGGTGCGGCAGGATCACGCCGCGCCATCCACGGCGAGGACGCCGAGCGCGCCGACGATCATATGCGGATCGCGCGCGAGAATGGCGACAAGATCATTGCCGATCCTGCCATCGCTTTGAATGCGATCACGCATAGCCAAGCCACATTCACAAAGCGCGACCTTGCCCAGTTTGCGTTCCGGCACAGTGACGGCAAGGATCAGTTCGATGCGGTCATGGCATCGGTGCGCGGTTCGCCCGAACTTGTCGCTCTGGGGAAGGATGGCAAAGATCAGGAACGGTTTACCAGCGCCGATATGATTGCAGTGGAAGAACGACTTGGGCTGTCCGCGTCGATGCTGGTCACGAGCGAGCGCCACAGCGTTGGCGACCACAACCGCCATGCTGCGCTTGATGGCTCAGCCGAGCGCGGGATGATCTTGTCAGGCGAGCAGCGCGATGCGTTCGATCATGTGACCGGCAAACGCGGTCTTTCCTCGGTCGTCGGATATGCCGGGAGCGGCAAGTCAGCAATGCTTGGCGTTGCGCGTGATGCTTGGGAGCGCGAGGGCTATAATGTGCGCGGCGCATCGCTCTCTGGCATTGCCGCTGAAAATCTTGAAGCTGGTTCGGGTATCACGTCGCGGACAATCGCAAGTCTTGAATATCAGTGGAAGCATGGCCGCGAGCAATTGAGCGAACGCGATGTGCTGGTCATCGACGAGGCGGGCCTTACCGGAACGCGCCAGATGGAGCGCGTATTGTCGTCGGCGCGCGATGCGGGCGCGAAAGTTGTGTTGGTTGGCGATCCCGAGCAGTTGCAGGCAATCGAAGCAGGGGCTGCTTTCCGCTCGCTGACCGAAGCCCACGGCGCGGTTGAAATTACCGAAATCCGCCGTCAGCGGGAGGACTGGCAGCGCGGGGCTACCCGCGCACTCGCCACCGGACGGACGGGCGAGGCCATTCATGCCTATGGCGAGAACGGCATGGTTCATAGCGCCAAGACACGCGAGGATGCGCGCGCCGAACTTGTCGAGGGCTGGAATGATGCTCGCACCAGCGACCCAAGCAAAAGCCGTATCATCCTCACCCATACCAATGCCGAGGTGCGCGACCTCAATATCGCCGCCCGCGAGAAGCTGCGCAGTCATGGCGAACTGGGAAATGACGTGGATGTGACCACCGAACGTGGCAGCCGCGACTTTGCAAACGGCGACCGCATGATGTTCCTGCGCAACGAGCGCGGCATGGGGGTAAAGAACGGGACGCTTGGCACGGTTGAAAGCGTATCTCCCGGACATATGGCCGTCCGCACCGATGACGGGCGCAGCGTGGCGTTTGACCTGAAAGACTATGCCCATATCGATCACGGCTATGCAGCCACCTTCCACAAATCGCAGGGCGTGACGGTCGATCAGGCGCATATATTGGCCACGCCGGGGATGGACCGGCATTCGGCCTATGTTGGCCTGACGCGCCACCGTGACGATGTGCAACTCCATTATGGCCGCGATGATTTTGCCGATCAGAGCAAACTTGTCCGCACTCTATCCCGCGAACGGGCAAAGGACATGGCGGGCGATTATCCGCTGCCCGACGCCGCAGCGCGCGGTTTTGCCGAACGGCGCGACTTCCGGTTTGGCGAAATGGCCCGCGAAATGGTCGTCAAGGCGCGTAACTTGATAGCTGACCCTGACCGGATTGAAGCGTTGCGGGGCCGTCTTGATAAGGCACTGGGGCGCGAGCCGTCGGTAGCACCGGAAGCCACGAATAAGGAGCCGGAGAAATATCCCGATGCCAATTCTGCCGCGTCCCGCCTACACGCCCGCATGGCCGAACTGGGCAAACAGGTGCGTAAGGATGATGAGCGGGATCGGGACCGGACGAAAGATCGAGACCGCGACCGTGGAGGGCCAGGACGATGAGCGACGAACAGGACGACCCGCTATTGGGGCTGTTGACCGATATTGCAGAAGGTGTGGCAAAGCTAACCGAGCGAGTTGATGCGATGGAGGCCAATGCAGCGGCGCATCAGGAGCAGGTCAACGAGGCGCTTGCCACCATCGCTGAAATCGCCACCCGCACATATTATGCCAGCAAACCGACCAGCGCCTTGCCGAATGATGTTATCAACGCGAACATCATGAATCCCATGATCGAAAGATGGCCGCTCGAATGGACAACAACGTTTCCGTCGTCGGAATTTAAGCTGCTCAAGGAGTTAGGATCACTGAGCGTTTCAGAAATAGAGGCGCAACTTAGACAGCGGGCAACTATCGCAGAGGATGCAACCAACGCCCAGCGCATTCGCCACGCACGAGCATTGGTGATGCTAAAAGAAGAAATGGACCGGCGCTTCAAAGCCCATGAGCAGAGTGAAGGGCGTGATGCGCCGGGTCGGAGCCGGTAACAGACATAGTGATAGAAAACTGCTGCCTTAGACTGCGCCACTGCCGGTCGATTGGGTATGTTTGCAGCGGGGGAAATTGGAGCATCCAAGGAATTGCCCGAATTTGCCATCACGTCTAACCAATTGTCCTTCACACTGTGATGCCGGACACCGTCCCAAATCGCTGCAGGTGAACAATTCCGGCCCTGTTTTAGGGCGGCTACGGACCACTCGATTACGGTGTTTCGCTTTCTTGAAATCCCACGGATGGATATTGTCGTCGAAAGCCCAAATGCCGCGCTTATGACGGCGCGCATCTTCAAGTGCGCGATAGTATTGCTCATCCGGGCCATAGCGATCAAGAATCCATGCCCAGCCATTTAGCACCATTTCGAGTTCGATGTTTCGTGTAACGGTGGCAGCGGAGAAATCCCAATCCGTAAGCCTTTGCAGAAATGGCTTGGGACGGTCAGGATATAGTAGTTTCTGCGTTAGATACGGTATGCCAACGATACGTCCATATCGATCAACTATTTGTCCGGTATCCATCTTTGTCAGAACAACAATATCCAGCCATTTGTCACTAATCAGAGACTTAAGGAATTCTCTAGCTGAATTTCCTCCACGCTGACCGATCTCCGGCGCATCGACGAATCCGAACCGGATGGTCGCCTCGACTTCGCCACGGTGCGTATTTATTCTTGTCAGAAATCCGTCGCCATCGAACACCTTGAGCACAGGAACTCTTAAAGTTTCGGCACATGGCTGTTCCGGTGCAGTTAGTGACCGACGTATGTCAGATGGCAATGGTTCTAGTGCTCCCATTACATCTCACTCAATCGATTTTCGTAAATTGCCCAAGCTGGTCGAAAGTTTCTGCCCATCCCGTTTCAGCGCCGCAAGTCGTTCGAGCGCTGCCGACTGTTCAATTATCTGTTCGCCATATACCGCCTGCCGCGAACGGATCGAAAGGCTACGAATCATTAGGAGCCATTGCCCATTACGCTCCACTGCTACCTTAATTGTGCCGTGACAGAGTAACGCCCGGAACGCCTCATGTTGGTTACGATAACCTGACAGCAAACCAAATGCCGCCTTTCCCTCTTTTGCAAAGGGACCAGTGGGTGAAGTGGCTGAAGCCAGATCTTCATATTGCTGTCCTATCAGGTGACGAAGCCGCAAAGTTTCTCCATCACGCTTGACCGCACTGAGCGCGATCAAAGTTTGCGTCACTGCCATTTCAACTTGAGTGAAATGATGCATGCACGTCCCGCGCCAAGCATTAACGTCCGTATAAACTTCATCCCAACAATAAACCGCTGGAAGATCGATTGTCGTGAGCGCATTCATACAGTGCTATTAGCGCGAATGAATTAATAATATCTTTGTCGTGTCAGTTGACATTAGACTTCGCTATCCATGAAACTATGGACAAAAGCCACCCTCGCTGCCACATGGAAGAGCATGTTCAAACCACAACAATCTGCACGGAACCGGAATTTATTCTACACAGTTCCTACACAGGCAAAATATGTCGATATTTATCATGCAATATCAACATAATACAGAACTACCGTCCTTAGTTCAGGATGACGAGGGATGGACCTCCATCGGCAGCGCGTGAACCTAGAGGGGTCCTGAAACAAGTTCAGGATGACGAGGGATGGACCTCCATCGGCAGCGCGTGAACCTCGAGGGATCCGGAAACAAGTTCAGGATGACGAACTAGTGTCACCGCCCGCGATAGGGTTCGCAGGCGATGCCGTCATTGTCTCCATCCATCGATGATCGATAGCCGGGCTCGCCTCGATAGATCGGCGCAGCGCCAGCGGCTCGGGCATCGGCGCAATTGCGATAATAAGCACTTGTTTGCGGCCGTTGCGCGAAGGTCTGCACCTTTTCGGCTTGCGCCGGTGTCGAGAGACCGCCCGGCTGATAAAAATAGACGCCGCAAAAGGTCAGCACGACCAACTGGAAAAACCCGACATATTGCAGCGCGGCGTTGAAGGATTTCTTGCGGGTCTTGTGCCGGAAAAAAGCCCGTCCAGCATATGCCCCACCAATGCCGCCGATTAGCGCCAGACTCAGCAGATTGGCCTCGCTAACCCGCCAGCCCCCTTGCTCCGCCCGCATCTTGTCCCAGCCGAACAGCACGAATGTCCACAAGTTGAGCACCACGAGGGCGAGCATCAAGGTGAGAATATATGCCACCATGTAAATTTACGGGGATAGGCTTAAAAACTGGTGAAAGCGGGGTCGGCCAAATCAGAAATTTCGCCATTGCGAGTGCAGCGAAACAATCCAGTGCGTCGCTCGCCGCTCTGGATTGCTTCGTCGCTTTGCTCCTCGCAATGACGGGGCTTGCTGCCGCAACGTTACGCGCTTCACGGAACAAATCCTCTGCCCCTGTGTTGATAGAACAACAGAAAGAGGAAAATCATGACCGACAATCAGAACATCAACCAGTCCCAGCGCGACGATGCGCAAGCCCAGAAATTTGCCGAGAAATCGCAGCAGCAGACCAGGGCCAAGCGCGAGGATATCGCCGACAGCACGCACGGCGGCCACACCGACCCGGCGCAGCTGATCCCTGACGACACGCAGGACACGGTCGACCATATGAAACAGATGGTCGAAAGCGGCCGCATCGAAGGCGGCGCCTTTGCCGGCGAGCGCAATGATGACGACGAGGAAAGCGACCTCGGCATATTGGACAAGGCCGAAGATGATGCGCCGCTGAGCGAGAAGGGTGGCGCGGATTTCGGGAATAGTGGCTGAAGGCGGGCTTTCCATTTTCCTCTCCCACAGGGAGAGGCGAGTGAAGCTTGTCAGCTTGCTGACTAGCGCAACTCGGTGAGGGGTTGTGATGCTCTGAAGGGCTAAAACCCCTCACCGACTGCGACTAACCCCGGATTGCATCCGGGGAAGTCTCCGTTGCCTCTCCCTATGGGAGAGGAGCCAGAGCCCAAAGTTTGTCAAAGTTTGGGCCAAGGACGCGTTTTTTGCGCGATGTTGGATGGATTGTTGCAAATATGGGAAATATTGTTTCGCGTGGGTTTGGTTGCGGGCAGAAGCGCGTACCAGCGCGATTTCAATTGGTGCATTTAGTAAACTAGCACGGTAATTTGCAAGTTCAGGATGACGAGGGAGCGATTTTGGCGAATTGTCACCACAATCCCCTCCTTCACAGTTTATCGAATACCGACCCTGTTCGAGGACTAAATAGCCGATCATAAGTCCGAAGCAAAAAAGCATCGGTCATTCCTGCAATGTGATCGCAAATGACACGACTAGGATTGTTGCTAGCTTGGTATAGCTCATATGTATCACTAGCTAAAAATCGGTCGGGCTCGGAAAGTAGTGTTTCAAAAACTGAGAGCACCATCTGTTGACCTTTAAATTCAAGGTGCTGTACTTCGGCGCTATGGATAACTTCCTTCACAATCAAAGACTGCAACGCATTCAAAAATGTTTGGGGGTCGCCCCTTAGCTCCGCTCGGTATTTGATTAATGGTTCATCCAAGTTGTCGACCGATCGAATAACTATATTTGTCATCAGATGGTGTACAAATCGACCAATATAGCGTTTTCTCAACTTACCGTTCGAGAACAAGGCCTTTACCATGATATCATACACGTTATTTGATGACTCACCGGGATATTTTGCTTTTAGCGAATCTAAGATGCTCTTACACTCGCTTTCTGGAACCCTTTCCCGAAATGCCGCTTCTTTCACAAGTCCTAGCGCAATTGCGTCTTCCAGATCATGAACGCCATACGCGATGTCATCGGCGACATCCATTATGCTGCAGTCGAATGACTTATGCTTTGCTTTTCCATGATCGTCTTTTTTCAATGTAAAAGAGGTGAACTCATCTCGATCAGCCTGATTGAGAGGGTCAAGAATCCATTCCACGACATCTTGATCACAATCCAGATAACACTTTGGCGGCTTTGAATTCTGTCGATTTAACAACTTCAAAAGATTGTTGTCGTTTCTAAGTGAAGCATCCATATCAGCATTTTTTACTTGGCTGTATGATACGGGGTATTTTAGAATCCCTAATAAACTGCGTCTACTCCAATTGGACCCAGCATTTTCCGAAAACTTTTCCAATTTTGAAAGAGTTCTTAGAGTTTGACCGTTACCTTCAAAGCCACCGTGTTCTCTCATGCAATAGTTTAAGGCTACTTCTCCCCCATGACCAAAGGGCGGATGCCCCAGATCGTGAGTAAGACCAATTGCCTGAATGAGATTTGATTTCGGTAAAAATTGATGTGCCGGATGTTCGGAGAAATGTTCGTTTAATTGTCTAACAATTCCTCCTGCAATTTGGGCCACCTCCAAAGAATGCGTCAACCTTGTGCGATAAAAATCGCTGTCACCCAAATTAAGAATTTGAGTTTTACCTTGCAGTCGTCTGAATGAAGCGGAATGGATCACTCTGGAATAGTCTACATCCTCTGGGTTCCTGGCATCTTCCACCTGCGGAGACCAACCTTCACGCCTTGCGTCCCAGAGCCTTATATCCATCAATAGAGGGTTTTCCTTGTTTTCAAAGTGACCGATTATACTCCCACTACCCCCTACTCCGCAGCAACCCCCGCATCTTCAAACATATCCGGCCCGTCGTCCACCGGCGCATCCTCGTTCGCGACCTTGCCCTTGCGCTGGTCGAAGCTCGACCAGACGTCGTTCCATTCACCCTTGGTCGCGCCTTTGGAATATTCGGTGGCGCGGGCTTCGAAGAAATTGGCGTGTTCGACGCCGTTGAGCATCGGGGCGAGCCAGGGCAGCGGGTGGTCCTCGATCATGTAGATCGGCTGGAATCCGAGCTGGCCGAGGCGCCAGTCGGCGATATAGCGGATATAGCGTTTGATTTCCTTGGCGGTCATGCCGGTGACCGGGCCGTCGCTGAACGCGAGGTCGATGAACGCATCTTCCAGCCGCACGGTCTTCTGGCAGCAGTCGATGATATCGTCGCGGACCGACTTGGTCAGGCAGTCGCGTTCCTGCACGAAGGTGTGGAACATCTTGATAATGCCTTCGCAGTGCAGGCTTTCGTCGCGGATCGACCAGGTGACGATCTGGCCCATGCCCTTCATCTTGTTGAAGCGGGGGAAGTTCATCAGCATGGCGAAGCTGGCGAACAGTTGCAGCCCTTCGGTAAAGCCGCCGAACATCGCCAGCGTCTTGGCAATATCCTCATCATTATCGACGCCGAACGTGCCCATATAGTCGTGCTTGTCCTTCATCGCTTCATATTCGAGGAACATCGAATATTCGCTTTCCGGCATGCCGATCGTGTCGAGCAGATGCGAGTAGGCGGCGATATGGACGGTTTCCATGTTGCTGAACGCGGTCAGCATCATCTTGATTTCGGTCGGTTTGAACACCCGGCCATATTTGTCGTGATAGCAATCCTGCACCTCGACATCGGCCTGGGTGAAGAAGCGGAAAATCTGGGTCAGCAGATTGCGTTCGTGGTCGGTCAGCTTCTGTGCCCAGTCGCGGCAATCCTCGCCGAGCGGCACTTCTTCGGGCATCCAGTGAATCTGCTGCTGCCGCTTCCAGAATTCATAGGCCCAGGGATATTCGAAGGGCTTGTAGGTTTTGCGTGCTTCCAGAAGTGACATGGTTACTCGTTCTCCGCTTTATACTCGTCACCCCAGCGTCGGCTGGGGCCTAAATCAATCTTGTTTCACACATCATATTTCGGTCTGGATCCCAGCCTTCGCTGGAATGACAATTAACGTGCTGCGCGCGCCTTTACTTTCAAAAAAACGGCCCCCTCCCGAAAGGAGCAAAGGGAGGGGGCAGTAGGCAAACTGCCTAATTTACTGACACGCCAGACATTCGTCATAATCGGTGGTGCCGGCGGTGGTCATCAGTTCGACCTTTTTCGGATCAAGCGTATTGTCGGCTTCGACGCCGCCGCCCGTTGCCGGTTCGCTCATCATCGTTTCGCCACCGGCAAAACCGGCGCGCTGGATCGATTTCGAGCGCAAATAGTAGAGCGATTTGATGCCAAGCTCCCAGGCGCGGAAGTGGAGCATCAAAAGGTCCCATTTGTCGACATCGGCCGGGATGAACAGGTTCAGCGACTGCGCCTGATCGATATAGGGCGTGCGGTCGGCGGCGAGTTCGAGCAGCCAGCGCTGGTCGATCTCGAAGCTGGTCTTGTACGTGTCCTTTTCCTCGGGGCTGAGGAAGTCGAGATGCTGGACGCTGCCACCCTTTTCGAGGATCGTGTTCCAGACATTGTTGCTGTCCTTGCTCTTCTCCTGCAGCAATTTCTCGAGATGCGGGTTCTTCACGATGAAGCTGCCCGAGAGCGTCTTGTGGGTGTAGATATTCGCCGGGATCGGTTCGATACAGGCCGAAGCGCCGCCGCAGATGATGCTGATCGACGCGGTTGGCGCGATCGCCATCTTGCAGGAGAAGCGCTCCATCACGCCCTGATCGGCGGCATCGGGACAAGGGCCGCGTTCCTTCGCGAGCATCATGCTGGCTTCGGATGCTTTCGCCGAAACATGCTTGAATATCTTGAAATTCCACGATTTTGCCAGCGCGCTTTCGAAGCCGAGGCCGCGTGCTTGCAAGAAGCTGTGGAAGCCCATCACGCCGAGACCGACGCTGCGTTCGCGCATCGCGCTATATTTCGCCCGCGCCATTTCTTCCGGTGCGCGGTCGATATAATCCTGCAGAACATTGTCGAGGAAGCGCATGACGTCCTCGATAAAGCCCTTCTCGACCGACCATTCATCCCATTTTTCGAGATTGAGCGAGGACAGGCAGCATACCGCCGTCCGGTCTTCACCGAGATGATCGCGACCCGTGGGCAGCGTGATCTCGGAGCAGAGATTGGAGGTGGAAACCTTGAGCCCCAGATCGCGGTGATGCTTGGGCATCATCCGGTTCACCGTGTCGCTGAAGATGATATAGGGCTCGCCGGTGGCGAGACGGGTCTCGACCAGCTTCTGGAACAGGCTGCGCGCATCAACGGTGCCGCGAACCGAACCGTCTTTCGGCGATTTGAGATCGAATTCGGTGCCGTCGCGGACCGCTTCCATGAATTCGTCGGTCAGCAATACGCCATGATGCAGGTTCAGGGCTTTCCGGTTAAAGTCGCCGGAAGGCTTTCTGATTTCAAGGAATTCTTCGATTTCCGGATGGTTGACGTCGAGATAGCAAGCCGCTGAACCGCGGCGCAGCGAACCCTGAGAAATCGCCAGGGTCAGGCTGTCCATCACCCGGACGAACGGGATGATGCCGGATGTCTTGCCGTTCAGGCCAACCGGCTCGCCGATACCGCGAACCGCGCCCCAATAGGTGCCGATGCCGCCGCCGCGCGAAGCGAGCCAGACATTTTCGTTCCAGGTGTTGACGATACCGCCGAGGCTGTCGTCGACACTGTTGAGATAGCAGCTGATCGGCAGGCCACGTCCGGTGCCGCCATTGGACAATACGGGCGTTGCCGGCATGAACCAGAGCTTGGAAATCGCGTCATAAAGCCGCTGGGCATGCGCTTCATCGTCCGCATAAGCGTCGGCAACGCGGGCAAACAGATCCTGATAGGATTCGCCCGGCAACAAATAGCGGTCGTTGAGTGTTTCCTTGCCAAAGTCGGTCAGCAGAGCATCGCGGCTTTCGTCCTGCGTGATCTTGAAGCGGCGCTTTTCAACACTGTGGCTGTCGCGCTCGGCCTTCAATTCCTTCTCGTCATTGGCTTTGGTCGCAGCCGCTTCTGCAGCAGCCTTCTTGCTGACCTCAGGTTCGCTGGTCGGCCCCGTGTTTTCGGTCTTGCTTTCTGGCTTGTCCAATACTTCCGCGCCCATTTCACTCTCACTCACATCTGTTCCCGACACATTCTCGTTGTCGCGGTTGTCTCTAAAATCCATCAAAGCCCCCTCAAATCACTCTACTAAATCAAAGATCGAGGCGGCGTATCGGCCGATCGACCACCAGGATCATATCCGGGCGTTTGTTCCTGTCTTGTTCGACTCACGCCGAAGCATTCACTCTAACAGTATTCACGCCCCAGCGGGCATTTTTTTCTTACCCAAATCCGGTATTTCTCGCTGTACATTTGGCACAAAGGGAGGCCCCCACCGAGTCGGTGTGAAAGACGGCTAATACTATCAGTTGGTGTGCCCCCTAGGCCGAACCACAACCTATAGTGGCTGAATCGAAATTTTATGCAAGGGGGTAAATGACAAATTAACGACTCCGTTCGTCGTATAAATGAATCACTTCGTCGAGCGACGATTGATGCTGCAATGCAGCGACGCGTGGACCTTCTAGGCCTAGCGCGTTTCGCAAGAGCAGATGCCAATATTTACAAAAATATCTGTCCACAGATCATCCACAAGGGGTGATGGCAGAATTGTGACACCATATCTGGTAGATCATATGCTCGGCTCGCATCTTGACGACCGGTAATTTTCACGTTTCGTCATTAACCATAATGGCGACAATGAACAGACAAGGGGCACAGTCGAACCGACTGGATGCGCTTCTCCTGACTTGGCCCTCGAACGGAAACGAGTTTTCTGCCCGCCCTGCACGCCCTGCGTTATAATTCCATACATTCATTTACATCTCAAAATGCATGTATTTGATATTTAGCACCAAGTAGTGTAACGATGATCACAGTATATGATTCTTTATAGATCCCAAGTACATAAGAATCTAAGTAGGAACAATTAGATTTGGAGCATAAACATGATTCATGAGCAGGAAAACGAACCGAAATCCGCCAAGACCAAAATGAAATATGAAAAGCCGGTCTTGATTGAACTGAATTTGGCAAAAGAGTCTGAGTCCGCAAAGGGAATTTTTTCTCCCAATGAAACTACCACCTTCTCGGCAGCTGACCCGAGCTAATTAACCAAGTTGCAGGCAGGCCACGGTCTTTCGGATAAATTTCCCGATCAGCTATATCGGGGTGGGATAATAACGGTGATCAAAATATCATTTCCGTTGTGATCGGATAGCCGACATTTCAGAAAAATGGATATCGGCGCCATCCGTCTGACTGATATTGTCAGGGTGAGAGTACACTCCGCAATCGATTAGCTGCGGTGTAAAAAGCGTTGCTGATTGCTGAACAACCATTGCGTAACGTGCTGCAGCTGCGAACCATTCGCTAAAGTCCTCCAGAACCTCTATCGCTGCTCGCGATCGACGAGAAGCGCGGTGGCAGGCTTGCGCCGAAGCGCGACAATCAGCACGCCGCCAATCGCCAGCGCTGCGCCCACTCCCATACGCAAATCGAAAGCATCATTCGTGATCAAGACCCCCAAGGCGATCGTCGCCAGCGGCGTTATAAGCGTAAGCGGAGCAAGAAGATTGGCCTCATAGCTTCGGATAAGGTGATAATAGGCCGAATGGGCCCCTACCGAAACGATCAGAGCGGTAAACAGGACAGCAGCGACCAGCGGCCATCCGACAGCTACGGCAGCGACCCATTGTCCCTGCTCGAAGAGCAGCGAGGAAATCGTCAAGGTAATTACGGACACCAGACCGACCCAGGCCTGAAAGCGGAATGGCGCGACATCATGAACCCGCTTCATCAGCACAGCACCGGCAGAACCGGCAAATGCGGCAGCGGCAACGAACCAGAGCCCGGTTGAGAGCGTGATGCCTTCAGGGCGCCAGACCACAACCAACACGCCAAGCAAAGTCAGGCCGATACCAATGCCACGGCGCCAGTGAACGCGCTCCCCGAGCATCAGCATTGACAGCAGAATCGTGAAGGGAACCCCGAGTTGCAATATGATGGCGGCGGACGATGGCGAGGTTGTCTGCAGGCCAATGAACAATAGCGCGAAATTTCCGCCACCCATCAGCATTCCGATCAATATGATGCGCCAAGCCGGGCGGGGCATGGGCCAGAGCCAGGGCAGCATCACAAGCGCGACTACGGCAAAGCGGAGAGCCGCGTAGAAAATGGGGGGAACGGCCCAGTCATCGACGATGATCTTGCTCAGGACATTATTGGAAGCCCAGATCAGACAGATCAGGACGAGCAGTAGAAAATCGCGCACGCGCATAGAATCGGTTCCTTGATGGGTAGTCGGCACTGCCCGCTTCACTGTTCGTATCGCGTCAGCGGATCGTTCGCAATCGCAGCATAGCGCGAACAACCGTTTATTTTTTACATCCCCCAACACCCGCATATTATATTGGCCATGACACGGGTCACGCTGCTGAATCGGCCAGGTCCATCATCAGGCCGGCCATCTCCCGGCAGGCACGGCGCCACAAAAACTTGCCCGGTCCGGTCATATCGGTCAAAAGGCAGTCCAATCGCATTTCGCCGATATTCTGGAGCATTCATGACCACGACCATCAAAACCGCCGACCTGATCGAGAGCGTCGCCGACGCGCTGCAATTTATCTCTTATTATCATCCGATGGATTATATCCGGGCGCTCGGCAAAGCCTATGATGCGGAGAAATCGCCGGCAGCAAAAGACGCCATTGCCCAGATCCTGACCAATTCGAAAATGTGCGCCGAAGGTCATCGCCCGATCTGCCAGGACACGGGCATTGTGAACGTCTTCGTCAAATGGGGCATGGATTGCCGGCTCGACGACACATCGCAATCGATGCAGGAAATTGTCGATGAAGGCGTGCGCCGTGCCTATCTGCACCCCGAGAACAAGCTGCGCGCCTCTATCCTCGCCGACCCCGCCTTCACCCGGCGCAATACCAAGGACAACACCCCGTGTGTCTTGCATGTCGATATGGTTCCCGGCGACAAGGTCTCCGTCGATGTCGCGGCCAAAGGTGGCGGGTCGGAGAATAAATCCAAATTCAAGATGATGAACCCGAGCGACAATATTGTCGATTGGGTGCTGGAAATGATCCCGCAAATGGGCGCGGGCTGGTGCCCTCCCGGGATGCTCGGCATTGGCATTGGCGGTACCGCCGAACGCGCCGTACTTCTGGCCAAGCAAAGTCTGATGGACCCGATCGATATGGGACAGCTCAAAGAACGTGGCCCACGCAACGATATCGAGGAAATGCGCATCGAGATTTTCGACAAGGTCAACGCGCTCGGCATTGGCGCGCAGGGTCTGGGCGGACTGTCGACGATATTGGACGTCAAGATCAACGACTGGCCCTGCCACGCCGCTGGCAAGCCGGTTGCGATGATCCCCAATTGCGCTGCCACGCGCCACGCCCATTTCACATTGGATGGCAGCGGCCCCGCCTATCTCGAAGCGCCAAAGCTCGAAGAATGGCCGGACGTCAACTGGACGCCCTCATCGGAAGCGAAACGCGTGCATCTTGACCAGCTCGATGCGGCAGAAGTGGCGACCTGGAAACATGGCGACCGCCTGCTGCTCAACGGCAAGATGCTGACCGGCCGCGATGCCGCGCACAAGAAAATCAAGGATATGCTGGAAGCCGGCGAAGAATTGCCGGTCTCGTTCAAGGGGCGCGTTATCTATTATGTCGGCCCCGTCGATCCGGTTGGTGAAGAAGTGGTTGGCCCCGCCGGTCCGACCACCGCTACGCGGATGGACAAGTTTACCGACATGATGCTTGAACAGGGCCTGCTCGCCATGGTCGGCAAGGCCGAGCGCGGGCTGGATACGGTCGGCTCGATCGAGAAACACAAGAGCGCCTATCTGATGGCGGTCGGCGGCAGCGCCTATCTGGTGTCGCGGGCGATCAAGGGATCGAAGGTTGTCGGCTTCGAAGAGCTCGGCATGGAAGCGATCTACGAATTTGAAGTGCAGGATATGCCGGTAACGGTCGCGGTCGATTCCGAAGGGCAGAGTGTGCACCATCTGGCGCCATTGGTGTGGCAGGAGAAGATCAAGCGGGAGGGATTGCTGGAGGGCGTTTGAACCCGCGGGGTTGAAGCGTCGCCCCTGCGCAGGCAGGGGCCTCTACCGGGATCGCGCTGCAGACGAGGCAGGCCCCTGCCTGCGCAGGGGCGACGGTCTAGCTCTTGCGCGCCGCCCGCATCCGCTCCACCCATAGCTGGACATCCATCTGATCATCGCGCTCATGACGCGGCGCATATTTTTCGACGGCACCGTAAACCTCGGCCCAGCGTTCTTTCATGCGCACGACATTATAGGGATGGCTGACCAGATTATTCCTGCCCGTGACTGAAGGAAACTTTTGTCCGCCAATGACAATGGCATCCAATTGGCCTATATTGAAGCCATGTATATTTTTGTCATCTTCCTGTGCGGTGTCGCCAATTTCGCGATGCACAAAGCCATGCTCGAGAGCAACCATCCAATCATGGCCGAAGCGCGTGGCAGTTTCCGGAAAATTCTCGGTCCCCATGGCAGTTATTTTCTCGAGTTCTTCATGCTCGTTGCAGCGATGATTTTTGCCAATATGGGCATGCTGACCGCGGTGATTTTCTATTTCGTCTACACGCTCGCCAATTGCGCGGCGGCCTGGGTACTTTTTTTCCATAAACCGTAAGATTAGAGGGGCTTGTTACCTGGGACAGAAGAAGCTGTTTATCCGACTACGAATGTAGTTTATCGAAAGCCGGTATCAGCTGCAACCAATCGGAAATAGCAGCGCCCCATTCGAAACGGATGGCTTTGGGGGGGATTATCTTGAACGACAGAATATGGGCTTTGACCGGCATTGCCATAGGTGCGATGATTACGTCATCCCTTTTCCCCATGGCAGCACAGGCCCAGACGGCGACCCTATCATCCTTGCAGCCGCGCATCGAAAGCGGGCGGCAGATATATGATGCAGGACAATTTTCCCGTTTCAATCCCCGTACGGCGCTGGACATGGTCCGTCAGGTCCCCGGCTTCACCATCGACACCGGAGACAGCGACGAACGCGGCCTCGGGCAGGCCGACGAAAATGTCCTGATCAATGGCGCGCGTATCTCGGGCAAGAATATCGACGCCTTCACATTCCTCGGCCGGATTTCCGCAGCCAATGTCTTGAGGATCGAAATTGTCGACGGAGCGACGCTGAGCATTTCCGGCCTGTCCGGCCAGGTGCTCAATCTCGTCACCAATGTCAGCGAGAAAAGCGGGCTGAGCGGCAATTTCAAATGGGAACCGCAATGGCGGCGCTCGGGTAACAACTGGCTGGATGGAGAAGCCTCGATCAGCGGCAAGCTGGGCAAAGGCGATTTCACCCTGTCGATCGAAAATGACGCCGCACGCAACGGCGTCGAAGGGCCGGAACAGGTCACCGACCGCTTTGGCAACCTGCTGTTCGAGCGGGACGAGATCGCCCGCTATCGTCAGGACGCACCGAAGCTGAGCGGTTCCTATAGCCGCGCCAGTGCTGGCGGCGCGCTGTTCAACGCCAATGCCGCCTATCAGATTTACCGGGGCCGGGAGTCGGTCGCTACCAACCGGACACAAGCCGGCCAGGCGGATATTTTAGAACTGTATAACAGCCGCGAAAACGAGTGGAATGCCGAATTCAGCACGGATTATGAATTTCCGCTCGGCAATGGCCGGCTGAAGCTCATCGGCTTGCAGCGGTTCGAGCATAGTCCGGTTACCGACTTTTTCGGACAGACTTTTTCCGACGGCGTCACGCCCGCCCGAGGTAGCCGGTTTGACCGGGTGACCGACGAGGGGGAGTCCATCCTGCGCGCGGAATATGGCTGGAAGACAACGGGCGGAACCGACTGGGGCATCAGCGTCGAAGGCGCCTATAATTTCCTCGACAATGAGGGCTCTCTGGAAGTGCTTGATCCACAAGGCGTGTATCAGCCGGTCGTGCTCACCAATGCGGATAGCAAAGTGACCGAATATCGCGGCGAGGTCATTGGTTCCTATGGACAGCCCCTGTTGGAAAATCTGAGTCTTCAGGCAACCCTGGGCGGCGAATATAGCAAGATCAGCCAGAGCGGAGCGGCGGGTGAGAGCCGGTCTTTCATCCGGCCGAAAGGATCTGTCTCGCTGGCATGGCGGCCGCAGCCCGATCTCGACATCAGCCTGAAAGTCGAGCGGTCGGTAGGTCAGCTGAACTTCTTCGATTTTGTGCAGTCGGTCGATGTCTCGCAGAATAGTGGCAATGCCGGCAATCCCGGGCTGGTACCGCCGCAAAGCTGGCGAGCGGAACTGGAGGCGACACAGAAGCTGGGACCATGGGGCTCGCTGACCGTCAATATCTATGGCGAGAAATTCAGCGATATCGTCGATTCCATCCCGATCACGGCAACCACCGAGGCGCGCGGCAATCTCGACAGCGCGACCAGCTATGGCGTGGAAATGGTGACCAGTATCTTGTTCGATCCGATCGGCTGGACCGGCGCCAAGCTCGACTTTGAAGGAGAAGTCCGGCGGAGTTCGCTGCGCGATCCGCTCACAGGCATTCACCGGCGGATCAGCGACGACAAGATATACAGCTATGAAGCCACATTGCGGCACGATATCCTAGGCAGCAACTGGGCTTGGGGCGCGGGTGTTGAAGAATCCCGCTACTCGGATTTTCTGCGACTGGACCAGATCACCCGCTTCCGCACGGGCGCGCCCTATAGCTGGATATTTGTCGAGCATAAGGACGTGCTGGGGCTGACAGTACAGGCCAATCTGGGCAATCTGTTCGGTCGCGCCGAGAATTTCACCCGCACGGCCTATGGTGATCTTCTGGGTCAGCCCGGGGGTCTGGATCGCGACTTTATCAGAGGTCGTCGCAACGGTCCGGTCGCCTTTATCGAGGATCGCAGCCGCGAGTTCGGTCTGATTTACCGTTTGACCGTCAGCGGCAGCTTCTGACGCACCGCGCCGGTGAATTTATAGCCGGATAGACTTTCGGTGCGGGCAGTCCTACATCCGCAACCATGCCACCTGATTATGCCACCCAGGGTCAGATCGACCCGCCGATGATCCCCACGCTCAAGCGTTTCCTGCCCTATCTCTGGCCCAAGGGAGAGCCGGGATTACGACTGCGGATCATTGTCGCAGGATTGCTGGTTCTTTGTGCCAAGGCCGCCATTCTCACGATGCCTTTCATCTACAAGGCGGTTATCGATGGCATGTCCGACGATGCACTGGGCACCGAGCTGACGGTTTTGCTCGCGCTTGTAGCGGCTTATGGTCTGGCGCGGTTCGGACAGGTGATGTTCGACAATTTGCGGAACATTGTTTTTGAAAAGGTCGGCCAGCAGGCAGCCCGCCGCCTCGCCACCAATGTTTTTACCCATCTTCACAGCCTGTCGCTGCGCTTTCATCTCGGTCGTCGCACCGGCGAAGTCACCAAGATAATCGAACGCGGGACCAAGAGCATCGATATCATGCTCTATTTTCTGCTGTTCAACATCGCCCCGACGGTCGTCGAACTGACCGCAGTGCTGATCATCTTCCAGATCAAATTCGGCTTCGGGCTGGTTGCCGCGACGATGGCAATGGTCGCTATCTATATCACCTTCACCCGCAAGGTGACCGACTGGCGCAATGCGCTGCGGGCGAAGATGAACGACATGGACACAAAAGTGATCGGTCGCTCCGTAGATGCCCTGCTGAACTACGAGACGGTCAAATATTTCACCGCCGAACAGCGCGAGGCCGACCGCTATGACAAGGCGATGCGGGACTGGGCCAATGCCGCGGTCAAATCGGAAAACTCGCTTGGCATGCTCAATATCGGCCAGTCGATCATCACCAACCTGACGATGATCGGGGCGATGGCGTTCAGCGTTTACGGCTGGCAACAGGGTGATCTGACGGTGGGCGATCTGGTACTGGTCAACGCGCTGCTGATGCAGCTGTTCCGCCCGCTCGACCTGCTCGGCATGGTCTATCGCACTATCCGCCAGGGTCTGGTCGACATGGACGCAATGTTCAAGCTGATCGATACCGAACAGGAAGTGGTCGACAAGCCGGGCGCCAAGCCGCTGCAGGTTTCCGATGGCGCTGTGCGGTTCGAGAATGTGGTGTTCAACTATGATGATGATCGCCAGATCCTGCACGGCCTCGACTTCGAAGTACCGCCCGACGGGACGCTTGCCATTGTCGGGCCTTCCGGCGCCGGCAAGTCGACGATCGCGCGGTTGCTGTTCCGTTTCTATGATCCGCAAGCCGGACGGATATTGATCGACGGTCAGGACATATCCGAAGTCACCCAGCACAGTTTGCGTGGCGCAATCGGTATCGTTCCGCAAGACAGCGTGCTGTTCAACGACAGCATCGGCTATAATATCGGCTATGGCCGTGAAGGCGCGACCCAGGCAGAGATCGAGGAGGCCGCGCGCGGAGCAGCGCTGGATAGCTTTATCGCCAAGCTACCCGATGGCTATGATACGCAGGTCGGAGAGCGCGGGCTCAAATTGTCCGGCGGCGAGAAGCAGCGCGTTGCCATTGCCCGCACATTGCTGAAAAATCCGCCGATCCTGATATTGGACGAAGCCACTTCGGCACTCGACAGTCGCACAGAGGATGAAATCCAGGCGACTCTCGCCAAGATATCAGAGCGGCGCACGACGCTTATTATCGCGCACCGGCTTTCGACGATCACCCACGCCGACGAAATCATCGTGCTCAACGAAGGCCGGATCGCCGAACGCGGCAGTCACCGGCAGTTGCTGGTCAAGCGCGGGCTCTATGCGGACATGTGGAAGCGGCAGGCCGAGGACCAGCGGGAGAAGGTGTGACCGTCCTGGCGGATTACATTTTCGGTCAATTTTCGCTTTTGCGGTTTCGCATAGTGCGGTCTCTGGCTAGGAAAGAAGAATGACCGCAGCACTCCTTCCCCTGCTCAAATCAACCTTTGGCTATAGCAGCTTTCGCGGCATGCAGGACCAGGTGATGGAACGGGTGATGGCGAAGCAGAATGTGCTCGCCGTCATGCCGACCGGTTCCGGCAAATCGCTCTGCTACCAGTTGCCTGCCATCGCCAACAAAGGCACGACGATCGTGATTTCTCCGCTGATCGCCCTGATGCACGATCAGTTGCGCAGCGCCGAAGCGGTCGGAATCAGGGCGGCCACCCTCACCTCTGCCGATGACAATCGCGCCGAGACAATTGCCCGTCTCAAGGCAGGCGAACTGGACCTGCTCTACGCCGCACCGGAACGCGCGTCGCAATCGCATTTTCGCGAATTGCTGGAGCAGACCGACATTTCGCTCTTCGCCATTGATGAAGCGCATTGCGTTTCCGAATGGGGGCATGACTTCCGGCCCGATTACCGTTTGCTCCGCCCCCTTCTCGACCATTTTGGATCTGTGCCGCGGCTGGCACTTACCGCCACTGCCGACGCGCATACACGCGACGATATATTGGTGCAGCTGGGAATCGAGCAGGATGGCCTGATCCTCGCCGGTTTTGACCGGCCCAATATCCGCTACAGCATGAGCGCGCGCGCTGGACTGGCGCGGCAGATTGGCGATCTGGTCGATCGCGTTCCGGGACCGGGCATTGTCTATGCGCAAACCCGGGCTGCGACCGAGAAAATGGCCAGCCAGATCGCCGCCACCGGACGCAGCGCCCGCGCCTATCACGCCGGCCTGCCGCCGGAAGTCCGCCAGCAGAACCAGCATGATTTTGTCGCTTCGGAAGATATGGTGATGGTCGCTACCATCGCCTTTGGCATGGGTATCGACAAGCCGGATGTACGCTTTGTCGCCCACGCCGGACTGCCGAAATCGATCGAAGCTTATTATCAGGAAACCGGACGTGCCGGCCGCGACGGCGATCCGGCCGAAGCTCATATGTTCTGGGGCGCCGAAGATTTTGCCAGAGCACGGCAGCGGCTCGGCGAGATCGACGAGACCCGGCTGGAGAGCGAGCGGACGAGGCTGGCGGCTCTGGGCGGTCTGGTCGAAACCGCAGGCTGTCGGCGGGCGATTTTGCTCCGGCATTTTGGTGAACATCCAGCGGAGCAATGCGGGAATTGCGACAATTGCCTGAACGCCCCGAAAACCCGCAACGTCACCGAACTGGCGCGCAAATTCCTGTCCGCGGTCTATCGCACAGGGCAGAGTTTCGGAGTCACCCATCTCGAAGCGGTGCTTACCGGACGGCAGGATGAGAAAATCCTCTCGCGCGGTCATGACCAGCTTTCGGTGTTCGACATTGTCGGAGAAGAGGAAGCCGCTCTGATCAAGCCGGTATCGCGGTCGCTCTTGCTCCGCGATGCGCTGCGCAACACCGAGCACGGCGGCCTGATGTTCGGTCCCGAAGCGCGCAAGATTCTCAAGGGCGAGCAGGAAATCGCGATTGTTGAACCGCCTAAACGGACATCGCGCAAACGGCGCGGTGCCAGTGCCTCGCCTAACCCGTTCGGTGATCCCTTGTTCGAGGCGCTGCGTGCAAAGCGTATGGAACTTGCCAAGGAATTGGGCGTCCCGCCTTATGTGATCTTCCACGATAGCGTGCTGCGTGATATGACCGGCCTGAAGCCGGGCAGCCTGTCCGCACTCAGTGAGCTTCCCGGTGTCGGCGCGGCGAAACTGGAGAAGCATGGGGAAGCTTTTCTGGCCGTCATCCGCGATGTGACCGAAGCAGCATAGGTCGATTTATGAAAATCCTGCCCGCCTTATTGCCCATTGCCTTGATCAGCTGCAGCGCGGCAACCGCAACCGATACACAATTTTCGACAGAGGAGACCCAGAACATGTTCCGGAAAATCAATGACAATATTAGCGTCTCGCCGCAAATCACCCTGGAAGATGTCGCCGCAGCCAAGGCTGAAGGAGTGAGCCTGATCATCAACAACCGCCCCGATGGCGAAGACCCGTCCGCCCCGCAAAGCGCCGATATCGAAGCGGCGGCTCGCGACGCTGGCATGAAATATATTGCGATCCCGATTACCCATAGCGGCTTTTCCGGGCCGCAGGTTGAAGCGATGATCGCCGCACTTGCTGACGGGGACAAGACCCTCGCCTATTGCCGCTCCGGCACACGATCCACATTGCTGTGGGCGCTGGCGCAGGCGAAACAGGGTGTCGAAGCGGATGAAATCTCCCGGCTTGCCGGGAATGCGGGCTATGACATCACCCCGGTACGCGCGATGATTGATGCGCTGTCTGCGGGAAGTTGATCGCGGGATATGGACAGCCACTAACATTTGTGTAAGTAGCAGGAGTCATGGAAAACCTGCCATCCCCGACTGACTGGGCCGTCCCGATGTTCGTCATCACGGTCGCCATGGAGTGGTTGTGGAGCCGCAAGAATAAGAAGATCCGTTATGAAACCCGGGATGCTCTCACATCCCTGGCCCTTGGCACCGGCAGCGTTGTCGCCGGCATCCTGACCGGCGGCTTTGTTCTGGCGCTCAGCCTGTGGATCTATCAATATCGCCTCCTCGATATCGAAATAAGCTGGCCGAGCGCGCTCTGGATCGTGCCATTGGCTTTCGTGCTGGATGATCTGGCTTATTACTGGTTTCACCGCACAGCGCACCGGGTCAGATGGTTCTGGGCCGCACATGTCATTCATCACAGCAGTCAGCATTATAATCTCACCACGGCCCTGCGTCAGACCTGGACCGGCTTTTTTGCGCTCAGCTTCCTGTTCCGCATGCCGCTGTTTCTGATCGGTTTTCCGCCAGCTTTGATCTTTTTCCTCGCGGGACTGAACCTGGTCTATCAATATTGGATCCACACCGAGGCGATTGACCGGATGCCGCGCTGGTTCGAAGCGGTGATGAACACGCCGTCGCATCACCGCGTCCATCATGCGACCAATCCGCGCTATCTCGACCGCAATTATGCCGGTGTTTTCATCATCTGGGACAAGATGTTCAGCACCTATGAACCGGAGACCGATGCCGAAAAAATCCAATATGGCATCGTCAAGAATCTCGACAGCTTCAATCTGCTGTGGGCTGCCTTTCATGAATGGATCGGCATCGCAAAGGATTTGTGGAGCGCTCCGTGGCGCTACAAAATCAACTATTTGATAAAACCGCCCGGGTGGAGCCATGATGGCTCCAGAGAAAGCAGCGAAGCCATAAAGGCGCGCTGGGCAGAACAGGAGAGAGTTACATGGCAGAATTTGACTACATCGTCATCGGCGGCGGTTCCGCCGGCAGTGCCGTCGCGGGACGGCTGAGCGAAGATGGCAAGCGCACGGTTTGCCTGATCGAAGCGGGCGGACGCAATAATAATTTCCTTGTAAAAACGCCGGGAATGCTGCCGTTTCTACCGAAAGGCACCAACTGGAAATTCGATACGGTTCCGCAAAAGGGTCTCAACGGCCGCACCGGCTATCAGCCGCGCGGACGCGGGCTCGGCGGATCAAGCGCGATCAACGCGATGATCTATATCCGCGGCAATAAATGGGATTATGACAATTGGGCGGCCCAAGGCTGTGCCGGCTGGTCCTATGACGATGTCCTGCCCTATTTCAAAAAATCCGAAAGCAACGAACGCGGCGGCAACGATTATCATGGCGGCGACGGGCCGCTTTCGGTGTCCGACCAGAAATGGCCGAATCCTGGGAGCGTCGCCTTTGTCGAAGCGGCGCGGAATCTGCAGATCCCGATTCTCGATGATTTCAATGGCGAGAAACAGGAAGGCATGGGCATTTATCAGGTCACGCAAAAAGGCGGGGAACGCTGGACTGCGGCGCGTGCCTATGTCGACCCCGCTCGCTCTCGCTCCAATCTGACAATCAAGACCAAATCGCTGGTCGAGAAGCTGACGATCAAAGACGGGCGGGTTACCGGCGTCCAGATCAAACGCGGTTCCGGCAGCGAAACGATCAGCGCGCGTGCGGCCGTCGTGTTGTCTGCCGGTGCCTTTGGATCGCCGCATATCCTGCAATTGTCCGGCATTGGTCCGGCTGCGCATCTGAAAGACAAGGGTGTCGATGTCGTTGTCGACAAGCCCGAAGTCGGAGCCAATCTGAAGGATCATATCGATTTTGTCTCCGGCTACCAGACCGAGTCCAAGGAACTGGTCGGCGATTCGCTTGCCGGCACCGTGCGTATGGCCAAGGCTATCTTCCAGCACCGTTTCAAGCGGACCGGCATCATGACCACGCCTTATGCCGAAGCCGGTGGCTTCTGGAGCAGCGGTCCGGATGTCCCTGCCCCCGATATCCAGTATCATTTCGTTCCGGCGATGCTCGAAGATCACGGACGCGAGCTGGTCAAGGGTCATGGCTTCAGCTGTCACGCCTGTGTGCTGCGCCCGCATAGCAAGGGCACGGTCCGGCTGAACGATCAGGATCCGGAGTCCCAGCCGGCCATTGACCCGAATTTTCTCGATGATGACCGGGATATCGACACGCTGCGCAAGGGTGTCCGGCACATGAAACGGATATTGGAAACACCGCCGCTGACCGAATTCTCACCAACCGACAGGCATCCGATAGACATCAACAATGATGCGGCGCTGGACAAGCTGATCCGTGACCGCGCCGATACCGTCTATCACCCGGTCGGCACCTGCCGGATGGGCGGAGATGATGAAGCGGTGGTCGATGCACGGCTGAAATTCCGCGGACTGGAAGGCCTTTATATTGCCGATGCCTCGATCATGCCGGAAATCATCAGCGGTAACACCAATGCGCCGAGCATCATGATCGGTGAGCGGGCGGCGGAGTTCATCAAGGCCGATCTGGCCGGCTAACGGGTTTCGCTGCCGACTGGTCGATTCGCCTAGAATCTCTCGATCGACAGGGAAATCAGGATGATGAGACAAACGAACAGGGTCAGACCTGTCGTCACAAGGAGGACGTGTCTCGGCGAGACACGCTCCTTGGACCATTTGGCTGGGCGACCGGCAAGCGGCATTTTCCCCGAGGCCAGCGACAGCAGGATTGCGACCGCGAGAGTCACAAGCAGTCCGATAAGATTCCACCACATCCAGAAAAGGCCGGGCTGGAACTGCCAGAAATAGAGGTTGAGGGCGACCCCGGTCAGAAAGCCGATATTGCTGCTCAGGACGGTCCTGCGCCGCCAAAGGATGGCGATCAGGAACACGCCCAGGACCGGGCCGTAGAGCGCAGAGCCCACCTTGTTGATCGCTTCGATGACCGTGGCAGAAATATCGCCCGAATAGATCGAGAAATAGAGGATCAATCCGCCCCAAAGCAGCGCCAGCAGGCGCGCCAGCCTGATTTCCTGACGGGAATTGCCAAGCTGCAGCCCAAAGCCCTTCATATCCGCGATCGTCACCGCCGACAGCGAATTCACCGCCGAGCTCAGCGTTGACATCGCCGCGGACATGATCGCAACCAGCAACAGGCCGATGATGCCATGGGGCAGAAATTCGAGAATGAAAAAGGGCATCAGATAGTCCGGACGATCATCCGGAATGAGCGACAAAAAGGCGCTGTCCCCCGATGCAATCACGCCGACCGCCAGGCCGGTGATGCAATAGAGAAGCGTCACGGGAAAACGCAGCAAGGCGTTCGCCGTGAGCAATTTGCGAACATCCCCGAGACTTTTGGCCGAGAGCGACCGCTGGGCCTGGGTCTGGTCGCAGGCATAATAGGAGACATAGAGTACGAAGCCGCCAAACAGCATCGGTAACAAGGCAAATTCGTCGGTCACAAGCCCCGCATAGGTCCAGTCCACAACCCGCAACCGCTCCGGATCTATGCGCGCCCAGAATATATCGAAGCCGCCGATGAACGTGATCGCATAGGCCAGACAGACCAGCAGTCCGAAGACGATCAGCACCATCTGGATCGCGTCGGCGTAGACCACCGCCCGGATGCCGCCGAGAAAGGAATAGACGATGGTGATTATGCTGATCGCCAGGATCGACTGGAGGAATGGAACGCCCAGAACCGCCTCGATGATGATACCGGTCGTATAGACCATGATGCCGGTACCAAAGGCGCGGACGATCTGGAACGAGATACTGATCAGGAAGCGGGTCGACCGACCGATCCGCTGTTCCAGAAAATCAAATATGCTGATCACACCGGAACGGTAGAGTGGTGGCATGATCACGAACATCACCAGCAACATTGCCAGAGGTAACGCAAATTCAAAGGTCAGCCATTTCAGCCCGCCGCCTTCCCGCAAGCCGACAAAGGCCGGTGCGGATATGAAGCTGATCGCCGATAACTGGGTGGCCATGGCCGATAAACCGAGGGGAAACCAGCCGATCCCCTTGTTACCAAGGAAATAGTCGCCCTCGTCATTCTGCTTGCTCAGGAACAGTCCGAACATCAGCATCGCTGCGAGATAGCCAATCACCACTATATAGTCGAAGCTGTTCATATGTTCAGTTCAAGACCTGTGGTGTTTCATAAGTGATAAAAAAATGGCCGGGATGTTTTCACATCACCGGCCATAAAGTTATTTGTTCGCAGGAGGAACAATGTGAGGCGCCGACCGGTTTTGGGAGGAGAAGGCCGGCGCCAAACTGGTTAGCCTTTGGCAAATTCCGGATAGGCTTCGACACCCACTTCGGCGATATCCATTCCGAGCATTTCCTGCTCTTCAGTCGGACGAACACCGATGGTGTATTTCAGCGCAAACCAGACGATTGAGCTCATGACCATCACGAACACGCCAGTAGCGACAACACCGGTCAACTGCGCCGTGAACGGCACTTCGGTGTTGGAGAAAGGAACGATCAACGTGCCCCAGATACCGGCCAGAAGGTGAACCGGAATGGCGCCTACGACGTCATCAATCTTGAGCTTGTCGAGCATCGGAACTGCGAAGACAACAATCGCGCCGCCGATACCACCGATAAGCAACGCTTGTGGTACCGATGGGGTCAATGGCTCTGCCGTGATCGAAACCAGACCAGCCAGTGCACCGTTGAGCGCCATCGTAACGTCGATCTTCTTGTACAGCAGCTGCGTCAGGATGATCGCAACCACAACACCGCCAGCCGCAGCCATATTGGTGTTCACAAAGATCTTGGAAACATCGCTGATATCGCTGATCGTGCCCATTGCGAGCTGCGATGCGCCGTTGAAACCGAACCAGCCGAGCCACAAGATGAACGTACCCAGAGTTGCGAGCGGAATGCTCGAACCTGGCATTACGGTAACCTTGCCATTAACATAGCGTCCGAGACGGGGGCCAATGATCAAGGCACCAGCCAAAGCCGCCCAGCCACCAGTCGAGTGGACCAATGTGGAACCGGCAAAGTCACTGAAGCCCATTGCGTCGAGCCAGCCTGCGCCCCATTCCCAGCTGACGATCACGGGATAGATGAACCCGGTCAGCACGAAAACGAAGATGAAGAACGGAATGACTTTCACCCGCTCTGCAACCGTGCCTGAAACAATCGAGGCTGTGGTTGCACAGAAGACCATCTGGAAGAACCAGTCGGAAGCCACCGAATAACCGGTGTCAACATCCGCCTCGCCGACGCCCTGCATAGCATAAGGGAAGTCAGCGATACCGAAATAGCCGCCTTCGAAACCAGGATAGGCAATCGAGTAGCCGATGAACCAGAACATGATACCGGCGATCGAGTAGAGTCCGATGTTTTTCAGACATTGCATCGACACGTTCTTGGAACGCACAAGGCCGGCTTCCAGCATGGCAAAGCCTGCCGCCATCCACATGACCAGGAACCCGCCAAGCAGGAACAACAAGGTGTTTAGAATATAGGCTGTATTTGCGCTGGGGTCGGCCACTTCAGCCACCTCCTGCGCAAGCGCGGGAGCGGCGGTCGCCATCATCGCCAGCCCTGCGGAAATTGTTAAGAATTTTTTCATTATCATGCTTCCCCGATTAAATTGCTGTGTCGCCGGTTTCGCCGGTGCGGATGCGGACGGCGTCTTCGAGACCGAGCGTGAAGATCTTGCCGTCACCAATCGATTCCGTCCCTGCGGCAGTCTGGATCGCCTCGACCGCCTGGGCCGCGACAGCGCTGCTGCAAGCGACCTCGATTTTCAGCTTCGGAACCATGTTGGTGGTATATTCCGCGCCGCGATAGACTTCCGTCTGGCCCTTTTGCCGACCGAAGCCTTTGACTTCGGTTACGGTCATGCCGGTAACACCGACACCGGTCAGCGCTTCACGAACATCGTCAAGCTTGAACGGTTTGATTATGGCTATGATAAATTTCATTACGCCCCCTATTGTTGTTGCGGGGGATTCTTAGCAAAGCCCGTGCCAGAATCGGAAGGCTTTGGATTCAAACGATTTTCATGGAATCGAGACTCTTAAGGAAGAGTAAATATTGTGCATTGCAGCACAAGTGCACAAATTTTAAGCAGACTGCTCGGCCAGTTTCGCCATTATTGCAGGAATGACCTTTTCGGTCTCGCGCCGGCCAATATCGATCAGCTCGTCGGCGCGGAAGAAATTCTGGATATCGATATGGCCGACCGGCGGCGACATCGCGAAATCGGGCGGATCGAGCGCCAGCGAATAGCGACCAAGGTTGCGCAGCGACAGTCCGACCGACGCCTTGATGATCGCAATGCTATTGGGTTCCTTGGCGCTGTTCTCCGTAATACCTGCGGCGATCGAGCGATTGATGAAATCATCCTGCAGGTTGACCGACAGGCACAGGGCTTCAGGCGCGAGCGCCCGCACCGGGGAAACCGGAACCGGCAAGGCAGCGCCGCCGTCGACGAGCAGGCGGCCTTCATGTTCGACCGGCTTGAATATGCCGGGCAGCGACATGGAGGCGCGGACCGCCGGCACCAGCTTGCCGGATTTCATCACAATCGTATCGCCGGTGCGCAGATCAGCAGCAACCGCCGCGACCGGAAAGGGCAAATCCTTGAAGTCGAGATGGCCGAGTTCGGTCTCCAGCTCTTTCTCGATATTGCGCGCGCCCATGACCGCGCCGCGCTTGAAATAGGGATCCATGAAGCGGAGCATATTGCGGAAATTGACGTTGCGAGCCATGTCTTCGAGATAATCGAGCTTGCCCACGGCATAGCTCGCGCCGATAATGGCGCCCATCGATGTGCCGGCAATGGCGGCGATTTCCAGCGGGCTATCGTCGATCGCCCGCAGCACGCCGATATGGGTCCAGCCGAGACCGGCTCCACCGCCCAGCGCGAGGGAAATTTTTCCGGCACCGGTCATAATGACACATCCTCCGCCAATATCGCTTTCGCTTCGGCCAGATCCTCTGCCAGCACCATCACCCGGGCGGGCAAGGCGATGCCGGCGCCCTCGACAATATTGACATTGCTGTCGAAACAGACCGCGCCGATGCCGGCGGCTTCCAGCCGTCCGCGGATGATCTCCGCTTCGACGCCGTGCATGTGCCGGGACAGTTCGACCAGACTCATGATCTATGGCTCGCCAAAATAGCGGTCCGTCGCGCGCGTCGGCAGGCCGTCGATACTTTTCACCCGGTCGGCGGACTTGGCCACCCAGGCCTCCGGATCGGCCTGGCGGTGATATTTGACCAATGTTTGGCGCTCGGCCTTCATATCCATCTGCGGCACGCCCCAGCCGCAGCTGGTCTGTATGCTGTCGATCGTTATATCGAAAATCTGGCGGGTGCCGGGCAGAATGTCGAAATGCGCAGCCAGTTCATCCCAGCCTGCGTCCTGCGGCAGCACCGGCTTTCCACTGCCATAGAGCCGCATGATCAGCGCCGGGTTAGCAAAATTGTTAAACATGAGAGTGATACGGCCGTCGGCGACCAGATGGGCGTGAGTTTCATTGCCCGATCCGCCCAGATCAAGATAGGCAACGCGGTTAGGGCCAAGCACCCGGAACGCATCATAGCCCTTGGGCGACAGATTGATCCGGCCGTCCGCCGCAGCAGTCGCGACGAAGAACATCGGCTGCTTGGCGATGAATGCGATATGATCATCATTCAGCGCATCAAAAAATTCCGCCATATTCCGCCCTTCTCAGTAAAATGGTCCGCCAAACAGAAGCTTCCAGACCGCAACCAGCAGCCAGTGGATCACTATCACAGGCCACAGGGACTGCGAAACGATCCGGATATGGGTCAATACTATGCCGAGGATGAACGTAGCAAATAGAAACGAGGGTTGCAGGAATATTGCCGACCATGGCGGGCCAAAGGTCAGCGCCTGCACCGGATGCCAGAGCACGAACAGGCCGATCGAAAGCCAGTTGCCCCAGCGTTGCGAGACGGTTGCGAACCAGGACAGCAGCACGCCGCGAAAGACCAGCTCTTCAACCAGGGCGGGAACGACGAACAGGATGGCGGCGGCGATCAGCGAAGACGGGAGATCGGTTACGGGATCGAAGCGGAGCCAGCCGCCCAGAAATCCTGACAATGCGATAATTGCAGCGGCCGGGAGCGCAATGCCCAGAGCGGCTTTCCAGCGACCGGCGGCGGGCCAGATTTGCAACGCGCGCCAGGTCTGCTTGACGGCGGCGACCGGCACCGCGGCTACCAACTCGCCCCGGCGTCGATGGCGGCCTGTTCCTCGTCCCGGGTTTGCCGTCCGAGAACGGCGTTGCGATGCGGAAAGCGACCGAATTTCGCGATCACGTCGCGATGCTCATTGGCGAATTTCTGGTTGCTGCCGAGTTTGGTGAACAGAGTGACGGACCTGTTTTGCAGCTGGATATCCTCCGCATGCATGAACGGCATATAGAGGAAAGCGCGCTGATCCTCGGGCAATTGCGCGTCAAGTTCCAGATCCACCGCCTTTTCGGCAATCTGCTGCGCCAGATGATCGGTGGAAAAAGCGTCGGCGCTGTCACGGAACATATTGCGCGGGAACTGGTCGAACAGGATGACGGCGGCCAGCGCGGTTTCCGGCGCAGTCAGGAAATCGTCGGCGGTTTTCGATTTCTGCTCTTCCCAGAGTTCGAGGAACCGCTCTCTGATCTGATTATCGGTGGCATCGCTCTTGGCCCACCAGTCCCTGGGGTCAAGCTCCTGAAACCAGAAGGTCAATATCTCGGCAGGCCAGTTCATCGGGATGAGCTCGAATTCATCATGCCAGTTCCAGGCTTACGCCGTCCCCCCGACGGTCAACCCTTCCACCAGCAGGGTCGGCTGGCCAACGCCGGCCGGCACCGACTGTCCGCCCTTGCCGCACATGCCGACGCCTTCGTCGAGCGCCATGTCATTGCCGATACCGGCGACCTTGGTCAGCACGGTCGGGCCGTCACCGATCAGCGTCGCGCCCTTGATCGGCGCGCCGAGCTTGCCATTTTCGATCTTGTAGGCCTCGGTACAGGAGAAGACGAATTTGCCCGAGACAATGTCGACCTGCCCGCCGCCGAAGCTTTTGGCGTAGATGCCGTTCTTCACCCGGCTCATCAGCTCGTCCGGATCATCATTGCCGCCACGCATGAACGTGTTGGTCATCCGCGGCATCGGTGCATGGGCATAGCTTTCGCGGCGGCCGTTGCCGGTTGCCGGAACGCCCATCAGGCGCGCGTTCAGCCGGTCCTGCATATAGCATTTCAATATGCCGTCCTCGATCAGGATATTTTCCTGCGTCGGCGTGCCTTCGTCGTCGATGCTCAGCGAACCGCGCCGCTCCCTGATCGAACCATCGTCCACCACGGTGACGCCGGGCGCAGCGACGCGCTGGCCGATCTTGCCGGAAAAGGCACTGGTGCCCTTGCGGTTAAAATCGCCTTCGAGGCCATGGCCGATCGCTTCGTGGAGAATGATGCCGGGCCAGCCGGGGCCGAGCAGGACGGTCTGTTCGCCCGCTGGCGCATCCACGCTTTCGAGATTGACCAGAGCCTGCGCCAGGGCCTCGTCGACAGCGCGGTTCCAGCGCGCTTCTTCGAACAGCTCGTCATAGAGATAACGCCCGCCCATGCCGAAGCTGCCGCTTTCACGGCGGCCGTTTTGTTCTGCGACAATCGATACATTGAGCCGCACCAGAGGGCGAACGTCGGTGGCGACAAAGCCGTCGGGACGAACGATTTCAACAACGCTCCAGCTGCCGGAGAGTCCGACGGAAACCTGGGCAACGCGGGGATCGCGGGCGCGCGCTGCGGCATCAATCTGCTGGCAAAGCGCGACTTTTTTGGCAAAGGGTATCGCCTCCAGCGGATTGGCTTCGCCATATAGATGCCGGTTGTTGCCGCGCGGGGGCGGGGCTTTCTCGCCCTTTGCCGGGTCGAGCAATTTCAGGGTCTGGGCAGCGCGCTTGATCGCCGCCTCGCTGGTTTCGTTGCTGAAGGAAAAACCGGTCATCTCGCCCGACACACCGCGCAGGCCAAAGCCGCTGTCGGTGCTATAGTCGGCGGTCTTCAGACGACCATCGTCAAAGCCGAAACTCTCCACCGCGCTATATTGCAGATAAAGTTCGCCATCGTCGCAAGCGGAAAGGCTGTCGGCAACAAGCGCTTTGGCGCGCTCCGGATCGAGGCCATCGGGACGATATAGAAACGAGCGGGGATCAAGGTTTTTTGTCATCCCCTATATATAGAAATATAATGGGGACCTTGCACCCCCTATGTCGGATTATTCTTCGGGCAGCGCCGGAGAGATGTCCGCGGGACCGCCGGTAAGAACGAATCGCCGGTCACAATAGCCGCAATCGACATAGCCTTTTTCGTCGATTTCCAACCAGACTCGGGGATGGCCCAAGGCGGCGCCGCCCGCAATATCGGTCGATCCGTCACAGGATACGCGTTTCTTGGAAGTTTTGACGATTTCGGGAGTTTCGATCATCCCGGTGAATTAGCAACAGATTTGCGGGGGCGCAATATTTTCTGACGCCCGCCGATCGCTACCCGATATGATCGCGCGATATCATTGCCCGATATCATTGATAGTCGACGGTCATGATGAAGGACCCGCTATAGGCCCCTGTCTGCTGGTTGCCATTGAAGCGCAGCCGCCCGCCAACCGTCAGATCATAAATGCCCAGCGTTCCCAGCAAACCGCGTACAAAGGTGCTGAAATCCCGGTTTCCGTTGCCGATCGACAGACGATCAATCCGCATCTGGTCGGTGCCGTTTGTGTGGGTCACGAACAAGGATCCCGGAATCGATATTTCGACAATTTGATTCGGCCCGCCATAAATTATGAAATTCGCCGAAGTGGCCACTCCGCCTGCACGGATGGCGCCGCCGGTCATCGATATATCACCGTTGCGGGGATCAATCGACATCGTGCCACTGCCGTTGCCGGGAATGATGTTGCCATATTGCAGATCCCTGGTCTTGACCACGGAAAGCGGACCAATGGTCACAGCTCTGGCGTCAGTATCGGTAGCTTGGGCGAAGGCAGCCGGCGCACCTGTCAAAACGACGAGCACGACAAAAAGGCCACCAATCAGGCGTGGTAAGATTTGTTCTCTGGTCATCACAAAATCTGTCCTATATCGGTTGTTAACTGTCTTATATCGATATTTGTAATTTTACCTTTACCCGCATGGTTAAATTCACGGTAACCTTTGAAAATAACGATACAAGATATTGATATCTATCGGTAATGCCGGATTTTCGAGCACCGGCAATGCTATTGTTGTCGGGATGGTTGCCAGCCGTAGGTCGTTGGGAGTCGGCGGCAACATCTAATCCCTTCACACGGGCGCCCGGAATGTCGACGGCCCACTGGATGTTCATTGTCCCACATTCCCGGCGGCTTAGCCGTGAGGCGTGAAGCAAATGGGTCGGCAACACGGTTAATGTTGCACTTACCCACTTGGTACCGGTCTGCATCGCAGTCGCACAATGGCAATTGTCCGGGGTCTGCCCCCGGCTCGGGCAAGTGTTGTTCCCCTCGCTATGATGCCTCTGCCAAAGCCTTTGATTATGGGAATTAATATGGGTATGCCGCCCGAATGACTGATGCAGCGATCTCGATTAAAAACCTCTCCAAAACCTACGCCGGCGGCAAACAGGCACTCGACGACGTCTGTTTCGACGTGCCGCGCGGCTCGATTTTCGGGCTTCTCGGGCCCAATGGTGCTGGCAAGTCGACGCTGATCAACATTCTTTCCGGTATGGTCCGCAAGACCGGTGGCAATGCCAGCATTTGGGGTTTCGATATCGACGACAGCCCGCGCAACGCCAAGGCCTCGATCGGGATCGTACCGCAGGAAATCATTTTCGATCCCTTCTTTACACCGTCGGAAGCGCTGGAAGTACAAGCCGGGCTCTATGGCGTCCCGAAAGCAAAACGCCGGACGATGGAATTGCTGCGCGCCGTCCATTTGGAAGACAAGGCCGATGCCTATGCCCGGACCTTGTCGGGCGGCATGAAGCGGCGGCTGCTGGTCGCCAAGGCGATGGTTCATTCGCCGCCGATTCTGGTGCTCGACGAGCCGACCGCGGGTGTCGATATCGACCTGCGGCAACAGCTATGGGAATATGTCGTCGATCTCAACAAAGCCGGTGTGACCATCGTACTGACGACCCATTATCTCGAAGAAGCGGAAAATCTCTGCGATCGCATCGCGATTATCAACCACGGCAAGCTGATCGCCAACAAACCGACACCGGAACTGGTCGATATGGCCCGGGAAAAGCTGGTCGAGCTGACGCTCGACCGCGACATCAGCGAGGCCCAGGATGCGGTTTCCTTTGCCAATACATTGTTCGAAAAAGCCGAGATAATCGGCCCGCGCACAGTGGCGGTCACCTATAACAAGGACCGTACCAACGCCGGCGGCGTGATGGCGGCGATACAGGAACGTGGATTCGCGATCGTCGACGTCACCACGAAAGAAGCGGATCTCGAGGATGTGTTTCTCAATCTGACCCGCGCCAAAGCTGCGTGACGATGATGTGCGCGCTCGTGATCGCCAATGGTGAACCAGTCGAACCACGGCATCCAGCGGAGAGCGGTCCTTCGACGGGCTCAGGACGAACGGAATTTTAAATTGAACCATGACGTTATCATTGTCGGATCCGGCGCAGCCGGACTGAGCGCAGCCATCACGCTGGCCCGCACCCACAAGGTGCTGGTGCTGGCCAAGGGTGAACTGACCGGCGGCTCTACGGCCTGGGCGCAGGGCGGGATTGCCGCCGTGCTCGACGCGGGCGATACGTTTGAAAACCATATCAACGATACGATGATCGCCGGTGCCGGCCTCAACCGCCGCGAGACCGTTGAATTTGTAGTCGAAAATGCACCAGCCGCGATTGAACGGCTGGAAGATATGGGCGTGCCCTTCAACAAGGAAGCGGAAGTCCTCCACCTCACCCGTGAAGGCGGACACAGCCATAGGCGTATCGTCCATGTCGACGATGCAACCGGCTGGGCGGTGCAGGAAGCCTTGCAGAATACCGCTGCAGCACACCCGAATATCACGCTACGGCCACATATGGTGGCGATTGACCTGATCGTCGACCGCCATGCGGAGACCCCGACCGGCGCCAGGAATGTCTGGGGCGTTTACGCGCTCAACAATGAAAACGGCCATGTCGAGACGCTGACCTCGCGCGCGACGATCATGGCGAGCGGCGGCGCCGGACGGACCTATCTTTTCTCCACCGCACCGCGCGGCGCGACCGGCGATGGTATCGCCATGGCCTGGCGGGCGGGCGCGCGGGTTTCCAATATGGAAATGATGCAGTTCCACCCGACCTGCCTTTATAATCTCGAGGTCAAGAATTTCCTGATCACCGAAGCGGTCCGCGGCGAAGGCGGGCATCTGAAACTGCCGGACGACGCAGGCGATGAAGCCGGCGAGCGTTTCATGCAGCGCTTTGACCCCGAACGCATGGAACTGGCCCCACGCGATATTGTTGCGCGCGCCAATGACCACGAAATCAAGCGGCTCGGGCTGGACTATGTCCATCTCGACATCTCCCACCGCGACCCGGAATTCGTCAAAGGCCATTTCCCGAATATCTATGACAAGCTGCTTGGGCTAGGCATCGACATGACCAAGGGACCGATCCCGGTTGTGCCTGCGCAACATTATACCTGCGGCGGAATATTGATCGATCTCGCTGGCCGCACCGACTTGCCGGGACTTTATGCAGCCGGCGAATCCAGCGAGAGCGGCCTCCACGGCGCCAACCGGCTGGCATCGAACAGCCTGCTCGAATGTTTCGTCTTCGGCGACGCTGCGGCGCGCGATATCGCCGAACACTGGGATGAGCTCCCTGCCCCGCCCGCCATCCGGCCCTGGGACGAAAGCCGTGTCACTGACAGCGACGAAGAAGTAGTGATCAAGCAGACCTGGACCGAAATCCGTCGCTTCATGTGGAATTATGTCGGCATCGTCCGCACCACCAAAAGGCTCGAACGCGCCCAGAACCGCATCAACCTCCTGCGCGGTGAAGTCGAAGAATATTACGGCAATTTCCGCGTCACCCAGGATCTGATCGAGCTGCGCAACCTGATCGAGGTCGCGGACCTGATCGTGAAGTCAGCGCTGGCGCGAAAGGAAAGCCGGGGACTGCATTATATTACCGATTATCCGGATCTGTTGCCGGAGGCGGTGGATACGGTTTTGGAGCCTTGAGAGGACCATCTCGCTGATATTCGCATATGTTGCGATGCACTTCGCCTCGGAAACAGAAGCGCTAGCTTGAAATCGATGGCGCGTTGTTCAATGCCGTAAAGCTCAAGCCGTCAATCCAATTCGTTGATGATCAATTCCATCGCGGCGACGACCGTGGCAATTGTCTTTTCGCCCAGCAGCGCATCAACCTGTATGCTGGCTTGATCACCGGCTGCGCTTGCTCTTTCCACGGTCTCCGTACCCGATTTGGTCAGCTTTAACAGCCATGCCCGGCCATCCTGATCATCCCGCACCCGTTCGACCAAATCGAGATCAATCAGCCGACGCATCATCGCGGTGATCGCGCTATCATTCAGACCAAGCCTTTTTGCCAACAAAGTCTGGGTGGATGCTTCTTCGGAAGCGATTAACGCCAGAGCCGACATTTGAGCTGTCGTAACGCCTGCGACGTCGAGCAACTGGCGATCAGAAATTTTCTTGAGCGCGTGGGCGGCTAGCTGGAGCCGCGAGTAGAATCTCTGATTTCTTGCCGACATGCCCTCTTATTACCGCATCGCTGGACAATTGCGAACCATTTATAAGTTCAATAGTGAATTATAATCACTCACCAAACTGGCATATCAGAAACGGCTACCCCGTATTATCAGCGCCTATATCCTGATATTGTCATCTGCAATGTTTGTGATATAGTTTAACACTGAAATAAATAACGACTCGCGTTTTCACCTTCGTCAATTCGGATGTGACCGCCCAGACAGACTAGAAAAGGAACGATAATGACCCATGATCCCAATGATTCAGAAATGAATGACCTGAGAATGTCAGACAGCGGCCGAATATTATATGACAAGGTGAAGCGCTTTGTTGCCGAAGAAGTCGATCCGATAACCGAACAATTTTACGCCATGGGCGAAAATCGCGAAGAACGCTGGAGCTACGCGCCCGGGCAGCTGGAATTGCTGGAAGGCGTGAAAGACAAGGCGCGCGCACAAGGGCTCTGGAATTTCTTCCTGCCCGACGCAGAATCGGGCGAAGGCCTTAAGAACCTCGACTATGCTTTTATTGCCGGCATCCTGGGCCAAAACTCGTTGGCATCCGAATGTATGAACTGCAGCGCGCCCGATACCGGCAATATGGAAGTGCTCGAACGCGTCGGCACAACCGCACAAAAGCAGGAATGGCTCGTCCCCCTGCTCGAAGGAAAAATCCGCTCTGCTTTCGCAATGACCGAACCAGGGCATCCTTCGTCCGATGCACGGAATATTCGCACCGAAGCTGTTCTTGAAAAAGGCGAGTGGGTGATCAACGGAGAGAAATTCTACATTTCCGGCGCTGGCGATCCACGTTGTAAAGTCATGATCACTATGGTCCTGACCAACCCGGATGGCGCATCGCACTCGCAACAATCACAAATTCTGGTGCCAATTGATACGCCGGGCGTTGAGATCATCGGGCCGATGCATGTCTTTGGCGAGGACGACGCGCCGCATGGCCATATGCATATCAAGTTCAACAATGTCCGGGTGCCCGAAGAGAATATGCTGCTCGGCGAAGGCCGCGGCTTTGAAATCTCTCAGTTGCGCCTCGGCCCCGGACGCATCCACCACTGCATGCGTAGCGTTGGCGTCGCAGAACGGGCTTTGGACCTGATGGTCCATCGCGGCGGAAGCCGGGAAGCCTTTGGCCAGCCTCTGGCTTTGCTCGGCAAAAACCTGGAAGTCATTTCACGCGCCCGCATCGATATCGAAGCAATGCGTCTGATGGTTCTGAAAGCCGCCAAGGCAATGGATGTCATGGGCAACAAGCAAGCTCGTGTCTGGGTTTCCATGGTCAAAGCCTATGTTCCTGAAATTACATGCCGGATCATCGATGAGGCGATCCAGATCCACGGTGCAGCCGGTGTATCACAATGGACACCGCTTTCCCGTATGTATGCCAACCAAAGAACATTGCGCCTCGCTGATGGTCCGGATGAAGTCCACCATATGGTCGTCGGCCGCAACGAGATGGGCAATGCAGGCTACAAGCCACAGCGTTAAGTTCATCACCACATGATACAAGAAAGGCCGGACATGATGTCCGGCCTTTCTGATGTGTGGATGATTGATTCCCTGATCCTAGCGGACCGCCGTCCCGACCATCTTGTCACTCGTCTTGTGCTTCTCCAGATCTGCCGGATCGAACCAAACCGGCTTCAGCTTCTTATCGACAAACAGCTGCATCTGGTCGGTGTAATGCGGTGAATCCGGACGCGTCGTAGCAGCGCCGAACGGCTGGATCGAGCGGGAGTGGACCTTGCCGTCCTTCGCCCATTCGATGAACATGATGTAGCTGTCGCCATGGCGTACAGACAGCCGTCCATCATCCTCGACATCCCAGAGAGTCGAGGCTCGGATCGTGTCATTGCCGCCGTCAACCGGCAGATCGACATTGCCCTGCCGCATCCGCAGTACATCCATCATCGGCGGATCGATCTTGCCGAAATATTTCGTCAGATGATCGACCGTGTCTTCCAGTATCAGTCGCGGGTCGGGCATTGTGCCACGGTTATAATGCGATTTGTTGGCCGGGCGCAGTATCATCAATGCGAGCGCGTCGGCAGCACCTTTGCCATCGAGATTCCAGTCCCACTGGGCTAGCAGCTGTTGTGCCTTGAGCAGCTTCGCACTGTCCTTCAGATCGAGCGCGGCAATTCTGTCCAGCCAGTTTTTCGCATAGCCCGCTTTTTCGTAGCCGGTGTCATATTTGATGGCCCATAATTCGGCGTCGGTGATCTTGCCATCATCATTGGCCTTTTCCAGCAACGCGATCGACCGGCGCGAGCGGTTGGTCTGGTCATCCTCGACACCGAGCAGCGGCGAGAAATTGTCGGGCTTGAGTTCGTCGCCCGGACCCGCCGCAATATAAGGCGTGTTGTTGGCGTTCATGACGTAACCCGACGCCGGATTGACCAGCGCGGGTACGCGGGTGAACGGCAGGGTTTTCTGCCACAGCGCTTTTGAACTGTCTCCGGGCAATACCCCGCGCCAGTCGTAGCCTTCGGGCCGGTCGGGGAACATCGCGTTATAGTACATCCCGATATTGCCCTCGGCATCGGCATAGATGAAATTGGTTGCCGGAACGCCCTGCCCCGCCATCGCCGCCTGCCATTCATCGAAATTCGTCGCCTTGTTGATCCGGTAATATTGGGTCAGCATGTCGAGTTCGTCGATCCCGGCATAGCGGAGCGCATAGGCGCCGCCGTCGTTCATGATCACCGGCCCGTGGATCGAGCGATAGGCGATCTGTGGATAGGGAATGACAAACGGACCATATTTGATTTTCAGCCAGACGCGCTTCTTTTCCAGTGGCTTCCATTCGCCGTCGAAACGATAGGCGTCTTTCTTGTCGTTCAGTGTGAGCTTGTAGACATCGACCAGATCAGGCCGGTTGACGGTGTTGGTCCAGCCGAGATATTCATTATGCCCGAGAAACGGGAATGGCGAGCCCGGGAAATTCGCTCCGGCGAAGTTCCAGCCTTCTTCGCTGTGCACAACCAGTTCGTACCACGCAACATTGCCGCGCAACGGCTGGTGCGAATTGGAGATCAGGCGGGTCTTGCCTTCGGGAGAACGATCCGGCGCAATTGCATAGGCGTTGGAGCCATTTTCGTTGGGATTTGGTCCGACGGGTGTGGCGGAATCATCCTCGATCAGCTTGTCAGGGCTGAGCGGATGGATCGATGTTTTGGCAGGTTCATCGGACAGGCGCGGGCCGCCTTCGCGCGGCAGCGGCTTGTTCTGCACCAGCGCTTCTACCGGATTGTTGAGGCCGAAGAAAAACGGCGAACGCAATACGAAACCTGCAGCGATGTCCTGACCATTGACGGGAAATAATTTGGACAGTTTGACCTCTTCGGGATGCTCGTCAGCATAAGCATTGAGACCGGAGGCATAGCCAGCCAGTACAGCGCGGACATCGGCCGGCAGATCATCATATTTGCGGTTCACCGTACCGCGTACATCCAGCAGAGCAGCGATATAGTCGATCGGCGCGCTGTCCGCTCCATTGAGCGTGGCCATCCGGCCCCGGGTCATCGCGGTCACTTCCTGCAGCGTCGAAAAATCATCTTCGCTATGGGCGTAGGCCACGCCATAAGCGACATCGGCATCGGTCTTGCCGAATATATGCGGCACACCGAACTCGTCGCGGACAATCCGCGCTTCATAAGAGCCATCCGGTGGCGGAGCAGATTCTTCAACGCTCAACGGTTCCCAGACCGAGAGACCGATTGCCGACAGCACAACAATGATGAGCAGCCCGATGCCCACACGCTTAAGTGTTTTCACGTATTTTTTCCTCTCCGACAGCATCATATGCTGCGTGTATCTTAACGCCCTTTGGCGCTTACCATATCAACCCGACGGAAAAAGTCATCAATATGGTTGTGTTGCACCACTGCAACACCATATTTATGATCAGACACTGAGACTGAACAGGATGAACCGATGAACCTTGAGAAATTTACCGACCGCGCCAAGGGCTTTTTGCAATCCGCCCAGACCGTGGCGATCCGGATGAACCACCAGCAGATTACCGCTGCCCATCTGGCCAAGGCATTGCTCGAAGACGATCAGGGCATGGCAGCGGGACTGATCACCAAGGCTGGCGGCGATGCGAAAAAGGCCCATCAGGCCATTGATGAAGCTCTGGAAAAAATTCCGGCGGTTTCGGGCAGCGGTGCGCAGCAGACACCGGGCCTCAATAATGACGCGGTTCGCGTGCTCGATCAGGCCGAACAGATCGCCGAAAAGGCTGGCGACAGCTATGTTACAGTTGAACGATTATTGCTCGCACTGCTATTATCCAAGGATACGGCAGCCGGCAAAGCGCTGCAATCCTCCGGCGTTACAGCAGAAGCGCTGAACAGCGCGATCAACGATTTGCGTGGCGGTCGCTCGGCGGACACGGCCTCTGCCGAGGACGCTTATGAAGCGATGGAAAAATATACCCGCGACCTGACCCAGGCGGCGCGCGACGGTAAGCTCGATCCGGTCATCGGTCGCGACGAGGAAATCCGCCGTACGATCCAGATACTGGCGCGCCGGACCAAGAATAATCCCGTCCTGATCGGTGAACCCGGCGTCGGCAAGACCGCCATCGCCGAAGGCATGGCGCTGCGCATTGCCAATGGCGATGTTCCGGATAGCTTGAAGGATCGTCGCTTGATGGCGCTCGACATGGGGTCCCTGATCGCAGGCGCGAAATATCGCGGCGAGTTTGAAGAGCGGCTCAAGGCTGTGCTCGACGAAGTCCGCGGCGCCGAAGGTGAAATCATCCTGTTTATCGACGAAATGCATACGCTGGTTGGTGCCGGCGCGTCGGAAGGCTCGATGGACGCCTCCAACCTGCTCAAGCCGGCTTTGGCACGCGGCGAACTCCACTGTATCGGTGCTACAACACTCAACGAATATCAGAAATATGTCGAAAAAGACGCGGCCCTGCAACGGCGATTCCAGCCGGTATTCATTGGCGAACCGACCGTCGAGGACACGATTTCGATCCTGCGCGGACTGAAGGAAAAATATGAACTGCACCATGGCGTGCGGATTACCGACGCCGCTCTGGTCAGCGCTGCGACACTCTCCAACCGTTATATTTCAGACCGGTTCCTGCCCGATAAAGCCATCGATCTGATGGATGAAGCGGCATCGCACATCCGTATGGAAGTCGAATCAAAACCCGCAGAAATCGAAACGCTCGACCGGCGCATTATCCAGCTCAAAATCGAGCGCGAAGCGCTATCGAAGGAAACCGATGACGCGTCCAAGGACCGGCTTAAAAATCTCGAAAAAGAACTGGCCGAGCTCGAGCAGCATAGCGCAGAACTGACCACGCGCTGGCAGGGCGAGAAAGACAAGATCAACGCCGAGGCCCAGCTCAAGGAGCAACTGGACCATGCGCGACTTGAGCTGGAACAGGCCGAGCGTGCCGGTGATCTCGCCAAGGCAGGCGAGTTGAGTTACGGTACCATTCCCAACCTCGAGAAAGCGCTCGAAGAAGCCGCCGACGATACCGTAGGCGCGATGCTGCGCGAAGAAGTCACCCCTGTGGATATCGCTGCGGTGGTCTCGAAGTGGACCGGCATCCCGGTTGACAAGATGCTCGAAGGCGAACGCGAGAAACTGCTGGCGATGGAAGAGATCATCGGCAAGCGTGTGATTGGCCAGAAGGACGCGGTTGCTGCCGTGTCTGCCGCCGTCCGCCGGAGCCGCGCGGGATTGCAAGACCCCAACCGTCCTCTGGGCAGCTTTCTGTTCCTCGGCCCCACCGGCGTCGGCAAGACCGAATTGACCAAGGCGCTGGCCGGCTTTCTGTTCGATGATGATCAGGCAATGGTCCGGATCGACATGTCCGAATTCATGGAAAAGCACAGCGTATCCCGCCTGATCGGCGCCCCTCCGGGCTATGTCGGCTATGACGAAGGCGGCGTGCTGACCGAAGCGGTCCGCCGGCGTCCCTATCAGGTGATCCTGTTCGACGAGGTCGAAAAGGCGCATAGTGATGTGTTCAACGTGCTGTTGCAGGTTCTGGACGATGGGCGCCTGACCGACGGTCAGGGCCGGGTGGTGGATTTCTCCAACACGCTTATCATCCTGACCTCCAACCTCGGCAGCCAATATATGGCGAACATGAAGGATGGCGAGACGGTTCAGGATGTCGAGCCACAGGTAATGGAAGTCGTGCGCGCGCATTTCCGCCCCGAATTCCTCAACAGGCTGGATGAAATCATCCTGTTCCACCGGCTTGCCGAAGAACATATGGCACCGATTGTCGACATTCAGGTCTTGCGGGTGCAGAAATTGCTCAAGGACCGGAAGATCGAACTCGACCTCACCGATGCCGCTAGGCGCTGGCTCGGCCGGGTCGGATATGATCCGGTCTATGGTGCACGGCCGCTGAAACGGGCGATCCAGAAATATCTTCAGGATCCGCTGGCTGACATGATCCTGCGCGGCGAAGTGCCCGACGGATCCACGGTCAAGATCGACGAAGGCGACGGCGCGCTGAAGATGGAAACTGCATGACAATCAACGGCTGAGCTTCCATATTGCGGGCATGAAAAACCTGAAATCAATTTCGCGAAGATCTTTTGTCGGCGGCACCGCACTGTCCGCTTTGGCGGGCAGTGGCGGGATCGCGATGGCCAGGAGCCTGACCGGTGCCGTTCGACCTGCTCCGGTGATAGACGGATTGAGTTTCCTTCCCGAAAATCTGGAAGAAATCCGCCAGGCCGGACTGACCGCGATGATCTGCGATGTCTCGAAGGTCGAGGAAGTCCGGGATGCGGACGGAACGCCGCGTTACCAACGGAATTTCGGCGTCAACGATGCGTCACTGGATGCCGCGATCAGCCGGATAGACGATAGCGATTTGGTCTTTGTTGCAAAACGCGGGAGCGACATCGGGTCGAAACCCGGCTGCGCTGCATTTCTGCAATTCCAATCTTGTGAAACCATCGGCGAAGACATCCGGCGGATCGCGTATTTTCACGCAAAGGGTCTGCGTGTGCTGCAACTGACCCATCATAATGACAATAAGTTCGCCGGCGGCGCGATCGAAACGGAACAGAGCGGACTGACCGAACTTGGCCGAGCGGGCATTGCCGAGATGAACCGGGTCGGCCTGCTGCCAGACGTCTCCCATGGGTCGGTGCCTACCATATTGGAGGCCGCGCAGGCGAGCCGGTCGCCTGTCGTCTACTCCCACGGAGCATGCCGTGCTATTGTCGATCACCCTCGCTGCATTACCGACGAAGGAATCCGTGCCATCGCCGACAAGGGTGGCGTCGTTGGCATTTTCATGATGAGTTTCTGGCTGACAACCGATAGCCAGCCCAATATCGACCATCTGATCGCGCATATCCGGCATGCGGTAAATATTGGCGGCATTGACACGGTCGGCATCTCCAATGATTTTCCGATGGCGGGGCAGGAAAATCTGCGCAGATTGAACAATGACAATGCCGAGGGCGTCAAAGAATATCTCGGCTGGTGGCAGGCGATGCGAAAGCTCGGCATTCCCGGATATGAAGTTGATCCGCAACATGTTGTAATCCCGGAACTGAACAATCTGTCCCGGATGATGACGATCCGCGATGCCTTGCTGGACGATGGCTTCAGCCAGACAGAAGTATCGAAAATCATGGGCGGCAACTGGCAAAAGCTGCTCGTCGAAGTTCTGGGATAGACCGAACCCCGTGTTTGGGGAAATCCGCCTATTGTGCGATCAGCCTTTTCCCCGCATTATAGACCACGATGACTCCAACCACAGAAATGACCGGAAACGCCGAGTTTCTCGCCCATCGATACGATGAAGCCAGCAATGCTTTTCAATTTGTTGCATTGAGCCGCGAGCAGCATCGTCGCTGCACCTTCCTGACCGACGAATATATTCCCGAGGAATCCCGGCGGGTGATGATCAGGACGGAAGATCTCAATCTGGATCGTGTGGAACTGGCTCCGCTAGATTTCATCTTCCATTCGGCATTTGCCTGCTCGACCATGCTGGCCCGGGCGCTGGATATCGAGGGCATTTCCATGGGATTGAAGGAACCGATCGTCCTGAACGATCTGGTCGGCATGAAACGGCGCGGCACCGCCCCGGCAAAGCTCGCCACGGCTCTCGACCAGTCAATCGACCTTCTCGCGCGTCCCTTCTCCAGCGGCGAGAAGATCATCGTCAAGCCATCCAATATCGTCAATTGCCTGGCGCCGTCGATCCTGGATATGCGACCCAATTCCAAAGCCTTGCTGCTGCACGCCCCGCTCAAGTCCTTTTTGCGTTCGCTTGCCGCGAAAAACATGTGGGGAAGAATCTGGGCCCGGGACAATGTCATCGGTATCATGGATGATCGGGAACTGATCAGCGGCTTTACCTCCGCAGATTTGCTCCGGCTGACCGACATCCAGATCGCGGCAGTGGGGTGGCTTTCCGAACATGCGCGATTTGCCAAAATTGTACAGAAATATGGCAGCGATCGTATCAAAACCCTCGATAGCGAGGCATTTTTGAATAACAAGCAGGACACGATTGCCAGTCTCGCGTCATTTTTCGAACTGGATCTGGATAGCGATCGGCTTGCAGATGTCCTTGCCGGCCCCGCTTTCACCCAACATTCGAAAGATTTTTCGAAATTCGACACGGATGCCCGCCTGGATCAGCATTCGGGCGTCGATGAAGCTCATGGCGAGGAGATCGATATGGTCGTGCAATGGTCTGCCGCCGTCGCACAAAGCCAGAATATCGCGCTTGAACTCCCATCGCCGTTGCTTTGACAACAGGAATAGAGGCCGAAACAGAAAATGAACTCCGATCAAAACGCTGGTTTTCAGCTGAACGCAGATCTTGATCTAGCGGATCTTGCCAAGCAATTCAAAGCACAGGGCCGTATCCAGATACGCAATGCGCTGAACATCGATACGGCAGAATATTACCGGTCGGTTCTGCAGACGAGAACAAATTGGGGGCTGGCGTGGCAAATCGGCGCGGAAGGTCCGCAAGCTCTCCGTTTTGCAGAGACGCAAGCGCTGTCGGACAGTCAAAGGCAGATGATCTATGACAAGGCCGGCGAAGCAGTCGGCAACGGGGAATATGGCTTCATCTATGAACAATATGCCATGTTGACCGCCTATCTCGAGCAATGGGACCCGGCACATCCGCTTAATCGTTTGCTGGAACATCTCAACGATCAGCCGTTTCTCAATCTGATCCGGCAAGTCACCGGCGTCGAAACAGTGATCAAAGCTGAGGCCCAGGCGACCTGCTTCGGGCCAAACCATTTCCTGACGGAACATGACGACTTGCACAGCAGAGACCCGAGACGCGTTGCCTATGTGCTCAATCTGACGGTCCCGGCCTGGAAGTCGGAATGGGGCGGATTTCTGAACTTTTTCGACGAATATGGAAATATCGAAGCGGGTTTCAGACCCTTGTTCAACAGCCTCAACCTGTTCCTGGTGCCACAGCGCCATTCGGTTTCCTATGTCGCACCATTTGCCCCGGTCGGTCGCTATGCGATCACCGGTTGGGCGTTGGATCCCTGATCAACCTGTTCGGTCTAAAAATTTTGTTCAGGCAATAAAAAAGGCGGGCTCGAAAGCCCGCCTTCTTTTTATCCGATTGGATCGGCTGCGATTAGAAGCGCAGACGAACACCGGTGTAATAACGGCGCCCAAAGACGTCATAAACGTCAGCGGCTGTATCCGAACCGGTCACGTTGAACGGTGTTCCGGTCAAGATGTTCGGTGCAGCTTTGTCGAGGAGGTTATCAACACCAAAGTAGAACTCGAACTTTTCAGACACATAGAAGGATGTGTTCATGTCCAGCAGGAAGTAAGCTGGAATTGCATGAGCCTTCGACCCATCGAACTGGTCATCTTCGTAGGATTTGCCGATGAATGTACCGGTAAATCCGACTTTGAAGTCTTCGTTCGAATAGGATGCGTTCGCGGTGAAGCGATCCTTAGCCGTACCGATTTCACCAGCGGATGGATCTGCAGGTGCATCAGGCAAAGAGAAGAAATCGTTCTTGATCACGTGCGTGTAAGCACCGCGAAGAGAGAGACGATCGCCGTTCGTCAGGCCAAGTGGAGTGCTCCAAGCCGCTGTAACGTCGACACCCGAAGTCTTCAGAACAGCAGCGTTAACCTGCAGGGCGTTGATCAGATTGATCGAACCTGCGCTGTTAACAGCCGTTGCAGTCTGACGACGGACAATCAGATCACAGAATGTCGGATTTCCTTCATCATAGCACTGTTGAAGCGAGAACTGCCGCGGGAAGCCCGAAATCACGTCGGTGATCTTGATGTTGTAGTAATCGGCAGTGATCGTCAGGTTACCCAATGCAGGGATCGAACGTGGTGACAGAACCGCACCAACTGTCCAGGAGTCAGCGGTTTCTTCGAACAGGTCGGGGTTGCCGCCGTTGAAGCCCGAGATACCCTGAATGTCAGGCTGGCTGAGCGTGAAGACACCGTTTGCAGCGATGTTGGTAGCAACACCCGCATCAGCGCGGCAATTGTCGCCAGTTGCGCCGCCACCGGTTGCGCCAATACCTTCACAAGGATCGGTCAAGCCCGATGGGAAAGTCTGCGAGAGGCCCGCAAACAATTCGCCGATGTTCGGAGCACGAACAGCACGAGCATAGGTACCGCGGATACGGAGATCGTCGATAGGCTGCCATGTACCGGTTACGTTGTAGCTCACAACCGAACCCACTGTGGAATAATCGGAGACACGAACCGCGCCGCCAACTTCCAGCAACTGGAAGAATGGAGTGTCGGCCAAAATCGGAACCTTGATTTCAGCGAATGCTTCCTTCACGTTGAACGAACCGCTTGTATCTGGCAGAACGTTACCGGCATTCAGACCCTGGTTTGTCAGAGCATCATTATCCGAGAAAGATGATTCTTTCCGATATTCAACGCCGAGAGCAATGCCGAGTGGACCAGCAGGCAGATCGAACAGGCTACCGGAAATATTACCCTGGAGAACCTGTTGTTTCAGGCCAGTCTGATAAGTGCCCTGTGCCTGGATGTAGTCAACCGCGCCCTGTGAAATCGAGCCGGCGCCGAAAATATTGGCAGCGACACAACCGTTTGCGCGTGCTTCAGGATCGATACAAATTGCATCGGTCGTCGAACCGTTGCCATTCACATCATTGACGTCCGCCATGACCGCAAGCGCGTCACGGAAGTTGACCACATTGACCTGACCCGATGAAGTCTGGTTTTCGTTAACCTGGCCGTAGTTATAGCTTACGTCCCAACGGAAACGATCATCGAACAGACCGCCGTCGAAGCCGACTACGAAGCGATAGAAATCGCGTTCCGTCGTGCCTGACCGTGGACCGAATTCTGCGAGACGACGGACAAAGCCGATATCGCGCAAGCCGTCACCATTGGTATCCGTTGCCGCGTTCAGGATTTCTGTTGGAACGAACGGGTTGGCTACAATAGTTGCGGTGCCGGGCATGTAGTTTTCGACATTATACCCACCATCGGTTGGGAAAATCCCGTTTGAACCACCTGATTCGAGAGGGAACGGCTCGATGATCCGCGACGAAGTCGTTTTGTTGAATGTGCCTTCGAAGAAGAAGTTTATATCGTCGCTAAGCGCATATTCACCAGCTGCAGCAAAAACATAACGCTGGACAGGAACGGCGAGTGTACGGAACTGCTGACGGTTAAACCCGTTGGGGCCTGTTCCTGAACCGATAGTTGCAGTACAGGTATCTCCGTTTGTCGTGAAACAATCCTGCAGTGCGCCTTGTGGATCGTAGGTGAAGGTCGCGCCCGGGGTAATGAAACGGCCCTGAGGCGGGAAGCTGGAGAAGAACGGCTCGGTATCGACGCCATATTCACCACCGAAGTAGATCGAGTCTAGAGCATCGATCTGGGTGTTCGAACGTTGCTTGGAAAGCAGACCTTCTTCGTTCGAATAGCCGAAGTGGACCATGATATTGCCGTCACCGTCAGCGAAGTTTGTACCAGCAGTTACGTTCATCTGGTAGCGGGCATCGTCGCCCTGCTCGGTAAGACCGTATTGTGCGTTGGCTTCGATGCCTTCAAAGTTCTTTTTGTAAACAAAGTTCACAACACCTGCGACAGCGTCCGAACCGTAAAGCGAAGAAGCACCACCGGTAAGAATGTCGATGCGTTCAACAAACTGGGTCGGGATGACGTTGAGATCGACGGTTGCCGAACCGGCCAGCGACGAAACTACGCGGCGACCGTTGACGAGAACCAATGTCCGGTCGGAACCGAGGTCACGAAGATCGACCGTTGCAACACCGGTACCTGAAGTCAGGAAGGCGGAGTTTGTACGGCTAAGACCAGGTGTACCGAAAACTGGGTTTTCAAGGAGAAGTTCCTGAACGTTGGTGACACCGGCATCATCGATCGATTCAGCGGTGACAATCTGCAGCGGAGCAGCAGATTCGACCGTTGCCGACGCAATGCGCGAACCGGTAACAACAATCAATTCGCCAGGTTGTTCATCAGCGGCGCCTGCTTCCTGCGCGAAGGCAGGTACAGATACCATAGCGATTCCCAGCACCATTGGTGCTACGGTCGCTTTTAGCTTCGTAAATTTTGTCATTATATTCCAGTCCCTTATTCTGGAGAAACAAACCACCATGGCCTGTCCCGGTTGTTGACCGACGGTAATTTATGCGCCCCAAACGCAATGATTAATCCGTCGAATTGCCGCTCCGATGCAACATCGATGGCGGTGCTGTAAAGCTTCTGTTCAGCAACCCGAGCGGATTTTGTAGACAATGTAACTATTTTGCCACAGTTTGAGCGTAGGCCTAAAAGCCGTTTTCCGGCCATTATTCGGTTGTGGATTTTCACACCGATGTTTAATTCATGTCCAATATGCGGCATAGATCGCTATCATTTCAGCTCATCAGAAGAGGATGGAGATCATCATGAACGATATTATTGGCAAAACAGCATTGGCGTGCAGCGCGGCCTTGCTCACGGCTTTGCCCGCATCGGCGCTGGCGAAGGATGATGGCGAAAATACGCCGCCACCGGCAATTTTCCAGGATGTTATAGATTGCCAGAAGGTGACAGACACGACGGCCCGCCTGTCCTGTTATGACCAGAAAGTATCGACACTGGCTGCTGCACAGGAAAGCCGGGAAGTGGTTATCGCCGATCGCGAACAGATCAAGGAAGCACGCCGTGGCCTTTTCGGCTTCTCGCTTCCCAAAATCCGGCTATTTGGCGGGGGATCGGACGATAAAGACAAAGAAGAGCGCATCGAAGAGCTGCAAACCACCATCACATCCGCTCGTGAATTCGGTTACGGCAAGTGGCTTTTGACGCTGGAAGAAGGCGGCCGCTGGCAGCAGACCGACAGTATCCGGCTGAACGCCGAGCCGCGAAGCGGCGACACGATATTGATCAAGACCGCTGCCATGGGCAGCTACCTTGCCAGTATCAATGGCCAGCGCTCCATTCGGGTAAAGCGGGTTGAATGATCCGCGACTGACCTCACCGAAGCGTCAATAGAAATCAGTCCATCGGCCCGGTCAGCAGGATCGGGTCGATCCGGGCTGCGTTCCATTTCATCGACCAGTGCAAATGCGGGCCGGTTGCGCTGCCGGTTGAACCAATCCGGCCAATCGGCTCACCGCGCTTCACTTCCTGACCTTCCTCGACCAGTATCTCGGAACCGTGCAGAAAGGCGCTGTTCAGCCCCATGCCATGATCGATCATCAACAGATTGCCCTCCAGCGTGAACGGGCTGGATGCCGCCAGCGTCACCACGCCATCGGCGGGTGCGACATAATAGGTACCGGTCGGAGACGCGATATCGACACCGCTGTGATAGCTGCCGGGGTCGCCGTTATAGATGCGCTGATTGCCGAACATACCCGAGATACGGCCCTTGACCGGCCATATGAACGTCTGCCGCCAGCCATCACTTTCATTCGTGGCGCTACGCGCAGCGTTGATCCGGGCGAGTTCGGGCGCGCGTCGCCGTTTGAATGATTCGCTGGCCGTCCGCGCACGGCGATTGATATTTACATGTTCGATCTTCCATTTGCGCGGTGCGACACTGATGAATTTCCTCACCGTCTCGCCATTGTCCAGCGTCGCCACCAGTTGCGCGGCCTGACCTGCATCGCGGTTGAAGGCGATAATGAACTTGCCATCCTCGTCGAACGGGACCGGCTCGCCGTCAAAAGCCAGGCTACGGGTTCCGGCGGGCGCGTCGCCGATCATGACGCCGCCCTGGATTGCTTCGCCGGTAAAACCGAATTTGACCGCTTCGCGAAACGCCGACTGTTCGGTGTCGTCGGTTTCAGCGGTTTCAGCGGTTTCGGCGTACACGATTGCCGCAGGCGCAGCGGCAGCCGAGATCGTCAAAAGACACAGTGCAGCTTTAAACCGTCTGATCACTTTTCGCTTTCCGGCAGATGGGCGTGGGCCGAAATCTGTGCCGTGGCATAAGGCTCCTGCTTTTCGACGCTCCAGTAACGGAGCTCGTCGAGCGGGATTGCTTCTCCGGTGACCGCGCAAAGCACATGGTCGCCCGCGGACATCGGCCGGAAGCCGTTGGGCATATAGTGCAGCTTTGCCACTTTGTTGCGATTGGACATTAACATAGGACGCTTTTACTCCCTGAATCCTTTACCTGCGATTTACGGTCATGATTGCCACAGAGGGCCAATTCTACCGCAATTTCCCCTAGAATAAATCCTTCTGCCTGTCATCCGCAGGTTTTTTCACTCGGCTGGCCGACGGTTGAGAGGGCTTTGGCTTGGCGGATGGCTTGGCTGGCGCCTTGCCCGTCACGGTCGCGCCAACGATTCCATCCTGGAAATGTAGATCCAGATCGCCCGCCTTTATCGCGGCGGCGCGATTGGCGATCAGGCTACCGTCCGGACCGGAAACGCGGGCATAGCCGCGCTTGAGCGGACCATCGGGAGAGACTTGCTGCGCCAGCCGCCACAGCGAGTCCAGCCGCTGCCGCGCCTCGTCGAGCGGACGTTGCACGAGACTTACGGGCAAATCGAGCCGATTATATTGCTCCTGAGACCGCGCCAGCCGCTGCTTCAATATGGATGGTCGCAAGGCCCCGGCGCTGTTGGCAAAGCGGCTGCGGGCATGGGCGATATTCTGGCTCATGCCATATTTCATCCGCTCGGATGTCTCGTCGACCCGTTGCTGATGGGGGCGGAGCAGATCGGTCAATGCGGGCATCAGGCGGCGCTGCGCCTCCAGCCGTTCTTGCGCGGTGCTCAAGCTGCGCTGCACGCTGCGCGCCATCCGCGCCTTGGCCTCCGACAGGGTGGCCAGCCATTCCGCCCGCACCGGCACCGCCATTTCGGCGGCAGCGGTCGGCGTCGGTGCGCGCAGATCGGCGGCGAAATCGCAGAGCGTTGTATCGGTCTCGTGGCCCACGGCGGAAATGATCGGGATCGTGCAATCCGCCACTGCCCGGACCACGATCTCCTCGTTGAAGCTCCACAGGTCCTCGATCGACCCGCCACCGCGCGCGACGATCACCAGATCGGGCCGGGCGACCGGGCCGTCCGGCGCCATCTCGGAGAAGCCGCGAATGGCGTGGGCAATCTGTTTAGCCGCGCCTTCGCCCTGGACCAGCACCGGCCAGACGATGACATGACTCGGGCAGCGATCGGCGAGACGGTGCAATATATCGCGGATCACCGAACCGGTCGGCGAAGTGACAACACCGATGGTCTTTGGCAGGAAGGGAATGCGTTTCTTGCGGTCCTGATCGAACAGCCCTTCGGCGAGCAGCTTGGCCTTGAGCTTTTCGAACAGGGCCATCAGCGCGCCCTCGCCCGCCAGTTCCATCTTGTCGATCACCACCTGATATTTCGAGCGGCCGGGATAGGTGGTGAGCTTGCCAGAGACAACAACTTCTATGCCATCCTCGGGCCGGAACGGCAGCCGTCCGGCATTGCCCTTCCACATCACCCCGTCGATCACCGCCTTGTCATCCTTGAGCGCGAGATAGACATGGCCGGAAGCGGCCCGTTTGAAGCCCGAGATTTCGCCCCTGATCCGGACATAGCCGAAGCGATCCTCGACCACCCGCTTGAGCGCTCCGGAAATTTCCGAAACGCTGAGCGGCGGGGCGTTGTCACCCTGCCCGCTCTCGGCTAGGAGCTTCGCGTCTAATGAGAGGGAATCGTCCATGAATATCCTGTTGATCGGTTCGGGTGGCCGCGAACATGCCTTGGCCTGGAAGCTGGCGCAATCCCCTTCGCTCGGGAAATTTTACGCGACGCCCGGCAATCCCGGCATCGCCCAGCATTGCGATCTGGTCGCACTCGACATCACCGACCATGCAGAAGTCATCCTGTTTTGCGGCGAGCATGACATCGATCTGGTCGTCGTCGGCCCGGAAGCGCCGCTGGTCGACGGCCTCGCCGAAAGCCTGCGCACCGCCGATATTTTCGTCTTCGGTCCGGACAAGGCGGCGGCGCAGTTGGAAGGCTCGAAAGGCTTCACCAAGGATCTGTGCGCCCGCGCCAATATTCCCACCGCCGGCTATGTCCGCGCCACCAGAGCTGCGGATGCGCTCAAGGCGCTCGACGGCTTTTCCATCCCCGTCGTAATCAAGGCCGATGGGCTGGCCGCCGGCAAGGGCGTGATCATCGCCGAAACTCGCGCGGAAGCCGAGGCCGCGATCACCGACATGTTCGACGGCAGCTTCGGCGAAGCCGGCGCCGAGGTGGTGATCGAGGAATTTCTGACCGGCGAGGAAGCCAGTTTCTTCGCGATCACCGACGGCGAGAATGTCGTGCCCTTCGGCTCGGCGCAGGACCACAAGCGCGTCGGCGAAGGCGATACTGGCCCTAACACCGGCGGCATGGGCGCCTACAGCCCCGCCCCTGTCCTCACCCCCGCTCTGCAAAAGCAGGTGATGGAGCAGATCATCCAGCCGACCGTCGACACATTGGCCGCCGAGGGCACGCCCTATAGCGGCGTCCTGTTCGCCGGGCTGATGCTGACCGAGAGCGGTCCGCAGCTGATCGAATATAACGCCCGCTTCGGTGACCCCGAGTGCCAGGTGCTGATGAAGCGGCTGGAAAGCGATCTCGCCAAGCTGATGATGCGCACCGCCAAGGGCGACCTCGCCCAGACCAGCGCCCCGGTCTTTGCGCCGGAAACCGCGCTCACCGTGGTGATGGCCGCCAAGGGCTATCCCGCGACACCGGAAAAAGGCGGCAAGATCCAGAATCTGGCGCGAGCAGAGCGCGAAGGCGCGAAGATATTCCATGCCGGCACGGCGGAAGTCGATGGTGCTTTGGTTGCCAGCGGCGGCCGCGTGCTGAGTGTCACTGCGCTGGGCGCCAATGCCACCGAGGCGCAGGCCAAGGCTTATGCTGCGGTCGACCAGATTGATTTCGAGAGCGGCTTTTGTCGCCGCGACATCGGCTGGCGCGAGGTTGCGCGGGAAGCGGGGAACTAGGTTTTTTCGCGGGTTTGCGCTCCAAAGTTTGTCAAAGTTTGGGCCAAGGAACGGTTCTCACCTGCCCTTTTGTAGGGAGCAGCATCATGGGACTCGCACGAAGACACGAAGGCGCTAAGGGATTGCGCTTCGTGGCTTCGTGTCTTCGTGCGAGCCCAGCAATTTTGCGTCGCGCCGTGAACTTTACACAGACAAAATGTTTTATTTTCCGTGACCTTTGCCCCCAGACCGCAGAACTCCTGCCTTTGTATGAGACCAACCGGCCGTCGAGTGTGACCTTCCAGATTCCCGCCCGAACCGGACCATTGGAAACAAGCCCCCAGCCGCCAGCGCCGCGATCCTATCCAGATTGTCAAAGAGCCTGCCCCGCGCATGGCGCGGAACGGTGCGATAATAGCGCATTGAGCTTTGCGTAGGACAGCGGTTTTTCCACCTTCTCCCGTGAGGGAGAAGGATACGAAGCCTTATCCGAAGGATTAGGCGAAGTTGGATGAGGGTGTTCCGCTGGTGGGTTTGTTCCACTGCGGTCTGGTAAACCCTCACCCAGCTTCGACTAGGCAGCAAGCTGCCAAGTCTGCACAACCCTCTCCCTTGAGGGAGAGGGAATTGGTGTATTTAGTAAACTGGCACCGTGATTCTATAGGCGCGATCCACATTATAGCGACCGTTTCAGGCATGGTCGTTGTCACCATAATTCGAGCGACCTATCGGCGTAAATATTGGAGTCCTTTCCATATTCCGTAAATGAACGGCGAGAGGATCAGCACGTTGAAAAACACAGCAGCCAAAACTGATGTTATATCTAAACTCCCCGGCAGTTGAATGAAATACACTTCACCAGTTCCCCACGCGTTAACGAAAAGGAGAGTGCCAATACTCAAACAAACAAGACCGAAAAACTTCACTGGCTCATCAAGCTGCAAAACCTTACCTCTTTGGATACTGGTGACAGTGCACTCAATTTTCTACGCAATGCAATCCGTTATCGTATTCCCTTCAGCTCCTCCTCGACCCAGAACAGGCTCTGCAAGTCCCCGCTCAACTTTTTATCCCGACCATAAAGCAACATAAAATCCTCAGGGAGTCCTTCTACGAAGTTGACCCCGTCGATTATACCAAGAACATTGGACGTGGTATCGACAGCAACCTGCCTCATAATCTCAAACAGGACAGAGCGTTGATCATGGGAAAGGGCTTCATACAAAGTCAGAGCCCTTTTCCAGTATGGATCAGATGCGCCATCCGAAGAGACACTCGTAAACATGTCCTGATACACTTCCACATTCTCTTTAACAACGGACTGCATGAGAGCTCGAGCAAATTCCTTCGGATTCATATATAAATCTCATTTCCTTAATAATGAGGACAGCGCACGCACCCCCTTAAGCCGCATCCTCATAGCGAAAAGCCTTCACCCTGATCGACCTAGCGCGTTGCCGCATCTGGGCCGCGTCAAAGCGCGCCTGCATCCGGAGCAAACTGTCCATCTTCACGCCAAAGGCTTTCTCCACTCGTAGCGCCATTTCCGGCGACAGTAAGGCCTTGCCGTTCAGCAAGGTTGACAGGGCAGGACGGCCGACGCCCAAAATTTTTGCCGCATCGGTCACGGTCAGCTCATCGGACAGGATCGCCTGCCGGATAAACTCGCCCGGATGGACCGCCTTCATGCCTGCTTTGCTCGCCATGCTTACCCTTTCCCAAACCCAATAATCTCTAAAACCCCTGAAATAGAAAATCCAGCGCCTGGACAATCACCGATTGAGCGTGCTCCACCACATCGACCACCCATCCATTCATCTCCCATTCATGTTGCCAATGGTCATATATGTTACGTTATATCATTTTATTCGCGAGGAGAGAATTAATGAGAACGCCCCCCAGAAGCATCGCTTTTCCTGCCGGCATGACCGCCTGTGTCCATGCTATCGCCCTGACGATGATCATCTCGTCCTGTTCTTCCGACAAGCAGTCCGCGTCGAAAAGCTATGCGCCGCCAATGCAACTGGACATGCCTGTCATGCCAGAGGAGGCCGAGGCGGAACATGCTGGCGCAGTGGCCTATGCGCCGGGCGTGGTTGCGGCTCCGTCGCCTTCAAATGCCATCATCATCGACCAGAATGGCGTGCAGATTTACGGCAAACGGCCGGAGCAGCAGACCACGGTCTACCGCTACCAGCCATCCTTGCGCGATCCGATTGCGATCCCGAAAGAAGACCGCGAACGCTATGATGCCGAGCCGGTGTCCGACGTCAAGCTGGCACAGCTGGAACCGGTTTCCACCTTCTCCGTCGATGTCGATACCGGCAGCTATTCGAACACCCGCCGCTTCCTTACTGCGGGCCGGTTGCCGCCGGAAGCCGCGGTCCGGACCGAGGAAATGGTCAATTATTTCCGCTACGACTATCCGAAACCCGCCAGTCGCGATGTCCCGTTCAGCGTGTCCAGCGAAGTGGCGCGATCCCCCTGGAACAATCAGAGCCGGCTGCTGCGGATCGGCATACGCGGCTATGATCTCGACCACAAAACGCGCCCGGCGGCCAATCTGGTCTTTCTGCTCGATGTTTCGGGCAGCATGCAGCAGCGCGACAAACTGCCGCTGGTGAAGACAGCTCTGGGAATGCTCGCCAACAAGCTGTCCGCCCGCGACAAGGTTTCGATCGTCGTCTATGCGGGCGCCGCCGGGATCGTGCTCAAACCGACCAGCAATAGCCGCGAGATCAAGGAGGCGCTGGCCCGACTCGATGCGGGTGGCTCGACCGCTGGCGGTGCCGGTATCAAACTTGCCTACAAGACCGCACGGGACCATTTCGTCAAAGGCGGTGTCAACCGGGTGATCCTGGCGACCGACGGCGATTTCAATGTCGGAATCACCAGTCAGGACGACATGATCAAGCTGATCGAGAAGAACCGCGAGAGCGGCATCACGCTGACCACGCTCGGTTTTGGCCAGAATAATTATAACGAAGCGATGATGGAGCAGATCGCCGATGTCGGGAACGGCAATTATGCCTATATCGACAATGCGATGGAGGCGCGCAAAGTGCTCGACGAGGAGATGACGTCGACGCTGTTCACCATCGCCAAGGATGTCAAAATCCAGATCGAGTTCAACCCCGCCGTGATCTCGCAATATCGTCTGATCGGCTATGAGAACCGGGCGCTGCGCGAGGAGGATTTCGACAATGACCGGATCGATGCCGGAGATGTCGGTGCCGGTCATCAGGTTACCGCTATCTATGAGGTCATTCCGGCCGGCAAGTCTGGCTGGATCGGCGACCGGCGCTATTCAAAAACCACGGCTGGCACAGCGGTGATGGGCGAGGAAATGGCCTATCTGAAGTTGCGCTACAAATCCCCGGATGGTGACCAGTCGAAACTGATTGCCCAGACCATCAGCAGCGCATCCCTGAACAATGCGCCGCAACCCGAGGGTGATCTTGCGTTCGCGATTGCGGTTGCAGCCTTCGGGCAGAAATTGCGCGGCGACAGCAAGCTCGCCGATTATTCCTTCGATCAGGTTGCCCGGCTGGCCGGATCGCCGAAGGGCTATTGGCGGCAGGAATTTGTCAAACTGACCCAGCTAGCCGCCGGACATGATGATAGTTGAGGTGCGGTGAATATATCCGGTGAGGCACCGGATAGGGCCTCACCCCCGCCGCCTCGATCGCCATCGCAAGACACCGGTGACAAACAGCACGCCCGGCAGCAGTCCGCACAGCGCGACCAATATTCGTCCGGCCAGGCCACCCGCTGACCCTTCGTGCAAAGGGTGCAGCCAGTTGTTGACCATGCTGCCGGCCTGCGCCTGCCGCATGTCATGAACCGCCACAACCTCGCCACTGTTGCTGTCGACCCAGACATAGCTGTGCGGGAAGCGGAAGCTGGGGTCGCCGGGGGCCTGCATGCGCAAACGGAATTGGCCGCCCTGTGCCGGCGGTGTTTCGATCCAGGCGAGACGGCCCTGCGGCAGGGTTGCGCGACCTGCGCCGACGATTTGGGCAACGCTTACGGACTCCGCGGACGGGCCCGTGACTGGATGCACATGGGGCATGGCGTCGACCGGCAAGCCGACGGCAACAAGCGCGGTGTCGCTTTCCTCCGGCAGCGCCAGCATGATTCCGGTCACTGTCAGGATCAGCAGAAACAGCAGACCCGACAGACCGGTCAGCTTGTGCCAGTCCCGCAGGCTCCGCTGCGGGTGGGCGCCGCGTTTGAACCGCAGCGCCTTCTTCCACGACCCCTTGGGCCACCAGGCCCAGAGGCCGCTGAGCAACAGGGCCAGCAGGACAAAGCCCAGCCAGCCCAGCATAGTGCCGCCAGTCTCTCCGAGCAGCAGCCGGTAATGCAGATCATAGACGAAGGTCATGGCATATTCGCCCCAATAGTCACGGCGCAGCACCTGCCCGCCATCGGAGGAGATCCAGACCATCATCGGGCGGAATGCATGGCCGGCTCGCTCCGGCGGGTTGTAATAGCGCGCGGGGATCGCGCCTGCCTCGCCGGTCACCTCGAACCGCCACGGGCCCTGTTTGTCCGGATAGGCCTTGCGGACGGTGGCCAGAGTGCGGTCCCAGTCGGGTTCACCGGCAACCGGGGCGCTCGCCTCCGCCCGGATTGCCGGATGCAGCAGAGCGTCCAGCTCCGGGTAGAAGACGAGGACCGAGCCGGTCAGGCCCAGCAAGACCAGCAAGCCGCCAATGCCCAGCCCCAGCCAGAGATGGAGCGTGCGCACGGCGCGGCGCAGCCGGTCTCCCCTGACCTGCATCAGAAGCGCAGCCGGGCGCTGGCGGTGACATTGCGGCCATTGGCCGGGCTGTGCAGCGTCTGCGAGCCGTCCCACCAGACATATTCATAATAGCTGTCCGTCAGATTCCTGACCGCCAGCCCGAATTCGACATGCGCGTTCAGGCGATAGGAGATGCTGGCATCAAACACATTGAGATCCCCCCATTTGCCTTCCGCATTGGCGGTGGTGAGATAGTAAGAGGATTGCCCGCGTCCGGTCAGAGACAGAGTCAGCGGTTCCAGCGGAGAATATGCAATCCCGCCGGACCACAGCCAGCGCGGCGTGTGGTTAATCTCGTTTCCGGCCAGCTCCGGCGTCGCTGGCGATGGCACCGATATGACGGCTTTCTGCCAGGACAGAGCGCCCCACAAGGACAGGCCCGCCATCGGCTTGACGCTCAGCTGAACATCCACGCCGTTGCGGTCGGTGCCGCCGACATTCTCGAAATCACCGAGCGGATCGTTGAGCTTGCGCGCGATTTCTCCGGTTGCGCTCTGCTCCCAATAAGCGACCCGTGCCTCGAGCATGTCGCCAAGCTGATATTTCGCGCCCAGCTCCCAGCCGGTGTTGATCGACGGGGACAGGTCGATCTGGCGCGGCGGGATCAGATAGGCGCCCGATCCCAGACCGATCTGGAATGTCTTGCCCCAGTTGCCGTAAAGCGTGACGCCATCGGCCGGGAACACGGCGACCGACAGCTTGGGCTGATCGATGCTGCCATAATCGTTGATCGGAGCAGACGTGTCGTTCAGCAGATTGTCGAAATCGCCGCCGACCCAGTCGACCCGGTAGGCGGGCGTGATCCGCAGCCAGCTCGCCGGTTCGATGATCGCCTGGACATAGGCGCCACCGACAGAAAGATCGAACTGCTGGTCGCGGGTCTGGCTGGTTGGCACGCGCTCGACCGAAAGCCAGCGGGCCGAGCGATTGTCCTGCCATTCGATATTGCCACCGGCCTCCAGCATCAGCGGCATGCCGGACAGATCGCCGTGCCAGTGGAACGCCGTTGAAACACCATATTGGTCTTCCTGCGTCAGCCGCCGCTGCTGCGATGCTCCGGCGGAGAATTTGACATAGCGGTCGTCACGAAAGCGGTTGTAATAAGCGAGGCTGGACCAGTCGAGCCGGTCGGACAAGGCGGCATCGAGGGTCAGCGCATATTGTTGCAAACCCCGGGAATCGCCGTCGGATTCGTTATAATCGTTGGTCATGCGCAGATTGGCGCGGCTGTCGGCAAAGGTCAGATAGCCGGGCTCTTCCGCATCCGCGTCATAGTAACGCGCGATTGCGCCCAGCTTGACATCTTCGCCCAGCGCCAATCCCCACTTGCCCGACAGGCTGAACCGCTGGCTGTCGCTATGGTCGCGATAGCCATCGCTCTCGCGATAGGCGATCTGGTAATTCTGGGTAATATTGCCGCTTTCCAGTCCAGCGACCAGCTGACCTTCGAAACTGTTGTAGCTGCCAGCGGATCCGCGCGCCTCGACATAGGTGCCGCCGGAGCGGGTGATGATATTGGCGCTACCGGCAATCGCGTGCAGACCATAGCGCGGGTCAGAGGTGCCGCGGACCACTTCGATACCGGCAATGTTCAGCGGAAAGGCCATGTCGATATAGGGCATATTGCCGTCGTTGCTGTTCGACGGGATGCCGTCGATCAGCAGCTTGACCGCGTTGATATTGCCCTCGCCATTGAAGCCGCGCATCGAAAATTTACCGCTGGTCGTGCCCTGGTTGAAGTCGGTCACCAGGATGCCCGGCATCTGGCCGATCAGTTCGTAGACATTGTCGACATCGGCATTTTGCGCGACATCGCCGCCGAGCCTGTCGACCGACGTCAGCACATTGTCGGTGCTGCCGGCCATGCCCCGTGCTGTGACGACGATTTCGCCGACCGAGAAACTGGTGTCGGGCTTGCTTGTGACCGGTCGTTCGCTGTTGGCGGCGGCAGTAGAATCGTCACTGCCGTCTCCTGAAACTTCGGCGAGAGCGGGGACGGTGTTGACGGAAAATATTAGACCTGCGGCAAGCGCAAGATTGGAAGTCTTCATGATGGGTAATCCGATACTGATGAGTTCAAACATGACGGGATGTTTTGAACGCAGCCGGAGCAGGTTGGATATATGGCGTGCGGCGATAGGGATCGTGCCGATCCGCCGCCGTTTTCGCACATTAGATTTAACCAGAGGGCTGCGTCAGGCAGCCAGTGGTGGCCCTCTTGATGGTGGCCGCAGGCGCGGCGTGTCGCGCACATCCGTCGATGTCTGCGGCGCAAATCCGAGCGCCAGAACAAAGACGATGGCCGATGCCAGCAGCGCCAGGTCAGCACCAGCGATCGCACCTTTCGTCAGACCGGTATAAGGGCATTTGCTTTTACCCTTCTCATGCTCCGCGTCGGTAGAGCCTTTCATCGGAATCAATATCTCTCGGGTCAGCTGTTCGCTGGTGGAATCCGAGCAGATAATGACGGTCAGCACCATATTGTCGCTCGAGACCATATAGCCCGTCGGAACCAGCAGCTTGAACAGCAACGTCACGGCGAGCAGGCAGGCTGCCAGCGTACCGTTTTTGCGGATCAGGGTGCGGATCGATTCCATCGGCGCCTGTTAGGGGGTTGATTCCGGCTTGTCATCAGCGAAAGAGACCTCCTTCCCGCCAAGCACAGCTACGTCGCCCGCAATCTTTCCTAGCTTGCTGGGCGCGGGTCGCAATCGCTAGGAGCGCGCACCGGCAAACACCCTCTCCCGTTGCGCCGGAACAGCAATAGAAAGTCACATCGTCATGTCCCGTCTTGCCTCACGCGCCTCCGGCCGCCGGATATCCTCCTTCGCCAGCCTCCTGCTCGCCGGTGCAGCGCTTTGCATGCCGGGTACAGCGCAGGCGACGGACGGCTATTTCGTCAACGGTGTCGGCGCCAAGTCCAAGGGCGCTGGCGGCGTGGCTATCGCGATGCCGCAAGATGCGTTCGGGATCGCCACCAACCCGGCTTCGGCGACTGCCATCGAGCACCGGCTGGATGTCGGTTTCGAGATATTCATTCCCGATCGTGGGTCCGAGATTATCGGCAATCAGGCCGGGCTCGACGGAGTCTATTCGGGCAATGACGCCAATCCCTTCATTCTGCCCGAATTTGCTTATGTACGGCCGCTGTCCGATACGGTTTCGATCGGCATTGCGGTCAACGGCAATGGCGGGATGAACACCGACTACAAGAGCAATCCCTTCGCCAGTTTCGGTGCCACTGGTTCCGCGGGCGTGAACCTGCGGCAGATCTCGATCGCGCCGACGATTGCGGTGGAAATCGCGGAAGGACAGAGCCTCGGCGTGTCGCCGCATTTCGTGGTGCAGAGCTTTGAGGCCAATGGCATCCAGCCGTTTGCTGCCAATTCGCAGAACCCCGCCAATTTCACCAACCGCGGCGAGGACTGGGCCTTTGGCGCGGGCTTCCGCGTCGGCTATCTCGGCTCTTTTGGTGACAATTTCCGCGTCGGTGCTTTCTACCAGTCGAAAGTCTGGACCACCGAGTTTGAGCGCTATGCCGGGCTGTTCGCCGAACAGGGCGGTTTCAACATGCCGGCCTCCTGGGGCGTGGGCGTATCGGTTGACGCGACGCCAAAGCTGACACTGGGCGCGGACTTCAAGCATATCGAATATTCCGACGTCAATTCGGTCGGCAACCCGATTGCGTCGCTGCTGCAAGGCGTCCCCTTTGGCGCGGATGACGGCCCCGGCTTCGGCTGGAACGACATTGATGTGTGGAAATTTGGCGCGGTCTATCAGGCCAGCGACAGGCTTGCCCTGCGCGCCGGCTATGGCCGCTCCGCCAACCCGATCCCGCAATCAGAAACCTTGCTCAATGTGCTGGCACCCGGCGTCGTGCGCGATCATTTCACCGTAGGTGCGACGTACAAGCTATCGGAGAAATTCGAGATCACCGGCTATGCGATGCGCGCGCCGCGCCAGACGGTGAACGGTTCCGGATCAATCCCGGCCCCCTTTGGTGGTGGCGAAGCGAATATCCATCTTGCCGAAACGGCTATCGGTTTTTCTCTGGGCTTTGGTTTCTAGACCGGACTCACCGGTGATTTTCTCCAGCGGTCATCCTCAGTCATGGGAATGACCGCTGGAGCTTCCATGGCAAACCAGATCAGCTTCTGACGCCCAGCCGGTCGGCCGCCCATTTGATCGTCGGTCCCTGGATGATGCTGGACAGCAGCACGACGAAAAAGACGACATTGAAGATCGCGAAAGCGCCCGGCACTCCGGCGACCATCGGGAATGTGGCAAGGACGATCGGCACCGCACCGCGCAACCCTGCCCAGGACACGAACAGCTTTGACCGCCAGTCGAACTGGCGGAACGGTGCGAGGCAGATGAAAACGCTCAACGGCCTAGCGACAAACATCAGGATGAAGGTGATCGAAAGCCCCGGTATGATGACCGGCGCGAGATTGGACGGCGTGACCAATAAACCGAGGGTGAAGAACATCACCACCTGCGAGAGCCAGGCCATTCCGTCCTGAAAGCCGGACACGGTCTCCTTGGCGGCATAGGTCCTGTTCCCGGCTACGATGCCTGCCAGATAACTGGCGAGAAAACCGTTGCCGGCGAGGAGTTCGGCAAGGCCGAAAGCGATCAGCGCCGCGGCGATCGAAATAACAAAGGCCAGCCCTCCTTGCTGATAGCCGCCGCGTTTCAGGATTTCGGGCATGGCAAAACCGACGCCGACCCCGACGATCGCCCCCATGACCATCTGGATGACGAAATCGGGTGCCAGTTGGAGAGGCGAAGCCGAGGGGCTTTCTATCAGGAACAACAACGCGCCGACGAGAAAGATGGCCATGGGGTCGTTCGAGCCGGATTCGGTCTCGATCAGCGCCGGTACATCGCCGTGAAGATCTAGACCCGAGCTACGCAGCACGGCAAAGACCGCCGCCGCATCGGTTGACGCAATCACCGCACCCAATAATGCGCCCTGCAGCGGGCCAAAGCCCAATATGAAAATCGCCGAAAGCGCGACAATCCCTGCGCTGATCAATACGCCGATAGTAGCCAGGAGCAAAGCGGGCGCCGCCATCCGCCGGACGTCGCGCCAGTCGGTGCCCATGCCGCCGGAGAAAAGAATGAACAGAAGACAGGCGATGCCAATCCCCTGGGTCAGTTCGAAATTTTCAAAATAGAAGCCGCCGGGCCCTTCAACGCCGGCCAATATGCCGAGACCGATAAATCCGATCAACGCCGGAAAGCCGAACCGGCTGGACAAGGTCCCGGCCAGCACGGTCGTGAACAATATCACGCCTAGGACAAGCAAGGTCAGTTCGGTGTTGAAGAAAGTCATGTATCTCCTGACCATCGGGGGTTTATCAATATATCTAATAGCACGGCGAGCGAGATGTCGAGAGGGGAAACGCTCTGGTTCGCTTCGGTTGACACTGACGGGGCCGCCGGTCATAATTCGGGCTCCCCTCACATCCCCCAAAAGCGGAGACAGAGCCCGTCATCTTGCGGGCATGACACCATGCAGCAGTTCCAGAGTGAAACTCTTTCCATCATAGACAGCATCCCCTTCCTTCCCAACCTCGCGCCCTCGGGCCAAACGCTGGTCGGCATCGGTATACTCCTGGCGATCGCGTGGGTCGGCAATTTCATCATCAAGCATATCGTGCTGCGCATCGTCACGCGCTGGATGCCCTATGAAGACCTAACGCCCTTGCCAGTCGCGGCGCGGCTGGCCAATATCGTGCCGGCGCTTATCATCTCGAACGGTATCGGCGCGGTTCCCCACTTGACGGCGCCGGTTGTGACCCTGGTCAGCAACGTGGTGTCCGCCTCGATCATCCTGTTCGTCGCGATGGCACTGAGCAAGGCGCTCACCCTGGCCAACGACATTTACGAGCATCGGCCGAGCTCCGCGACCCGCCCGATCAAGGGCTATATCCAGCTGTTCAAAATCATTCTCTATGTCGGCGCCACCATCCTGATCATCGCGGCGCTGATGGATGAATCGCCACTGCTTCTTCTGTCCGGCCTCGGCGCGATGGCGGCGGTCGTCCTGCTGGTGTTCAAGGATACGCTGCTTTCACTGGTCGCTTCGGTGCAACTCACCTCCAACGACATGCTGCGCGTCGGTGACTGGATCGAGATGCCGGCGCTGAATGCCGACGGCGATGTCATCGATATCGCGCTGCATACGGTCAAGGTGCAGAACTGGGACAAGACGATCACCACCATTCCCACCCATCGCCTGATCTCGGAAAGCTTCAAGAACTGGCGCGGCATGTCCGAAGCGGGCGGAAGACGGATCAAGCGGTCGATCTTCATCGACCAGAATGGCATCAGTTTTCTGACGCGCGAGGAAAAGGAACCGTTTCGCCGTTTCCAGCTGCTGGACGAATATCTCGGCCATAAAAGCGCAGAGCTAGGCGAATGGAATGCCCCGATCGAGAAAGCCGGTCGCGACGAGGTCAATGCCCGCAGAGTGACCAATATCGGCACATTCCGCGCTTATGTGGTCGAATATCTCCGCGCCAACAGCCAGATCGCCGGAGATATGACGCTGCTTGTGCGCCAGCTCGATCCGACGCCGAAAGGCCTGCCGATAGAGATTTACTGCTTCACGAATACGACCGACTGGAACGCCTATGAAGATATCCAGTCGGACATTTTCGACCATATGCTCGCGATCCTGCCCGAATTCGGCCTGCGTCCGTTTCAGGAACCGAGCGGCCTCGATCTGCAACGCGGTCTGGCAGCGTAATAGCGGAAGTCGCGACAAGACCGGCTTGTCTCAGCGCACAAAATCTTTCGCCAGCTGCAGGTCACGGACAAATTTGGCATATTCGACCTGCCGGCCCTGTTTGTCGGGAATGCGCAGCAGATAGGACGGGTGCACGGTGATCAGCACTGACCGGCCATCCGCGCCGGGCAATATTTCGCCGCGATGGCGGGAGATTGTGACAGCCTTGCCGGTCAGACAACGGGCAGCGGTTGCGCCTAGCGCCACAACCAGCTTTGGATTGACCAGCCGGATTTCCTGTTCGACCCACCAGCGATAATAGTTGATCTCGCCGACATTGGGCGTCTCGTGGAGCCGACGCTTGCCGCGCTGGCTATATTTGAAGCGTTTTACGGCGTTGGTGAGGAATGTCTGCTGCCGATCGATATGGGCCTGGTCAAGCGCGCGATCGAGTAATTGACCGGCCGGACCGACAAAGGGTTTGCCCTGCAAGTCCTCCTGCTCGCCGGGCTGCTCGCCGATGATCATGATATCGGCATGGTCCGGGCCGGTACCGCGGATCAATCGGTCGGAGAATTTTTCTCTCGGCGCGTCGGCCTGCTGTTCCAGCAGCGCATAAAGCTGATCCAGAGAGTTTGGCAGATTTGCAGCGGGTTCATCCATCCTCGAGTTGAATAGCATATCCTTCGGCGTGTGCGCCACCATCGCCTCGACCCGCGTCCCGGCCTGCTCCAACAACGAGGAAATAAGCTCCGCTTCCGGCAGGTTTTTCCAGTATTTCATCGGCATTTCGGACTTCATCGCGCTGATCTTGACCCGGGCGGGGTTGAAGATATTGGCATAATAGGTCCGCCATTCTGCCTCGACGACGTCTTCCTGTGGCACGTCATCCTTGCAGCCGCCGGGGCCGATCGAGAGCTTCTGCCCGTCCCATGCGATGCTCGCGCCGGGGGTTACGATCAGCCAGTCCATGCCGGTAAAGCGGTTGCGGAAAAAGGGCGCTACCGCTTCGGTGATATGATGGTCCGGTTCGAACCACGAGACAAATTGCTCGCGGCCCTCGCTCTCGCCAATTTTACGGAAGCGGACAAAGGCGTGCATCTTGTGGATGTCGCGCCGGATCGCCTTGGCATAGCGGTTCAGCTTCAGCACGTCGGCATCGGCGGGGTTGCGGTGCAGGCTCGGCACAGACTGGGCACGATAGAGGAGACGGTAAGCGAGATCGAACCGGTCTTCATTGCCGTGCAGCAGCACGGTGTTGATCAGCGAGAGCAAAGTCTTGGATATGCGGACAGCGCGCGCGATCTGTTCGACGCTTTTCTCCGGCAAGGCGGCTGGTGGCAACAGATCCAGTTCGCCGCTATTGCCGCGCCCCTCGACTGTCCAAGTCACCTGTTCCGGCGCGATGCCAGCCTGCAAAAGCCGCCGCGCATGGTCGCGCCAGCCTTCCAGGTCGACTTCGCTGGAGAGCGATATCCGGTAGGTGCTTTTGGCGGGAGCATTGCCGCCTCCGAAATCTGGCATCATATTCACGACCGCTAGGCTGGAAACAGGCTGAGCTGTTCGGGCGGCGGTTTCAGCCGGTCGTAAAGGTTCAGCGAATCCAGCTGCTTGCCCGGATGCCAGTCCGCCGTGGTGATGAACGGCAATATCTTCTTCACCGACTGGCAGATGCGTTCAAGGTCGGCCAGCCGCAAGGCGGTGAAGCGGCGCGCCTGCAAAATCTTGCCCACGCCCTTGCCGCCCAGGCCGGGGATACGCAGCAGGCTCTCCTTGTCAGCCAAATTAATATTGACCGGAAAACCTGCGCGGTTTTGCAGCGCCCAAGCCAGCTTCGGATCGATGTTCAGGTCGAGCTGTCCCGCCGTGCCGCCCTGCATGATTTCCGCGACGGAAAAGCCGTAGAAACGCAACAGCCAGTCGGCCTGATACAGCCTATGTTCTCTCAGCAGCGGTGGCGCCTGCGCTGGCAGATTGCTGCTGGCGTCCGGGATCGGGCTGAAGGCGGAATAATAGACCCGCTTCAGTCCATAGCTGCCATAAAGCCCGTTGCTGGTGGTCAGGATTTTTGCATCGTCCGATGCGTCGGCACCGATAATCATCTGGGTGCTGTGCCCGCCCGGCGCGAACAGTGGCGCCTTGCGCGAAGTCTTGCGCTCCGCCTTGGCCTCGCGCACCTTTTTGCCGAGATTGTCCATGGTCCGGCGGATCAGCTTGCCATCCTTCTCCGGAGCCAGCCGCGCGATAGAGTCATCGTCGGGCAATTCGATATTGATCGAGAGACGGTCGGCATATTGGCCTGCCTGTCTGAGCAGTTCCGGATCGGCCTCGGGAATGGTCTTCAGATGGATATAGCCGCCAAAGCGATGCACCACCCGCAAGCGGCGCGCTACCTCGACCAGTTGCTCCATCGTATAATCGGGGCTGCGGATGATCCCGGAGGACAGGAACAGGCCTTCGATATAATTGCGCTTGTAGAAATCCAGCGTCAGGTCGACAATCTCCTGCACCGTGAAGGCCGCGCGCCGCACATTGCTCGACGAGCGGTTGATGCAATAGAGACAGTCGAACATGCAATAGTTGGTCATCAGGATTTTCAGCAGCGAAATACAGCGCCCGTCCGGCGCGTAACTGTGGCAGATGCCCATGCCGCCGGTCGATCCGATGCCGCCCGATTTCGCCGAATTGCGTTTCACCGAACCGCTCGAGGCGCAGGACGCATCATATTTCGCAGCGTCCGCGAGAATCGCCAGTTTTTCGGATCGGGAGATTTTGCTCATCGCCCGACAGTAAGGCGTGTTCTTGGTTTGTTCAATAACCTAGATTAAGAGTTTCGCGGGAATTATGTGAATTCCATGGCGGGTGTCACCGTCTCAAACCTGTCACACCCCGGTCACCTCTACGTCACCGCACCGGCCTAAATTCCCCGAGATCATCCAGACTATCGGGGAGGCTCCATGAGCGTACAAGCGGGTTCGATTAAACAGTCCACCATATTGAACGATGCGATCCTGCAGAATCGCGCCAGCAAGGCGGGGTTGCTCGAGCGGGCTTTCTCGCTGGCTTTTCGCGGGCTGGTCTATCCGCAAATCTGGGAAGACCCGATAGCCGATATGGAGGCGCTGGATATCCAGCCGGACCATCATATCGTCACCATCGCCAGCGGCGGATGCAATGCCCTCTCCTATCTGCGCGCCAATCCGGCGAAGATCACCGCGGTCGATCTCAACGCCGCCCATATCGCGCTCAACAGGCTGAAATCGGTGGCGGCACAGCAATTGGACAGCCACGAGGATTTCTTCCGCTTTTTCGGTCAGGCCGATCACAAGGATAATCTCGCCGTCTATCGCGACCGGCTGCGGCCGCATCTGGACCAGACCAGCCGCAAATATTGGGATGGCCGCGACCATTTCGGCCAGCGCCGGATCAAGGGTTTTGCCAAGGGTTTCTATCGCAAGGGTCTGCTTGGCAATTTCATCGGTCTGGTGCATTTTGTCGGGCGGCTCGGCGGAGCAAAGCCCTCGCTGATGATGGCGGCGCGGACTCGCGACGAACAGATCGAATTGTTCGAGCAGCATATCGGGCCGCTGTTCCAGAAGAAACTGATGCGCTTCCTCTGCTCCAACCCGATGGCTTTGTTCGGCCTCGGCATCCCGCCGGCGCAATATCGGGCGCTTGCCGGTGACAAGCATATGGCGGATGTGCTTTGCGAACGGACCCGCAAGCTGGCCTGCGATTTTTCGATGGCCGACAATTATTTCGCGCAGCAGGCCTTTGGCCGCGCCTATCAGAGCGCCGAACCCGGATCGGTGCCGCCCTATCTGGAAGCAGCGAGCTTCGACTGGCTGGGCGAGCGCAGCCGGAAGCTGGAGATCAAGCATCAGAATTTCATCGAATTTCTTGCCAGTCAGGACGCCGGATCAATGGATCGCTATATCCTGCTCGACGCGCAGGACTGGATGACCGACCAGCAGCTCAACCGGCTGTGGAGCGAGATTGACCGGACCGCCAAGCCGGGCGCTAGAGTGTTGTTTCGCACCGCGGCAGAAGAGACTTTGCTACCGGGGCGGGTTGCCGACGAACTGCTCAGAACATGGGATTATGATGCGGAACTCTCGCAGGCGCTGACGCGCAAAGACCGCTCGGCCATCTATGGCGCGATGCATTTATACCGGTTGAGATGAGCCTGACGGACGATATTTTGCGCAAGCGGGCCAGCGACCGCCACGCGAAGCTGATGGATCGTGTCTATCGCAGCCAGAGCGGCATCTATGATCTGACCCGCAAATATTATCTGCTCGGCCGGGACCAGTTGATCAAAGCGCTGCAACCGCCAGCGGGCGGCCGGGTGCTGGAAATCGGCTGTGGCACCGCGCGCAATCTGGTCCAGGCGGCCCGAGTCTGGCCGGATGCGAAATTTTACGGCTTTGATATCAGCTCGGAAATGCTGAAAGCGGCGCGGAAAAATCTGGTGCAGAGCAGAATGGAGGATCGCATCACCTTGTTTCAGGGCGATGCCGAAAATCCGGCGCTGGCGATGCCACCGACAGTCCGGACATTCGACCGAATATTCCTGTCCTTCTGCCTGTCAATGATCCCCGACTGGCAGGGCGCGATCCGGCAGGCCGTGGCTCTGCTGGCGCCGGGCGGGGAATTGCATATCGTCGATTTCGGCCAGTCGGAAAAGCTGCCACCTCCCTTTCGCTGGATATTGCAGCAATGGCTGGCGCTGTTTCACGTCGAGCCGCGCAAATATCTGCGACGCTTTCTGGACGAGATAGACTGCGAGACTGGCACCCGGAGCGAATTTATCCCGCAATATCGCGGTTATAGCTGGCGATTTGTGATCAGGCTTCCGGCAAAGGAAGCGTCCTTCTCTGGCGAAGCGTAACCTTCGTCATTCTGCCAGTTTCTTCAGGATCCAGTACCAGTGATCCAGCCCGCCATAGAAAGACGCGACCGGCAGCCGTTCGTTCAGGCCATGGGCGAACATGTCCGAGGCTTTCATCGCGGCGGCGGAAATCGCCACCGTGTCATAGCCGAGGCCGCGGTAGTGCATGCCGTCGGTGCCGCCCGATTCCATATAAGGCAGGATGGTCAGGCCCGGATATCTCTTGTCGAGACTGTAGCGCACCGCTGCCTTTACATCGTCGCGCAATTTTGATTCCGGGCTTTCGGTGACGTCGGTGATCAGCTTGAACGTGACATTGTCATTGCCGATGATTTTCTTCAGCTTGGCCTCGGTGGCCGCCGCGCCTGTTCCCGGGAATATCCGGCAGTTGACCGTGGCGGTGGCGGATTGCGGCAGGGCATTTTCTGCATGACCGGCCTGCAACATGGTGGCGACACAAGTCGTCCCCAGCGTACCGACGGACTCCGGATCGGCCTGCAAGGTCGCGATTGCCGAAGCGTCCGACGGGTCCGCCGCGAAACGCAGCATCGCCTGCCCGAGCTCGCCGGGTGTCAACTTGCCCGCAGTGGCGAAATAGCTTCTGGTCAGGTCGGTTGCCTGGACCGGAAATTTATAGGCGGCGATCTTGCCCAATGCCTCGGCCAGTTCGTAAATTGCGTTATCCGCGCGCGGTCGGGATGAATGACCACCGGGATTATTCACGGTCAGCTCATAGGTGGCGTAGGTCTTCTCCGCAGATTGCACCTGAAACGCGACCGGCGTTCCGTCTTCAGCCAAAGCGATCCCGCCCGCGTCGCTGTTCAGGATGAAGGCCGGATCGATATTTTCCGCCACATATTTCGCCTGCGCTTCGGTCGAGACCATGCCGCTCTCCTCGTCCCCCGAAAAGACCAGAACCAGATCGCGCGACGGTTGCCAGCCCTCTGCCTTCAGGCGGAGGAAAGTCGAAGTCAGATTGGTGATGCCATATTTATTGTCCATCGTGGCGCGTCCGAAGAAATAGCCGTCCTCTTCGGTCAGCGTGAACGGCGGGCGCACCCAGTCCTTGGCCAGCGCGTCGACCACGTCCATATGGCCGAGCAGTACAATCGGTTTTTCGGCGCTGCCCGCTTTTGCGCGATAGGTAACCATCAGTCCCTGGGTTTTTTCACCGTCGCTGTCATAATCGGTGACTTGGATATCATCGTCGCTGAACCCCGCCTTCTTGAAGCGGTCGACGAGATAGGAAACCATCGCCGGGACCTGTTCCTGACCGCGCGCGGTCCGGAAGGCAATCAGATCGCTGTAAATGTCGCGCGCCAGTTGCTGGTGCGGTGTCAGCGCGGCGGCGTCTTGCGCGAGGACAGGCTGGGCAGAGAATATACCCGCCGCCAGCAGGAGGGCCGTCGGGCCAGACCATTTTTGCATTCTTTCCTGAAGCTTGTGCTTAGCCATTACCTATTCCCCCAAAAATCATATTCTATCCGCTCGACAAGGAATGTAAATCTTTCCGTTCTTTCCGTGGAATGCCGGGACAGGCAAGCCTCACCAAATATTCGCGGGACATCCCGGGGCAAGATTTATCCGCCCGGCGGAAGGGCCGAGCAGGTCAAGCGATTGCGGTTTCCGGTTGGATCGCACTGCCGTGCGAAAGTGGGGCAAATTAACCATTTCTCTTAACCTTGTGTTTCATAGAGGGACAGTTTCAGCCACGATGGCTTCGGGCATGGCGGCTACCAACTGGACTCGGGCAGCGATATCCGCCATTTTGAGCAATCATTGCGAGAAGATGCAATCGGGCAGGAAAAGGACTGAGGTTAACGAATGGAAATCGGAAGCAAGATACTGACCGGTGCAGCGACGACCGTGGTCTTGGCGCTGGTCGGCCATGCCGTAACCGGCGATAATTTCATCACCGGCCTGGAGCAAAAAGCCCAGACCGAACTGGACGCGCGCGGCCTGGAAGGTGCCAGCGTCAGCTTCGCTCGTGATCCGTTGTCCCGCGCTGCTGTTCTGGACGGCGAAGCGGACGACGAAGAAAAACGGGAAGCCCTGACCGTGGTCATGGCTATCCCCGGCGTCTCCAGTGCGAGCTGGAAAGGCGAGCATGTGATCGCAGCAGCCGAGGACGGCGCGTCCGGCGCAGGAGTCCCAGCCGCTGCCGACCAGGACAAAATTGCCAAATGCCAAAGCAATGTCGACCAAATTATGGCAGCCAACAATATCAGTTTCCGCTCCGGCAGCGCTTATGTGTCGCTCGACACCAAGAAAGTTCTCGACCAGATTGCCGCCGCTTTGCAGAGCTGTGACGGGCTGTCGGTAGCGGTCGAAGGCCATACCGACGATAATGGCAATAAGGACGTCAACCGGGACATGTCACAAGAACGGGCCGACCGGATCAAGGCTGGCCTCGTCGAACGCGGCATTGCGGAAGCTCTGGTCAGCGCCAAGGGCTATGGCTCGACCCGGCCGCGCGCAGAAGGTTCGGGGGCGGCGGCCGATGCCCAGAATCGCCGGATCGAATTCCGGATCGGGGCTGGAGACGGCTCGTCGCAAAATGATGCCAAAGCGCAACAGGAGGGTTGATCGATGCCACTTTTACTTGAAAATCTGTTGCTCCTGCTGGTTACTTTTGCAATTGGCCTCGCTATCGGCTGGTTTATCTGGGGCCGGAACACAGAAGAATATTAGCCGAGACCGGCTAGGAACAATATTCAAAACGGGGTTTTGAGAAGATGATTACGCTGATTACCGCCAATTGGCTGTTATACCTGGTTGCACTGCTTATCGGTGTGGTCACCGCTTTCTGGGTCTGGGCCGCAACCGGTCGCGAAGCATCCTCCGTCGACAGTTTCAATGCCGATGACGGACTGCTGGAAAAAGCAGGCGAACCGATGCAACCGGCAGAAGCCAAGCCCGAACCGGCTCCTGCTGCGGCGGCTGTACCGGAAACAGCTCCGCCGCCACCGCCCAAGGCGGTCGTGCCGCCTGTTGCCCCTGCTCCTGAAGCGCCGACGACCGCAGCCGCAACGGAAGGCGCACCCAAAATTGCTCCAGCGGTCGGAGAGCCCGACAATCTGCGTCTTATCAAGGGTGTAGGTCCGAAGCTGAACACATTGCTGATCAGCCTGGGCGTGACCCGGTTCGACCAGATCGCCGACTGGAAAGAAGCGGAAATCAACGAGGTCGATCAGTATCTCGGGACGTTCAGCGGACGTATCACAAGAGACGCGTGGATCGACCAGGCCAAATTTCTCGCCAAGGACGATATTGCCGGTTTCGAGAAGAAATACGGCAAGCTCTAGGATCGGTCGTTAGAGTCGGGTCCTGATCATTCTGGATCCTGATCAGTCCAGTTCGGGATTGCTCGCGCGGACGATCAGCTTGTCGATCTTGCGACCATCCATGTCGACAATTTCGAAGACCCAGTCCTGATCTTCAAAGCTTTCGCCTTCTTCCGGCAGATGGCGCAGTTGCGCCAGCGCATGGCCGGCAACCGTCGCATAGTCGCGGTCTTCGGATAGCCTGATCCCCAGCCGTTCGGCCAGCGCATCAATCGCCATCGCGCCGGAAACCAGATAGCTGCCGTCGGCCCGTTCGATCAGGCTGCGCTGGGTCTTTTCATCCTGATCGGAGACAAATTCACCGGCGATCGAACTGAGCAGGTCATTGGGTGTGACGATGCCTTCAAAATGGCCATATTCGTCGTGCACCAGGATCATCGGGACTTCGGTTTCACGCAATATTTCCAGCACATCGAGCGCGTCGAGCTGGTCCGGTACCTTTTCCAGCGGGCGCATCAGCTTGCGCAAATCCAGCTTCTCGCCGCCCAGTTGCGCGGCAACGATATCACGGGCCTGAACCACCCCGCGGATTTCATCGACCGAATGTTCGGCGACGGGGAAACGGCTGTGCTGGGATTCCATCAGCAGCTTGTGAATATCCCCGCGCTTCGCATCAATGTCGAGCCAGTCAATCTCGGTGCGGGGGGTCATAACCTCACGAATGGGGCGGTCGGCCAGCCGCACGACCCCGGCCATCACGGCGCGTTCGTGCTCCTCGATAACACCGGACCGAGTCGCATCGGCGAAGACCATCTGCAATTCTTCCGCCGTCACATGATTGACCTGCTCGCGCTTGATCCGCATCAGGCGGAAAATCATGGCGCTGCTATTATCGAGCAGCCAGACCAGCGGTGCGGAAATGCGGGCCAGCAATTCCATCGGCTGGGCCATGATCAGGGCGATACGTTCTGCGGATCGCAGAGCGATCTGCTTTGGTACCAGCTCTCCAATCACCAGCGAGGCATAGGTGGTCAGGCCGATCACCAGAACAAAGCCGACGGTGCCCGACAGCTCCTGCCCCATGCCCAGCACCTGCAACCGCTCGGCTACCGGGCCGCCCAGGCTCGCTCCGGAATAGGCGCCGGCAATAATCCCGATCAGCGTTATCCCGATTTGTACAGTGGAGAGAAATTTCCCCGGGTCACTGGCAAGGCGGAGAGCCGCCTTGGCGCGCTTGCTCCCCCGGTCCGCCAGGCCGTGCAACTGCGCCTTGCGCGCAGAGACAATAGCCAGTTCTGACATGGCAAATACGCCATTGATCAGCACCAGCACAATTATGATCGCAACATCAAACCAGGGAAAGGGTGTCATAAAGTCCATTGAAAGGGCGAAATGCCATAAGCCCTTTAGCAGCAAGTTTTACAAAATCTCAAGTTCGCTGTCAGTCGCCGTTCATTTATCCTGCGTTAGACGGAACCTTCTGGTCGGCGGGGCGTAGTGCTGACGAGATAAAAAAACAATTAGGGAAAAGAAAATGCGGATGAACAAATCAATAATTTCAGCGGTTTCGCTCGGCGCCTTGGCACTGACCAGCGGCTGTGTAACCAATCCCGAAACCGGCAACCGGACCATCTCGAAAGCGGCCATCGGCGGCCTCGGTGGCGTTGTCGGCGGCTATCTGCTTGGTGACGTACTGGGTGGCAAGAATGATCGCACGGCCAAGATCGTCGGTGCGGGCCTAGGTGGCCTCGCCGGCGCAGGCATCGGCTATTATATGGACGAGCAGGAAAAGAAACTGCGTCAGCAAACTGCCGGTACCGGCATCGATGTCACCCGCGAGGGCGACAATCTGATCCTCAACATGCCGTCGAGCGTCACATTCGCCGTCGATAGCAGCGCCATCAGTCCGGCATTCCAGACCACATTGGGCAATGTTGCCAACACGCTGTCGCAATATGAGAAAAGCTACGTCGATGTTCTCGGCCATACCGACAGCACCGGCAGCGATGCCTATAACCAGGCTCTGTCCGAACGACGCGCCGAAGCGGTTGCCAATTTCCTCGCCAACAGCGGCGTCCAGCGCGCACGTCTGGCGACAAGAGGCTATGGTGAAAGCCAGCCGGTTGCGACCAACAGCACCGAAGAAGGCCGGGCAGCCAACCGCCGGGTCGAGATCAAGATCGTTCCGATCGAACAGGATGATCTTTAACAACTAAATTAGCGCTTGCGCTTATCGCATGATCACGGGCATCCTCCGCAAAAATTTGCAGAGGATGCCTTGTTCATGACCACAGTCAATTTCTCCATCGATCTTAGCGGGCATACCGCCATTGTGACCGGCGCATCGGCCGGTCTTGGCCGCCGATTCGCCAAAGTACTGGCCGCTTGTGGCGCAAAAGTCGCCTGTACGGCACGTCGCAAGGACAAGCTTGACGATCTCGTCAACGAGATTACCGCTGAGGGCGGCACAGCCCAGGCCTTCGCGCTGGATGTCCGCGATGCCGCCCAGCTTCAGGCGATCATCCCCACCGTTACCGAAGCGCTCGGCCAACCCGATATACTCGTCAACAATGCCGGCATCGTCGACGCCGAACATGCCACCCGGATGTCGATCGACCTGATTGACGATGTTCTGGATACAAATCTTCGTAGCGTGTTCATCTTGTCGAACGAGTTTGCCCGTCCGCTAATCGCCCAAAAAACGCCGGGGCGAATCGTCAATGTCGCGTCTATCGCAGCCACCAGCTACAGCGGCGGCGGGGCCGCCCTCTATTCGACGACCAAGGCCGGTGTCGTTCGCATCACCGAGACCCTGGCAGTGGAATGGTCAAAATTCCATATCAATGTGAATGGCATTGCGCCGGGCCTGTTCGCAACTGACATGGCCGATGGCATGATCGAGCGCGCCGGTGATTTTTTCGTCCATTTCCCGCGCAAGCGTGTCGGCCAGCCGGAACAGATGGATAGCACCCTGCTCTATCTGGTCTCGCCTTCTTCGGATGCAGTGACCGGAACCGTGATCAAGATCGATGACGGTCAGGGTTCGCGCTAGCGCCCGGATCTAGACCAGTTCGCCCTTGAGCAGCTTTGGCAGATCACCGGTCTCACCTTTTGCCTCGGCCATGAACTGCGCTTTGAGCGGCGGAATCCGCTGGACCAGTCCAATGCCCATGCGGCGGATCTTCGAGGATGTTTTTCCCGGCAGGCCGAACAGCCGCGTCAGCAGGTCGGTGGCAGCCGAGACCATCATATTGTCGAGGCTGCGCCAGCGGTCATAGCGCCCGAGTATTTGGGAATCGCCGAGATCGAGGCCGGTTCGCGCGCCCTCGACCAGACATTCGGTCAGCGCGGCAACATCGCGCAGGCCGAGATTGAGCCCCTGTCCGGCGATCGGATGGATGCCATGACCGGCATCCCCGATCAGCACCAGGCGGTCGGCGGTCAAATGGGAACTGTGGTGGAAGCCGAGCGGATAAGTCTGGCGATCCGTGAGCAGCTCGAGCTCGCCGAGAAAACCGCCGGTCTTTTTCATCATCTCGGCGATGAACGCGCGCTTGTTGATCTTGGCATAAGCGGGCCCGTCTTTTCTCGAGACCGTCCACACTACAGCCGAGCGGTGTTTGCCGTCGGCATCGTCCAGCATCGGCAGGATGGCGAAGGGACCGGATGGGAAAAACAGCTCGTAGGCAGTGTTGCCATGCGGCTTTTCATGCGCAATTTTGCAGACGATGGCGCTGTGATCATATTGCCAGTGCGCCATGATGATACCGGCTTCCTCGCGCATCCGGCTACCGCGGCCATCGGCGGCGATCAGCAGCGGAGCGGAGAGATGCTCGCCGCTATCCAGCATGATATCGACAAGATGCTCGCCGCGTTCGCAGGATGCTACCTGTGTCGACAGATGCAGTGATATGCCGTCATGGGACTGAACCGCCTCGAACAGCAGCCGGCGGAGCACGGCATTTTCGACCATGATCCCCATCGGGCCTTCGTCCTCAGCCGGAACAAAGTCGAGAGTGCCGGGCTTGAGCCCGTCATTGACCAGGATTTTTGCAATATCACAGCCATGCGGTCGCAGCTTGTCGGCCAGTCCGATCGCATCGAACATGTTCCAGCTCGCGCTGTTGATCGCCGAGACCCGGGCGTCATTCTGCGGGTTCAGCAAGTCGGCGGGATCAGCCCGGTCGATGATCGCCACGCGCAGTCCATGGGCGGCCAGCGTCAGCGCCTGGGTCAGGCCGATCATGCCCGCACCCAATATGATGATATCGCTTTGCCGAGAATCAATTGCCATGAAGACGCCTTTCCGAGCCCAAATATGGGATATAGTTAGGCATCGATGGTCGGGAAAGAAAGGCAAATCCGGTAAAATAAAGCCAAGAAACTTGACGGAGAGTCCCCGATTCGCGCAAAGGAGCAGTTAGTTAACGCGCGCCTTCGGCTGGGGTGACGCACGGGAGTATATGATGGCGGAAAAAGCCAAAGAAGCGAACTGGCGTGAAATCATGCGCCTCAGCCTGTTGCGCAGTGGCGCCCTGATCGGAGCCATCGCGATTTTTCTGGCGACCATATTCCTGTTTCTGGCGCTGGTCAGCTATTCGCCCAGCGATCCGGCCTTCAACACATCCGCGGCTAGCGTCGAACATAACTGGATGGGCGTTTTCGGCTCCTATTTGTCCGATCTGCTATTGTTGCTGATCGGACTGCCGGTGCTGCTCTTTCTGCCACTGCTTCTCGTGCTGGCCAACCGGCTGTGGCGAGACATTCCGCAGCCCGGCTGGAAGCAGCAACTGCTTTGGTGCCTGGTTGCAACATTGCTGGTCGGCACCGCACTCGCCTTGTGGTTTCCGGAACCGGAAATGGAATTGCCTTCGGGCCTTGGCGGCCTCGCCGGCATGCTGATCGCCAACGGCACCAGCGCCGGCCTAAACGCTATTTCTGCCAGCTGGAGCGGCCTGGTCTCCGGCCTGTTGATCGCCCTGACCCTGACCGGTGGCCTCGTCCTCGGCTATTTCAGTCTGCGGCTCGACAAACCGCTATTTTCCGGAACATCTTTCAAAATACCGACCATCAAAAGTCCGTTTGCCGAGAAAGACGAAGGCCTGGTGATCGAGCCGGATCGTTCGGGCACTGTCAAGCCGAAGGCCAAGAAAGAACCCGCGCCACGCAAAGAAGTCAAACCCGACAACCGGCCACCGCCGGAGATCAGCGAACGGGCATTGCCGCCGAAAAAGGCCGGCGTCAGCAAAGGCAAGCAAGGCGATTTCTTCGGTCCCTATGTGCTGCCGTCGCTCGACCTGCTGACCCCTGCCCCCGAGCAGAATTCCAATGTGATCGACAAGGCCGGACTGGAGCGCAACGCACGGCTGCTGGAATCGGTGCTCGACGATTTCCACGTCAAAGGAACGATCAACGCGGTCCGGCCCGGTCCGGTTGTCACCATGTACGAACTGGAACCGGCACCCGGCATCAAGGCAAGCCGCGTCATCCAGCTGGCCGAAGATATCGCCCGCAACATGTCGGCGCTGTCGGCGCGCGTCGCCGCCATTCCCGGACGCACGGTCATGGGCATCGAGCTTCCCAATGCCAATCGCGAAATGGTCGTGCTGCACGAGATGGTCGGCAGCGACAGCTTCGCCGAGCAGACCGGCAAGCTGCCGATCATTTTGGGCAAGAATATCTCCGGCGATCCGGTCATCGCCGATCTGGCGCCAATGCCGCATCTGCTTGTCGCCGGTACCACCGGTTCGGGTAAGTCCGTTGGCCTGAACTGCATGATCCTGTCGCTTCTCTACCGGCTGACACCGGACGAGTGCAAAATGATCATGATCGATCCGAAGATGCTGGAACTCAGCACCTATGACGATATTCCGCATCTGTTGTCGCCGGTTGTGACCGAGCCGGCCAAGGCGATCCGCGCGCTGAAATGGGCGGTCGAGCAGATGGAAGAACGTTACCGGATGATGTCGTCGATTTCGGTGCGAAATCTCGCCAATTATAACGAGAAGGTAAAAGGCGCCAAGGCCAAGGGCCAACCGCTCGGCCGCCGCGTCCAGACCGGCTATGACCCGGAAACATCGCGCCCGATCTACGAGGAAGAGCAGCTTGACTTCGAGGTGCTGCCGCAGATCGTAATCATCGTCGACGAGCTTGCCGATCTGATGATGACAGCCGGCAAGGAAGTTGAATTCCTGATCCAGCGGCTGGCGCAAAAGGCGCGTGCGGCGGGTATCCACCTGATCATGGCGACCCAGCGTCCGTCGGTCGACGTCATCACCGGCGTGATCAAGGCCAACCTGCCGACCCGGATCAGCTTCCACGTCACCTCGAAAATCGATTCGCGCACCATTTTGGGCGAACAGGGCGCGGAACAGCTGCTCGGCAAGGGCGACATGCTGTACATGCCTGGTGGCAAGCAGTTGACCCGCGTGCATGGACCGTTTGTCTCAGATGACGAAGTGCGGCGCGTTGCCGATCACTGGCGCTCGCAGGGCACACCCGATTATATCCAGGCAGTGACCGAAGAACCCGAAGACGGCAGCTTTGCCCTCGATGGTGCCGATCTGAGCGACAGCAAGGAAGACCGGCAATATACGCAGGCCTGCCAGATTGTCTTCGAGAGCCAGAAAGTATCGACCAGCTGGCTGCAGCGGCAATTGCGGATCGGCTATAATACCGCGGCGCGGATTATCGACCGGATGGAGGAGGATGAAATGATCAGCCCGCCCAACCATATTGGGCGCCGCGAAGTGCTGCGCGACCAGCACGGCGAGCCGCTCTAGCCTTCTGACTCTCTCCTTTTTGCTGACGAAGTGATTAAGCCATTGTTCAATCGCCACTGGCTAGGCGGATATCTGGATTATCTGGAGTTTTCGTAATGTTTAAATATGGTTTCGCCTTGATCGCTGCGCCTTTGGCCCTGACAGCAAGCCTGCCCGCCACTGCCCAGCAAACCCGTGCCGACGACCTATCCAAAGTGCAGGCCCATCTGCGCGCCATGACCACGATGACTGCAAATTTCAGCCAGACCGATCGCGGCGGCCAGTTGCTCACCGGGAAGCTCATATTGAAGCAACCCGGCAAGATTCGCTTTCAATATCAGAAAGACGCCAATCTGCTGATCGTCGGGGACGGGAAAGCCCTGACTTTGATCGACTATGAGGTGAATCAGGTGCAACGCTGGCCGATCAGCAACAGCCCGCTCGCGGCGCTGCTCAATCCGGAGCGCGACCTGTCAAAATATGGCAAAATCATTCCGACTCGCAATCCCGCCGTTCTGAGCGTCGAGGTCCACGATCCCAAACGTCCGGAATATGGCGTAATCACAATGGTTTTCACGAAGAAGCCCGGCGCGCCCGGCGGTTTGAGCCTGGATGGCTGGGTGTCACTCGATTCGAAAAATAATCGCACATCGATCCGCCTGTCGAACCAGAAATTCGGCGTTGCTGTCTCGAACAGCAGCTTTAACTGGGACGATCCCCGCCGGAAAAGCCGGACCAAGCGGTGAACCGAGACGGACTACCGATCAGCAGAAAATGATCTTTCTTTCGTTCATATTCCCGACAGAAACACGAGACTATAACCAAATACAGGATGAGAAGAGACAGTCAGGTTTTCCCCCTGTTACCTGACGAAACAACCCTCAACTCATCCCATGCGTGACGAACGCGAGTTTGCCCCCACCTCCTTAATGCCCCCGGAGGTGGGGGTTTTCCTTTTCCAGCCCAGCAAAATTACCCGGCCACCCAGTCGCCTTTGGGCTTGGGTTTCTGTGCGAGCGTGGCTATCAGGCTCGGCATGAGTGATAGTCTGAAAATCGTCAGCTGGAATATTAACAGCATCCGTGCCCGCCTCGACATCGTCGAGCGTTTCCTGACCGAGGAAGCGCCCGATGTTCTGTGCCTGCAGGAAACCAAAGTGCGCAACGAACAATTTCCCGAAGGGATGTTCCGGCGCCTCGGCTATAATCATATGATCCTGCACGGCCAGCCGATGCATCACGGTGTCGCGATCATCAGCCGCGTCCCGCTGCATAAGGACGAACGGTTCGACTGGCAGAATAATGGCGAAGCCCGCCATGTCGGCGCGGTGCTGCAAAACGGCGTCCGCATCGAAAATGTCTATATCCCGGCCGGTGGTGAAATTGCCGATCGCGAGATCAACCCGAAATTTGGCCAGAAGCTCGATTTCTTTGGCCGGATGACCGAATGGTCGGCCAATCTCAAGGAACCGACGATTCTGATGGGTGACTTCAACGTCGCACCGCTGGCCTCCGATGTCTGGAGCCACAAGGCATTGCTGAAAGTCGTCAGCCACACCCAGATCGAGATCGACCATCTTTACGCAATGCGCGATGCCCATGGCTGGGTAGACGTCGGCCGCAAGCTGATTCCGGATCCCGAGCGCCTGTTCACCTGGTGGAGCTACCGCGCCAAGGACTGGCGCGCATCGGACAAGGGCCGGCGGCTTGATCATGTCTGGGTCAGTCCCGAACTGGAAGACAAGGCGGTCAGCCACTCGGTTCTCGAAGACGCGCGCAGCTGGGGCAAGCCGTCGGATCACGCACCGCTGATCACGGAATTCGAATTTTGAACACATCGCCTCTCGACGGGGCCGACAAGGCTGCTGCCCGCCGGGCGGCGCGCGCGATAGATGCGCTCCGACGCGGCTGGCCGGTCGGCGTGGAAGCGGATGGCTCGTGCCTGAACCTGCTGCCAGTCGAAACCGGCGATCTGGAGAAGGCCCTGCCCTCTTCCGGAATGATATCTCTGATCATATCTGCGAGCCGCGCAGCGACGCTCAAGCTGCTCAACCAGTTTGCCGCCGCCGACCCGAACCTGCCGATCCAGATCAGCCTGCCCGCTCCCGTGACCGCAGCAGAGATTATCGCGATCGTCGATCCGGTGCTCGACATGCAATATCCGATGAAGGGCCCGTTTCGCAGCGAGGCCCTGACCAATCCCAAAGCTGCCACCGCGGCGATGGAACTGGCGCGGCATGGTGGCCTGCTACCCGCGTTTGTGATTGTCGATGATGCGGAAGATATTGTCGAGGCGAAGGATGCTGCCGCCTATGCCGATTCCGCAAACCTCAAGATCAGCGCTCATGCCCGCCTTCCGGTTGCGGCGAATAGCGATGCGCATATCTACGGCTTTCGCAGCGATGCCGATGCCACCGACCATATCGCGCTGGTCATCGGCAAGCGCGACAGCAGCACGCCCGTCGTGCGCCTGCACAGCGAATGTCTGACCGGCGATGTGCTCGGCAGCCTGAAATGCGACTGCGGCCCGCAACTCCACGCCGCGCTACACCAGATGGGCGAAGCCAGCTGGGGCGTCTTGCTTTATCTACGACAGGAAGGCCGCGGGATCGGCCTGATCAACAAGCTGCGCGCTTATGCGCTGCAGGATCAGGGCTTTGACACGGTCGACGCCAACCAGCGACTGGGCTTTGCCATTGATGCCCGGGATTTCTCGATCGCGGCGCGGATGCTGGCATTACTCAATATCCCGAAGGTCAAATTGCTGACCAACAACCCGGAAAAAGTGGAAGGTTTGGAAGCATGTGGCGTGACCGTGGAAGAACGCCTCCCGGTCAAGATCGCCGCCAATCCGCACAATGAATTTTATCTCGATACGAAAAGGGACCGGACGGGGCATAAGTTGTGATATTCTGATGTCTGATCCCTGTTTGGCGCATTATTCAACCCTGTCCGGATGACTTGCGGTCGCTCCGGAAGATCTCAACCGCGATATTTCGTGCGAAATCCTTGTCCAGGGTGTCGCCGTTAAGCAGGGCGTACCAAAACGCGCCGTGGACGAAACTGGACAACATATTGATGTTACAGTCCTGACCAATCTCGCGGCGTTCTTGTGCTCGTTTCAACAGGTCTGTGACTATTTCCTCACGTGGATTCACAAAACGCTTTCTGAATATCTCACGGAAGCCGTTGTTTTCCTGCGCTGCCGCAATCAAGGCTCGGATAGTGTCTCCATTTTCGGCCAGATGTTCAAACACCTGAACCAGGAAGCGCTCCAGTAGCATCCTAGATGTTTGGGCCGGATCATTGAGCGGCGCTGATGCATATCGGCCCGTTTCTTCAAACACCGCATCCAGCACCAGATCAGCCTTGGTGTTCCAGCGATTATATAATGTCTGTCGCGCCACTCCTGCTTCGCTCGCGATAGCGGCAATGCTAACCGCCTCATAGCCGCGCTCGCGCACCAGTTTCAGTGTAGCAGCCTTTATCGCACCCGCTGCTTCTGCATCCCGTGGCCGTCCGGCGGATCGTTTTCCTTCGCTCATGCAAGCCTCCTTGCCGAGACCATATCCCAGCAGCCAATTAATTACTAGACTCTAGTCCATTTATATTGTTAGACTGCTGTCTATTAATCCGCACCTGACGTTTCCGGAGTCGCCACCTGAATTTTGAGGCCCATGACTATGCTTAAAGAATCTCTCACTGCCCGCCGGGCCTCCTGTATAACTGCCGTGCTCGGCTTGCTTTCCATTTTTCCGCCGCTGGCCACCGATATGTACCTTGCTGGCCTCGGCGACATCGCAATAGCGATGGATTCGAGCGCTGCGGCCACCGAATTGTCGCTTTCCATATTTTTTCTCGGCCTGTGTGTCGGGCAACTCATCATGGGACCGCTGATCGACGGCTTCGGTCGCAAAGGGCCCTTGCTCGCCGCAACGGTCCTATTTATCGCAACGTCTTTCGCCCTGATCCTGGTCAAAGACATCGCGCTGTTCAATGCGCTGCGTTTTCTACAAGCGCTGGGTGCCTGTGGCGGGATGGTGGTCAGCCGCGCGGTCGTCCACGATCTTTACGACGGCCGCCGTGCAGCCAAGGCCATGACCGTATTGGTCATGTTGCTGACAATAGGTCCCATCGTATCCCCAACCATTGGTAGCCTTCTGCTTCAATCGTTCGGATGGCGGTCGATATTCGTCGCGATGATAGTCGTTGGCATCGTCGCCCTAATATTATCCCTGATAATCTTGCCAGAAACCTTGCCGCGCCAGGCCCGGGTTGCAGCGCCATTTCTCACCGGTCGTAAGGCAGCTGTGAAACTGGTCACCCGTTCCGAATTTATGCTACCGGCTGTAATAGCGGGCCTTATCCAGGGCGGCATGTTTGCCTTCATCACGGGATCATCCGGTGTATTCCAAGGCGTATTCGGCCTTAGCCCGCTCGCTTATGGCCTGATGTTTGCGGGGATCGCGACAGCATTGCTTTTGTTCGGGCGCATCAATACAAAATTGCTCGACCGTTTCTCGCCTTCGCATATCCTGAAAAACGGATTGCCTTTTTACGTACTGTTTACGCTTGTGCTGACTTTGTCGTCAGGCACGAAAACGCTGTGGCTCTTTGCTCTGCCGCTATGGGTGTCAATTGGTACAGTAGGGCTACTCTCGGCGAACGCCATGTCAATCGCGATGGCATCGTCACGAGATACTGCCGGAATCGGGTCTGCCTTACTGGGAGCGATTCAATTTGGTATTGCCTTCACAGTCTCCTCCCTGGTCGCAATGGGAGGAACCGACACGCCGCTGCCAATGGCTCTGGGCCTTTTTCTACCCGCCGTTGCCGCGCTCTTGCTTTCGACGAGATCGCCACTTCGTAACCAGGACAAAGCTGGTTTCGTTTGAGCGGTTGAGACGAACCCGAGAGCAGCGGAGAGTAGAAACTTTGGGTTCTCACAGGCGACTGAAGTCTCAACGCCAGCGTGCATGAAAATATCTTCACTCTCAGCCATTCGAACGGATTATTGGGAGCATGAAAACGGCCCTTAATCGTGATGCTGAAGCACCATGGCCGCCGCCGTCAGCCTCTGGCTACATATTGATACACTTATCGGATTGACGCCACGCCGGTATGCGAAGCATTATATCCGCTCTCGCAAAGGAGTAAGTTTATGCGTCATATCTTTTTGGCAACTCTGGTGATTGCACTGGCACCTGTCTCAGCCGGTCAGGCTAAACCTGCTCCGCCACCACCGATACATGAACGACCAACCGATCTGGTCGCCGCCGATCTCGGCGTTCCCGAACAAGTCTTTATCGACTGTTTCTCCGGAGTCTCTCCGGAGGCCAGTCATGCCCCGTCGGTGGCACAGCAACATGCAAACAAGGCCATTTTATTGCCCTGCCTGCAGGCCGAAAATCCTTCCATCACCAACGAGAAGCTCGATAGCGTGATGGACAAATATCGGCCTGAAGGTCCGATGCCAAAGCCGTAAGCTTGGGGATTACCTCACGGTGGACCCTCAAGCCGGAAACATCGAAACATTTCCCCGGTACCTGTCATTCCGCTAGCCAAGCAGTTGCTGCCATGGATAACGTTCAGGGCTTATGTCCGATTGCGCGACAAAGCAGCGTCTCGATAGAGCCTCACAATGTTTTCGCCATCCGTTGCTGACTAAAACGGAACGTCGTCATCCAGATCGCTGTCAAAGGCGCCGCCGCCCTGACCGCCGCCTGAACCGCCGCCGGTCTGGCCCCAGCCGCCGCCGGAACCACCACCAGAGCCGCCACCGGAAGGCGCACCGCCACCTTGACCGCCGCCCCAGCCATCATTGGAACCGCCGCCCTGGCCACCGCCGCCTGGCTTGCTGTCGAGCATTTCCATTTTCGCGTCAAAGCCCTGCAGCACGACATCGGTCGAATAGCGGTCGTTGCCGGACTGGTCCTGCCATTTGCGGGTCTGCAATTTGCCTTCGAGATAGACCTTGCTGCCCTTGCGTAGATATCTTTCGGCAACGCCGGCAAGGCCTTCGTTATAGATCGAGATATTGTGCCACTCGGTCTTTTCCTTGCGCTCGCCGGTCTGCTTGTCTTTCCAGCTTTCCGATGTCGCGACGCTGAAATTGCAGACTTTTCCGCCATTGGCGAAGGTACGCACTTCCGGATCCTTGCCCAGATTGCCTACGATGATGACTTTGTTGATGCCGCCGGCCATTTCAAATTCCCCAAATATATAACGTGATTATCGATTCTTGAGGACTCTATAGACCGAGGGCGACGGCACTCCAATATGTAATACCGGCCGCGACATAGGCGAGCGCAAAAAGATAGACGAGCATGAACATCGGCCATTTCCAGCCGTTGGTTTCGCGCTTGGTCACGGCAATGGTCGAGATACATTGCGGGGCAAAGACAAACCAGGCGAGAAAGGCCAAGGCGGTCGGCAGCGACCAGCGGCTTTGCAGGCGCTCGGTCAGGGATTTGGCTTCCGCCTCTTCGTCCGTTGCATCAATCGCATAGGTCGTGGCCAGCGCTGCTACCGCGACTTCCCGTGCGGCCATGGCCGGGATCAGGGCGAGCGCGATATCGCGGTTGAAGCCGATCGGCTTGACGACCGGCGCGATGACATTGGCGATCCGTCCGGCGACGCTATAGTCGACCTGGCTCATTCCGCTGTCTTCGGGCACTTTCGGGAACGTGAGCAAAAGCCACAATACAACGGTGGCGGCGAAGATGATCGTACCGGCGCGGCGCAGGAAAATCCACGCTCGCTGCCACAGGCCGATCAATATGTCGCGCAGGCTCGGCAGCTGATATTTCGGCATTTCCATCAGGAAACCGCTGTTCGGCCCCTTGGTCACCGTCGACCGCAGCACCAGCGCGACGATCATGGCACCGACGATCCCGAAAACATAAAGGCCGAACAATACCAGACCCTGCAGCCCGATACCGGGGCCGACGGTGGTCGGCGGAATGAATGCGCCGATGATGATCGCGTAAACCGGAAGCCGCGCCGCGCAGGTCATCAATGGCGCCACCAATATGGTGGTCAACCGATCCCTCGGGTCGGAAATGCTGCGCGTCGCCATGATCCCGGGAATGGCGCAGGCAAACGAGGACAGCAGCGGAATGAAGCTCCGGCCCGACAGACCGACGCTCGCCATCAACCGGTCCATGATGAAGGCGGCGCGGGTCATATAACCGCTTGCCTCGAGCAGGAGGATGAACAGAAACAGGATCAGGATCTGCGGCAGGAACACCACAACTGAACCGACACCTGCGATGGCGCCTTCGATAATGAAATCGCGTATGAAGCCAGGCGCCATATTCGATTCGACGGCTGCAGCGACCCATTCGCTGGCGCTTTCAATCCAGCCAATCGGTGCCTCTGACCAGGCGAATACCGCCTGAAACATGATGAACAGCACCGAGAGCAGAATCAACGGTCCCAAAAAGGGATGGAGAAACAAATTGTCGGCCCGTTCCGACCAGCGACGACCGGCGGTTTCGGAAACAATCACCTGATTGGCAATCAGCTTGGCCTGTTGCCGCAAACCGTGATCGCGTTCCTGCGCGACAATCGGTCCAACAGTGTCCTGCTTGAGCTTGAGGCGGTTTTCCACAGCAGCAGACAACTCTTCCAGCCCGCGCCGGCGTACCGCGACGGTCGGCACCACCGGAACTCCGAGGGCTTTTTCGAGCTTCGCCGGGTCGAGGGTCAGCCCGTCCCGCTCTGCCAGATCCATCATGTTCAGCGCGACGACGACCGGATGGCCGAGCGCGATAACCTCGAGCGCGAAACGCAAGTGATTGTCGAGATTGGCGGCATCGAGCACCAGAACGATCATGTCGGGACGACGCTCGCCCTTTTGCAGTCCCATGATGACGCCGCGCGTCACTTCCTCGTCGGGACTGGTCGGATCAAGACTGTAGCTGCCAGGCAGATCGACCAGTTCGGCAGGCCGTCCGTCGGCAAAGGCAAAATGTCCGGATTTGCGTTCGACCGTGACGCCGGGATAATTGGCAATCTTCTGCCGGGCACCGGTCAGTGCGTTGAACAGGGCGCTTTTGCCCGAATTGGGGTTGCCCGCGAGGACAATGAGGGGAGCAGCTTCAGTCATTGATCAGGCCGCTAACGTTACTGTTACCGGCTGGACCGATATCGCCTGCGCATGGGATTTGCGGATGGCTATCATCATCCGTCCGACTTTTAGCGCTATCGGATCGTTCAGGCCGAACATGCCCTTGTGCAGCTTCTCCACCGTAACACCTTCGTCAATACCGAGCGCGCGCAGACGGCGTCCCTCGGTCTCGGAAATGGCTGCCCAGTCGATGGCCACGATTTCCGCATTTTGCTTCAGTGACAGCTGATCAAGAGTGGTGGGAGTCTGCATATATCGCAACAAGGCCTTTCTAATTGCGACTGATTATCAATATTGATTACGCTTGGCGAGTCTTTTTGTGCGACTTTGTATCGAACCACGGCACATTATGGATTGCATCAGCGGCAAAGCAGCATCTGCTGCTCATGTTCCCCGATAACGCAACCGCCCGACAAAGCGCGCCATGCTGAACCGGTCGCCGCCGCGGCCGGTGACCTTGGCCTTGGCTTTCTCGAACTGCATGACATTTTCGATCCGCCGATCCAGAAATGCTCTGGTTTCCGCATAGCCTTCGCTTTGATCATCGAGGAATACGCTGATCGTGCTGCCGTAAACGCCCGACAACAGGGTGCGCTTGGTATAATGATTATAGTCGGTCGCGGTATCACCGGCGAGCCGCCACATCTTGTCCGCTGCGCGCCAGCCCATTTTCGCGGCTCTGCGCAAATGCGGCGGTGCAGCCAGTATCGCCAATGCGCGCCGCAGTCCTTCACGATCCGCCTCCAGCGCTTCCAGACGGGCTTCGACCAGCGCCTTGATCCGCTCGCGTATTTTCATCGCGGAAAGTTCATCGGCGCTATATTTCGCCGCCATTTTCTCGTCCACCGCCTGAAACCAGGCATCGATCATGTCGACCGGGCCTTCGTTAAAGGCGAGTCTGGCAAGATCGGCATCGACGCCGGCGAGATCCGCAGCGGCGAGCACAGCCTTCTCGTTCCAGCCGTCAAATGCCGCCTGCGCTGCCAGTGCGGGCGCGAGAAAGGCACGCACCTCGTCCAGGGTCGGATCTTCGGGGAGCGATACGGACATGGGAGTTCCTTTGAAATCAGAGCTATCAATATAAACAGAAATTGCTTCGTTTCAAACCATTGCATTCGGATGTGCGGTCTCTTAACTGTCTGGTTAACAATTCACGCCTCTTGTTTCAGGGAATTCCATCTTGACCACATTGTTCGATCCGATCACCGTTGGCGCCATCGAGGCCCAGAACCGTATGTTCATGGCCCCGCTCACCCGCTGTCGTTCGACCATGGAATTTGTCCCTACTCCGATCATGGGCGAATATTATAGCCAGCGCGCGGGCGCGGGCGTGATCATTTCCGAAGCGACCGGTATCAGCCAGCAAGGCCTGGGCACACCCTTCGCTCCCGGCATCTGGAACGACGCGCAGACCGAGGCGTGGAAACCGGTGATCGAACAAGTGCACAAGGCCGGCGGCAAGATCATCTGCCAGCTCTGGCATATGGGCCGCATCGTCCATCCCGATTTCCTTGATGGCGAGAAGCCTGTTTCGGCTTCCGCGACAACCGCTCCGGGCAGTGTCCGCACCTATCAGGGCAAGAGAGACTATGCAGAAGCGCGCCCTCTGGAAATATCCGAAATCCCCGCTCTTCTCGATGATTATCAAAATGCCGCAGAAAATGCCAAAAAAGCCGGATTTGACGGTGTCCAGCTGCACGCGGCCAATGGCTATCTGATCGACCAGTTCATTCGTTCCGGCACCAACTTGCGGACCGACGAATATGGCGGACCAATTGAAAACCGTATCCGTCTGCTTGGCGAAGTGACCCAGCGACTGGTGGATGTCTGGGGCAGCGACCGGGTCGCCGTTCGCCTGTCGCCCAATGGCGATTCGCAAGGAGCCGATGATGCAACACCGATCGAAACCTTTACCGCAGCGGCCAAACTGCTCGACAAGATCGGCATTGCCTTTCTCGAACTGCGCGAACCGCCTGCCCATGGTACTTATGGCAATACCGATGTGCCACCGGTCAGCCCGAACATCCGGCCGGTGTTCAAGGGCCCGCTGGTACTGAACAGCGACTATTTTTATGATAATGCGACCGCAGCGCTGGCTGAAAACAAGGCCGACGCAATCAGCTTTGGCCGGACCTTCATGACCAATCCCGACTTGCCCGAACGCTTCCGCGCCGGCGCTGAGCTCAACCCGATCGACTTTACGCCGACCTGGTATAGTCAGGGTCCCGAGGGATATATCGACTATCCGACGATGAAGCAGAAGGAAGGCGCGACGGCCTGAACGAACCGCGTTCGGTTAAAAGCTGCTCTGGAGTCGGCGGAACATATCCTGGACCGCTGACTCCGCTTCCATTTCCCGGTCCATGCGGGCCGAGAGGCGCTGCAGGCGCTGGAACAATTCTTCGCTGGCCATTATAATCTGGCGCGCTTCTGCCGGAAAGCGATTTACCAACGACTGATCGGTAACGGGTGCCTGGCCAAGCGAGCGATCATGGTTCCATGCTTCGCCTTCGGACAATTCGCCGCTTTGCAGGGCTTTCTGGTTCAGAAGCCAGGCGATGCAATGCATCAGTCTTGTGGTGACCTTTAACGATTCACAGGAAAAAGAGACGGCAAGAAGATTGTCCGGATCGCATTCTTCATGGAAACGCCCCGATTCAAAATAGGATCGTGACTCGTCCGCCAGAAGCATTGCCTCGGTATAAAGGGCATCCATCAGTCTCGGCGTCAAAAGGGAATCACGGTCCTGCATATTTGCTCCGTAGCAATTTATAGGTGCTCGTTGACAGTTAATTTTACATGTCAGGCGCCCCTGAAGGGCGTCTGTTTCAAACTGACACGCGGGAGACTGCAGGGTTAACTGGTGGACAGCTTTGGTTAACGGACGGGTAATCCGCAAACAGCCATGACCTCAGGCAATGATGTCGGGAATTAGCTGGTTCTCGATCACGATGATACGATCGCGCAATTGCAATTTTCTTTTCTTGAGTCGCGCCGTCCGGAGCTGATCCGCATTGCCCGATTCAACCAGCGCGGCAATTGCTTCGTCGAGATCGCGATGCTCGATTTTCAGCATTTCGAGCCGCATTTGCAACTCTTCATCGCTCATCCCCATTCCGGATCAATCTCCCTCTTGCGTCAGTGCAGCAATTTTGCAATCCTGATCCTATTCATGGTTCAAGTCGAAACCAAGACATTTAAATCATGAAGCCGGAGGCCATGGCCGATTGGCCGGTACAATCAGAAAGGAAGCTTCCACCCGTCTTTCATTTTCAAAAACAACATTTTTTGAGGAGACTTTAATGATTCAGGATCACATGTCAGCATTGCGCCAAAAACATGAAGCGCTGGAACGCAAGATCAATGACGAGGAAACCCGCCCGCTTCCCGACACGATTCGAATTCATAGTCTGAAGAAAGAGAAGCTCCGTCTGAAAGAAGAATTGCTGGATTAACCGGGATTAGGAGACGCTGATCGGTCTAGGCGGACAAAATATAAGTCCGCCTGGTCCGAAGGGCCGTTTTCTACATCGCACTCATCTGGCGTTTCTGCTAGACAAAGATCATGCCCGCAACTGATCCCTCCAGTACCAAGACAGCCCGCAATATCCTTACCGGCCTTCGGTCGATAATGGCGTCGCGGGGCAACGCCCAGACAAAGCTGAACCAGGTTGTCGAAACGATCGCTGGCGCTGTCAGCAGTGAGGTCTGTTCGATCTATCTGCGCCGCGATGGTCTGCTGGAACTGTTCGCGACCCGCGGACTCAATGCAGAGGCGGTTCACGTCACGAAACTCGCGATGGGCGAAGGCCTGACCGGCTATATCGCCAAAAATGTCGAGACGCTGAACCTCGACGAGGCGGCGAGTCATCCCGATTTCCAGTACCGGCCGGAAACCGGTGAAGAAAAATTCCATAGCTTTGCCGGGGTGCCGATCATCCGCAACCAGCAATCTATCGGCGTATTATGCGCCCAGCATGTCGAACCGCGTCGCTATTCGGAAGTCGAGATCGAGGCCTTTCAAACCGCGGCAATGGTCTTGTCCGAACTGATCATCAGCGCCGAACTGGTCGACGACAATTTCGCCGAAGAAGCGGTAACGATCGACATTGGCGCCAATCGGCTAAGCGGGTTGCAACTGGTCAAGGGCAAGGCCCGCGGCCACGCGGTCTTCCATCAGCCGCGGGTTAAAATCGAGCATACGGTTGCCGAAGATACCGAGGCGGAACGGCACCGGGTCTATTCGGCGTTCGACAAGATGCGCGACCAGATCGACCTGATGACCAGCCAGGCAGAATTCGGCGTTGGCGGCGAGCATGAAGAAGTGCTCGAGACGTACAAGATGTTCGCTTATGACGAAGGCTGGAGCCGGCGCATCAACGAAGCCATCGACAGCGGTCTGACCGCCGAAGCGGCGATCGAGAGAGTGCAGCAGCATACCAGGATGCGGATGCGGCAGATCGACGATCCGCTGCTGGCGGAGCGCATGCACGATCTGGAAGATCTCGCCAACCGGCTGCTGCGTACGGTTTCCGGACAGATGGGCACCGCCGCAAAAATGGGCTTGCGGCAGGACACGATCCTGATTGCCCGCAATCTGGGACCAGCCGAATTGCTCGAATATGACCGGCGCAAGCTGAAGGGCGTCATCCTGGAGGAAGGTTCGCTGACCGCGCATGTCACGATCATCGCGCGCGCGATGGGCATTCCGATCCTCGGACAGGTCAAGAATATCCGGCAAGTCGTCCGGGAAGACGATCCTCTTTTGCTCAATGTCGACGACAAGACCGTTTTTGTTCGCCCGACCTCCTCGATGGAGGAGGCGTTTGAAGCGCAGCTGGAGCTCAGCCAGAAAAAACGCGCTGCCTATTCCGAACTGCGCGACAAGGAAGCCGTGACGAAGGATGGCGTCCGGATCACTCTCAATATCAACGCCGGGCTGCGGGACGATCTGGCATTGCTCAATCTCACCGGAGCCGACGGAATCGGATTGTTCCGGACCGAATTCCAGTTTCTCGTCGCCGCAACCATGCCCGGCAGAGCCGGCCAGACCCGTTTCTACCGCGATGTTCTGGAAGCTGCCGGTGAAAAACCGGTCATATTCCGCACGGTCGACATTGGCGGTGACAAGCCTCTCCCCTATTTCCAGGCCAGCGAGATCAAGGAAGACAATCCGGCAATGGGCTGGCGGGCGATCCGCATCGGCCTTGAACGAGACGCGCTGATGAAGGTTCAGGCTCGCGCCCTGATCGAAGCGGCAGCGGGACGGAAACTGAATGTCATGTTCCCGATGGTCGCAGAACCGTGGGAATTTGATGAAGCCAAGGCGGTATTCGAAAATCAGCGAGCCTATCTGAAAAACCAGAAGAAGCGACTGCCGACGCAAATTCGCTACGGTGCCATGCTCGAGGTCCCTGCTCTGGCCGAATGTCTGGACCTGATGGCGGACCGGCTCGACTTTCTGTCGATCGGGACCAATGATCTTACCCAGTTCCTGTTTGCCGCGGACCGGAGCAATCCCAAGCTCGCCGAACGGTTTGACTGGATGAGCCCGGCCATTCTCAGATTCTTGCGCCGCGCCTCCGACAATGCCGCGCGGTTTGATATACCACTCGGCATTTGCGGGGAGATGGGTGGCCGCCCGCTTGACGCTCTGGCGCTACTGGGGCTGGGCATTCGCAATCTGTCGATCACCCCGGCTTCGGTTGGGCCGATCAAGGCGATGGTCCGGTCGCTTGATCTCGGTCAGGCCACGTTGGAAATAGAAGCGATTTTGAAGGAGGCGCCAGCCGAACCGAGATTGCGTCTCGAACACTGGGCCAATCAGAGCAATGTTCATCTCGACTGATCCGTTTTTCCACGATCTGCCGGCGATTTTTCTGTCGAGTGGCCAAAAATGTGAAAATCCAGTCCCTAAAGCATGATAGTCATTGACTTTTGCTGCTCAAACTGGCTTTTTTCGTCGAATATCCGGGAAGTGCGAAAAGGGTCGCAAAATGATCCGGCCAAGGGAGTTTTTTGTGGCCGAAGAAACCAATGATGAAGAAAATGCCGAGCTGCATCTGCACAGCACCGGTGAAACATTGCGCCGCGCGCGGGAGCAGAAAAATCTCTCGCTCGAAGACATCGCCAAAAAAACCCGGATTCCGCAACGCCATCTGGAATCGATCGAAAGCGGCGATTTCGACGCTCTGCCCGGACGAACATATGCGATCGGCTTTGCAAAATCCTACGCCCGAACCGTCGGCCTGGTCGACGCCTCCATCGGCAGCCAGTTGCGCGCGGAAATGGATGAACAGGGTCACGAGGCTTACCAGCCCGAAGTCAGCGGCTATGCGCCGGCCAACCCCTCCAGCATTCCACCCCGCTATCTGGCATGGACAGCCGCCGGCATCGGAGCATTGGTGCTGATCGGCTATCTGGTCTGGCGCACGTTGATCCTCAATCCCGGTGATCTGGAGCAAATTGCGGAAAGCGAAACCGCACCGCCGGCCGAAACCGCGGCAACAAGTGCCAGTGACCAGAATGTCGCGGATATGGGTCCGGTACTGTCAAGCCAGGGAACCGTGGTGCTGACCGCGACCGAACCGGTCTGGATGAAAATCTATGATGCGGAAGGCGAGCGTCTTTTCGAAAATGAAATGGCCGCCGGAGAAACTTTCACTGTACCGGCTGATGCCAATGACCCGCAGATTCTGACCGGGCGTCCTGCTGCTCTGACCGTCACCATCGACGGCCAGGTTGTCCCGCAACTGGGAACTGCCGAGCGGACCATCAAAGATGTCGGCGTCAGTGCGAAGGCTTTGCTGGCACGGGAAGAAATTAGCAATCCCGCCGCCGACTTGTCGTCTGAATAAGGACCACAGGGGCCGTCACGATAGCGACAAGCCGCCGGAGCAAGCCTGTTTCGGGACATAATATTCTTTACTTTTCAGCGTAGTATATGGTTAATATACGAGAAATCAGCGGAGGCCTCGATGAAGACATTCGGTATCACAATTCTGCTCACCAGCTTGCTTGTCAGCACACCTGTAGCGGCTCAGAACGCAGAGGTAGACAAGCGCGTGGACCGGCTCGAGCAGGAAATGCGTGCGGTTCAGCGCAAGGTGTTTCCCGGCGGGTCGACCCGCTATTTCGAGCCCGAAATCACGGCGGAAAATGGCCCGGCATCGCCTGCGGCCGCGGTCACGACTTCGGCCGTCAGCGACTTGATCGCCCGGGTAGACACGCTGGAGCGCAGCTTGGCCAACCTGACCGGTCAGGTTGAGGAAAACGGCTTTCGGCTGAAAAAAATCGAGGACCGGATGGCTGCAGCCGCTGCACCTGTAGCAAGTCTGCCGGCTGCCGGTGTTACCGGATCTGCGCCAACAGCGGCTCCGAAACCGGCCACGGAAGCTGCTCCTGATCCCAAGCGGGTTGTCGGCGTTGCCGCAATCGTCATGCCGGAAACCAGCGATGCCGCCGAAGATGCCTATATTTACGGATATCGGCTGTGGGACGCAAAATTCTATCCCGAAGCGCAAACGCAGCTGAAGAAGATGGTCGAAGATCATCCGACCCATCGGCGCGCGAGCTTCGCCCAGAATCTGCTCGGCCGCGCCTATCTTGACGATAGCAAGCCGGCGCTGGCTTCGGTTGCTCTCTATGAAAATTACCAGAAAAGACCACGCGGCGAACGCGCACCGGACAGCCTCTATTTCCTGAGCACCGCGCTGGTGCAGCTGGGCAAGAAGACTGATGCCTGCCGGGTGTTGGCGGAAATGCAGGATGTCTATCCCGAAGTCGCCAGTGGCCGGCTTGCCGATCGCGTGACATCGGGCAAGGCTGCCGCCAACTGCAAATAGATCATGGGTGATGCAGCCGCCTCGCTCGACATACGGTTTGTGGAGGCGCTTGACCGGCTGGTTCCCGCATTTGCATCAAATGACGAGAAACTGGGGCTGGCGGTTTCCGGCGGTCCCGACAGCCTGGCTTTGCTGCTGCTGGCATCCGGGGCCTGTCCCGGCAGGGTTGCTGCGGCGACTGTCGATCACGGTTTGCGTCCCGCCGCTCGCACGGAAGCGGAATTCGTAGCGGCAATCTGTCGCGAACGCGGCATCCCGCACGAAATATTGCGACCCGTCATTCCGATCCGCGGCAGCATCCAGAGCGCAGCCCGGCACGCGCGTTACGGACTGCTGCACGACTGGATGAAGGAAGAGCGTATCCACTGGCTGGCGACCGCCCATCATGCCGATGACCAGCTGGAGACCATGATCATGCGCATCTTGCGCGGCAGCGGCATCGACGGCATGTCGGGTATCAGGGAGAAACGGACCGACATCATCCGGCCCCTGCTCCATTTTCAGAAATCGGAACTGGTCGCCTATGTCGCGGACCAAGGCCTAGACGCGGTCGACGATCCTTCCAATCGCGATCAGGGCTTTGATCGTGTGCGGGTACGCAATGCGCTCCGGGATCTCGAAGGATTTGACACCAGCCTTGCCAGCCAGAGCGCAAGCGCCCTGGGGGCCGCACGCGAGGCGATCGAGTGGATGGTCGAGCGGCTTGCCGCGGACCATCTCACAACCACGGATCTCGGCTGCACTCTCTCGCACATCGACTTTCCTCACGAACTTCAACGGCGGCTGTTGCTCAAATGCCTCCACATTTGTGATCCTGCTTTATCCCCGCGCGGCAACCAGATTGACCAGACAATCATCGCTCTGGAAAAGGGCGAAACCGTCACACTCGGCAACATATTGTGCCGGGGCGGAGCGGTTTGGCGCTTCCAGCCTGCACCGGTGCGCCGCAATAGCTGATTTCTTGCCGCAACTGTCCTGCCAAGGCGCTCCGATCACACTGATCGGTAAAAACATTGGCCTTCATATTGTCATCTGCCGCAAAAACACTATCTTTACAGCATAGATAAAATTGCGGCGTGATGCCGTTCATCCGCTGCAACCATGATTACAGGACAAGATGTGCAATGAATGACGAACAGGATCCCAAAGACAATCCCTGGATGAAAAGCATGTTCATCTGGGCTGGCGTCATCGTAGCGCTTCTGCTCACCGTTTCGATGTTTGGTGCGGGAGCCTCCAGCGAGGGGGCAACGGGCATCAGCTATTCTTCCTTCCGCAACAAGGTCGAAGAAGGCAGCGTGAAAAGCGTTGCCATCGCACCGGACAAGATCACCGGCGAACTCACCAATGGCGACATGTTCTCCACCACGCCCGTCGGCAGCGATCCTTCGCTGGTGAATCTGCTGGATGAAAAAGGCGTCGAATATAGCGGCAAGGCACAGGAACAGGCCAGCATCTGGCAGATCATTCTCGTGCAGTCCCTGCCCTTCCTGCTGATTCTCGGCATCGCCTTCTTCGTGTTGCGGCAGATGCAAAAGGGCAGCGGTTCCGGAGCCATGGGCTTTGGCAAGTCCAAGGCCAAGCTGCTGACCGAAAAGCAAGGCAAGGTTACCTTCCAGGATGTCGCAGGTATCGATGAAGCCCGTGAAGAGCTGGAAGAGATTGTCGAATTTCTGAAAAACCCCGGACGCTTTGCCAAGCTTGGCGGTCAAATTCCGAAAGGCGCGCTGCTTGTCGGTTCGCCCGGTACCGGTAAAACGCTCTTGGCTCGCGCCATTGCGGGTGAAGCGGGCGTACCGTTTTTCTCCATCTCCGGTTCCGATTTTGTCGAAATGTTCGTCGGCGTTGGCGCAAGTCGTGTCCGCGACATGTTCGAACAAGCGAAGAAAAACGCACCGTGCATCGTCTTTATCGACGAAATCGACGCGGTCGGCCGCCATCGTGGTGCCGGCCTCGGCAATGGCAATGACGAACGCGAGCAGACGCTGAACCAGCTGCTGGTCGAAATGGACGGTTTCGAGGCGAACGAAGGTATCATCATCATCGCCGCGACCAACCGTCCCGACGTGCTGGATCCGGCGCTGCTGCGTCCCGGCCGTTTTGACCGGCAGGTTGTCGTTCCGCGTCCCGATATCGAAGGGCGCGAAAAGATCCTGGCCGTGCATATGAAGAAAGTGCCACTGGCTCCCGACGTTGACCCGCGCACGATTGCACGCGGCACGCCCGGCTTCTCCGGCGCCGATCTGGCCAATCTGGTCAACGAGGCAGCGCTGATGGCGGCCCGCCGCGGCAAACGGATGGTCGCGATGAGCGAGTTCGAGGATGCCAAGGACAAGGTCATGATGGGCACAGAACGCAAGTCCATGGTGATGACGGACGACGAGAAGAAGATGACCGCTTATCACGAAGCAGGCCATGCTATCGTCTCGGTACACGAGGAAGCATCCGATCCGATCCACAAGGCGACGATCATTCCGCGCGGTCGCGCACTCGGCATGGTCATGCGCCTGCCCGAGCGCGATAATTACAGCTATCACCGCGACAAGATGCACGCCAATATGGCGGTATCCATGGGTGGTCGTGTCGCCGAGGAAATCATCTTCGGCTATGACAAAGTGTCTTCGGGCGCTTCCAGCGATATCCAATATGCCACGAAGCTTGCGCGTGACATGGTCACCCAATGGGGCATGTCGGACGAGATGGGACCGCTGCAATATGAAGAGGAACAGGGCGAAACCTTCCTCGGCTACTCGCAATCGCAGCGGGTGCATATGTCAGACGAGACCGCGAAAAAGATCGACATGGAAATTCGCAAACTGATCGATGACAGCTATGCCCGGGCGAAGCATCTGCTGACCAAGTATAATGACCAGCTTCACGCTCTGGCCAATGCATTGCTCGAATATGAGACGCTGTCCGGTGAGGAAATTGACGAACTGGTCAAGAACGGCAAGTTCGAGCGTCCGGGTGGTGGTGTTGTAAAACCGACCGCTGTGCCATCAGTCGGCGCATCGATCCCGAAAGCGGGGCGGAAAAAGAAGGGCCCGTTTGGCGATCCCGAACCACAAGGCGCTTAATCGCCGTCCGGCAACGGAACAAGAAACAAGAAAGGCCGCTCGGGATATTCCCGGCGGCCTTTTCTTTTGTCTCGATATGTACGGTGGACCGCAGCGAGTTTAGCGGCGACCGTAGTCTCCGGCGACACCGGCGCTGCGTGGTGGTGCAGCTGCCGTGAGGCGAAGCGCTTCTGCCGACTGGCTGATCGAACCGATTTCATCCGGCGTATCATCATCGTCGATGAGAACCTTCTGCAGCGACTGAATCAGGCTTTCCTGCAGATCCTTCGGCTTGACCGTTTCTTCCGCGATTTCGCGCAGGGCGACAACCGGGTTTTTATCGCGATCGCGATCAACAGTCAGCTCTGCGCCGCCTGAAATCTCACGTGCGCGCTGGGCAGCAAACAACACCAGATCAAACCGGTTTGTGACTTTATCAACGCAATCTTCAACCGTAACGCGAGCCATAAGGCGCTCCTGATTCTGCAAACTATAGGAAAAGAGGCCTGCATCTAGGGCGAAGCGCGGGATTTGTCAACAAATCCGGACTCTCGCAGCGATTGATCAGGAAACCAATCGGCAATCTAATGGTTTGTCGGTGTACCAATGATAATCTATGCCCTGAAACCATGGAAAACACCCCCGTGAACAACCTGCTATGGCAACCCGGACAACCGCAATGGTTCGATGTCGGCGGGAACCGGTTGCGGCTCGTCCGCGCGGCAGACGAACGACTTTCCGCGCTGGTGCACATGCTCGAACGGGCCGACGAAAGCCTCAAGCTGTTCTTCTATATGTTCGAAGACGATCTGATCGGCAGGAAAATTCTCGCCATCCTGATTGCGGCCTGTGAACGAGGCGTTGCGGTCGAAATGATGGTCGACAGCTTCGGCTCGAATGGCGCGCCACGCGGGTTTTTTGACCCTTTCGTCCGGGCCGGGGGGAAGTTCAGGGTTTTCAGCCCGCGTTTTTCCGCCAGCTATTTTGTCCGCAATCATCAGAAGATGATCATCGCCGATGATTGCTGCGCCCTGATCGGCGGTTTCAATATCGCCGACGAATATTTCGCCGTGCACCAACAATCCGGGGATAGCGCACAGAGCGACAAAAGCTGGGAAGATCTCGGCCTCGAAATCAAGGGGCCAGAGGTTGCCAATCTCGCCAGCTATTTTCGGCTTTTGTCCAACTGGGTTTATCAGGATAATGGCAATATGCGCTCACTGCGGAAGATGGTGCGACAATGGGAAGCCGGAAATGGGCAGTTCCAGTGGCTTCTCGGTGGCCCGAGCAATCGTCTTAGCCACTGGGCGCGGGCGATCAAGAATGATCTGGAGAAAGGCAGCAGGCTAGATCTCGTCACCGCCTATTTTTCGCCAGGGCAAGGGCTTTTGCGGCGGATTGGCGGATTGTCAAAGCGCGGCGGCCAAAGCCGGATCATATTGCCCGGCAAAACCGACAATGGCGCGACCATGGGGGCAAGCCGGTTGCTATACGGCTATTTGCTGAAGCGGCATGCGCGGCTTTTCGAATTTCAGCCCAGACGCCTCCACACTAAATTGGTGGTCGTGGATAATGCTGTCTATGTCGGTTCGGCGAATTTCGATTTACGCAGCCTGTTCATCAACGTGGAAATGATGTTGCGGATCGAAGATGCCGGTTTTGCCGGTCATGCGCGTAGCATGATCGATATCCTGCACGAAAATAGCGAAACCATCACGCCGGCGCTGCACAAATCCCGCCGGACTTTTCTCAATCGACTGCGCTGGACAATATCCTATTTCGTCGTGAATACGCTGGACTATCGGGTGACCCGCAGATTCAATTTCGGTATCTTGAAATAAGAAATTTTTGCCGAGGTGAACTGGTTTGCGAGCCAGCCGGAGCAATCTGTCGCAGCAGGAGAATCATTCACCGCAATAGGCAGTTTTGCCCCTGTTCAGACAGGGCCGCGTAGTTAGAAGGGTCTATGAACATTCCAACAGCAGATGATCGCCCGCTCATGAGACATTTTCGGCATGTATTGACATTGATGCTGACCGTCACACTGGCTGCCTGCGTGTCTGCCTCAAACCGGCCGGCAGCAAGGACGGATAACGCCCCGCCGCCAATCTATCAGAATCGGGCACCGACAGCGCCACCAAGCACCGATACGGCACGCGAACAGCCCAACCCCGCACTGGTCCGGGAGATCGATCAACTCTGGCGGACATTCCCCGGGAAGACCGGGATTGCTGTGAAGCGGATCGACGGCGAATGGGAATTCGGCCACCGGATTGATGAATATTTCCCTCAGCAAAGCGTTTCCAAGCTCTGGGTCGCGATGACCATGCTCGACAAGATCGATCAGGGCCGGGCATCGCTCTCCGACCCGATCCGCATCGGGAAGGAAGACCTGACCGTTTTCCATCAACCGATGGCGGTTGAAGTGGAACGGGAAGGTGCGGTTGTGAAATCGGTCTACACCCTGCTCGAAAAGGCGCTGGCGAGCAGCGACAACACTGCAAACGACTCCCTGCTTCGGCATGCCGGAGGGCCTGAGGCGGTCCGCAAGTTCATCGCCAAAAACGATCTCGGGAAAATTCGCTTCGGTCCGGGCGAACGGCTTTTACAGAGCGGGATCGCCGGGATGGAATGGAAGCAGAATCTGTCCTACCGCCGGACATTCTATGCGGCCCGCGCCAAAATACCGGTCGAACAGCGGCGGCAGTCTCTCGACGCCTATCTGGCCGATCCTGTTGATGGAGCCAGTCCGCGTGCAATTGTCCGCGCGCTCGACAAACTGGCCCGCGGCGAACTGCTCTCGGCCAATTCGACCAAATTGCTGCAGTCGATATTGAAACGGACAAGAAGCGGCCCGAACCGGCTGAAGGCCGGCGTGCCTGCGGGGTGGGAATTCCTGCACAAAACCGGCACCGGGCAGGTTCTCGGTTCGGTAGCAACCGGATATAATGATATTGGTATCATGACCGCGCCCGACGGAACCCGCTATGCCGTGGTGGTGATGCTGGGCGATACAACCGCGTCAATTCCCGAGCGCATGCGCCTGATGCAGGCGGTGACACGGGCTGTGGGCAGATACCACCCGGGCTAGAACCTATTCGCTATCAGCCGGAGCGGCGGTCATATTCTCCGTCAAGTCAGGCGGCGCGTTGCGCTCGTCGAGCATTTCCGCTGCTTCATCCAGCGCTTTTGCTTCGCCGACGGTCACCCCGCCGGGGCCGGGATCATTTTGTGCCGGCCCGCAGGCTACCAGACCGGCCAATATCATGACGCTGAAGATGCTTTTCATGCGATCTCCATAAACCCTGTTCGGGCTGGACCAAAGACAAAAAAAGGGCCGTCCGAAGACAGCCCTTTTCTGAAATAGTTGTAAAAGCTTAGTTTACTGCTTTTTTCGCAGCGTCTGCAGCTTTGTCGACTGCGCTTTTGGCAGCTTCTTTAGCAGCGTTACCGGCCTCTTCAGCGGCATTGCCAGCGGCTACAGCAGCTTCGCCAGCGGCATCAGCAGCTTCAGCGGTTGCTTCAACAGCGGCTTCGCCCATGGCGTCCGCGGAGCCTTCAGCAGCATCCATGGCATCATCAGCAGCTTCTTCAGCGGTTGCTTCAGTGCCTTCTACAGCTTCTTCTGTGCCGGTTTCAGCATTGTCTGCGCCGGAGCATGCGGCGAGGCCAAGTGCAGCGGCCAGAACGATTGATGTTGTAACTTTTTTCATTGGGGTAACCCTCTATTTTAATCCTCAAAAACCAAGCCGGCGGGGAGTTGTTTTATCTCCTCTGCCTGCTGGGCCTATCATTAGCGTTATGACCGAATGAACGCAATGAAGAACCTGATTCGGCAATTTCCGGCGTGTAAATTCTTCTAGACTTGTGACCGGAAAGAAAAGCCAAAGGCAGAAGATCAAGCCGATTGACCAGATATAAAGATTTCTTTATATAGCTATCCAACATGGATCATATCTTGAACATTTTTAGAGCACTCGCTGACCCTACGCGGTTACGAATCATGCTGTTGCTGCAAAAGATGGAGCTGGCCGTCGGCGAACTGGCTCAAATTCTCGACCAAAGTCAGCCGCGCATTTCCCGGCACATCAGAATATTGGATGAAGCGGGACTGGCGGAACGCCGGAAAGAAGGCAGCTGGGTGTTTCTGAAACCCGGACCGGCATCCGAGCTACAAATATTGGGACGCATTTTTCGGTCGGGCAAGGTCGCGAAGTCCGAACAGGCGTTGCAGGATCAGGCACAGCTGTCGCTGGTACGCAAGGCGCGCGCCGAAATGGCAGAGCGCTATTTCTCCGCTCACGCCGAAGAATGGGATGCCATCCGCTCGCTGCATTTGCCCGAAGAGGAAGTCGAGCGGGCGATGCTCGCCTTGCTGCGTGATGCACCGCTTGGCAAGCTACTGGATATCGGAACCGGGACGGGGCGGATGGTCGAACTGTTCGGCGCCTCGGCGCAATCGATCGTCGCGATCGACAATAGTCCCGAAATGCTGCGGCTGGCACGGGCCAAATTGCTCGAGAGCGAAACCGTAAGCGGATCCAATCTGGTGCAGAAAACAGAGTTGAAGCAAGGCGACTTCAATAATCTGCCGCTGGAAAATGGCGCGGTTGACAGTGTCATTCTCCACCAGGTTCTGCATTATGCGCAACATCCCGAAGCGGTATTGGTAGAAGTGTCGCGGGTTCTGAAGCCCGATGGTATCGTCCTGATCGCGGATTTTGCTGCCCATGACCGGGAAGACCTGCGCACCGAACATGCGCACGCACGGCTCGGCTTTAGCGATGACAGCATGAGACACTGGCTCTCTGCGTCGAAGCTCGAACTGGTTCAGACCCGAACGCTTGATGGCGGTGAACTGACGGTAAAAATTTGGATCGCCAAAAAAGCTACCGTCCCCAGCCTGCATCCCGATTCCGACAAATTGCCTCCGCGAACCGAAAATTTGAAAAGAGCATCAGCATGAACAATCCCACGCGGCCAATGGGCCTAATCGAACTGGAAGAGGCAAAACGGGCGCTTGATGCACCGCTCTTCGCCGGATTGAGCGGCGATGCGGATGTTTCGTTCGAGTTTTTTCCACCGAAATCGGACAAGATGGAAAAGACCCTGTGGGACAGTGTCGTGACGCTCGAGCCGCTCAATCCGCGGTTTGTTTCGGTAACTTATGGCGCTGGCGGAACCACACGCGAACGCACCCATGCGACGGTGGCGAGAATTGCCAAGGAAACCAATATTCCGGCAGCAGCGCATCTGACCTGCGTCGGCGCAAGCAAGGCTGAAATCGCCGAGGTTGCCCAGTCCTATTGGGATGCCGGCGTTCGCCATATTGTTGCGTTGCGCGGCGATCCGCCCTCAGAAGGCCAGGCTTTCGAACCGCATCCGCAAGGCTATGCCAGCGCCGCCGAGCTGGTAAAGGGCCTGAGCGACATTGCGCCGTTCGAAATATCGGTCGCCGCCTATCCGGAGACCCATCCGGAAGCCGATTGCCCGCAAAGCGATCTCGACAATCTCAAGCGGAAACTGGACGCGGGCGCTACACGGGCGATCACCCAGTTTTTCTTCACCGCAGAAGCCTTTTTCCGGTTCCGCGATGCGGCAGGCGCTGCCGGCATTGATGCAGAATTGGTGCCGGGCATATTGCCGGTGTCGAACGTCGCCCAGACGCGCAAATTCGCCGGCATGTGCGGCGCAGAAATCCCGGGCTGGATGAATGATCTGTTCGAAGGACTGGATGACCATCCTTCGGCGCGGCAATTGATCGCGGCCACGGTAGCGGCGGAACTATGCCGCAAACTTTATGCCGGCGGCGTTCGCCAGTTCCATTTTTACACGCTCAACCGGGCAGAGCTGAGCTACGCCATTTGCCACTTGCTTGGCAAACGCCCCGGCAGTGCACAACAGGAGAAAGCGGCATGACCAGCCCGCGCGAACGTTTGACGAAACTGGCCGCTGAACGCATTTTGGTGTTCGATGGCGGCTATGGCACGGCGATCCAGAACTATCGTCTTGGCGAAGAGGATTATCGCGGCAGTCTCGACCTGACCGATGACCAGAAGGGCAATAATGATCTGCTCAGCCTGACCCGGCCGGACATCATCGAAGCCATTCATACGGCCTATCTCGAAGCGGGCGCAGACATAATCGAAACCAACACGTTCAGTTCGACCGTGATCAGCCAGGCCGATTATGGCTGCGAACATCTGGTCCGCGATCTGAATGTCAAATCGGCAGAAATTGCCCGCGCGGCTTGCGACAAGGCGGAAGCCAAGGATGGCCGCCCGCGCTTTGTTGCCGGTTCTGTCGGCCCCACCAACAAGACGCTGTCCCTGTCCCCCGACGTCAATGATCCGGGCTTCCGGGAGATTGATTATGACTATCTGAAGGGCGTCTATCGCGAGCAATGCGATGCATTGATCGACGGCGGTGTCGACTTTCTGCTGATCGAGACCATCTTTGATACGCTCAATGCCAAATGCGCCGGGATGGCGGCGATGGAAGCTGCCGGGGCGAGCGGCCGCGACGTGCCGCTGATGATATCGATGACCCTGACCGATCTGTCCGGCCGCAATCTGTCCGGCCATACGGTCGAGGCTTTCTGGCATGCCGTGCGCCATCTGAAACCACTGACCATCGGGCTCAATTGCTCTTTCGGAGCCGACCAGCTCAGACCGCATCTGGCGATGCTGTCGAAAGAGGCGGACTGCCTGATCATGGCTTATCCCAATGCCGGCCTGCCCAATGATCTTGGTGAATATGACGAAATGCCGGATGAGACTGCGGAATTGATCGGCGACTGGCTGAAAGATGGCCTGGTCAATATTGTCGGCGGATGCTGCGGCACGACGCCGGAGCATATTGCCGCTATTGCCAAGGCCGTTGCTGATCAGGAACCGCGCAAGATACCGGCGATTGCGGTGCACACCCGCCTGTCGGGGCTGGAACCGTTCAACATGGCGGCATAAGCGCCTGGCGTTCCGCAGCGTAGCGGAACGAACAGACTATTAATTGATTCCCGGCTCCGGTCGCGACCAACGGATAACATCAAGAATTATGAACCAATCCTCTTCCACCAATTTCGTCAATATCGGCGAACGCACCAATGTCACCGGCTCGGCGCGCTTCAAGAAGCTCATCCTCAACGATGACTATGAAGCCGCGGTCGAGGTCGCCCGCCAGCAGGTCGAGAATGGCGCGCAGATAATTGATATCAATATGGACGAGGGTCTGCTCGACGCGCATCATGCGATGACTACCTTTCTCAAGCTGATCTCCGCCGAACCCGATATTGCGCGCGTGCCGGTGATGATCGACAGCAGCAAATGGTCGGTGATCGAGGCGGGGCTGAAATGCGTGTCCGGCAAACCGATCGTCAACAGCATCTCGATGAAGGAAGGCGAGGAAGAATTTCTCAATCACGCCCGCAAATGCATGGCTTATGGCGCTGCCGTTGTGGTCATGGCTTTTGATGAAACCGGACAGGCGGATACCAAGGATCGCAAGATTGAGATTTGCGAACGCGCCTACAAGCTGCTCACCGGGATCGGCTTTCCGCCGGAAGATATTATCTTCGACCCCAATGTCTTTGCCATCGCGACCGGAATTGACGAGCATCGCCGCTACGGGCTCGATTTTATCGAAGCGACCCGCGAGATCCGGAAACGCTGCCCGCATGTCCATATCTCCGGCGGCCTGTCCAACCTGTCGTTCAGCTTCCGTGGCAACGAGCCTGTGCGCAAGGCGATGCACAGCGTCTTTCTCTATCATGCGATACCCGCGGGCATGGACATGGCGATCGTCAACGCCGGCCAGCTGGATATTTATGATGACATTGACCCTGAACTGCGCGAGCTTTGCGAAGATGTCATATTCGACCGCCGCGACGATGCGACCGACCGGCTGATCACGCTCGCCGAGAAATTCCGGGGCACCGATGAAGTCGCGGAAAAGGCAGCGGCGGAATGGCGCGGCTATGAAGTCAACAAGCGGCTCGAACATGCGCTGGTCAAGGGCATCGACGCCCATATCATCGAAGATACCGAGGAAATGCGCCTAGCGGTCAAAGAGCGCAAAGGCCGCCCGATCGAAGTGATCGAGGGGCCGTTGATGGACGGCATGAATGTCGTTGGCGATCTGTTCGGTTCTGGCAAGATGTTCCTGCCGCAAGTGGTGAAATCCGCCCGTGTCATGAAAAAGGCCGTTGCGCATCTCTTCCCCTATATCGAGGCGGAAAAAGACGAGAAAGCCAAGGGCAAGGGCAAGATCATCATGGCCACGGTCAAGGGCGATGTGCACGATATCGGCAAGAATATCGTCGGCGTCGTGCTGCAGTGCAATGGCTTTGAAGTCATCGACCTCGGCGTGATGGTGGCCTGGACCGATATATTGAAAGCCGCCAATGAGAATGATGCGGATATTATCGGGCTGTCCGGACTGATCACGCCATCGCTCGACGAAATGGTGACCGTCGCCGAAGAAATGGAACGGGCGAAGATGCAGATGCCGCTGATGATCGGCGGTGCAACCACCTCCAAGACCCACACGGCGCTGCGTATCGAACCCGCGTATAGCGGACCGACTGTCTATGTGCTCGACGCCAGCCGCGCCGTCGGTGTGGCCTCGCAACTGGTCAGCGACACCCAGGCCGAAGGTTTCATCGCCAAGACTCGCGAGGATTACGAGCAGGTCCGTATCGCACGCGCGGGGAAAACCGGAAAGAAACTGGCGACGCTTGAAGAAGCGCGCGCCAATGCCGCTGTCGTCGACATGAGCCTGAAAGCCTCGGCACCGGCAAAACCCGGCCTGCATGTTTATGACGACTGGGACCTCGCAGAGCTGCGCGACTATATCGACTGGACTCCCTTTTTCCGCGCATGGGAACTGGCCGGCAATTATCCCGCCATCCTGACCGACAAGATTGTCGGCGAAAGCGCGAGCGACCTGTTCCGCGATGCCCAGGCCATGCTCGATCAGATTATCGACGAAAAATGGCTGACCGCAAAAGGCGTGGCCGGCATCTGGCGGGCGCGGCGGGAAGAAGACGACATATTGGTCTCCCCGGAAAATGCCGAATATACCTTGCCGATGCTTCGCCAGCAGGTCGTCAAACGCGGTGGCAAACCGAACAACTGTCTCGCCGATTTCATCGATAGCAGCGACGACTGGATCGGCGGCTTCGCCGTCACCGCCGGCCATGGCATCGACGAACATGTCCAGCGGTTCGAGATGGACAAGGATGACTATAACAGCATCCTGTTGAAAGCGCTTGCCGACCGGCTTGCCGAAGCCTTCGCCGAACGCATGCACGAACATGTCCGCAAGGATCTGTGGGGCTATGCAGCCGATGAAAATTTCAACAACAAGGATCTGATCCGGGAAAAATATCAGGGTATCCGCCCTGCCCCCGGCTATCCTGCCTGCCCGGATCACAGTCTGAAGCCGATATTGTTCGATATGCTGGATGCCACAGAGAATACTGGTATCGAACTGACCAGCGGCTTTGCGATGACGCCGACCGCTGCGGTTTCCGGCTTCTATTTCGCCCACCCGCAAGCCGACTATTTCGGTGTGGCGCGGATCAGCGAAGATCAGGTTGACGAATATGCCACAAGGCGCGGTGTATCCATCGATCAGGCGCGCCAGTGGCTGCGCCCCAATCTTAACGAATAAGCCGGTCCGATTAACCCTTTAACCTATAACGCTCAGCCTGAATTCATCTGGGACGGCGCAAGCTTTTATATTGTTTGCCGTCACGGCAAACGATATTGAAAATGCCCTATTCCCCCGAATCAGGATGGCCGTAATGAACTTGAAGACCCCGTTGATCGCCGCAGTCATGACGGCATCTGTCGCCGGAACCGCGGTTCAGGCCCAGCGCGATGCGCCGTTTACTGTTCAGGAAAGCGGTGAAAGCTTTTCCCGGCTGTCCGACGCGGTCACGGCGGTCGGCGGTAATAATGCGACCATTGTCATCAAACCTGGTTCCTATGGCGATTGCGCCGTGCAGACAGCGGGCCGCATCACCTACAAGGCTTCGATTCCCGGACGGACCATATTTGACGGCGGCGTCTGCGAGGGCAAGGCCACGCTTGTCCTGCGCGGCAAAGCGGCGACCATCGACGGAATCATCTTCCAGAATCAGCAGGTTGCCGATGGCAACGGGGCCGGCATCCGGATCGAGCGCGGCGATCTCTATGTCTATAACGCCATGTTCCGCAACGCCGAGCAAGGCATATTGAGCGCCGATGATCCGAGCGCGGAGATTGTTATCGACCGGTCAACCTTCCAGCGGCTGGGCCGCTGCGATCGTGGCCTGTCCTGCGCGCACAGTATCTATATCGGCTATTTTGGGTCGCTGAAGGTAACCAACAGCCGGTTTGAAAAAGGCAGCGGCGGCCATTATGTCAAAAGCCGCGCGCCCAGGGCGACGATCAACAACAACAGCTTTGATGACACACAGGGTCGCAGCACCAATTACATGATCGACCTGCCGGCTGGCGCTACCGGAGTGATCAGCGGCAACGTCTTCGTGCAGGGCCAGAACAAGGATAACTGGAGCGCGTTCATCGCGGTCGCGGCCGAAGATACGGATCACAGATCTACCGGGCTCAACATCCATTCCAACAGCGCGTCACTGGCCAAGGGCGTGAAACGCAACACCTGGTTCGTGGCCGACTGGAGCGGCGATCAGCTACGGATTGCGAATAACAGCCTCGGTCAGGGCCTGACCCGCTACCAGCGGCGCTAGGATCAGGCCGCTAGTTCATTCGCAGCTGTTCGACGGGCCGCCATCGAGGTCGAGACATTTACCGTCGGTTTCCTCCGCCGGGATGTTGACGCCGATAAGCGCGCCAAGTGTCGGGGCGATATCGACTGTCATCACGGACAAAGGCTGCTCAAAATGCTGCATGCCTTCCCGCCAGAACAGCATCGGGACGCGGCGGTCATAATCCCACGGACTGCCATGGGTGGCGACATATCCGCGCTGGGTTGTGGCAATCGGGGTAATCCCTTTTTTGAGCAAGACGACAAAGTCACCTGACCGGTCCGGGTGGAAAGAGGCACGGGCGCGCTGCTCCAGCGTCCATTCTTCTGGCGAACCGCGCGGGATCTCTATCGATGCAATATCGTCATGTTCCAGCACCATTTCCACCTGGCCATGGGCGGCGATTAGCGCGATCGCGCTATCCTTGACCTGTTTCCGCTGTTTCTCGGACAGGTCCCGGCTTACATAATAGTCACCAAACGGTCCGTCTGCGTAGAGCACAGGCTTGTCGCCGGAGATTTGCAGCACCTCGGCAACTTTCTCGCCAATGACCTTTGCGTTCAGATTGGGATCAATCCGTTGTGCGGTGGGGACGCCCTGCAGGCTCATCCGCTCTGGCAGGTCGAGACCGCCGTGATCGGCAGTCAACATCACGACATAGTCGATGCCTTCGCCATCCAATATGTTGAAAAATTCTCCAAGCGAACGGTCCAGCTCACCCATCTGGATGCACATTTCGAGGCCTTCGGTGCCAAAGGCATGGCCGATATAGTCGGTCGCGGACAGACCGATGGAGATCACGTCCGTCGCCTCGCCCTGCCCCAGTTTCAGATCATTCAGCAACACTGTTGCCGCAGCAATCACCGAGCCATCAAAGTCGGGAGAACCGCGGTAAATGCTGGCCGCATTTTCCGGGCGCTGGAAGGCATAATCACCGACGGATTTGCCTTCGCCATGCATGATCTTGGCGCTGTGCGCGACGCATTGCGCAGGCATCGCATAGGCGGGGCGGGCCTTGTCGATTTGCTCGCCGATCGCCTTGTTCAGCGCAGCCACCGAAGGCAATATCTTGCGACCCTGGAGGGTGGCGAACCCCTTGCCCTTCCACCAGTAAATCTCGTCGACATCATGGCCGCCCATCATCAGCGCGGCCCGGTCCTTGCCCGCCACCGCAACATTGCGGGATCCGGGCGAGATTTTCTTGAGCCGGTCGCCCAGCGTCGGGACCAGCAGATGCCAGACCGAGGCAACATAGTCACCCTGCGTCGCAGCGGTAATATCACCAAAGCTGGTGCCATCAATCCGCTCGTCCTCGGCGCAATAGACGGTCTTGTCATCGCGCTCGATCGACAGGTCGATCCAGTTATTGGCGATGATCCCGGCGCGTCCGGAATGGACACCGGTCATGATCGTCGAATGGCCAGGGCAGGTTTCGGTTGCCGCGTGCGACTGATAGCCGGACGGAAACACGACGCCGTTCGACAGCCGTTTCAGGCCACCGGTAAAGCTGCTGCGATATTCGCTGAACAGATTGGCGGAAAACTGGTCGACCGAAATCGCCACAACCAGTTTCGGCTGGGCTTTTCCCGCGCCATTGTGATCTTCGGCATTTGCGCTGCCGGAAAATATGATAGATGCGGTCAGGGCTGTAACTATGATCGATTTTCGCACGAATGGTCCTCACTGATAAATGCCGCTATAGAAAGCTGTCCTCCAATAGACTAAATGCGCCTAAACAGGAAATAGTGAGTTTTTATGACATTTGATTTTCGCATTTTCTCGATAATGCTGGCGTTCGTAGCGCTGGCCATTGCTCCGGCGGCGGATGCGCAGAACCGGCTGGGCAATACAGAACTCAATGTACCCGCTACGCTGGTGGCTGAAGCACAGCAGGTCAAAGCCGGGCAAAGCGTAACGCTCGCCTTTGTCATGGAGCCCAAGCCGACCTGGCACGGCTATTGGGAAAATCCCGGCGATGCAGGCATCGGTATGAGCTTTGACTGGACCCTGCCCGCGGGTGTGACCGCCGGAAAGGCGCAGTTTCAGGTTCCCGATACGCTGCTGATCTCCGGCATCATGAACTATATCTACAAGGGTGATTATGCGGTTCTGGTCAATCTGACCCTGTCCGACGATGTCCGCCCGGGTCCGCTGCCGATTTCGGTCAAATCCGAATGGTTGTCCTGCACCGACGAAATTTGCGTCCCCGAACAGGATGAACTGTCGATCACATTGCAGGTCGTCGGCAAGGACGCATCAGTCGTGCTGGACAAAAGGTTCGACGGATTTCGTGCGGCCCTGCCCCGCCCGCTGGGCAGCGAAGCCAGCTTTGCCGTCAGCGATGATCTGTTCCGCCTGTCTATCCCGCTGCCCGCCAATGTCGAGGTTGATCAGCCCTATTTCTTCATCCTGGAAGACGGCGTCGTCGACTATGCCGCGCCCCAGACATTCAGTCGCGATGGCGACCGCCTGATCCTCGAAACCGGCGCGCGCGGCGATGGCTTCGACACGATCACCGGCATTTTGAAAATCGGTGATCATGACGGCTTCCTGATCACCGCGACCAAAGGCGATGTCGCGATGACCGGTCTGCCTCTGGCTGGAGACGGGCCAAAGCAAGAGGGTAGCGCCTCGCTGCTGTTTCTGGCTCTCGGCGGCGCCATATTGGGCGGCTTGCTGCTCAACCTGATGCCCTGTGTGTTCCCGATTCTCAGTCTGAAAGCGATCAGTCTGGCCAAGGCTGGCGGCAATGAGGCCGTCGTCCGGCGCGATGCGCTGGCCTATACCGCCGGTGTGGTGCTGGTTGCCACGGCTCTTGGCGCAGTGCTGCTCGGCCTGCGCGCCAGCGGAGCCGCTGTCGGCTGGGCATTCCAGCTTCAAGACCCGCGGATCATCTTTGTTTTGCTGGCGCTGGTGACCGCCATCGGCCTCAATCTCGCTGGGCTGTTCGAACTGCCCAATATCAATTTCGGCAACAAGCTGACCAGGAAAGACGGTGCAGCGGGATCCTTCTGGACCGGCGCGCTGGCCGCTTTTGTCGCCACGCCCTGCACCGGCCCGTTCATGGCCGCGGCTCTGGGTGCCACAATTGTGCTGCCACCCATTGCTGCGCTGGTGATTTTTGCCGGCCTTGGCTTCGGCCTTGCCCTGCCGTTCCTGCTGATCGCTTTCGTACCGGCAATTCGCAGCCGTCTGCCCAAACCCGGTCCCTGGCTGGACAGCTTTCGCAAGATCATGGCGATCCCGATGTTTCTTACCAGCATCGGCCTGATCTGGTTGCTCGGCCGTCAGATCGGCACCGATGCTCTGGGTTTGTCACTGGTCTTCCTGCTAACGATCAGCCTGATCCTTTGGTGGTTCGGTGGCGGGCAGATCAAAGGTCTCTCGCGCGGTGCGCTGACCAGCGCAGCCATGGGCGCCGCCATATTAGGTGGCCTCCTTGCCCTGCCCGGCGAAGAGGCGATGAATGGTCAAAAGCTGGCACATGCCTCCGGCGCGACGCTGCCCAGCGAAGCGTTTAGCGAGGTCCGCCTGTCCGAACTGCGCGCATCCGGCCAACCGGTTTTCGCCTATTTCACCGCCGACTGGTGCATCACATGCAAGGCGAACGAAGCCGCCGCAATCCAGCGCACCGAAACCGCCGAAGCGTTCGAAGCCGCGGAGGTCGTCGTGCTGATGGGTGACTGGACCAGACCCGATCCGGTGATCAGCAGATTTCTGGAAAAGCACGGCCGCGCCGGCGTCCCGCTCTATCTATATTATGCGCCCGGCGAGGAGCCGGTAATCCTTCCGCAAATTCTTACGGTCGCGACATTGACAGAACTGGTCAGTAAAGCGGTATAAAGCGGGTCACTCTATCCCATCCTTCAATGAACGGAGATAAAACGTGCGAACCCTTCCCTCTTTTGCAACAGCAGCCATCGCCGCGATCGCACTGTCTAGCCCGTTGGCAGCAGCGCAGAAAAACGGGGCCATTGCCCAGGATTTCAAACTCACCGATGTGAATGGCAAGACGGTTCAGCTGTCGCAGTTCCGCGGCAAGACCGTAGTGCTCGAATGGCATAATCCCGGCTGTCCCTTTGTGTCCAAACATTATAGCAGCGGCAATATGCAGGCGACGCAAAAGGCGGCCCGGCAGCAGGGCTCGGTCTGGCTGACCATCAACAGCGGCGCGAAAGGCAAACAGGGTCATATGACCGGTGCCGAAGCGAAAGCGCTGATTGCCGAACAGAAAATCCAGTCTACCAACTATCTGTTTGATACCAAGGGTGTGGTCGGCAAAGCCTATGGCGCGAAAACGACGCCACATATGTATATTATCGATGGCACGGGAACATTGGTCTATCAGGGCGGAATCGATGACAAGCCGACAGCGAATACGGCCGATATCAAGACTGCCCGCAACCATGTGCTTGCGGCACTGAGCGAGATTAAAGCCGGAGACAAGGTGAGTGTTGCGCAAGCGCGGCCCTACGGCTGCTCGGTCAAATATGCGTCCTGAATAGTGGGGAAAATGCAGGACTGACACGCAAACTCTACGCGCGTGCCAGCCCTGCGCCCCAGGATCCGGGGATAGGAAAACAGCCTGCGACCCCCCGAAGGCCGTCCGTCGACAGGTCCCCTGACCCAATTGCGAAGCAGATGCTACTCGACACTATTTGCGAAAGTTGGGAGACAGATCCAGTACACAACTCGGATCTGCCTCCCCCTTTGCTCCGACGGCGTGCGACCCTCGTTAAAGGCACCGCCGGTCAAACTCATCCAGTCCGCCAGCCAGCTTGTGCCGGCGGAAAAGGGAAACCATGCTTTTTGATGCTGACCTCAATCTATTCCAGCACGTCGGAATATTGTTGCCGGGTCAGTTCTTATCACTGCAATCTCTATAGCGGTCCTCTAGCTAACCTGACCTGAACGGTCATGTAAACTATAGTAACAACTGGTAAACCATTGAAATTATATTACATTTTTGCGTAATTTATGCATAATCTGTCATCGTGCGATTTGCTCGCAACGGCGGATTTTCGGGGGCATTAGAAAAATGCCTTATTTTCCATGTGGTTACAATTGCGACCGATTCGGGTGCTGAAATTCCGCCGGAAACGGTCTTTGCAATATCAGCCCGGCTTGCGGAATCGCATGACAAAGCGACTGGTTTTGCCGCGCACAGCCGGGTCGAACACATTCTTTTCCAGATCATCGTCCGGGTTGGCGAACATCCCGCTTTCTCCGTCGAGCAGGAACCCGGCCCTGAGGAAATCAGCCCGGGCGGTGGCCGGATCGATCCGGTGGGTTTTGTCGACCACGGTGCGGGTATCACCCGGCGAACCGACATGGTCGATCACAGCAACGATGCCGCCGGGCTTCATGCCCGCATATAGATTGGCCAGCACGGCAGCCGGGTCCATTTGATCGAATTTGAATTTTTCGCTCTGCCAGTAGAAATCATGATAGATCAGGTGAAGCATGGCGAAATCGACACTGTTTGTAGCCGGCTTGTAATCCGGCAATTGCGAAGGCACCATGGTCACATTGGTTTGCCGCGCAGTGACGCTCGCCCATTTTGCCTTGGATTGCTCGCTGGAAACAAATTGTGGTGGATTGACCGCGATAACCGAGCCGTCGGGACCGACAGCGCGGCCCAGGATTTCGCTATAATAGCCGCCACCGGCGAAAATATCGAGCACGGCATCGCCGGTTTCGAGGCCCATGAAGGCCAGCACTTCTGCCGGGCTGCGGCTCTCGTCGAGCGCGGCATCGGCTTCATCGCGACCGGGATCGGACACGGCTGCCGCGAAATCAGGTGCCGCTGCTTCTGCGGCAGCCACCGATACGAGCGTGGTCTCTCCCGCATAGACCGGAGCCGCAATCGCCAATGCAGACGTTGCCAATGTCAAAAATATCGAAGCACGCATGATGTCTCTCCCCAAAATATTGGTGGCAACATGGACCCATCATGATTTTCATACAAGCGACGGGAATGTGTTTAATCTATATCCGTACGCATTTCGTCGAAACGGCGATCACCCGCAGAAATCATGCAGCGCGTTTGCTGATCTTGTCCAGCTCGGGACCATTTGCGCGACGGACTTCTTCAAGATCATAATCAATCTGAAGCCCCAGGAAAAACCCTTCGGAAATTCCGAAATAGCGCGCCAGACGAAGATCGACATTGGCATCGACCGATTGTTGACCGGAAAGAATGGCGCTGAGCTGACCGATATCCAGACCAGCCGCTTCAGCGACTTCCTCGACAGATATTTCGCTACCAATCAGATAGTCTTCGCGCAGGATATCGCCCGGATGGACGTTGTCCAAACGGTCTTCATCCCTTGTGATAGTCCTCGATCCGGACATTATGCGCATCTCCGTTGGACCAGTTGAACGTCACGCGCCACTGGTCATTGATCCGCACACTATAGCGCAAAGGTGTATATCCCTTCAACTGTTCAAAGCGATTGCCGCCCGGAACCCGTAAATCTGACAATGTGGCGATCCGGTTGATCTGCCGCATTTTCCGGCGAGCAACCTTCTGGATATCGAATGGTCGTTTGCGACTGCGTTCGCCGTTCCAGATTTTTTCGGTTTCGGGATCGGCGAATGAGCGGATCATGACCTGAGCGCGTCCATTCGAACCCAATCTTCGTCGGACGGCCGCCGGACATACCAGAATCTCCAACCATTGACGTTAGTGCTCGAAATCGCGCTGGCTGCGTCAGAAGGACTTGTTCTGACATGTTGATGTTCATCTATCCATTGCGAATTATATATATGAGCCCGATGTGTACGGCCTTTGTAAGTAGCGCGAAACATAGTTCCATTGGGAAAAAATACGTTCGAGTACCAAACCCCCTGTTGGGGCCCGCCAAGCCCACCTTGCGGTGCCGCCGGCAATCCAGGCGTGTCAAATTCTCCAGGCAAAAGATTAATTTCTGTAGCCGGCAAATTCAAAAGGCGCCGAATGACCTCATTATAACTGTCAGCCTCACTCTCCAGCCGTGCTGTCAGTTGTTTGAACACTTCAAAATCAATATCGATCTGCACGGCAACACTCCTATAGAGCGTCAATAGCACAAATAGACAAAATAGCAATAGTCGATATTTTTAGTGCGGCCTACAACTTCCGCTGCACCTTTCCATAGCCCATTTTCCGCGTCCCCGGGCGTCCCTCGGTCGAACGGCCTTTCGGCTGCGCAACCTGCAAGTCGGCTGGCAGTCCCAGTTCTTCCGCTTCCAGCTTGCGGATTTCGTCGCGCAGACGTCCAGCTGTTTCGAACTCGAGATCGGCGGCCGCGTCGCGCATCTGTTTCTCGAGGCTTTCGATATGGGCGCGCAGATTGTGGCCGACGAGAGGTTTGCTGTCATCGGTAACGGCGCCGGTGACCATGTCCTTGGCCGTGGCGTGGGCGACAATGTCACCGATATTTTTCTTGATCGATTGCGGGGTGATATTGTGCTCGAGATTATATTCGACCTGTTTCTCGCGACGGCGATCGGTCTCGCTGATCGCGCGCTCCATCGAGCCGGTCATCCGGTCGGCGTAGAGAATGACCCGGCCATCAACATTACGCGCGGCGCGGCCAATGGTCTGGATCAGCGACGTTTCACTGCGCAGGAAGCCTTCCTTGTCAGCGTCCAGTATCGCCACCAGCCCGCATTCCGGGATATCGAGCCCTTCGCGTAACAGGTTGATACCGACCAGCACGTCATAGACCCCCAGCCGCAGATCGCGGATCAGCTCGATCCGCTCCAGAGTCTCGACATCGCTATGCATATAGCGGACCTTGATCCCCGCCTCGTGCATGAATTCGGTGAGATCTTCGGCCATCCGCTTGGTCAGCGTCGTGATCAGCGTGCGATAGCCCTGCGCCGCAACCTTGCGGCATTCGTTGATCACATCGTCGACCTGATCCTCGACCGGCAGAATCTCGACCGGCGGATCAATCAGCCCGGTGGGACGGATGACCTGCTCGCTGAACACACCACCAGTCTGCTCCATCTCCCACGAACCGGGCGTAGCCGACACGCTGACCGTCTGCGGTCGCATGGCGTCCCATTCGTTGAAGCGCAGCGGACGGTTGTCGATACAGCTGGGCAAGCGGAAGCCATATTCCGCGAGGTTGATCTTGCGGCGGTGATCGCCCTTGGACATGGCACCGATTTGCGGCACCGTCTGGTGGCTTTCGTCGACAAACAGCAGCGCATTGTCCGGCAAATATTCGAATAGCGTCGGTGGCGGTTCGCCCGGCAAGCGGCCGGTCAGGAAGCGCGAGTAATTTTCGATGCCTGCACAGCTGCCGGTGGCCGCAATCATCTCGAGGTCGAAATTGGTCCTTTGTTCCAGCCGCTGATGCTCGATCAGCTTGCCTTCCGCTTCCAGTTCCTTCAGCCGTTCGGAAAGCTCGAATTTGATCGCTTCCATCGCCTGCTTCATCGTCGGCCCCGGCGTGACATGGTGCGAATTGGCGTAGACCCTTACCTTGTTCAGGGTTGCGCCCTTCTTGCCGGTCAGCGGATCAAATTCGACAATTTCTTCAATCTCGTCGCCGAAAAAGCTGATCCGCCAGGCCATGTCCTCATAATGCGACGGGAATATCTCCAGATTATCACCACGCACCCGAAAATTGCCGCGGGCGAAGGCCATATCGTTGCGCTTATACTGCAGCGCCACCAGCTTGCGGATGATATCCCGCTGGTCGACCGCCTGTTCCTTGGTGAGATCGAAGATCATCGCCGAATAGGTTTCGACCGAACCGATACCATAAAGACAGGAGACCGACGCAACGATGATCACGTCGTCGCGCTCGAGCAGCGAGCGGGTCGCGCTGTGCCGCATCCGGTCGATCGCTTCGTTTACCGAGCTTTCCTTCTCGATATAGGTGTCCGAGCGCGCGACATAGGCTTCGGGCTGGTAATAATCATAATAAGAGACAAAATATTCGACGGCATTGTCCGGGAAGAAATTCTTGAACTCGCCGTAAAGCTGCGCCGCCAGGATCTTGTTCGGCGCCAGGATCAGGGCAGGCCGCTGCAGATCTTCGATCATCTTGGCCATGGTAAAAGTCTTGCCCGACCCGGTTACCCCGAGCAGCACCTGATCGCGCTCGTCGTCGCGCATCCCGGCGACCAGTTCTCTGATCGCAGCCGGCTGATCGCCGGCAGGCTCGAAATCGCTGACCAGCTTGAACGGCCTTCCGCCTTCCGATTTAGCCGGACGATTGGGCTTGTGCGGAACGAAATCCTCGCCGGTTTCCGGTTCCGCAAGGCCTCTTCTGATTACCAATTCTGTCATTGGACCAATATGGAACAAAAAGGGTCCAATGTCATCCCCGTTATCGAGTTTTCAGATGAAAGAGATGATAGAAAATTTACTTCACCGGCACATCGGTTTATGGCCCGTATCGGGGCACATTAATTGAGGGAATATCTTGTGAAAAAATTACTAGTTTCGGTTGCAGCGCTAAGCCTGATAGCCGGCTGTTCAGACAATGGTGCGGATCAGGATGGCGACGGAAAAATCACATCCGAGGAAGTCGCCAAGGAAATGAACAAAGTCACTCTCGAACCGGGCGAGTGGGAAAATACCGTCGAAATCGTTGACGTGAAAATTGACGGCCTGCCCGAAGGTATGCCAGCCGGCGTCATGGACAGCATGAAGGGCAAGGTCACCACCACCAAGTCCTGCATCACCAAGGAACAGGCCGAAAATCCGGGCGCGGAATTTTTTGCTGCGCAGGAAGAAACCAATTGCGAGGTCAAGAAATTCGATATGAGCGGCGGTGCCGTATCCTCCGAAATGTCCTGCAGCAATATGGGCGGAGCTCCCGGCAACATGACCATGGCGATGGACGGTCAATATGGGCCGAGCAGCTATGACATGACGATGAACATGATCGGCGGCGGCGGCGGCATGAAGATGAATATTACCGCGAAGAGCAATGGCAAACGGATCGGCGAATGTCCGGCTGGATGATCTCCGACAGACTGGCAGGAAAGACAGGAAGGCAGGAGCATAGCGCTTCTGCCTTTTTGTTTTTTGCACTTGATGGACCGCGCCGGAAGAAACATGACCCCGCAGGTCATTGCATCTGGCTCGGCGACTGATAGGTTTCACTCCGACGCCAAATCAGTCGCCGCGATTGATAGTCAGGAGAAAGACCATGATCGGATATGTAACGCTCGGCACCAATGATCTCGACAAGGCGCGCAGCTATTATGATGCGCTGCTCGGCGAACTGGGCGCGAAACGCCTGATGCAACTCGAGGAGAACGGCTTCACGCTATATGGCGTCGATATGACCACGCCCTCGATTGCGCTGACCACGCCGTTCAATGGACAGGCGGCGCAACCCGGCAATGGCAATATGATCGCGCTGCAGATGCAGGAACGCGGGCAAGTCGATGATTTCTACCACAAGGCCCTGGAACTGGGCGGTAGCGACGAAGGCGCGCCAGGCCTTCGCGGCGATGAAGGGCCGATGGCCTTTTATGCTGCCTATTTCCGCGACCCGGAAGGCAACAAGCTTTGCGCATTTCGTATGGGCGCTGCATAAGGCTACAAAATACAGGGAGAAAAACATGAAGCATCTTTTGGCTCTCGCGGCGACTACCGCCTTGATCTGGACCACGCCTGTCATGGCGCAGAACAGTTCGGCGTCACCCGATCTGGCAGCCGCCATCGCAGCGGATTATGACAATACGCTGGAAGCCCTGTTTCTCGATTTTCATCGCAATCCTGAACTGTCCTACAAGGAAACCCGAACCGCCGCGATCATCGCGACGAAATGGCGCGATGCGGGTTTCACCGTGACCGAGAAGGTTGGCGGTACTGGCGTCGTCGCGGTAATGAAAAATGGTGAAGGCCCTACCCTGATGCTGCGCGCGGATATGGACGGCCTGCCGCTGGTCGAGAACAGCGGGCTGGACTATATGTCGACCGCAAAACAGGTGAGCATCGACGGCGAAGAGAAGCCGGTCATGCATGCCTGCGGCCATGATGTGCATATTACTTCTCTGATCGGCACCGCGCACCAGATGGCGGCGCGGAAGGATCAGTGGGCCGGCACATTGGTGCTGATCGCGCAGCCGGCCGAGGAACGGATCGGCGGGGCCAAGCTGATGATGGACGACGGTCTCTATACCCGTTTCCCCAAGCCCGATTTCGCCATGGCCTTTCACGTTTCGGCTGACACGCCGACCGGCAAATTGGAGCTGAGCGAGGGAATCAACTATAGCTCGTCCGACAGCGTCGATATCATCATCCACGGCGTTGGCGCGCATGGCGCATCCCCGCATCGCGGCAAGGACCCGATCGTGATGGGCGCGGAAATCATCATGGCGCTGCAGACCATCGTCAGCCGGGAAATCGCGCCGCTCAAGCCAGCCGTGGTAACCGTCGGTTCCTTTCACAGCGGGTTCAAGCATAATATCATTTCCGACAAGGCGACGATGCAATTGACTGTCCGCTCGGATGATGCGGATACACGGGCAAAACTGCTCGAGGGGATCAAGCGGATCGCGACCAATGTCGGCCGGATGAACGGCATGCCGGAGGACAGGTTGCCCGAAGTGTTGGTGTCGCATGAATCGACCCCGGCCAATTATAATGATGCAGAACTGACCAAAAGGGTGACCGGAGTATTTGCCAGCCGGTTCGGCGAAGACGTGTTCGACAACCAGCCGCGCGAAGGCATGGGCGCCGAGGATTTCGCCTATTTTGTCACCCCCAATACCGATGTTCCCGGCGTCTATTTCTCGGTTGGCGGCACACCGCAGGCCGATTTTGATCGCGAGGAAGCGGGCGGTGCACCGGTGCCCTCGCACCATTCCCCTTTCTTCAAGGTTGCGCCGAGAGAATCCGTGACATTGGGAGTAGAGGCAATGACCGCTGCGGCACTGGACCTGCTGGCACCGAGCGCGGAATAGTCTTGGCCGAAGGGCTTTCCTCTTCCCAGCTCAAGAGCCTCAATCAGCTGCTGCTCGAGCGGCAAGCGGAACTGAAGGCGCGCGACAAGGATGGCGCCAGCTGGCGCGGGCCGGTCGAGCTCGACCAGCAAAGCGTCGGGCGGCTGTCGCGGATGGATGCAATGCAGCAACAGGAAATGGCCCAGGCCGAAGCGCGCCGCCGGACCAGCGATCTGGCGAGGATTGAAATCGCCCTGAACCGGGTGGACGAAGGGGAATATGGCTGGTGCGCGGAGTGCGGCGAAGCCATTGCCTACAAGCGTCTCGAAATCGATCCCGCCGCCCATCTGTGCATTGGTTGCGCGCGCTGATCCGATCCAAAGTTTGTCAAACTTGGGCCCAAGGAAGCCTTTTGCGAGCTTGACATGCAACCATATAGTTGCATATAGAGAGGCATGTCCGATGTCTTTGCCGCCCTTGCCGATGAAACCCGCCGCGCTCTGCTCGACCGGCTGTTTGTAAAAAATGGCCAGAGCCTGACCGACCTTCACAATGGCATGACCATGTCACGCCAGGCAGTGGCCAAGCATCTGCATATTCTCGAGACAGCCAGTCTTGTTACGGTCCACTGGCAGGGCCGGGAGAAGCTGCACTATCTCAACCCCGTTCCGCTCGGCGATATCGTCCATCGCTGGGTCGGCAAGTTCGAGGACGCCCGGATCGAAGCGCTGGCCGATTTCAAACAGCAGATCGAAAGTGCTTCCAACCCTTCCGATGCCAGTAAGCCAGAGGAGAAACGTCGTGCCTGATAATAGAACCGCCGGGATCAAGTCCCGCACATCGACCGGAGAGATATGCGCGCCGGATTTTGTCTACACGATCTTTATCAAGGCTAGCGCTGAACAGGTCTGGAACGGCCTGATCGACCGGGATCTGACCAAGGCCTACTGGGGCCATTATAACGAATCCGACTGGCAGCCGGGTTCGCGGTGGAACCATGTCCGCAGCGATGGCAGCGGCAAAATCGATACGCGCGGCCGGATTGTCGAAATCGATCCGCCGCGTAAAATGGTCTGGACCTGGGCCTTTGACGCGGAAGCAGATCAGCCCGAAAAACTATCCCGCGTCACTTACGAACTGACCAGCCTGGGGCCCGATACCAAATTGACGGTCACCCACAGCGAGCTCGAGCCGGGATCGCGGATGGATATCGGGGTGCGGGAAGGATGGCCAGCGGTGCTCAGCAACCTCAAATCGATATTGGAAACCGGCACGGTGCTGTCCGAAGAGCTTTGGCCGAAAACCTAGCGTCAATGCAAAAGCGGACTGCGCCGGTTCAATCGAGTCATATTTGCGCTCAGTGAACTGCCGTTACGCTTTTCACCCTTTCCCGGCTGGCAACATCGCCCTAATGTGCGGACCATGGAAATCCCCGCAGATATCAAACCATTTGATGGCCGTTTTGTTGACGGCAAACATTATTTCGCCTGCCGCATCTATTTTGAAGACACGGATTTTTCCGGCATTGTCTATCACGCCAATTATCTCCGCTATATGGAGCGCGCCCGTTCGGACATGCTCCGTCTGCTCGATATGGACCAGGGCGCGGCATATGAAAGCGGTGAAGGCGTCTATGCTGTGGTCGATCTGACGATTAAATATCTGTTGCCGGCGAAACTAAATGATGATCTGGTCGTTATCAGCACGGTCGAGACGCTGCGTGCCGCCAGCGTGATCATCGACCAGCAAATTATGCGCGGCCCGGACCATATTACGTCAGCTTCCGTTCACGCAGCATTTCTTACTCCCGCCGGACGTCCGAGACGACAACCGAAGGCGTGGACAAAGGCATTTGCCGGCGTCATGGATCAGGCTGATATGAAATGAAGGATTATAAATCTTGCTAGACCAACTTTCTCTGGGGGCGACTGCCGGAAATTTCTCTCCCTTCATGCTCTTCATGGAAGCCGATATCGTCGTCAAGGCGGTGATGATCGGCCTGCTGCTCGCCAGCGTCTGGACATGGACGATCATCGTCAGCTTTGGCATGAACATCGCGCAAATCTCGCGCAAATCGGATAAATTCGAACGGGCTTTCGACAGGACCGAAAATCTCGACAAGTTCTTTGACGAATATGGCCAATCCTCCCTGCCCAGCGCCAAGGTCCTGGCTGCTGGCGTCAAGGAATGGCGCCGCTCCACCTCCAAGGCTCCGGTCGACCGCGAAGGCACCCGGCAGCGACTGGCCAGCGCGATGAACACGACCATTGCCCATGAAGTAGACCGGATCGCCGACCGGCTCAATTTCCTCGCTACCGTGGGCAGCGTTGCCCCCTTCGTCGGCCTGTTCGGGACGGTCTGGGGCATCATGCGCAGTTTCTCGGCAATTGCCGCAGAACAGAATAGCTCGCTCGCCGTGGTCGCGCCCGGCATTGCCGAGGCACTGTTCGCGACTGCCATTGGTCTGTTTGCCGCTATCCCGGCCGTCATTGCCTATAACCGCTTTTCCCATCGCCTGAACAAGCTGGAGGCCCGCATGGGTCGCTTTGCCGACGGTTTCCACGCAACGCTCAGCCGCGAACTGGAGCTGGGAGACTGAGCATGGGCATGAATATGGGATCCGGAATTGGCAGGCGCGGCGGTAGTCGCGGGCGCGCGCCAATGGCCGAGATCAATGTCACACCCTTTGTCGACGTGATGCTGGTTCTGCTGATCATTTTCATGGTGACAGCGCCGTTGCTGGTCACAGGCGTGCCCGTTGACCTGCCGGAAAGCCGCGCCAATGCGCTGGAACAGGAACAGGAGCCGGTGCAGATTTCGATCGACAACGACGGCCGTATCTTCATTGATGACGAGGAACTCAACCGGGGCGCGCTCGAGCTCCGCCTGCGTGACATTGCCGCCGAGCAGAATCCGGAAGATCCGCGCCAGATCATGCTGCGCGGCGACAAGACGCTCGACTACGGGCTTATCATGGGCGTGATGGGCGAACTGAACCGCGCAGGACTGAACCGCGTGTCGCTGGTCACTACAGGTTCATCCGAGACTCCATAGTAGTGGACCGCTGATATGGAGAAAGCTGAAAAAATTGGCTTGGGAATAGCGGCTGTGGGTCATGTGGCCCTGTTCGGCGCGCTCTCCTTGAGCATATTGAGCAGCACCAATGATGCTTTTCGCAACAAGCCGATAGAGGTGATGATCGCCGATGAAGTTGGTCTCGAAAGCGCAGCGCCCAACCCGTCAATGGTCACTCCCGCGACCAGCGTTGCACCGGAACTCGGCGCGCCGGAAGAGAGCAGCTTTGTCGAACCGGAGCCGCTGCCCGAACCACCGAAAGCCGAAGCAAAACCGACACCGGCAAGCAAGCCCGCTCCCGTTTCCCGCGAACCCCGGCGACGACCGGACAAGCCCGCCAGTACCACGGCCAAGGCAGAACCGAAGCCGGCTCCCAAACCGAAACCCCGCGGTTCGCGACTGGGTGATGATTTCCTGAAAGGCGTGACAGATGCGCCATCGGTCAGCCGGAACCAGAATATCGCGGCGGAGAATGCTTCGCCTGCCGTCAAAGCCGCTCTTGCTTCTGAATTAAAAAGGAAATTAAAACCTCATTGGAAATCTCCTACGGGAGCTGATGCGGAAAGCCTGCGCACGACTGTTACGGCACAGCTTGACGAAAATGGCCAAATTATAGGGACGCCGAGGGCTACCACGATTGGCATTACCGCCAGCAACCGGTCACAAGTCGAAGTTCATCAGGAACGAGCTATTGCGGCGGTGCGTCTTGCCGCCCCATATTCAACATTTCCCAAAGAATATTACGGAGAATGGCGGGTTATCGAACCTGTTCTATATCTAGGCCTTTAAGGAAAATTAGATGGCACTAACTAACATATCTGTTCGAAAATTTATCCTTCCTCTATCACTGATACTTTGGGCCGTCCCTGCGGCTGCACAGCTGACAGTCGATGTTGAAGACACATCAAGCGACGATCTTGTCATCGCCGTTCCCGGTCTGCCGACGCAGCAAAGCGTCGACACGGCCGCCGGCAGCACCAGCGAACTGGGCGCAAAAATCAGCGATGTCATCGTCACCGACTTGCGGTCGAGCGGTCTGTTCAAGCCGATCGGACGCAACCAGGTCCGCGGGATCAGCTATGCCGAAGTCACCGCACCGCAATTCCCCTATTGGACCGGCACCAACGCTTCTGCCCTGATCCAGGGCTTCGTACGGGCAAATCCCGACGGCAAGCTGACCGTTGGCTGCTATCTCTATGATGTCGCGCTGGAAACCGAACTGACTCGCCAGGGCTTTGTCGTCGAACCGCGCGACTGGCGCAGAGCCGCCCATAAATGCGCCGATTCCATCTATTCGAGACTGAGCGGGGAATCGCCCTTTTTCGACAGCCGGATCGCCTATATTGCCGAGACCGGCCCCAAGGGTAACCGGGTCAAAAGACTGGCGATCATGGACAGCGACGGCGCCAACCACCGGTTCATCACCAACGGCCAGGCCACTGCCCTCACCCCGCGCTTTTCTCCCGATTACAAGAGCATTGTCTATCTGAGCTTTCTCGACGGCAACCCGCGCATCTATGTCTATGACATCGGTACCGGCCGCCAGCGCCTGATCACCCAGAGCACCAATCCCACCTTTGCCCCGCGCTGGTCGCCAGACGGCAAATGGATCCTCTATTCCATGGCGATTGCCGGCAATACCGATATCTACAAGGTTTCGGCAGCCGGTGGCGGCAAACCGCAGCAACTGACCTTCTCGCCTGGTATCGATATCGGCGGCAGCTTCTCTCCAGACGGCAGCCGGATCGTCTTTGAAAGCGATCGGTCGGGCAGCCAGCAGCTCTATGTGATGAACGCCGATGGCGGCAACGAGCGGCGGATCAGCTTTGGTGGCGGACGTTTTGCCACACCGGAATGGAGCCCGCGCGGCGATCTGATTGCCTTCACCAAAATGGCGGGCAATTTCCGTATCGGCGTGATGACACCCAGCGGCGGTGGCGAGCGTCTGCTTACCAACAGTTGGCAGGATGAAGCGCCGACATGGGCGCCGAATGGCCGGGTGATCCAGTTCTTCCGGACAACCAAGGGAAGCGGCGGCACCGGGATCTGGCAAGTCGACCTGACCGGCCGCAACGAACGGCAGTTACCGACGCCGGTCAATGGCTCGGATCCGGCTTGGGGTCCGCTGCTGCCGTAAATTCAAATCAAGACAAGTCACTGGAAAACGACTATATAAAGCCCAAGGGCAAATTCAAATAGGAGCAGAATTATGATCAAATATGCAACTCCCCTCCTGATTACCGCGAGCCTGGTTTTGGCTGGCTGTTCGAAGAAAGCACCGGAAGAACTGCCGCCGCCACCGCTCGGCACCACAACATCGACTCCGGAACCGACCGGTCCCGTTGGCCCCGGCTATGCTCCGGGTTCGCAGGGCGATTTCCTGGCCAATACGATGTCCGACCGGGTCCTGTTCGACACCGATCGCTTCAATATCGACTCGCAGGATCAGCTTATCTTGCAGAGCCAGGCGCAATGGCTGGCGCAAAACCCCAATGCGCGGGTCACCATCGAGGGTCATGCCGACGAGCGCGGCACCCGCGACTATAACCTCGCGCTCGGCGAGCGTCGTGCCAATGCGGCGAAAAACTATCTCGCCTCGCTCGGCGTCAGCCCGGCACGGATGACCACGGTCAGCTACGGCAAGGAACGCCCCGAAGCGCTCGCTTCCACGGAAAGCGCATGGGCACAGAACCGCCGCGCCGTAAGCGTTATCATCCGCTAGACCGGATCATTACAGGACACAAAAAAAGGGCCGCTACCTGAACAGGTGGCGGCCCTTTTTTATCGCTTGAAAAGCGCTTATTTCTTGGTGCCGGTCATTGCCATTTCACCGAAAGCGCCTGCTTTAACCGAACCGGCCAGTTGACCGTCGGTGATTGTCGCATCGCCTTCCAGCTTCATTGGCATGGGAACGGTCATGTTCATTTCCCAGGTGATGTGATTGCCATCGACCTTGCCGTTTTCAACGTCCATCGCGCCCATTGCACCGGCATTGTTGCCAGTGAACGTGTCACCGTCAGTGACGATGGTGAATTCCGACGTCTGGTCTCCCATCGGGGATTTTGTTACACAAGCATAAGTTCCATCAATAGACATTCCATTCTCCTTTTCATGTCAAAGCCCTGAGCCGGCTAAAGTCACCGATCACTCGTCGCCTTCTGCCGAATCATTCGAACTACTCTCACTATTAACAGCAGTGTTATTAACTTCATAGCCGCGATATTCTATCGGCATGTCCAGCGCATCCAGCTGCGCTTTGATCTTGTCGACATCACCGACGATCACCCAGGTGAATTTGTCCGGGTCAACCGCTTCGGCCATGGCATTGTTCAGATCATCTTCGGTCAACGCCTTGTAGCGGTCCGCGACAGTCTCGGCATAGTCGGACGGCCGGCCGAACATCACGTCGCCCTGCATCTGGCCCAATATGCTGGTCGTCCGCTCGAACTGGCCGGGCAGCTGACGGACATTGCCGTTGACCGTCCGCTCCAGTTCCGCTGCCGTGACGCCATTTTCGCCCATGAAGTCGCGCACCTGCGCATCAATCGCTGCAACAGCAGGACCGGTCTGATTGGTCTGGACCGGCGCACGCATCGTGTACAATACCCGGTCTTCACCGCGCAAAACGGTGTTGCGTGTGCCGTAGCTCCAGCCCTTTGTTTCGCGCAGATCCATATTGATCCGCGAGAGGAAATTGCCGCCCAGAACTTCATTGGCCGCGCTGAGAGTCAGCAGATCGTCCGAGCCCTTATAAGGCAGGACCTGCCCCGCCAGGATCATCGATTGCGGAGAATTCGGACGGTGGATGACGATGACCCGCCCCTGTCCTTCCGGAATGGCGGCATCGAAATTCTTCGCCGGCGCGGCCTTGCCGGAGCCTTTCCACTTGCCGAAGCGCAGTTCCAGCTTGTCGACCAGTTCCTGCTTGTCGATTTTACCCGCTGCGAAGATCGTCGCCTTGGCCGGATGCATCCATTGCTGATGGAAGGCCGCCAGATCATTGCGGGTAATGGCCGAGACCGTCTCCTTGGTACCGTTACCCGAAAGGCCGCGGCCATAAGGATGGTCGGCACCGAAGAGCAGCGGCGGCAGCGTGTTGCTGGCGATGCTCAGCGGATCGCTTTCCTCGCGGTCGATCGCGGTAAGCAACTGGACACGGATGCGTTCGATATCATCCGTCTTGAACGCCGGATTTTTGACAATATCCGCCATCAGGTCGAGCGAAGCATCGAGGTTCGGATTAACAGCGCTCAGATCGACATCGGTGCGGTCACGCCCGCCGCCGATGCTGATATTGGCACCCAGCCGTTCCTGTTGCTCGGCAATCTCGACCGATGTCAGGCTGGTCGTGCCTTCTTCCAATATCCCGGTGACGAAATTCTGCAGCCCGAGCTTGTCGGACGAATCCGCGCTGGTGCCGGCGTTGAAAGACAGGGTCACCCGGGTCATCGGCACCGCATCGCGATGGGCAAAATAGACTTTGATGCCGTTCGACAGGGTCGCGGTCTCGACATCCGGGAAATCGACATTGGGAATCTCGCCGACGGGCGGCAATTGGGATCGGTCGGGCGCGGTTACACTTCCGGCTTGTCCATCCTGCATGTAAAAGGCGGGAGCGGTCAGAACACCGGTCCGCGCGCCTTTGCCAGCGCCAACTTCCTGATATTCTTCCCGTTCGCCCGGCACCACCGTGATGCCAAGGACCGGACGGCTCAGCCATTTCTGCATCGCCGCCTTGACCGCTGCCGGTGTCGTTGCTGCAAGCCGGCCCAGTTCTTTCTTGTAGAATTCCGGATCATCGGAATAGAGCTTGCCCTGCGCCAGGGCGACGGCCTTGCCGCTAAAGCCGCCAACCTGCTCCAGCCCGGCAATCCGTGCCGCAGCATTGCGTGTCGCCACCCGCTGCACTTCATCTTCGGTCGGGCCATTGGCGATGAAATCGGCGATTATCTCGTCCAGCCGCTTGGCGACGACATCTGCGTCTTCACCCGGCTTCACGTCTGCCTGAATATTCACGAAGCTGCTGTGCACGAAGGGAATGACATAGGCGGAAACGGAAACCGCGTTTTTCTCGTCCCGAACCATGATATTGTCTAGTCGTGAACTGGCCAAGCCGCCGAGCACGGTCAGGCCGACATCGAGCGGCGTATAGTCGGGATCGTTCAGACCCGGCACCACCCAGTTGCGGTAGATACGCGTCGTCGCGACCTTGTCTTTCATCACCTCGTAGATCGGGGCGTCAAGAGTAGGAATAGCGGGGTCGAGTTGTGGGATTGGCTTGCCACTCGGAATCGCGCCGAACCATTTGTTGACCTTGGACCGCGCAGTCGCGACATCGATATCGCCGGCCAGCACAAGAATGGAATTATTCGGCCCGTAATGATCGGTGAACCAGGATTTCATATCGTCGAGCGAAGCCGCTTCGAGATCTTCCAGCGATCCGATCGTGTCGTGACCATAAGGATGATCTGCGGGAAACAGCAATTCGGTCTGGCGATAGCCTACCAGCCCGTAAGGCTGATTATCGCCCTGGCGTTTTTCGTTCGACACAACGCTGATCTGGTTGTCGAGCTTCTCCTGCGTGACCGCGCCGAGCAAATAGCCCATCCGGTCGCTTTCGAGGAACAGGGCAACATCAAGCGCGGAGGTCGGAACGGTCTGGAAATAGTTGGTCCGGTCGAGCCAGGTCGTGCCGTTGAGATCGGTCGCGCCAATTTGCCGCAGCGGTTCGAAAAAATCTCCCGGTGCATTTTCCGAGCCGTTGAACATGATATGTTCGAACAGATGCGCATAGCCGGTCTTGCCCTCGGGCTCGTTGGCCGAACCGACGCCATACCAGATCGAGACAGCCACGACCGGCGCCTTGCGATCGGTGTGGACGAGGACTTTCAATCCGTTGTCGAGGGTGAATTCTTCATAAGGAATATCAACCGCGGCAACCAGTTCGCTAACCGGTGCCGGCTCGGCAGATTCATGATGCTTGGCCAGCGCGGGCGCAGTGACCGTCAATGCCGTGGTGGTCAGCGCCAGCAACAGGGAACGGGACAAACGGGACATCGGGATATTCCTCTCAATCAATATGAAATTTCTCAGCTTCGAACATGGCGCTAAACCGGGCCTGGCCTGTCGTCGGCTTCGACGAACGCCATTCAGACGTCGACCAACGGCTATTTTGCCTTCCACCCCCAGAACAGATGGCAGGGCAGGATATTCCAGAGGGAATAGCCGCTGTCGATATGGTCGAAATGCGGTGTCATGAAATCGCGTGCTTTTTTGACGAACTGGTAAACCAGAAAGGCGCCGCCCGGACGGATGACATCATAGGTCTCTTTGGCAATTTTCGGACCGAGCTGATCGGGCAATGTGGAGAACGGCAGACCGGACAAGACATAGTCGGCTTTCTCGTGCCCGAGCTCTCTTATGATCTTTTGCACATCGGCGGCGGACCCGTGAATCGGGTAGAAGCGGCTGTCGCGGATCGACTTGCTCAGATAGTCGATGAAATCTTCATTCAGGTCGATCACGATCAAAGTCGCATCGGGCTTCATCCGTTCGAGCACCGGGCGGCAGAATGTGCCCACACCCGGACCATATTCGACGAACAGGTCGCACTCGTCCCATTTCACTGGTTCAAGCATTTTCTTGATCGTGATGTCGGACGACGGCATGATCGAACCCACCATCACCGGATGTTTCAAAAAACCCTTGAAGAACACACCCCAGGGACCGAGACGGCGCTCCAGTCGCGACTTGATACGGTCCATAAATTTCGTTTTGGCGACACTATTTGACAAACCATTCCTCCGGCAACAGATCAAACTGTAATAGTAGAGCGTTACAGCGCCGGTGACAAATATAATAGCGGTTGCCCGGTGCAATCCACCGGTTAAAAGATAGTCATGCAGCTTCATCCAAACGACTCCATTGCGGTCATTTTCTGCGCGCAACGTACCGACGCCGGTGAAGAGGATTATCAGGCAGCCGCAGCAGCCATGGCCGCGCTCGCCGCGGAGCAACCGGGCTATCTTGGCGAGGATCATGCCAGATCTGCGGACGGCTTCGGGATCACGGTCAGCTACTGGCGCGATGATGCCAGCGCCAGGGCATGGCGCGACAACCCGGATCATGCCCTGATCCGTGATCAGGGTCGCGGCAAATGGTACAGCGCCTACAGCCTTCATGTCGCCCGCGTCGAACGTGGCTATGACTGGCAGAAATAGCATGCCATAGGAACGCCGATGGCTGATTCTCCCGACCTTGAACCGCTGAACCGCAAGCTATCCTATCCGGATGCCAAGCCAATAGACAGCACGCGTATGGCGGTGCTGTTCTCGGTCATGCTGGTCACCGCGTCGGGCAATACCGCGATGCAGTCGATTTTGCCGACCATCGGGACGCAGCTGAATATCCCCGATTTCTGGGTCAGCGCGGCGTTCAGCTGGTCGGCTCTGCTCTGGGTCTATACCGCGCCGAAATGGGCACGCCAATCCGACCATCGCGGCCGCAAGGCGCTGATGCGGCTCGGCATGATCGGCTTTACCACCTCCTTCGCGCTAGCCGGTCTGGCGCTTTTTCTGGGACTGCTCGGCTGGTATAGCGCGCTCTGGACCTTCATCCTGTTCGCATTTTTCCGCAGCCTTTATGGCGGGCTCGGTTCGGCTGCGCCGCCTGCGGTACAAGCCTATGTTGCCGCGCGCACCGCGCGCGCCGACCGGACCAAGGCACTGTCGCTGATTTCATCCTCTTTCGGGCTTGGTACGATTGTCGGTCCGGCGATTGCGCCCTTGCTGATCATTCCGGCTCTCGGCCTGTCCAGCCCGATGTTTGCCTTTGCCGCAATCGGGATATTGGTGATGATCGCGCTGGCCCTGAAACTGCCCAATGATAATCCCGGCTATCAGGCACGCGGTGTGGTGACGTCCGAGCCCTATAGCTCTGCTCCTTCGTCGAGCAGCCTGAAAGAAGAAGATGATAGCGGCGAAGAGGAAAGCCTTCCGCCGCGTCTGCGCTGGGGTGATGAGCGGGTCAAACCGTGGCTGGTCACCGGCATATTGGGCGGCAATGCCCATGCCTTGATACTCGGTGTCATCGGCTTTCTGGTCCTCGACCGGCTGAATCTGCGCGGCGATCCGGAAATGGGAATTCAGATGACCGGTATCGTGCTGATGTCCGGCGCGGCGGCGACCTTGCTGGCGCAATGGGGATTGATCCCGTTACTACAAATGGGGCCGCGATCCTCGATATTATGGGGCATGGTCCTGGGTGCCGGTGGCTGTCTGCTGATCGGATTTTCTCACGACTTGCACGGCATCATCATCGGATTCGCGGTGGCATCGCTCGGCTTTGGCCTGTTCCGCCCCGGCTTCACCGCCGGCGCCTCGCTCGCCGTTAAACGGTCCGAACAGAACGGCGTGGCCGGCATTGTCGCGTCGGTGAACGGCATGGCGTTCATCGCCTCGCCGGCCTTTGGCGTGCTGCTCTACACTTATGCCGGCCCCCTGCCATTCTGGCTGGCGACCGGCATCTGTGTGTTCCTGTTCGGCTGGGGCTTCAAAACCCTCAAGCTCGACGACCGGATCATGACCGACAACTAGCCGGTTATCCGTGTTTGCTGTCCTTCACCGGAGTCAGCATTCCCGGCGAGACAAAACCAATCGGTTCGGCCCGCATCGCGTTCTGCTTCAGCTGTGATTCCATTTTGGAATATTCTTCCTCCATATCCTCGGTGACCGAAGCCCGGCTGTCTTCCAGCGCCTTTTCGAAATGCTTCATCTGCACGGTTTCAACCAGACCGCCAAATTCCCGCAGCGCGTACAGCCCGGCCCGGCGGACCAGATCCTCCAGATCGGCACCGGAATAGCGGTCGGTGCGCTCGGCCATTTCGTCGAGGTCGACGTCCTTGGCCAGCGGCATTTTCGAGGTGTGAATAGCCAAAATGCGGCGGCGGCCAGCCTTGCCCGGAACCGGTACATAGATCAGCTCGTCAAAGCGTCCCGGCCGCAGCAACGCCGGATCGACCAGACCCGGGCGATTGGTCGCACCGATCAGGATCACCGACTGCATTTCTTCCAGCCCGTCCATTTCCGCGAGGAGCGTATTGACCACGCGCTCGGTAACCTGGGGTTCGCCCATGCCACGGCCGCGTGCCGGTACGAGACTGTCAATCTCGTCGATGAACAGGATCGTCGGCGCGACTTGTCTTGCCCGCGCGAACAGGCGTGCAATCTGTTGCTCGCTTTCGCCGTACCATTTGGAGAGCAGGTCGCTGGATTTGACTGCGATGAAATTGGCTTCGGCTTCGCGCGCAACCGCTTTCGCCAGCAAGGTCTTGCCGGTTCCAGGCGGGCCGTAGAGCAGAAAACCCTTGGCGGGACGAATGCCCAGACGGGTAAAGGCTTCCGGGTTTTTTAGCGGTAGCTCGATACCTTCCTTCAACCGCATCTGTGCGTCGTCGAGACCGCCAATATCTTCCCAGCGGACATCCGGTGCCTGGACCATCACTTCACGCATCGCGGACGGCTGGACCCGTTTCAGGGCTTCGATGAAATCATGCCGGTAGACAACCAGTTCCTCGAGCACTTCCGGTGGCACGGTTTCCGATTCCAGATCCAGCTTGGGCATGATCCGGCGGACAGCTTCAATCGCCGCCTCGCGAGTCAATGCCGCCAGATCGGCTCCGACAAAACCATAGGTTGTGCGTGCAAGTTCCTTTAGATCAACATTTTTGTCGAGCGGCATGCCGCGCGTGTGGATACCCAGTATCTCGCGCCGTCCGGCAAAATCGGGAACGCCGACGATGATTTCCCGATCGAAGCGACCGGGACGACGCAGTGCCTCGTCAATCGCTTCGGGACGGTTGGTCGCGGCGATGACCACCAGATTGAGCCGGGATTCGAGACCGTCCATCAGGGTGAGCAATTGCGCCACCAGACGCTTCTCGGTTTCGCCCTGCACCTGTCCGCGTTTCGGCGCGATCGAATCGATCTCGTCGATGAACAGGATTGATGGCGCGGCCTTGGTCGCCGCTTCGAATATTTCGCGGAGCTTCTTTTCCGACTCGCCATAAGCGGAGCCCATGATCTCCGGGCCGTTGATCAGGAAAAATTCGGCTTCGCTTTCATTGGCGACCGCCCGGGCGAGCCGTGTCTTGCCGGTCCCCGGAGGGCCGTGCAACAGCACGCCGCGTGGCGGATCGACACCGAGCCGGGTGAACAGTTGCGGATAGCGCAGCGGCAATTCTACCATTTCGCGGAGCTGGTCGATGGTTTCGTGCAACCCGCCAATATCGTCATAGGTCACATCAGCGCGGCGATGCTCGGTCGATTCCTCATATTCCGGCCGCAGTTCGACCTCGGTCTCCTCGTCGATATGGACAATCCCCTTGGGAGTGGTCGCGATGACGTTGAGCCGTATCTGGGTCAGGGAAAAGGCCGGCGCTGCCAGCATCTGCCGCAATTGCGGCGGCATATCGCCGCGGTCGACCTGTTGCTGGCCATGGGTGGCGACGAAATCTCCCGCCTTTAGCGGACGTCCCATGAAGCTGCGCTTCAGGCCGCCGCCATTGCCTTGCAATCGCAGGTCTTTTTGCGCCGGACCGAAGACCACCTTCTTGGCCGGTTTCGATTCGACCTTGCGAATTTCGACAAAATCTCCCGCACCGACACCGGCATTGGCGCGCTGCAGACCGTCAAGACGGACAAAGTCGAGTCCCTCGTCTTCCGGATAGGGCAGGACCGCTCGCGCTGGCGTAGTCTGTTTGCCGACAATTTCGACAACGTCGCCCTCGATCAATCCCAGTTTACCGAGATTGTCACGGGACAGACGGGCCAGTCCGCGACCGCTGTCCTCGGGCCGGGCATTGGCAACTTGTAATTTCAGAAGGCTGCTATCGTCTTCGGGCTTGTCTTTAATGGGCACTGGATCGGACACTGGGGCGTATCTCCTCGATAATCGTTTTGGTTCTTTCCAATAAGATAGGGATCGCCAGGCCGATATGCGACTCAGATTTTCAGATGAAACATCGCATGGCGGAATTCCGCCAAAAAAAAAGGCCAGTTCCGAAGAACTGGCCTGAAAAGTTTTTAGGAGAGGATGCCTGAAAGGCCCACTCTGAATGCAGCCAAACCCATTATTGTGCAAGTGCGAAAAGAACATTGTAGGTTGCATATCTTGCAACTTAGCAATAATGCTAGTGACAGTTTTCCGCCATTCCCCTTGATTCGGCCCTAATTTTGCGTTGCACAAAGCTGATTTAGCCACAATATTGGTCATTCTATGCGTCGTCTTCCTCCCCTCCGCGCCCTCGAGGCCTTCATTCGCGTTGCCCGTCTGGGCTCTTCCAAGGCTGCTGCAGCAGAACTGGCGCTGTCTGCGCCTGCGCTCAGCCGGCGAATCAAATCGCTGGAGGACCATATCGGCAAACCTCTGTTCGAACGGCGAAACCAGTCGATGGTATTGAACGGCGATGGCCAGGCTTTGCTGAAAGCGGTGGCCCCGGCGCTGGAAGTTATCGGCGAAGCGGTCGACCAGATGACGGTCACCGGCGGCGATATGCGCTTGCGCCTCGGCGTGCTGCCCTTGTTCGGAGCAACGCGCTTGTTGCCGAAGCTGCCCGCACTCAAAAAACTTTATCCCAAGCTGCATATTGACGTCGATACGTCCGCCCATGCGGAAAATATGCTGGGCGACGCCGTTGATGCGGCGATCATCATCAGCGATGATGTCGATCCCAATCTCTATTCGGTAAAGCTGGACAGCAACAAGGTTTACGCGATTGCATCGGCCGAGCTGACCAAGGGTCCCAACGCGATCAGCAAGCCGGAGGATCTGCAGAACCATAATATCCTGATCCACAGCAATATGACCCGGGCCTTTGACCAGTGGAAGGAAGCGGTCGGACTACCCGATCTGCAGCCGGCCGGTATCGACCATCTCGACAGCGGCCCGCTGATGCTGGAAGCGGCAGCGCAGGGTCTCGGTATCGCGATCATGCACGGCGGCCATTTTTCGGATGCTCATGATTCGCGGCTGGTCCGGCTGTTCGACCATCAGGTCGACAGCCCGTACAGCTACTGGTTCGTATGCCGCAAACGCGACATGAAGAACCGCGCGGTGCGGATTTTCCATGACTGGGTTGTGAAAGCTGGCCTCTAGAGCCGAGACGCTAGGCCTTGAGATCGGGATCCAGTTCCAGATCGTCATCGAGCTGCACGCCAAAGCTGTTCAGCAGCATCGATACCTGGCTATATTGTCCGACGGTCATCACCAGATCCATCCGCTGTTTTTCCGTCAGCTCTGCAAGCGCTGCCCAGGTCGCGTCCGCAACATGCCCGCCACCGGTCAGTTCGTCGGTGGCCTGAAGCATCGCACGCTCGATCGGCGTCCAGCCCGGTGCATTCGGTCCGGCCTTGATCCGCTCGATCTCTTCATCGGTCAGACCGCAATCCTTGCCGATGCGCACATGCTGCGCCCATTCATAGCCCGACTTCCAGTTGAAGCCGGTGCGCAGGATGACAATCTCGCGCTCGCGCGGCGGCAGGTCATTATGGTCGGACAGGATATAGCCGCCCCACCACATGAAGGCTTTATAGGCTTTTGGCGCCTTGAGCAGCGTCCGGAAGATATTGAGTATCTTGCCGGTCTTGAAGCGCTCACCCAGCATCGCCCGTTGCTCGGGACCGAGTTCTGACTCGGCGAGCGGGGCGATCCTGGGTTTATCGAGACGCATTTCGGATGTTAAGCCAGTGTAACCGACTTGATTGCGCCTGGCTTCGCTGGTGGTTCGCCTTTTGGCAGTGCGTGAACCGCTTCCATGCCGGAAGTCACTTCACCCCAGACGGTATATTGACCGTCAAGGAAGCCTGCATCGTCGAGGCAGATGAAGAACTGGCTGTTGGCGCTGTTCGGGTCCATCGTGCGGGCCATCGAGCAAGTGCCTTCAACATGTGGTTGCTTGGAAAATTCCTGCGCAATATCGGGCTTGTCGCTGCCGGACATGCCGGTACCGGTCGGGTCGCCGCCCTGTGCCATGAAGCAGTTGATGACGCGGTGAAACACAACGCCGTCATAAAAACCTTCGGATGCCAACTCGGTAATCCGCGCAACATGGTTCGGCGCGAGATCAGGGCGGAGCTTGATTTCGACATCGCCTGTGTCGAGGTGGAAAGTCATTTTTTCGTGGGACATCGGGTCTATTCCTTTTCGTTCATTGAATCAGTCTTGGGCCGCATATAGGCAACGCGTCCGGAAAAATCACCCTGTCTGGCGATAATTGTCACAAAAGATTGCAATTGCAACGTTGCAGCGACTAATAAGCAGCCGAACGCGCAGACAAGGGGAGCATCGCGATGACCGATATCAACGATCCCCAGCACGCCACCATCGAACGTGAAGAAGTTCTGGACATCGACAACCGGCTGACTGACGAATTCGTCCGTTCGGTATCCGACGCTGTCGAGAATAATGATAGCACGCTGGCGCAGGAACTGGTCAATCCGCTGCACAATGCCGATATCGCCGATCTGTTCGAGCTGATCGATGCCGACGAACGCGCGCCACTGGCCAGCGCGCTTGGCGATCTGGTCAGCGCCGACGTGCTCGCCGAGATGAACGAGCATGTTCGCGAAGATCTGATCGAAGTGCTCGACGCCGGCCAGATTGCCGACCTGACCGAACAGCTGGATACCGACGACGCGGTCGCAATCATCGAGGATCTCGAAGAAGGCGAGCAACAGGCGGTTCTAGCCGAGCTCGACGCAGAAGATCGCGCCGCGATCGAAAGCGCCCTCACCTATGAGGAGGAAACCGCCGGCCGGATCATGCAGCGCGAATTTGTCGCGGTGCCCGAGCATATGCGGGTCGGCGATCTGATCGACTATCTCCGCAAGAGTGATGATCTGACCACCGAGTTCTGGGAAATCTACGTTGTCGATCCGGCGTTCCGGCCGATTGGCACCTGCCAGCTCAGCTGGATACTCAGAACCCCGCGCGAAATCGCTATCGCCGATGTGATGAAGCGCGAGCAGACCCTGATCCCGGTCGACATGGACCAGGAAGAAGTGGCGCTGCGCTTCCAGAAATATAATCTGATCTCCGCTGCCGTGGTCAATGATGACGGACGGCTGATCGGGATGATCACCGTCGATGACATTCTGCATATCGTCGAGGATGAAGCCAGCGAAGACGTGCTGCTGCTCTCCGGTGCCGGCGACGGCGACATTAACGAACCGATCCGCGATAGCTACAAGGCTCGGGTGCGCTGGCTGATCACCAATCTGGCGACTGCACTGGTGGCCAGCTTTGTCATCTCGATCTTCGGAGCGGCAATCGAACAGATGGTTGCGCTTGCCGTACTCATGCCGATCGTTGCGTCTATCGGCGGCAATGCCGGAACCCAGACCATGGCTGTCTCGGTTCGCGCGCTGGCGATGAACGAACTGACCCGCTCCAATACCCGCCGGATTATCGGCCGGGAATTCCGCATAGCCTTGCTCAACGGCGCGACCATTGCCGTTCTGGTCGGGATCGGCACCGGTCTGGCCTTCGCCAATCCGGTGCTCGGCGGTGTCATCGGGCTGGCAATGCTGATCAATATCGTGATTGCGGGATTTGCCGGCATATTCGTACCGGTTATGCTCGACCGGATCGATCAGGATCCGGCGCTGGCCTCGTCCGTCTTCGTCACCATGATCACCGATACCATGGGCTTTCTCGCCTTCCTCAGCCTCGCCGTCGGCAGCGGAATGGTCAGCCTTTAAGCCCGGGTATAGGCTGCAACAAAATTGCCTAGGTCATTGTAGATCCGCTCCCGCTCGCAATCGCCCAGCATTTCGCAGCTGAGCGTATCAAAGCCGGGCCGGTTATCGCCAGCCGCCAGCCTTATCGCCGCGACCAGCCATATTTCATCCGGTGTGGTCAGCGAAGAACAGGGGCGTCCGATGTGGAACGGCTCCTGCCAGGCGGATCCGATCGTCTCCGCCAATATCAATATCCGCGTCGCCGCACGCCTTCCGCCCAGCCGGTCGGAGAGATGGTCGAGACAGTCATAGCTATTCTGGCTCGCGACCACCGCGAGGCGAAAGGCGATGATCAATTTTGCCTCGACCGATGGCAGCGCCCGGATGTCCGGTAGCGGTAGTAAAAGCTTCTCTAATATCTCGCCCAATCTGCTTCTCCTCTATGTCCGATTCTCCCTACTTTATGATATTGATAATCATTTGCAATTAGATTCTCGCAAGAAGCAGATTTAGGCATGACTGATTTGGTCGTTCCGGTACGGGAACATGCTTGACTAAAGCGGTCGTGCACCACAGATAATCCTCATGCCATTGAACATGACCAAGATCGCCTATCGCAGCGAGAGCCCGGCAACGCTGCGAAACTGGCTCGAATCCCACAAAGACAATAAAGCGACCGGCGGCGAAGCCCGGCTGACCACCCGCTATCTGCCGAAGCGCCACGAAGAGATGGTTGGCGGCTCGCTCTACTGGATTCACGCGAAGAAAATTGTCGGCCGTTCGCCGATCATCGGTTTCATGGACAATGGCCAGGGCCGCCAGTGGATCCGGCTGGAACCCCGGCTTATCGCCGTCCAGCCGATACCAAAGCGCGCCCATCAGGGCTGGCGCTATCTTGACGAAAAAGATGCTCCGGCAGACCTCGGTGAAGGTGCGGAAGGCGCAGAGGAAATGCCTGCCGAGATGCTCGGCGAACTGGCGAGCCTCGGACTGGTCTAGGCCGCCACAAACAGGGTATCGCAACCCGTTTCCGCCAATAGTCCATCAATCTGTGTTCGCGCGTCATTGGAAAGCGCCTGATATGCTTCCCGCAACGCGAGCAGACATTTCGCCTGATAGGGAAATGGCGGTTGCTGCCATTTCCGGCCATCAATTTCGGCCTCTACATTTTCAGCACCGGAATGGACGGCTTCGGCATTGGCAATCAGGAAAGGCGCATAGGTCCGGCCGATTTCCGATAGCAGGCCCTGAAGCGAGCCATGCTGGTCATTTGCCAGCCAGTCGCCATGTTTGTGCCCGGAGAGATCATCCATCCGGTCCACCCACGCGCGCACTCTTTGCGCATATTTGTTGGTCAGCGCCATCGATGTCGGTTCGACCTGGGTGAGCTGGGTCAGCTGGCCGTGGAGCGCGAAGTCGCAGGCAGAGGGCCGGCTTCCCAGAATGAAGCCCTGCTCCCGGATCAGCTGATCGAGAAGTCCCAGTAGCCGGACGTAACTGTCCTCGATGGTTTTCGCCGTGATCTCGTTTGACCCGACAACATAAAGCCGCTCGATCTGGCGCTTGGCGAATTGCGCCGCCATCGTGGTGGCCTGCTCGTCCGGGAGATTGGGGTTGGCCCAATGGATCAGCAGCGGCGCGACATGGTCGGCATCCGCCTGAAAGGCCCAGCGAAAATGGAACATTGCCTTGGTCAGCCATTCATCGGCATAATCCTCGATCAGCAGATCGAGAAAGCGCAGCGCTTCATTCTTGGGAATGACCGAACGACTATTATATTCCTGCTCCAGCCGCCGGATGATCGGCGTGCTATCCACCACAGCTTCAAGATCACCATCACTATCGCGGAAGTAAAAGGTCGGCAGCAGTGCCACTTTCGGCTTTGGATAGCCTTCCGGAGCGCCCATCGCGCCGCCCCAGATGACATTATAATCTATGTGCCGATAGCGCAGCAGCGCCAGCATCTTGCGCGTATAGGGCGAACCCGGCGCGCCCGTCAGTTCGAGCCGGTCGGTCATATCAGGCCTTTCCGTCTACCCAGTGCTTGAGCAAATTATAGGCAATCGCAAAGGGCGGCGGCGCGACGAACAGGGCACCCGGATCACCGGCCATCGCGGCCTTGACCTCGTCCAGCGAAAACCAGGCCGCTTCCTCGATTTCCTCTTCATCAAGCGTCAGCGTCGGATCGTCGGTGACACTGGTGCAGGCGATCATCAATGACGAAGGGAACGGCCATGGCTGGCTCGCGACATAGCGAACGTCATGCACATGAATGCCGGCTTCCTCGAACAATTCGCGCTTGACGCAGCCTTCAATGCTTTCACCGGGTTCCAGAAATCCGGCCAGCGCCGAAAAGCTTTTCGGCGGAAAGCGTGGCTGGCGACCAAGCAAGACCTTGCCTTCGCATTCCGACAGCATGATCGCCACCGGATCGGTGCGCGGAAAATGCTCTGCTCCGCAACCGTCTTTCTCGCTATCACAGAGACGCGCCCAGCCGCCTTTGCGGGACTCGGTCGGCTTGCCGCATTGCGCGCAAAATTTATGCCGTGCGTGCCAGTCGACGAGGCTCCGCGCAGTCGCATAGATTGCGGCCTGGTCAGCAGGCAATCCCCCCAGCGTCTGCCAAAGCGCTCTATTGGCCGCCGGTCCGGCATCTCCTGCCCCGTTCAGTTCCGCGAAGAAAGGCGTATCATCTTCGATGCCGAGCAGCAGCAGATCATGGTCCGGCGATGCTTCATAAGCTGCGCCCCAGGCGAGTTCGCCACGGTCATCAAAAACCGGGTTCAAGCCATCCAGCTTGAGCAACTTCGCCCGTGGATTCATCATTGCAGCGCGCAACTTGTCCGGATTGACCCGCACCTGATCGGCGCGATCAAGGGTCCCGCCAGCAAAAGTTGGCACTATCGTATTTCTAGCAATCGACATCTTGTCTCCCGGACTTTTTATTTTGTGGCTCCCTGCAAAAAGCAGAGAATTTGTGCCCCTTACGGACTGGTATTGCCCGCGCCCGCCTGTGCATTGCCGGTCAGATCGGCATAGACATATTTCGGAAAATCGGACTGGAAGGGATAGCTGTTCGACGGAATATATTGGGTGTAGCCGCCCGCGCGCAGGCCGCGCACGGTGTCGACAAAGGCCGAAGTCCCTGCTGCGCCGCCCCATCCGAATGTGCCTGCTGGACTGACCGCAGTACCGAGACCGGACCGTCCGCCCGCACCAAAGCCGTGATTGGCCACCCACGTTCCCGCCGTGCTGGCCGTTTCCGGCAACAGGTTGGATATGCCCAGCTTCACGGTTTCCGGCTTCATCACCTGTACGCCTCCGACTGTGCCGAAGCCCAGAATCATCTGCAGGAACTTGTCATAATCGCCAGCGGTCCCGACCAGACCGGTGCTGCCAAAGGCGAAAGCCGGCTTGTCGAGATAGATGCTGGTCGCACCCGGATCGATCGGGATCAGCGATCCCGCAAACGGCGCATAATTGTCAGCGAGATCCGCCGCCCGGTCGGCGGGAACCTGATAGTATATGCTGTTCATACCCAACGGCCCGAACATCCGCTGCTGCAGGAACTGGTCGAGCGGCTTGCCGGAAACTTTCTCGACCACCGCACTCAACACATCATGGCTGAGCGAATAGCTCCACTGCGTACCGGGTTGATAGACCAGAGGCAGTTTGGACAGCCGCTTTACGAAGGTCATGATGTCGGGAGTCGGCGCGCCGGAATCGACACCGGGAATGGGGTTGCGGCTGACGCGGCCCGGAGTGATGCCGGCAGCCAGATAGGCCTTCTGGATCGGGCCTTTCGATATGATCGAATAGCCCAGTCCGGCGGTATGGGTTTGCAACTGGCGGATGGTGATCGGCTTTTTGGCTGGCTCGACATTATCCAGCGCACCTTCCGGGTCGATCAGCACCTGCATATCGGCAAATTCAGGAAAAATATCCGACAGCGGCTGATCCAGCGAAAGCAGACCGTCCTCGACCAGCATCATCGTCGCCATGCCGGTCACCGGCTTGGTCTGCGAATACATCCGCCACAGGGTATCGGTACCGACCAGCGTGTCGCCGCCCAGTTTCAGCGAACCGGCGGCAATGACTTCCGGGGCTTGCTGACCGAAACCGATCATCGCCATCATGCCGGCGACTTTCTTTTCCGCGACATATTGGTTGATGATCTTGGTCAGCCCCGGGAAGTTATTTGCCGCTTCCCTTGCAAAGGCAGCGCCGGGCATGCCGGCGAGAAAGGCTCCCGCGCCGATACCGCCGAGCACGGAGCGCCGCGAAAATGATGGCCCAAGCGAAGCTGTTGCAAGTCTGTCAGCGGTCATTTTTCTTCCTTCATTTTCCATTTCACGGCCTTGGCATAAAGGGTCGGCAATCCGGCTTCCGCTAGATCATCCAGTGCCCACCAGATATTGTCATCATTGTTAGTAACGATTTTCTCGCCCTGATAAACTGCCAAATCCACTTCGAGCGAAAAATGGGTGAAACTGTGCTGAACGATATTGTCATGCACCCGCCATTCACCCGTCAAAGGCGGCGTCGCATGGCCGTCATTTCCCGCAGCCCAGCCATCATCCGGCAGCGATCTCATCCCGCCAAGCATGCCTTTCGGCGGCCGGGTAGCCAGCAAAATTCTGTCCTGCTGCTCGATCCAGAAAAACCGCGCGCGGCGAACCGGCTTGGCTTTCTTCGGCGGCTTGACCGGATAGCGTTCCATGTCGCCTGCCTTGAAGGCCGCGCATTGCTTCTGTACCGGACAGATTTCGCATTTCGGATTTTTCGATGTGCAGATAGTCGCGCCGATATCCATGCAGGCCTGGGCAAAATCTCCGGCACCGTGGCGCGGGGTGATCGCATCCATCGCGGCACGGATTTCGGCCTTGCCTTTGGGAAGCGGCGTATCGATGGCGAACAACCGCGCCACCAGCCGCTCGATATTGGCATCGACCACTACCGCTCGCTCGCCAAAGGCAATGGCTGCGATCGCCGCCGCCGTATAGGCACCCACTCCTGGCAGCTGAAGAAGCTCAGACTCTTTCTGAGGAAAGATTCCATTCCGTTTCTCAGTGACATGCACCGCACATTTACGAAGGTTTCGCGCGCGGGCATAATAGCCCAGCCCGGCCCATGCCGCCATCACATCCGCTTCCTCGGCACCCGCCAGATCCTGAACCGTCGGCCAGCGCCGGGTGAATTTCTCGAAATAGCTTTTGACCGCTCCGACCGTCGTCTGCTGCAGCATGACTTCGGACAACCAGACATGATAGGGATCGGGCAAATTGCTACCCGGCGGCGACCGCCAGGGCAGTTTTCGCGCGTTATCCACATAATGTGCACCGATATTGGCAGAAATTTTACGGGCTTTGGCGGGGAAGCTATCGACGGCCATGGCCGCGCCATGCCATAAAAGGACATAATGGCGAAGAAAATTGGCAATATTGGTGATGAAAAGGCGAAAACCGTCAAAAACGGTACGCCTGCGTCCAAAAAATTGCCGAAAAAAACCGCCAGAAAACCGGTTGTAAAAGCATATCAGAAATACCAGCGTCCGCGCGGCGGGCCGGCGAAAAGCATCTCCGACCTGATGCCCGATATCGGGCGCGCTGCCTTTCGTCGCTATGGCTTCATCCAGAGTTCGGTGGTCAGTCGCTGGACGGAGATTGTCGGCGAACGCTATGCCGCCGTGTCCCTGCCCGAATCGATCCGCTTTCCACGCGGCGAAAAAGAGGGCGGGACACTGCATCTGCTGGTCGGCGGCGCTTATGCGACGATGATGCAGCATATCGCGCCGGATATCATCGAGCGGGTAAATCGCTTCTTCGGCTATGGTGCAGTCAGTCAGATTAGATTCAGACAGGGCACCGTAACGCCCAAGAAAGACAAGGAAAAAAGGGTCTCGCTGCCCGCTTCGCTCAAGCCCGCTCCAACCCAGCTGGGCGAAAATTTGCGCGACATTGGCGACGCCGAGCTGAACCGGGTATTGGAATCGCTCGCATCGGCAGTTGCAAAGGCGGAAGCGGACCCTAAGAAAGATGCTCAGCAAAGTATAAAGATCATCGGCAAGATCGGTGGCGGTGACAAGAAGAAGGACCGGACATGAAGTACAGAAGCGCGTATCTTGCTTCAGCATTGGTAGCAGCGACGGTGATGATCTCACCCGTATCGGCAGAGCAGACCGACTGGACCAAGCGCGTCACGCAGTCGAGCATGGGCGGCCATGTCATGGGCAATCCCCTCGCCAGGCACAAGCTGACCGAATATATGAGCTACACATGCAACCATTGTGCGGCCTTTGAAAAGGAATCGCACAGCGACCTGACCGCCAAACATGTCAAAAAGGGTCATATCAGCTTCGAGGTCCGCAACCTGATCCTCAATCCGATTGATCTGACCGCGGCAATGCTGGCGCGCTGCGGCGGCCGCACCAAATTTTTCGGAAATCACCGGGCCCTGCTGCTCCAGCAATCGACATGGCTGACGAAATTCCAGGCCGCTTCGCCGGAAGTGATGAAGACCATGAACGACGGCACGGTTCCGCAGCGGCTGAAGAAAATCGCGAAAGCCGCCGGTCTGGACACATTGATGAAAGGGCGCGGTTTTACGCCAGCTGCCATTGATGCCTGCCTGTCCGACAAGGGCGAGCAGGACAAGATATTGGCGATGACAGAATATGCCAGGACAACGCTCAAGCTGAGCGGTACGCCGAGCTTCACACTTGCCGACCAGCCGCTTGCCAAAGTCCATAGCTGGGAAGCGTTGCAGCCCAGATTGGCGAGCCTTCCACAATAGACATTCGATCATTTCAAAAAGCAGGAACAGAATATGCGCACATTCAACTATATTGCACCCTTGGCCTTTGCTCTCGCGCTGACCGCTTGTGGCGAAGCAAGTGAAGGCGAAGCCGGAGCGAGCGCTGCCGGTTCGGTCGACGCTGTCGAAGCCCCTGCCGGACAAAAATGGTCCGAGACCGTATCGAAAACCGAGGCGGGCGGCATCGTCATGGGCAATCCAGATGCGCCGATCAAGCTGGTCGAATATATGTCGATCACCTGCTCGCACTGCAAGGAATTCGGCGAACAGGCCTTTGTACCGCTGCGCGATAATTATGTCGAAAGCGGCAAGGTCAGTTTTGAAATCCGCAACTTCGTCCGCGATCCGCTGGACCTTTCCGCAGCCATCCTTTCGCGTTGCGGCGGCGAAACTCCGTTTTTCCCGCTGACCGAACAGGCACTAAGCTATCAGAGCACGATGTTCGAAAAAGCACAGGCGATGGGCGAAGCGACCTATGGTAATATTTTGAGTTCCGCGCCAGAAACGCGATTTGTCCGCCTTGCCGAACAGCTGGGCCTGATTGCTTTCTTCCAGCAGCGCGGGATTTCCGAAGACCAGGCCAAGGCTTGTCTCGCAGACACCGCGACAGCCGAAACGCTGATGGGCGATACCCAGAAAGCGGTCGAGGAATATGATATTCAGGGAACGCCAACATTCCTGCTCAACGGGCAGAAATTTGACGGCACCAACTGGGCCATGGTCGAAGCAAAATTGAAAGAAGCCGGCGCGAAATAGGCGCGGGCTTTATCGCTGCAGGGGGCGCGATTTGAATTCGGGGACTGACAAAGCCGGCACGGGGGGCATCCCGTGCAAATAAAGAAGCTCAGACTCTCGGGCTTCAAAAGCTTTGTCGACCCCACAGAGCTGCGCATTGAAAAAGGGCTGACTGGCGTGGTCGGCCCCAATGGCTGCGGCAAATCGAACCTTCTCGAGGCCATCCGCTGGGTGATGGGCGAAAATAGCGCCAAGTCGATGCGCGGCGGCGGCATGGAAGATGTCATCTTCGCCGGCACCCAGGACCGGCCCGAACGGCAATTTGCCGAAGTCGCGCTGACCGCCGAACGCGAGACCAACGATGTTTCATCGCTGCACGTCGGCGACAATGACAGCGAACTGGAGATTGTCCGGCGGATCGAGCGCGGCGCCGGCTCCGCCTATCGCGCCAATGGTACCGATGTCCGGGCCAAGGATATCGCGCTGATCTTTGCCGATGCCGCGACAGGCGCGCACAGTCCTGCGCTGGTCAGCCAGGGCAAGATATCCAACATCATTTCCTCGAAGCCTGAAGCGCGGCGCGAAATGCTGGAGGAAGCGGCGGGTATCTCCGGCCTGCATGTCCGACGCAAGGATGCCGAGCAGAAATTGCGCGCAGCGGAGAAGAATCTCTCCCGCCTTGATGACATATTAGGCGATATGGAACAGCGCGCGGCCAATTTACGGCGGCAGGCGAAACAGGCCGAGCGTTACAGGAAGCTGAGCGGCGAAATCACCATCGTCGAAGGTCGGCTGATCTATGCGCGCTGGAAAGAGGCGGCCGCCGCATCCGATCTGGCCAAGGCGGAAGCGGAAACGGCTGAAGCCAAAGTCCTCGCCGCGCAGAATGAACAGCAGGCGGCTGTATCCGCGCAGAATGAAAGCGCCAAAGCGCTCGGTATCCTCCGCGCCGATGTCCAGCGTGCGCGCGAACAGGCCAGCGAATCCAGCCACCGTCTGCTGACCCTGACCAACGAACGCGACAATCTGAAATCGCGTCTGCTCGACCTGCAGGCGCAGGCCCAGCGCATCCATGATGACAATGCCCGCGAAGACCAGCTGACCCGCGATGCGATGGAAGCGCTAGCCCGTCTGGAACAGGACGAGAAGCGGCTATCGACCGAATTGACCGATCTGAACAAGGAACGGCCGGAACTGGAGCGCGCCGTAGAACGGTCCGAGCGCGCTGCCAGCGAAGCCGAAGTCGAACTGGCCAAGGCAGTGGCCGAAGAAGCCCGCATTCAGGCGGAAATCAAGGTCGCCAACGCCGCCGTTGATGCCGCGCAGGCACGCCATGACCGGCTTGCTGTGGAATTGGGCCGGCTGAACGCCGAACGCGCCGAAATGGGCGACGAGGGAGAGCTGCAAGCGGCTCTGGCCGAAGCGATTGCAACACGGGAAGCGGCACAGCAAGCTGCAGACGGCAGCGGCGGCAAGATTGTCTCGCTCGAAGAGCAGCGGGTCCAGGCCACAGCGGCCCGCGATGCCGCGCAATCCGGTCTTGCCACGCTGAAGGCAGAGCACGCCGGGCTAAAATCAGAACATGACGCCTTGAACCGCGAACTGTCCAAGGCGGTCAGCACCAACAAGGCGATCGATCAGGTCAAGCCGGCACCGGGCTATGAACGCGCCTTGGCGGCGGCACTGGGCGATGATCTGCTGGCGTCGGTCGGCGAAGACGGCGACCGCTTCTGGGGCGGCGGCGATTTAGCAGCATCCGCCGACACGCCCGGCGGAACCGAGACCCTGCTCGACCGGGTTCAGGCTCCGGCAGAATTGCATAATCGCCTGTCGCAGATTTTTGTCGCCGATAGCGATGACGGCCAATCGCTGGCAGTCGGCCAGCGGCTGGTCACCAAAGCGGGTGCGCTGCGCCGCTGGGACGGCTTTGTCGCCCGCGATGACGGCAATGCCAGCGCCGAACGGCTGGTCCGCGCCAATCGTCTGCGCCAATTGCAGCAACTGCTGCTCCCGGCTCAGGACAAGGTTACGGAGGCTGAAGCGACGCTGGTCGCACAACGCGAAGCTATGTCGGCAATCGAAACACAGCTTGGTGAAGCGCGCACGGCTCGGCGCGATGCCGAGGAAGCGCTGCGCCAAGCGCTGCGCGAGGCCGATCAGGCGGAAGAAGCGCTGGCCTGGCTGCAGAAACGCACCGCCAGCCTCGCCGAACGGGACGCCGCTCTCAAGGCGGAAAATGCCACCGCGCTTGCTGAGCTGGAAGCGGCGCAAAAGGAACGTGCCAGCCAGCCTGATGGCGCAGCGCAGGAGAGCGCGCGGTCGGCCCTGCAGGACCAGCGCGACAGTGCCCGGCAGCAGGTCATGACCTCGCAGGCAGCACTCTCCTCAATCGATCAGAAACTGGCGCAGGTGAAGGAACAGAAAGCCGTCGCAACCGCCCAGATCCGCTCGTGGCAGGACCGCTCCGGCGAGGCCGAAGCGCGGATGAAGGAAATGGCCAAGCGCGGCAAGATGATCGAGGTCGAAGTCGAAAATCTCGCCGATCGCCCGCGGGTGATCGAGGTGGAAGTCAGCAAGCTGGCGGAACATCAGGATGCGCTCAACGCGAAGGTGGTCGAGAAGGACGCCGAACTACAGGCCGCCGAACTGGCGCAGCGCGATCATGAAGACCGGCTCAATCAGGCCAGCGAAATGCTCAGCCAGGCACGCGAATTGCGCGCCGGCGCCAAGGCCCGCGCCGAAAACCAGGATTTGCGCCGGATGGAAATGGGCCGGATTTCGTCCGAGAAATTTGAATGCCCTGCTGTGGTACTGCCGAAAAAACTCGAGTTTGACGAAGAGACTGTTGGCGATGCATCGCTGGAATCCGCAGAACTTGAACGGCTTTCGCTCAGCCGCGAACGGATCGGCCCGGTCAATCTGGTTGCCGCGGACGAACTCGCCGAACTGGAAGGCGAGTGGGAAAAATCGACCAAGGAAAGCCAGGATCTGAACGAAGCGATCCATCAGTTGCGCGGATCGATCGGCAGCCTCAACCGCGAAGGTCGCCAGCGCCTGCTCGCCGCCTTCGAGGAAGTCGACCAGCATTTCCAGCGGCTGTTCGCGACCCTGTTCGACGGCGGCAAGGCGCATCTGGAAATGATCAACAGCGACGATCCGCTGGAAGCCGGTCTGGAAATCATGGCCCAGCCGCCGGGCAAGAAGCTGACCTCGCTGACTTTGCTGTCCGGCGGCGAACAGGCGTTAACCGCTGTGGCACTTATATTCGGGTTATTTTTAACCAATCCAGCGCCAATCTGCGTCCTCGACGAGGTCGATGCCCCGCTCGACGACGCCAATATCGAACGTTTCTGCGACCTGCTCGACAAGATGGTCGCCGAGACCAACACCCGCTATCTGATCGTCACCCATAATGCCGTGACGATGAGCCGCATGCACCGCCTGTTCGGCGTGACCATGGTCGAGCGCGGGATTTCGCAGCTGGTGTCGGTCGATCTCGATGCGGCGGAAGAATTGCTGGCGGCGGAGTGATGGCACAGAGTAGTTCAAGTGCGGCGTCAATTCGGCAATTTTTGACGACGATTTTGAAAGGCGATCCGCCGACCAACAGTGATCTTGTTTGTGCGTTGGACGAACTGGTATCTGCCTATCACAATACACCCGATAGTTTTGATGAATTGAATGATAAAGAAGCTCCCGCCACTGACTATGATCGATTGAGTGCGCTGCTTGCAAAGCGTTTTCCCGATTTTGGATTCTACGCGGTTGCCGATCCTCTCGACATGAGGTTGGAAGCGCTGGGAGTAGGTGATGCCATCGACGATCTCGCTGACATTGTACTGGATATGCAAGAGACACTATGGCGATATGAGAATGTCTCGGAGGCTGATGGGAATTGGTACTTCAGATTTTCCTATTACCATTGGGGCGTTCACATCCGGTCATTGAGCTTGTATCTCTGCCATTTGCTCCATCGACAAGCTCAGGACTAACGGAAAACCGGAACTTGCCAGTTCTATCAATTGCTCAAAAAAGCCATTCTGAGCAGGTAATCAGGATGCGGTTGAAGATTTGCTGGCGGCATAGCAGCCTTGACGTTCACAATAAATGTAACTACATAAATTACCATATTTGTCAGATTAGGCCAGAACTCTAGCCTCGTCGGGCTCTTTGGATGATAATTCGTCTGAGGAGTCCGTATGGAAATATCATTCGATCCGCAAAAGCGTCAGTGGACGTTGGAAAGCCGTGGTCTGGATTTTCAGGATGCTGCGCTGGTCTTTGCTGACGATTATGTAGAACTGATGGATGACAGAATCGACTATGGCGAAGTCCGGTACCGGGTTTTTGGTAAACTCAAAGACCGGCATGTTGCAATTATCTGGACCCCACGCGGAAATTCCAGACGTATTATTTCGATGAGGTATGCCCATGACGAAGAAATCGAAAGACATCGTTGAACCGTGGCTCGAGCCCGAAGATCTCGCAGAATGGACTGACGACCAGTTTCGCCGAGCAGCGCTCTACAAAAACGGCAAACTCGTCCGCCCCGCCGATGGCACCCTCACCAAGCCGGGCCGGCCAAAGCTGAAAAATCCAAAACAGCAGGTGACCTTGCGACTGGATAAAATCGTTCTGGAGACATTCAAGGCGTCGGGTGCCGGTTGGCAAACGCGGATCAACGAGGAATTGCGCAAGGCGTTAAACCTCTAGTCCACCAAAGCCAGCTACGCTCCTTCCGGCAGCACCCGATAATCGATCGGCTTGAACGTCCCGCCATTCGACGCATAGGCCGAGCAAGCCGTCAGCCCGATCACCATATCCATTTCCGCACGCAATCGCAGCCGGTCGCCAGCCTTGCTGGTCGGTGGCAGAACTTCAAGCTTGCCCGTGGTCTGATCCACCGGAACATTCATGAACACATTGAAGGCGCACGGGATCGCGTCCGGTTCAATGCCAAATGGGGCCAGCGCTTCGGTCAGATTGCCGAAACATCCGCGGTGCACAGGCTTGTCGGGATAGAAATGTTTGAACGTATCTTCGCTGCACGGGGTCAGCAGGAAATCATGCGATCCGACCGTGTCCTCGACAATGGTCAGCATCGGGTTGGAGCGGTTCGACCACAGGCGATTGCCTTCGCTCAGCCGGATGGTTTCCTCATAATCAAATGTCCGGCCGTTCGACAGAACCTCCCGGACGTCATCAACATTATAGGCAAGCAAGTCGGAGACCTGCCCTCCATCCGGATCGATCACTTCGAGATACTCGCCTTTTGCCAGCCGGAAAGCCGCGCCAGACCGTGGCGCAATGCGCACCCCGCTCATGTGCTGCGCCGATCGTGGAACGGACATTGCCAGTCGTCGTCGACCTTGCGTCCGCTATATTGGCGCGCCTCGCTGGACTCGCCATATTTTGCCAGCATCGGATTAATATCCCCTGCCAGCTTTTCGTCGCGCGCCAATATGGTTTTGCGCATCTTGTCATAGCTGCCATGTTCCCGCAGCCGTTCGAACTGGTCGTGAAGATTGAACACCAGCACCGGATGCGAGAAACGGCGCGCAGGGCGGGACGCATTCGGATGCAGGCCGATTACGAAAAAGGCCTCGCCGCCAAAGCTGAGCGAGAAATGCGGATCGTCCGGGTCGGCGCTGACCCGCTCGTCATAGCTCTGTCCGCGCCAGGCATCCTTGTCAGCCAGCGACTGAATTCGCTCCCAGAGTGATCGTTCGAATTCGGCTTCGGACAAATCCGTCGGTCCGTCAAATATCACGGCCAGGCTTCGCAGGTTCTCGGTCGAATCCCGATAATCCCGCGCCCAGTCTAGCAGTTCGCGATGGATTTCCAGATCGTCCCAATTGCTGTTCAGGCTGTGCGCGGCGATCACCTTGAGATTGTCGCGCGCCAGGGCTGATTTGGCACCTACGCAAGGGAATTGCGGCTCTTTAATCATCGATGCAATAGCGGCCTTGAGCTCTTCCACGCGCCTGGCTTTGTCGTTGCGGTCTAACAAAATTGAATGTTCCATGGCTGTGTTTACGCGCGAACGCACAGAGCGTTCCCGGCCCCGGCCAGACCCGTTCGAAATGAGTGTTTATTTTGATCGGCGGTCAAAATCGGCTTTCCTCTTTCACTGGCTCCGCGGATCGCGACTGCCCATTGCTATAGTCATCCGCGGGAATAATGCGCCCGCCTAATTCAGTTCCCCAATACCAGCTGCGGCCCCGGCCCCTTCAATCCCGCCCGGTCCTCCGGATTATACAGCGCGCATTTCTTCAGGCTCAGACAGCCGCAGCCGATGCAGCCATCGAGCCGGTCGCGGGTGCGTTCCAGCTCGGCAATCCGCGCATCAATCACCCCGCGCATCGCCTTGCTGATCCGGGTCCAGTCGGCCTGGGTCGGTGTGCGGCCATGCGGCAGGCCGGCAAGCTGGCGCTGGATTTCACCAATGCTCAGGCCGAGTTGCTGGGCAATCAGGACGAAGCTGAGCCGGCGGATGTCCGAGCGCAGAAAGCGGCGCTGCCCGCCACTGGAGCGGAAGGGTTCGACCAGCCCCTTTTCCTCGTAAAAGCGGATGGCGGAGACCGAGAGGCCGGTGCGACCGGCGAGGTCTCCGATGGTCAGAGCTTTGGTTGCGGGCATGTTTATCTCCGTCCTTTCCTCCCCGTTGCGCAGCAATGGGGAGGAGGACCATCCGCAGGATGGTGGAGGGGCCCCTCCACCACGCTTCGCGCGGCCCCCCTCCCCGTCTGTCGACAGGGAGGCACTAATCTCTTGACCTCAACTTAGCTTGAGGTTGTACGAATCGCAAGCATGGAGAAATTGGCCGGCACGAAGCCCCGGTCGCGAGACGGCAAATATGCTTCCAATTCTTCCAATGAAGTGATGCAATATTTGCGAGGAAGACAGAAAATGAAACTCAACCAAGTAACCGTGGGATGTGTTGATTATGCGCAATCGGTCGCCTTTTATCAAAGGCTTGGCCTCAACCAGATTGTCGACTCCCCGCCGCAATATGCGCGGTTCGAGACCGCCACCGGCGAGACATTCTCTATCCACGCGGTGGAGAAAATCGGTGCGCCAACCACCATGATCTACTTCGAATGCGACGAACTCGACGAAACCGTCGCAGCGCTGCAATCCACAGGCCTCACCTTCGACACCGGGCCCACCGACCAAAGCTGGGGCTGGCGCGAAGCGCGACTTAGCGATCCGGCAGGCAATCCCGTCTGCCTGTTCTACGGCGGTGCCAATCGCCGCTTCCCGCCCTGGCGGATCGACCATCAACCCAAGGAGAAAGGAAATGAAAAATGAACAACGGAAAACTCGAGCACGTCAACATAACGGTCAGCGACCCGCACCGGAGCGCCGCCCTGCTGAGCGATCTTTTTGGCTGGCATATCCGGTGGGAGGGACCATCAATGTTGGATGGCCATACTATCCACATCGGGACGGATGATCAGTATATTGCGCTCTACACCAACCCGGACGTTCGGGCGACGAGCCCCATTTTCAACAAGGGCGAGCCGATGAACCATATCGGCGTGACCGTCGATGATCTGGATGCGGTAGAGGCGAAGGTCATCGCGGCCGGGCTCGAACCGTTCAGCCATGGCGATTATGATCCCGGCCGCCGTTTCTATTTTTTCGACTGGAACCGGATCGAATGGGAAGTGGTGAGTTATAGCTAGCTTATTTCTTCACCCGCCAGTCCTTCGCATAAGTCGATTCTTCGTGATATTTGCGGTGACTGGCAGCTTCCTGCTCGGCCCGTTCAGCCTCGGTCGAGGCGCGCGCCACGCTCTGCTTGATCATCGCATCGCGGCGGATCGGCAGCAATTGGGCAATCGGGGTTCCGGCGGGCAAAAAATGGTCGCCTGTCGGCCCGGTCCAGGCAAAGGGCAGATTCACCAAAGCGTCGAACCGGTCGCAATCGACAAAGCCGGAAAAGCAGGTGAACGGCAGGTCCGGCCGGCTGAGCGGTTGGGTGAACAGCACCGAATAGCCATCGGGTACCTTGATCCGCCAGGGGTTGATGAATTTCAGCGGCATGACGCTTTCGAATGGCGGTTCCGGCGCTCCGATCTGCGCCGGGTGATGCTGTTCAATCGGCTGAAAAGGCACATCCGGCGCCCAGCCCATCTGGATCGACACCCGGTCTTCCGGAATGCGCAGCTGCACGTCGAACGGCAGCGGCAGAACAAAGCCGAGCGAGAAAGCATCGGTCATCGGCAGGCAGGCCTTGGCAGTCAGCCCGGGCAAGCCCTGCGCATCCGGCACACCCATCTCGCGCTCCAGCCGCTTGAACCAGTCCGGCGCAAAGCGGATCGCCCGTTCCGGCGGCGGGATCCGGCCTTCGAGCGCGGGATCGCAGAGAAATTCTATAACCGGACTTTCGGATGACGGGCCTGTGCTCGCGGCTGGCCGGCCGGTGGATTGCTGATAGTTGAAGCTGACTTTATAGTCGGTCAATCGCTTGTCCTCGCTCTGGTTCGCGATGATATTGGCACAATCAACCGAGCATTCCAAATATTGCAGGATGTTCTTGTTGATCCGTCCGCAACAGATGTTTTTAGCGATCTGTTGCGGAGTGAATCATGTCAGTAGCGGGGAAAATATTGCCCCGACGCTAGTTCCCTGCATGCACGTCGCCGGTCACCGTATCGACGAAAATATAGGGTTTCCCGGGATTGCCGCCAAAGATGAAATAGGGATTGCTGACCGTCGGACCCAGCGGGTTGCGCAGCGTCACCGCGCCATAGGGATCGGTAAAGCCAGCCGCCTCTTTCAGGCTGTTGGCCTTGTCGAGATCCATGTCGACCGGCCATTGAATGACAATATCTTCCAGCCAGGGGTGGGGGATCAATTCCGGTTTACCAAATTCACCATAGCCAGTCTCCTTGATGATCACGGTCGAACCATCAACATTCTGGAATACGACTCTGAGTTGATCGATCTTGGCGGGATCGGTTGTCGGTCCGCCGGATGCGGTTCCATCAGCCTCATATAATTTGGCCTCCGGATAGGCGTCGGTTACGATTCTGACGGCGATATTGACGCGTCCATTAAAGCTGAGAATAGCCATTTCCGTTCTCCTTTGTTGAGTAGATTAATTTACTATTCAAACTAAGCTTAGAACTAAGCCCGCCAACCAGAACAAAACAACGGTCTTTGGGTTGAGCAATAATAATACAGATTTCGACTATGAGTCAAATAATCTCAAATATTAGATAGTAAATATGATATCAATATTAACATCTTATTGCCAGACCGAAGCATGGTAGAGAATTGCGCATCTGAACCGTGTTACTCGAACAATATTGATTTCGCGCCAGAGGTACTGCGTGACCGCGGTGGGATATTGGACTAATCTGCCGAGAATGGCCGACGATATTCCATTCGCGACCTGCCAATGCGGCAAGGTGAGCTGCCAGGGTGTCGGCCACCCGATACTGAGCGGCGTCTGTTACTGCGATGACTGTCAGGCCGGCGCCACAATGCTGGAAGCTCTCGATCGCGCCGCCAAAGTCAGCGACGAAGACGGCGGGACCCATTATCTGACCTATCGCGATGACCGGTTCTCCTGTGTCAAAGGCGCTGACCTGCTGCAAGCCTATCAGCATTCACCCGATGCCCCGACCCGACGAATGGTCGCGTCCTGCTGCAACACGGCGATGTTTCTGAAATTTTCGAAAGGCCACTGGACCTCGGCTTATGCAAAGCGGTTCGCGGGCGATATCCCGCCGGTCGAAATGCGGACCCAGACGCAGTTCCGCACGTCGACCCTGCCCCTGCCCGATGATGCGCCGGTCTATCGGACTTTCGGGCCGAAGCTGTTCTGGCGACTGATCACGTCCCGCATTGCGATGTTATTCGGTTGAGGCCCTTCTCCCTCAAGGGAGAAGGATAGGAAGGTTTGCCAGCTCTGTAGGCTAGGCGCAGTTGGATGAGGGTGCTCGGGTGATCGTTGAGCGCACCAACCAACGGTCAGCACGCCCTCACCCAGCTCCGACTAGGCAGCAAGCTGCCAAGTCTGCACAACCCTCTCCCTGAAGGGAGAGGGTATCGTCATCCTGAACTTGTTTCAGGACCCATAGCGGCGAGTACCACATCCGCGGATTGCCGCCCTGGACCCCGGATCAAGTCCGGAGTGACGATATTACTGTCTCAACATTCTAGAGGCTGGGATTAACCAGCACCTTCTCGCCGGTTGCCTTCCGGTCATAACCCTTCGCAATCTCCGGATTGATCATGTCCATCAGGCTGATCTCGCTGGAATAATCGCTGTGGAAAATGCCGTTGCGCTCTTCGACCGTGTACATGCGCATTTCCATCATCCGCTCCATGCCGACCTTTTCCAGATGCGGGGTGAGCAGCCAGCCGCCGACGCCCCAATAGAGGCCGAGACCGCCGCCGAGGATGGTTTCGCCAGTGTCGAGACGGCCATAGATATAGACCTGCTTGTTGACGGTCGAGCCATAGACGCTGAATTCCGCGCCTCGGACTGCCGCTGCTTTTTCCATTGCGGTCAGAATATAGCTAGCCATCTTGCCGCCGCCAATTGCGTCGAAGCCGAGCGTCGCGCCGGTTTCTGCCAGAGCAGCAATCAGCTGGTCCATGAAATCATTCTTGGTGCTGTCAATCACGTGGGTCAGGCCGATGTCGGTGAGGATTTTCTTCTGCTCGTCGGACCGAACGATGGCGACCAGCGGGATGCCTTCCTTGAGGCACAGCTTGGCCAGCATCTGACCGAGGTTGGAAGCCGCTGCGGTGTGGACCAGGGCTTCATGCCCTTCGGCGCGCATGGTGTTGACAAAGCCTTGTGCGGTCATCGGATTGACGAACAAGGAAGCGCCTTCCTTTGCCGGAGCGCCTTCTGGAAGCGGCACACACATCATCGCCGGCATGACACGGTGGGTGCGGTACATTTCGCCGCCGACGATGGTGACAGTCTTGCCCATCAGTGCCTGCGCTGCATCGGATGAACCCGCTGCAACCACGGTACCAGCGCCTTCGTTACCGGCAGACAGTTTCTTGCCGGCACGGCCCTTGAAGAAAGGCTGCATCGCTGGCTCTACATCGGCAACCAGTGCAGGGTGGCCGTCAACGGTTTCGCTGCGCGCTGTATCCATATTGGCAGCGGCGGTCAGCAGACCGAGATCGGAAGGATTGATCGGCACCGCTTCCATCTGGACAACGACTTCATGCTCTTTTGGCTCGGGCACGGCATAAGGCTCGATCGAAAGGATCGACTTTCCGTCTTCGGTAACGGTGGTGAACAATTGCTTTGCGTTGGGAAATTGGCTCATTGGAAATTCCTCTCTCTTGTGTTTCTAGAAACTTTTGGCGGCAGCTAGCGCGCCCAATCTTGCGGTGATTTCGAAAAATTCGGTCACCGTTTCATCGATTATCTGCTTGGCAGTTTTAACCTCGTCAATCAAACCGGAAGATTGTCCGGCCAGACCGACGGAGGCCTCCATGTCGCCGCCGAAATAGACATCCATAATGCCCTTGAACGTATCCGCCGGCATCAGGCCGTCTTCGTAAATTTTCGTCGTTCTTTCGGTTTTCAGCGCGCGGATGCAGGGCGAGGCTTTCTTGTTCAGCACATAAGTGCCGGTTTCCTTGGCATCCAGTATCGCCTGTTTGTAATTATGATGCACAGGGCTCTCGGCGCTCGAGACAAAGCGGGTTCCCATCTGGACGCCTTCCGCACCCAGAGCAAAGGCAGCGGCCATGCCAGCGCCGTCAACGATCCCGCCAGCCGCGACCATCGGGATATCAGTCTGCCGGCGGATCGCCTGCAGCAGCACCAAAGTCGAGACTTCCTCCGGGTTCTTGAAGCCTCCGCCTTCCGCGCCTTCGACGATCAGGCCATCGACGCCCGCCTCGACGCAGCCCATCGCTGCCGCGACGGTTGGCACCGCGTGATAGACGATTATGCCCGCCTCCTGCAGCGGTCCGACAAATTTGCGCGGGCTGCCAGCTGACGTCGTCACGAATTTCACGCCGGACTCGCATACGCGGGTCAGAATCGCGGGATCCTTCAGGAACATGATCGGCAGGTTCACGCCGAATGGCGCGTCGGTCAGGCCTTTCATCTTTTCGATCTCGGCCATGCAGTTTTCGGTCTCGCCAGAACTGGTCTCGATAATGCCCAGCCCGCCAGCGTTGCACACCGCCGAAGCCAGCTGCGACCGGGCGATCCAGCCCATCGGTGCCTGCACGATCGGATATTTCGCGCCGCAATGTTGGAGAAAACGGTTCATATAGTGTCTTTCATCATCGTCATTAACCGTCAGCCCATCGGGTACATGATTTCCCGGCTGATCTTGTAGATGCGCTTCATGATCTCGTCACTGAGCACCAGATCGGCGGCGGCGAAGATATCGGGAAGTTGATCAGTGTGGGTTGCGCCGACAATGGTGGAAGCGACGAAATCATGCTGTTTCGACCAGGCTGTGGCCAGCGTCACCGGAGCGACGCCCAGTTCTTCGGCAATGGCCATGAAGCGTTTGGTTGATTCCTCGGACCTGGGATTGACGAAGCGCTCGGCCATTTTCTTCTGCCGGCCACCCAATTTGAGATAGGCCGAGAAGCGCGCGCCTTCCGGTGTCGCGCCATCATTATATTTGCCCGACAGGGCCCCACCGGCCAGCGGCGAATATGGGATCAGGCTGACCCCTTCCTGCAGGCAGACTTGCGCCAGTTCATCCTCGAACCGGCGGTTGTTCATGCTGAAATTATTCTGAATGGTGCAATAGCGGGTAACACCCAGCCGTTCCGATGCTTCCAGCGATTTCATCAGGCCCCAGCTGGTTTCGTTGGAACAGCCGATGGTGCGGATCTTGCCCTTGCGGATTTCCTCGTCGAGCACTTCCATCGTCTCGTCATAGGCAGTGCCATGATCGGGCCAGTGAGTCTGGTAGAGATCGATATAATCGGTCTGCAGCCGTTTGAGGCTTTCATCCAGCGCCTTGACGATATTGTGGCGATCCATCGCCGTCATCCCTGCGCGCTTGGCCGAGGCGATCCAGCCGTGGCTGGGGCCGGATACTTTGGTCGCGATGATCAGGCTGTCGCGATCCTTGCCTTTCATCCAGCGACCGACAATATTCTCGGTCTCCCCTGCCCATTCCGGCTTGGGCGGCACCGGGTAATTTTCCGCGGTGTCGAAAAAGTTGATCCCGGCCTCGACCGACTCATCCATAATCCTGTGCGACATGGCTTCGTCCGCGCCGCTGCCGAAGGTCATCGTTCCCATGCAGATTTCGGATACATATATCGGGCTTCGGCCCAGACGGCGTTTTTTCATGCAAATGTCTCCGGGAGGCAGAATATCGGATTAGCTGTTTGATTAACCAGCATAACCCGCATGGGTTGCGAAACGCAATGCAATTTCTTTTGCAGCTAGCCAGCCTGCCCGAGAACCAGACAGGCAAGGAACATCAGAAAGCCGGCGTATCGATTGGACCGGAATTTATTGAGCGCATCATCGCCATCGCCGCTTTTCAGCGTCGTTAACTGCCACAGGAAATGCAGTGCGACCGGCAGAAGAGCGACAAGCCCAAGCCATTGCGGGCGCAGCATCCAGAAAGCCGTAGCCCAGCTAGTGAGCGCTATCAGATAGAAAACCAGCACGCCGAAACGCACATTGTCGCCCAGTCGCAACGCGCTCGACCGTATCCCGACCAAATTGTCATCTTCTTTATCCTGCAGCGCATAAATCGTGTCGAAGCCGATGACCCAGAAAATCGCTCCGAGATAGAGCAACAGCATCGCCCAGTGAAATTGCGGCATAATCGCGAGCCAGCCGACCAGCGCGCCCCAGCTGAATACCAGTCCCAGCCATGCCTGCGGCCACCAGGTGATACGCTTCATGAACGGATAGGCCGCGACCAGGGCAAGACTGCCCAGCGCCACCAGCTTGGCGGTCCCGTTGATCTGCAACCAGACAGTCAGCCCGATCAGGCATAATATCCCGAGCCATATCCACGCGGCTTTTAGCGATATCGCGCCGCTGGCCAGAGGCCGCGAACGGGTCCGCTCCACCTGACGATCCAGATCGCGGTCGACGATATCATTATAAACACAACCCGCACCGCGCATCGCCATCGAGCCGAGCAACAGCCAGAGCAGCAGATCCCATCGCTCTATTGCACCCCCGGCAAGGGCAATGCCCCAGGCGCAGGGCCAATATAGCAGCCACGAGCCGATCGGGCGGTCAAAACGGGCGAGCAAGGCATAAGGCCGGGCCGCGCTCGGCAGCAGGCCGATGATGCCCTTATGTTCGGAATCGGGGACGGTTTGGACTGGCTGTTTAGACATGATGGTCGCATATCGTTATTTCTCCAACTCGTCATCCTGAACTTCTCCATCTCGTCATCCTGAACTTTTTCAACTCGTCATCCTGAACTCGTTTCAGGACCTCCATCGGACAAGAACGTTCTCCCGCAAGAGATGCTGAAATAAATTCAGCATGACGAGAATGAAAGCGGGCGCTAAACACGATCCCATGCCAGCCACACCCGCTTACCCCCCGCACAGCGCGCCGCGTCTCTACGTCGATGTCGAGCTTTCCGACGGTGCCGAAATCCGGCTGGACGGCAGCCATGCCCATTATCTGCTCAAGGTCATGCGGATCAAGCAGGGCGATCCGGTCAAACTGTTCGACAACCGCACCGGCGAATATCTGGCCCATGTAACGGCGCTGGGCAAACGCGATCTGATACTGATGATCAATGGCAAGACACGGGAGCGGGAAGCGGTCCCCGATCTCTGGCTGTGCACCGCGCCGATCAAGAAAGACCGTTTCAACTGGATCGCCGAAAAAGCGACCGAACTGGGCGTCGCCAGGGTCATGCCGGTACAGACCGAACGCACCCAGGGTCACAATATCAAGATGGAGAAGCTGCGCGCCCATATGATCGAGGCGGCGGAGCAATGCGAACGCACCGCCCTGCCCTCGCTCGATCCGATCACAAAATTGACCGATATGCTCGAACAATGGCCCGCAGACCGGCATCTTTTCTTTGCCGACGAGCGCATCCATGAAACGGGCGAGGGGAGCTTCCGCAAGGCGCTGGTCGCCCATGATGGTCCGGCGGCAATCCTGATCGGCCCCGAAGGCGGCTTTACCGACAGGGAAAACGAAATGATCCGCGCCCTGCCCCAGTCGGTGCCGGTATCGCTTGGCCCCAGAATATTGCGCGCCGACACGGCGGCGCTAGCGGCGATCAGCCTGTGGATGGCGGGCCGGGGCGACTGGAATCCGGGCTAGCTGGCGGTGTAATTGTGCGCACCAGCGACGCAACCATCCTGAAATCCTTGCAAAATCCTATCATCCTTGTCGCGTGGTTAACCAATAATTAGCCCATAGCGGCTAGGGAAAGCCCATGTTTTTGGGGAAATCTATCGGGGGCCAGAGCCGATTGACTATCCACACATTGGTGTGGGGATTGCTGTGCCTGTGCGCCATTGCGCTTTTTCCGGCTGGAAAGGCAGCGGCTCAGACGGTCAATAGCTATTCCAATAGCAGCACGGCTTCGATACCGGACAACGCCTGCCCTGCGACGGTCAACCGGACTTTCAGTGTCGGCACAAGCTATGTCGTGGGTGATGTCGATATCGGCGTCTTGCTCGATCACACGTACCGGCGCGATCTGGAAATCACATTGACCTCGCCAAGCGGCACCACCGTCACGCTAATGGATTATGTCGGCGGCAGCGCCAATAATCTCAACGTCGAATTTGACGATGAAGGCACGGACGGAACCATCGCCGCTCATACCTCCAACGATTCTTTGACCCCGGTTTATGCCAGCACAAGAACCCCGCAAAGCAGCCTGTCCGCCTTCGATGGTCAAAACGCCCAGGGGACCTGGACGCTCAAAATCTGCGACCAGCAAGGCGTAGACATCGGATCATTTCGCCGCGCAGACCTGTATATTACCCAGCCACCGCCATTTGCAGATCTTTCGCTAAGTAAAACCTTCGGCGCAACATCGAGCAATAGCGGAAGATATACTTTATCGGTAACGAACTCTGCGATTTCGACATTGACCGCCACCGGGGTAACAGTGAGCGATAGCCTGCCCGCTGGCGTCAGTCTGACCAGCACTTCCGGCACCGGCACATATAGTGGCGGAGTCTGGACCCTGGGGACTGCGATCGCACCGGACCAGACGATCACGATCGAACTGAATGTGAACATCACGGCAACCTCCGGTACGATCACCAATGTTGCACAAATTCGCGCCTCGTCCGCTTATGATCCTGATTCGACACCGAACAACGGCGTTACCGGCGAAGATGACTATGCCAGCGTCAGCTTCACTGCGGGTGGACGCATAGCCGGCTACGTACCCTCTCTCACCTCGATATGCCCCATATCCAATCAGCTGGATTTCAGCTGGACCTCGCCGACGACCTGGTCGCCTGGAGGTTCTCTGGCCCATAGCTATAGCGTCGCCGGTCTGGGCGACATCAGTTTTGACGTAACGCAACCTCCAAACGGATTCGTCAACAGCACTCCGGAAATCACCACCGCTAACAGCGGTGGCGGAGCATCGGGCACGCGCGCACTCTATCTATACATGAATAACGGCAACGAGGCACATTCCGGGACGGTTGTCCTCACCTTGCCGACCGCAGTGCCGGGGCTTCAATTCTCCATGTTTGATATTGATTATGCTGCCAACCAGTTCACCGACAAGGTCACTGTGACCGGCACCTATAATGGCGCCACCGTCCTGCCGACATTATCTAACAATACAGCCAATTATATAAGCGGCAATTCCATTATCGGCGACGGCGCGTCGGGTGCAACCGATCCGTTCGGCAATGCGGTCGTGACCTTCACTTCACCAGTCGACTCGGTCTCCATAACCTATGGCAACCATCTGCCGACCACCCCGACAGCATCGGGCAATCAGGCGATGTCGATCCATGATTTCAAATTCTGCCGGCCGGCGACAACCCTGAGCGTCACCAAGATCAGTTCGATAATCAGCGATCCGGTTAACGGGACTACCAATCCGAAACGCATTCCGGATGCTGTCATCCAATATTGTATCCTGATCAGCAACGGCGGGACTGCGACGGCCGATGCAGTCACGGCCACCGACACGCTAAGCGGACCCTTCACTTACACTCCCGGCAGTATGAGAAGCGGCAGCAATTGTGGATCTGCTGCGACGGAGGAAGATGATAACGCAACGGGTGCGGACGAGAGCAACCCCTATGGCGCATCCATTGCCGGTTCAACCATCACGGCGACCGCAGCAACATTGAATCCGGCGAGCAGCTTTGCGCTCACCTTTCAGGTTACGATAGACTAGCCAAGACGCTTCAGCCGCACCAATATTTCATCGAGAGACGACAGAAAGCGGGAGCGATCCGCTTTACTGAACGGCGGCGGACCACCGATATTCTCGGTGCCCATACCAGCGCGCAAATCGGCCATGATCGCGCGCGTCGCCACGGCTGCTCCGATGGAATCGGCGGTGAACGGCTTGCCATTCGATCCGACCACCGCAGCGCCCGCTTTCACGCATCGATCTGCCAGCAATATATCGGACGTGACCACGACGGTGCGCGAGCCGGTTCGTTCGGCAATATAGTCGTCGGCTGCATCAAAGGCATCGCTGACCACCACGCGGCTGACCAGCGGGTGATCCGGCACCCGAAACGGGCTATTGCTGACAATCAGCACCGCCACTTGATGGCGGTCCGCTACCCGGTAAATCTCTTCCTTTACCGGGCAGGCGTCCGCATCAACCAATATTTGAATGGCGCCGCTCATCGACTGGTTCAGTCGGCTTTGGGTCCGCGCGGTTTTCCGCCTTCAAACGGACGTTTTCCGCGATGTGGCTTCTTGTCACCACCACCGAAATTGCCGCCGGAACCGGATTTGCGATCGCCTTTAAAATCGGACTTCTTTTTGAAACCGCCACCAAATTCGCGCTTTGGTCCACCACCATCAGAACCGCCTTCGCCTTCCGGCTTGCGCTTCTGATAAGGCTTGCCGCCACCCGATTTGTCGCCGAATTTCTTGTCACCAAATTTGTTCTTGCCGAATTTCTTGCCGCCATGTTTCTTGCTGGCGTTGCTGTAATCGCGCTGGCCACCGGCATTGTCGCCGCGTCCGCCTTTGCGATTGCGTTTCGCTTCATCGCGCGGCTTGCCCTCGAACTGGGTGATCACGATATCATCGGTATCATCCCCGCCGGATTCTCTCTTTTCTGCAATAGCAGCGGTAAATTTGTCGACCACACGACGCGGGATTTCGAACAATGTGTCGTCACCGTTGATCCGGATCGCGCCGATTTCATTCTTGGTGATATGACCACGGCGGCACAATACCGGCAACAGCCAGCGAGCATCAGCGCGCTGGTTATGACCGACATTCATCTTGAACCAGACCGTATCTTCAAATCCCGGACGCGGACCGCCTGGAGCGGCTTGTGATTGAGCGCCGCGATCGAGCATTTGTTCCGGAGCCGGCATTTTCGCGCGATGCGATTGCACCAGCATGGCTGCGATTTCTTCCGGCGTTTTCTCTGCCATCAGGCGTTTTGCCAATGCCAAATCATCTTCGTCAATCTCGACTGGCTGCAACAATGTTTCGATCAGGCGCTCGGCATCATTCTTGCGAATGTCGGCGCGCGTCGGAGCATCTTTCCATTCGGCATTGATCTTCGCGCCGCGCAGCATGGATTCAACCCGTTTGCGCCGCTGGTAAGGCACGATGATAACCGCCGTACCCTTTTTGCCGGCACGACCCGTACGACCGGAGCGATGCTGCAAAGTCTCGGCATCGCGTGGCATGTCGACATGCACAACTAGGCTCAGAGTCGGCAGATCGAGGCCACGAGCGGCAACGTCGGTTGCAACGCAGACGCGGGCCCGCTTGCTGCGCAGGGCCTGCATCGCCTGGTTGCGTTCGCTCTGCGTATGTTCGCCGGACAATGCCACGGCACTGAAGCCGCGATCAACAAGACTGGCGTGCAGACGGCGTACCGCCTCGCGCGTGGCACAGAACAGCATCGCCGATTCCGCTTCATGGAAACGCAGCAGATTGACCACGGCATTCTCGGTGTCGGCCGGAGCAACGGTGATCGCCTGATAGGCAATATCGCCGTGGCCACGGTCTTCGCCGACGGTGGAAATGCGCAACGCGTCGTTCTGATAGCGTTTGGCAAGATTGATGATCGGTTTCGGAATGGTTGCCGAGAAAAGCAAGGTCCGGCGCTGTTCACCGGTCGCGTCGAGAATTTCTTCGAGATCTTCGCGGAAACCCATGTCGAGCATTTCATCCGCTTCGTCGAGCACTGCGGCGCGAAGATTTTTCAGGTCGAGCGCGCCGCGTTCGAGATGGTCGCGCAACCGGCCTGGTGTACCGACAATAACGTGGGCGCCACGACGCAGGGTGCGGCGCTCTTTCGAGGCGTCCATACCGCCAACGCAGGTTGCGATCTGCGCACCGGCTGGTTGATATAGCCAGGTCAGTTCGCGACTCACCTGCAGGGCAAGTTCGCGGGTTGGCGCAATGACCAAAGCCAGCGGCTCGACCAGAAACGGGAAACGCCCGTTGTCATCGAGCAATTGTGGCGCCATCGCCAGACCGAAGGCTACGGTCTTGCCGGAGCCGGTCTGTGCGGACACGATAAGGTCGCGGCCATCCGCTTCTGGTTCAAGCACTGCGGCCTGTACCGGCGTGGGCTTGTCATATTCGTGCGCCGCAAGCGCTTCGGCGAGAAGCGGGGATAATTTCGAGAAAGGCATAATATCTGTATTCCGTGGCAAATGTGAAAGCCGCGCGGAACTGCCAGTCGCCTGCGGTTTATGAAGAATATGTTGTTATTAAACGGTCTGCACTGGGGATCATATTGCCTTGCCGGCAGCATGGCCACTCGCCCAAGCCCATTGAAAATTATAGCCACCGAGCCAGCCGGTAACATCAACAGCTTCCCCAATAGCATAAAAACCGGGCACTTGCCTAGCTTCCATATTTTTCGACGATAATTCCGCGGTGCTGATCCCGCCAGCGGTGACTTCCGCCTTGGCAAAACCCTCGGTTCCATTCGGCATGAAGCGCCAATGGGACAGGCGGCGCGCCGCTTCATCAAGCTTCTTGTCGGTCAGATTGCCCAATTCGCCTTCCAGTGCGATCCGTTCGACCAATGTCTCGGTAAGGCGGGCAGGAAGATGAGCGTTGATCGCCTTTTTCAGCGACAGCCTGGGCAATTGCTGCTTCGCCTGGCTGAGCCAGTCACCCGCCAAATCGGGCAGAAAATCAATCTCGACCGATTCGCCATGTTGCCAATAAGATGAAATCTGCAGAATCGCAGGTCCGGACAATCCTTTGTGGGTGAACAGAGCCGCTTCCCGAAAGGCCGTTTTTCCGCATCGCGCGATCACCGGTGCCGACACGCCGGACAGTTCCCGGAACAATGTTTCTTCCCCGCCGAGGGTCAGCGGTACCAGCGCCGGTCGTGGTTCAACTATTTTCAGCCCGAACTGCCGCGCCAGATCATAAGCGAAGCCGGTTGCGCCCATTTTCGGGATAGAGGGACCACCGGTAGCGACCACAAGCGAAGGCGCAAACGCGGTCTCTCCACCATATTCGACGCGATAGCGGCCATCGCCATGGCTGATATTGCTGATCGACTTCCCGAGCGACAGGCTGACCGCATCAGCCGGGCACTCGTCCATCAGCATCGCGACAATCTGCCTGGCGGAACCATCACAAAATAGCTGTCCCAGCGTTTTTTCGTGCCAGTCGATTCCGTAGCGATCGACCAGCGCAATAAAATCACCGGCAGAGTAGCGGCTCAACGCCGATTTCGCGAAATGCTTGTTTTGCGACAGATAACGATCGGGCGCGGTGCCGATATTGGTGAAATTGCAGCGTCCGCCGCCGGAGATCAGGATTTTCTTGCCCGGTTCATCGGCATGATCAATCAGGAGAACCTTCCGCCCGCGCTGGCCAGCAACAGCAGCGCACATGAGACCAGCGCCGCCAGCGCCAAGAATTATTGCATCATAATGGGTCGGGATTTTGGACATCGGATTATCGAAAACTCTCTAATATCAGCAGATTCGCGATTGCCGTTCGCGCAGGGCCTTTGGCTGTCGCCAAGGTGAACTACGGCCAAGTTTACCAATTATCTTGGTTTGCAAATCAGCCTGTCCCGCGAGCAACCGCTCAAGCGAAGCCGAGACTGCGCAGTGGCGCGTTTAACAGTGATATGGATTGTTGGCAACGGCTGGCGGGCGGGCGCATTACTGCGTTGCCCCCAAGGCCCCTCTTTCCATCATCATCACTCGCGGCCCCCGACCGATCCGGACAGATTGCGCTCCGCTCGCGCTTCGATCCATTCATCCATCGCAACCTTTTAAAGATGTCTGCGTTTTCAATCCAAGTGCAATAAAAAGTCGATGGAGCCGGAAATGATCAGCAGCCTTGCTTACGCAATCATCTTGATGGGATGTTCGGATGACATGGCCATGTGCAAAGAAATGGTCAGAGACCAGCGAGTCTTCGCTACGCTGCAAGAATGCGAGAGAACAGAGGCCAGGGCCCTGCAATCCGATGTGGCGCTGGAAATTGATTATCCGGTCGTAGCGTCCAAATGTGCTGCAGCTGGAAAGAAATTTGCACAGAAGGGCGCGTCACATATTGAAGGATGATGATCTCCTCGGCCGAGAGGCCAGACTATCGCTCGGCACCAAACAGCAGATCAGCGAGTTAACGCCGACCAAAAGACAGCTTTCAACAGCAATTTTTCTTTTGTCGCTCGGGGTGTTTCTGGCCTTGCCGTTTGTCCTGTCGGCGGGCGCTGTTTTCTTCAGACCTTTATTCGCGGCCATGGTGATCATGCTGATGCTGTTGCCGTTGACCGGCGCATTGACGAAGCGGGGATTGCCCAACGCAATCGCCGCATTCCTTTCCGTGCTTACCTTCATTCTCTTTCTGGTTTTCGGATTTCTGCTGATCCTGCAGCCGGCTCTGGAGCTGGCCGAGCGATTTCCGGATATCACAAATATTTTGCAGGAACGGCTCGTGGATATTCGTCAGTTCACGGCTTCGGTGTCGCAAATGGGCACCGAATTCTCTTCGACAATCGGCGAAGCCAAGGGACGCGAAGTGGTGCTGGCGAGCCCTACGGTCATGGAAGAGGCCGCCTATGCCACGCCTGCTGTCCTCCTCGAACTTCTGCTGGTGATCCTGCTAGTCTATTTCATGCTGGAATCCCGCCTGCGGCTGAAGCGGATCATATTATCCAAACGGTCGACTCTGGCCACCAGCCTGAAAGCCGCCCGGGCTGGCCGGAGCATCACTGGCGATCTGTCCCACTATATCGGCGCGGTAACCACGATTAATATCGCAGTCGGGGTAATCGTCGCCTTCGGCGCATGGATGCTGGATATAGAATCGCCTTTGATGTGGGGCGGCCTGGCGGCGATATTGAACTTCATCCCCTATCTCGGCCCCATGCTGATGGCGGTGCTTCTATTCGGCTTCGGTGCAGCCTCGACCGGCGATCTGGGAGGCGGACTGGTCCCCACGGCGGCCTATATCGGCCTGCAGGCGATCGAAGCCAATCTGATCACGCCGTCGATTCTGGGCCGGCGTTTTTCCATGAACCCGGTCGTCATCCTGCTGGCGATCAGCTATTTTACCTGGATATGGGGATTAGGTGGAGCCTTGATAGCGGTGCCCTTGCTGATTGTCGGCAAAGCGCTGCTCACCCAAACGGGCAGTCCGAACATAATTGGCTTTATTCTGGGAGAACCCTTGTTCGATTCGCCGGGAGATAAGCAGGACGAATCACGCGGTCGTCAAAACCACCAGAACTAGCTCGACGCTTTTTCTCATCGTTGGAGCATTGCGCAAATCTGGTGGAGTCCGCCCGCGCCGAAAAATATCGGACTACCCCGACTCAGTCTTGGGCATTGGTTAGCGCAGACGTTTTTTCGCAAACGCTCTGCCGGAGTCGGTTTTCAAATATTTCTCGAACTCCAAAGCGACTTCTTCAGAAACAAAATAGTGAGACGAAACAAGCTGCCATGGTTTATACTTGGCCGTATGCTTGGGTTTTCCAGCATTATGATCGGCCAGTCGGGCTTGAACATTTTTTGTTAGACCAGTGTAATATTGATCAGGGAATGCAACGCTCTGGAGAAAATAAACATAGTGCATGCCGATATAGCCCTCCTTCGCCAAGGCTTCGGCGGGCAACCTACACTCGTACCGATTTCCAAACAATATTTTGCGGGAGAAGAAATCGGCCTGCCAACCGTAGCTCGCGAAGCGAGCGAAGGTTGGTGGAGCCTAGCGGGATCGAACCGCTGACCTCTTCGCTGCCAGCGAAGCGCTCTCCCAGCTGAGCTAAGGCCCCATTTGAAAAGCGCCTTTAATCCAGACGCCCTTCAGAAAGCAAATCAAAAATTAAGTGTCGTCGGGTTCGTCGTCACCTTTGCCTTTGCTGACGCCCAAATCGTCGTCGCCACCAAGGTCAACTTCATTGTCCGGGGATGGTTCATCATCATCGATGTTGATGTCCAAATCATCATCGTCAACCGCATCCTCTTCCTTCTTGACGGCCTTCTTAGGCGCTTCAAAAGGCATAGGTTGTTTGGATTTCAGCACTGCTTCCGGCACGAAGCTTTCCCCACATTCAACGCAGGTTGCCGGGTCTTCTTTGCCCAGATCGTAAAAGCGCGTTCCACATTTCGGGCATGTGCGTTTTGTGCCCCATTCCGGTTTAACCATGGCTGGTGTCCAAATCCTGTCTAAATCAATTCGTTGATAGGTAAGTCCGCTCGACGGCGATTCAAGTTTTATCTAAATCAGCCGTGAAATCCGGCGCGCCTTGCCATAGCTTTGCTGCGCTGTCAAAAGCCGTTTGATATTCCTGCACGAATCATTGGTGCGTTCCGCTAATAAAGCTCTGACATGACCAGCAACACTCCACAGCCAGTAACGTTCAAACCGTCTGGTCCGCTTTCCGGTAAAATTTCGGTTCCCGGAGACAAGTCCATTTCGCATCGCGCGCTGATATTATCGGCGCTCGCGGTCGGCAAAAGCCGGATCACCGGCCTGCTCGAAGGCGAAGATGTGCTTGCCACCGCAGCGGCCTTGCGTGCGATGGGCGCCAGAATCGAGAAAAAGGACGACGTCTGGACTGTTCACGGCGTTGGCGTCGGCGGCCTGATGCAGCCCGGCAATGCGCTCGACATGGGCAATAGCGGTACATCGACACGATTACTGATGGGCCTGGTCGCCTCTCACGGGATCAGCGCAACCTTCATCGGCGATGCGAGCCTGTCAAAACGTCCGATGGGCCGGGTCATTGATCCGCTGTCGGAAATGGGCGCGGACATCCAGGCGCGCGAAACTTCCGACCATAAATCCTGCCTGCCGCTTACGGTGAGAGGCCTGTGCCCTGCTATCCCTTTTGAATATCGCCTGCCGGTCGCTTCTGCGCAGGTCAAAACCGCGATCCTGCTAGCCGGCCTCAACACGCCCGGCATTACACGGATCATTGAACCCGTGCTGACCCGCGATCATAGCGAGACGATGCTCAAGGGCTTTGGCGCGGATATCAGGGTGGAAACAGACGCCGAAGGCTGCCGCGTTATATCGCTGACCGGCGAAGCGGAACTGCAGCCGCAGAAGATCAAGGTTCCGGGCGACCCTTCCTCCGCTGCCTTCATGGTGGTTGCAGCTCTGATCGTCCCCGGATCGGAAATCATCATCGAGAATGTCGGGATCAATCCGACCCGCGCCGGCCTGTTTGAAGTGCTGCAGAATATGGGTGGCGACATCCGCTTCAGGAAACAGCGGACAGTCGGTGGCGAACCGGTGGCCGACATCCACGTCAAATATAGCGCACTCACCGGCATCGACGTGCCCGCCCATATTGCGCCGAGCATGATCGACGAATTTCCTGTCCTGTTCATTGCCGCTGCAATGGCCAGCGGCGAAACCACCACCCGCGGCCTGCACGAACTGCGGGTCAAGGAATCCGACCGGCTTTCTCAAATGGCGAAGGGTCTTGAGCTGCTCGGCGTCAAGCTCACGGAAAAGGACGATGGCCTGGTAATCCAAGGCAGCGGCGGCAAACCGCTGCCCGGCGGAAAAACCAGGCCGGAAATCGAAACGGCGCTGGATCATCGTATCGCGATGAGCTTCGCCGTCGCCGGGATGGTGACAAAATCCGGCCTCGCGATTGACGATGTCACACCGGTGCAAACCAGTTTTCCCGGGTTCCAGGACCTCATGACGACGCTTGCCTCCTGATGATCGACGGATTTACCGCCAATGCAATCGGCATTACGGGCAGCGTTCTTGTCGTATTTGCCTATGGTTACAATGTCTATGCGGACACGGTGAACCCGTTTATCTATAACGGCGCCAACCTGCTGGGCGCCCTTTTGCTCACCGTCTCTCTCATGGTATATTTCAATCTGGCATCATTTCTGCTGGAAATGGTGTGGATTTCCATTGCTGTAGGCGGTCTCTGGAAGGCCTATCGGAACCGTGCGAGTTCAGGCTCATGATCATCGCCGTCGACGGTCCCACCGCCTCCGGCAAAGGCACGATCTCCAAGCGACTGGCGAAACATTTCGCCCTGCCCTTTCTGGATACCGGCTTGCTTTATCGCGCGGTCGGCTGGACACTCAGGGAACAGGGCGGCGATGCCGATGATGCTACCGATGCGCTGGCCGCCTGCGTGTTTGAAGGCACTCTGCTCGACAATCCGGGACTGCGCAGCGAAACAGTCGGGGGGCTGGCGAGCCGGGTTTCGGTTCATCCGGAAGTCAGGCGAGCGCTGGACAAGCGGCAGAAGGACTTTGCCTATCAACCCGCCGGTGCCGTTCTGGACGGCCGCGATATCGGCACGGTCATCGCGCCGGACGCCGATGTAAAACTGTTTGTGACGGCCTCTTCCGAAGCACGTGCGGTGCGGCGATTCGAGGAAATGAAGCGGCGCGGCGAGCCGGCCAATTTTGATGATATATTGGCCGACATATTGAAACGCGACGAACGCGACAAAAATCGCAGCACGGCACCGCTCAAGCCCGCGGAAGATGCAGACTTGCTAGATACCACCAATTTGACTATAGACGCCGCCGTTCAGCAGGCAATTGCCATGGTGAATGCGAAGACAAGCGGCCGGCACGATAAAGATCCGGCATAGCAGACAAATGATGTGCAAAACGGGCCAGGAAATAACCGGCCTGACTTTTAGCGCAGCTTTTGGCATTTGCACTTAGCCTCGCATACACCAATATTGGCAGTTTTCTGATGGATGCGGCGATCACATGGGGTGGTCGTGGCAATTTTGGTCCAAGACCAGCGGAACCAACCGCTTGGCCCGAAAAAACGAATACCAAGGATTATACCATATGGCCTCAACGGCATTTCCAACCCGCGACGATTTCGCGGCAATGTTAAACGAATCACTCGGTGGCGAAGACCAGGGCTTTGAAGGCCGCGTCGTCAAAGGCACCGTAACCGGCATCGAAAACGACATGGCTGTCATCGATGTAGGATTGAAATCAGAAGGCCGTGTAGCGCTGCGCGAATTCGCCGCTCCCGGTCAAAAAGCCGACATTTCCATTGGTGACGAAGTCGAAGTCTATGTCGACCGCATCGAAAATGTAAACGGTGAAGCCATGCTGTCCCGCGATCGCGCCCGTCGCGAAGCAAGCTGGGACAAGCTTGAAAAAGAATATGACGAAGGCAATCGCGTCGAAGGCATTATCTTCGGTCGCGTCAAAGGCGGCTTTACGGTTGACCTCGACGGCGCCGTCGCCTTCCTGCCCGGCAGCCAGGTCGACGTCCGTCCGGTACGCGACGTGACTCCATTGATGGACATCACCCAGCCCTTCCAGATTCTCAAGATGGATCGCAAGCGCGGCAATATCGTTGTCTCGCGTCGCGCCATTCTCGAAGAAACCCGCGCCGAACAGCGCTCGGGTCTCATTGAGTCCTTGGCTGAAGGTCAGGTTACCGAAGGCGTCGTCAAGAATATCACCGATTATGGTGCGTTCGTAGACCTCGGCGGTATCGACGGTCTGCTGCATGTTACCGATCTCAGCTACAAGCGGGTCAATCACCCGAACGAGATGATCAACATCGGCGACACGCTGAAAGTCCAGATCATCAAGATCAACAAAGACACCCAGCGTATCTCGCTTGGCATGAAGCAGCTGGAAAGCGATCCCTGGGATAGCGCTACCGAAAAATATGCGGTTGGCACGAAGCTCAATGGCTCGGTTACCAACATCACCGAATATGGTGCATTTGTTGAACTGGAACCAGGCATCGAAGGCCTTGTCCATGTTTCCGAAATGAGCTGGACCAAGAAGAACGTCCATCCGGGCAAGATCGTTTCTACCTCGCAAGAAGTCGAAGTTATCGTTCTGGAAGTCGACACCGAGAAGCGTCGCATCTCGCTGGGTCTGAAACAGGCTCAGTCCAACCCATGGACCGATTTTGCTGATACGCATCCCGTTGGCGCCACCGTCGAAGGCGAAGTCAAGAACGCTACCGAATTCGGTCTGTTCATCGGCCTTGAAGGCGACGTTGACGGCATGGTTCACATGTCCGACATCGCCTGGGGTATCTCCGGCGAAGACGCGCTCAACCTGCACCACAAGGGTGAACAGGTCAAAGCGATCGTTCTCGACATTGATGTTGACAAAGAACGTATTTCGCTTGGCATGAAGCAGCTTGAAAAAGGTGCACCAGCCATGGGCGGCGCGGATACCGGCGGTCTCAAAAAAGGCGCTGTGGCAACTGTCACCGTATTGGAAGTCCGCGACGGCGGCCTCGAAGTCCAGATGGGCGACGATGGCGCAACCGGCTTCATCAAGCGCAACGATCTGGGCCGCGATCGCGACGAGCAACGTCCTGACCGCTTCCAGGTCGGCCAGAAGCTCGACGCCATGATCACCGGCTTCGACCGTTCGAAGAAACCGAACTTCTCAATCAAGGCGCATCAGCTGGCAGAAGAGAAGCAGGCTGTGGAACAATTTGGTTCAACCGATTCCGGTGCAAGCCTTGGCGACATCCTCGGTGCCGCTCTGAAGAAGAAAGAAGAATAGTTCTTCAATCACAGACAACCTATTGCGGAAAAGCCCGCCCCTTCAACGGGGCGGGCTTTTTCTTTGCCATGTCCCATTACACATCACTTTTTGACAAGGTTGCCAAGACCATTGAAAATAGACATAATTTCTGGCATCTATGGGAATCTAGAAAATGACAGACCGCCAGATTCCGAAAGTTTCCTGCAAAGAAACCCACTGGATCGACCGGGAATCGGAAAGGCGCACCGATGATACGTTCTGAACTATTAGAAAAACTGGCTGAAGAGAATCCGGAATTGAAGCCGGATGAAATTGAAAAAATCGTCGACCTGTTTTTCAACCAGATCAGCCAGAAACTGGCTGAAGGTGGTCGTGTGGAACTGCGCGGATTTGGCGCATTCTCGACGCGCCAGCGCAAACCGCGGACCGGTCGCAACCCGCGGACGGGTGAATCGGTAGAAGTTCCGGCGAAAAGAGTGCCCTATTTCAAGCCCGGCAAGGAAATCCGTGAGCGTCTGAACAAGGACTGATCGCCCCGATTGCGCGTTTTTATTTACCTACCCACTTGACCACAGCCCCGCAATAATGCTTGTCGCTAGGCTCCGGCGAAAGTTGGACCTACCGGTGCGGACGTGGCGAAATGGTAGACGCAGCAGACTTAAAATCTGCTATCCGAAATGGGTGTGCGGGTTCGAGTCCCGCCGTCCGCACCAGTTTTAATCGATCATATGATCTTCTAGCTGGGCCGGCTTTAAATGTCAGGCTTTGCGCTAATCCTTACAACATCGCCATATCCACCGGTTGTTCCAGCAATACCCGGCCGGCCAGTTCGAACACAGCCGGTGCGGTTGCGATATGCTGGGTGGCGACATGGGCGTCGCGGAAGCGGCGCTGCAGGCTGCTTGTGGAATAGACCGCGCTGCCGCCGCCCAATGTATAAGCGGTTTTGCAGACTTCAGCCGAGATTTCTGTGGCATGGGCGCAGGCGAGGCGCAGATTGGCCCGGCCTTTGGCGGAGATTGCTCCGGCCCCATTTGCTTCTGCCCAGCATTCGCTGATGGCAGCTTCCAGATAGGCGAAGGCGCCACCCAGTTGGGCTGATGCCCGCGCAAGATCGGCCTGCACGGTTGCCCGCTGCGCCATCGACCGTCCGCCTCCGGGCGTCTTCTTGTTGATCGCGATATTGCTGATTTCTTCCAGCGCGGCCCGCGCATTGCCGAGAGCAACCGAAGATACACCCAGCGCAAGCAGACCGAAGAGCGGGAATTTGTACAACGCGCCCGGATCGCGCGGCTGGTCGCCGACGAAGGACACGCTGCGGTCCTTGGGCACTTTCAAATTCTCGACCGAAAAATCGCCCGACCCCGTGCCTTTCAATCCGGCAACATGCCAGCTGTCGATGAACGACACATCTTTCGCCGGAAAGAACAGCATCCGGTGATAGGGCGCGCCATTCTCGAATTTCTGCAGTTCGCCATCCTTGAAGATCATTGCGCCGCCGCCGAGCCACGAACAATTGGCCGAGCCCGAGCCCCATTGCCACTGGCCGCTGAGCAGATAATGATCGCCTTTGTCTTCGGCCTTGCCCATCGGCGCAAAAACGCCGCCGGTGATAACATCCTCCGCACCAAAGATTTCTTGCGCAACCGGTTCCGGCATATAGGCCGCGCCTAGCGTCGAGGTGACCGCGATCATCACGCACCAGCCGGCGCTGGCATCCGCTTCCGCAACCGTGGCAACGATTTTCATAAAGTCGAGCGGTTCCAGTTCCAGTCCACCGAGCGATGCTGGCTTGGACAGATTGAACGCCCCCGCATCGGCCAGCTTGGCCGCTAGATCAGCAGGCAATTGCCGTGTTTTCTCGGTTTCCTCCGCGCGTGCCGCAATTTCGGGCAGCAGCGCCAGAACCTTGGGGCCGACTTCACCGATCGAGGAAATATCATATTGTAAACCGGTCATGCAGCAATTCTCCTAAGCACGATGAACAAGCACAAGAGTTCCGCTTTGTCGAGCCGGCAAAACCATCTAGACGAGACATATGCGTTATCTCGCTCTCCTGTCTGCCCTCGTGATGCTGCTATCCTGCGCCAGCGATCCGACAATCGACACAGCGCCGAGCCCGGAGCAAATTGTCCGCTTGTCCGATTCAGAGATCAAGGGCCTCGACCCGCAAAAAATCTCCGACCTGTCCTCGCTGCGGATCGCCGCCGACCAGTTCGAGGGTCTGACCCGTCTCGATGCCAGTGGAAATGCCGAGCCGGGACTGGCCCATGATTGGAGAATCTCGCCGGATGGGCTGATCTGGACTTTTGCCTTGCGGGAAAATTTGCGTTTCTCCGACGGTACAGGTTTTGATGCGTCCCTTTTCCCCGCCTTGCTGCACCGTCTGCGCGCTCCGGAAACGGCTGCGGCGGCAAAAGCTCTGTTCGCCAATATCGTCGCTATGAAGGCCCTCAGCGGGAATAGCGTGACTATCACCCTCGCCTCCCCCGCCCCATCCCTGCCCGCCTTGCTCGCCCATCCGGCCATGGCCGCCCTCCCGCTCCACCGGATCCGTGACGCCGGAGACAAGTGGACCTCCGACCGGCCGATGATTGCCAGCGGCCCCTATCGGTTGTCCGGATGGAAGCTGAATGATCACGCCCGGCTGGAGCGCAATCCGCTCTGGCATGATAAAGCGGCACCCACCGCTACGATCATCTGGAAACCGATGGACGACAGCCTTTCGGCAATGCGCCTGTTCCTCTCCGGTGGCGCGGATATTGCCGCCGATTATCCGGCAAGCCGCCATCAATGGCTGGAAGAGAATCACCCCACTCTAGCCCATAGCGTGCCCTATCTCGGCAGCTATTATTTTGCCTTCAACACCCGCGCCCCACCCTTTGATGACCGCAGGGTGCGGACCGCCCTGTCGATGGCGGTCGAACGAGAGTGGATCGCCGACAAGATCATTGGTATCGGCAACATCCCGGCCTGGAGCTTGCTGCCGCCGGGACTGGTAGGCGCGGAATCTGCAAAACCGGAATGGGCCAACTGGCCGCGGGGAAAGCGTCTGCAGGCCGCACGCGCATTGCTCAACACCGCCGGCTTTGGCCCGGACAACCCGCTGCGCTTCGAAATCCGCTTTAACAGTTCCGCCGAACATCGCCGGGTGGCCGTCGCGATGGCAGCCATGTGGAAACCGCTGGGAGTCAAAGCCAGCCTGTTCAACAGCGAAGCCGCGCTGCATTTCGCTGCGCTCCGCCAGCATGATTTCACGCTCGCCCGGTCGGGCTGGATCGCCGATCTGCCGACGCCGGAAAATTTCCTGCTGGTCCATCAGCAGGCCAATGGCGGCGGCAATTATTCGGGCTATGACAATGCGGATTATAACCGGATATTGGCGCTGGCGATCGCCCAACCGGACCCGGCCAAGCGCCAGCTCTTGATGCGGCAGGCCGAAGCGATCCTGGTCGCCGACACACCAATCCTGCCGCTCTATTTCTATGTGACCCGCAGTTTGGTGGCTGAGCGGATCGCGGGATGGAAAGATAATATTTCCAATGTGCATCCCAGCCGCACTCTGCGTATAAGACCATGATGCATTTCCGATCGACATTCTGGCGAAACAGTATTTTTGCGGCTCTTGCCGTAACAATGTTGGGCGCCTGCGGCTTTGCCGAGGATGACGATCGGGTCAGAGTTACCGTGATCGAAGATGGCTCCACCCAGATCAATCCGGTCGGGACCCGGCTGAATTTCGCTTCCGCGACCATGCGCGCGGCGATGGCCAAAGGGCTCGTCGGGCTGGATGAAGAGGGCCGGGTCGTGCCGGCGCTGGCCGCGCGCTGGATCGTTTCCGACGATGGACTGAGCTATATTTTCCGCCTGTTCGATGCAAAATGGGATGACGGGAGGCAGATTACCGCCGAGCGGGTCGCCCGCTTGCTGCGCGAGCGTTTTGCCGAATTGCGCAACAGCCGCCTGCAATATGACGTCTCGGTGGTCGACGAAGTGGTGTCGATGACCGGCCGGGTTATCGAGATCAAGCTGGATTCGCCGCACCCCAACTTCCTTCAGTTGCTCGCCCAGCCGGAAATGGGCCTGTTCCGCGCCGGACATGGCGCCGGGCCAATGCGCTTGCTGAGCGAGGACAATGGAATCAAGCTGACGCAATTTGACGAACCGTCACAGGAAGAAAAGGACGCGGAGGATGAAGACGAGCGCTGGGTATCCCTGCGCAGCGAAGCCGCCGCAACCGCCATAGCCCGCTACCAGGCCGGGAGCGCTCATATCGTGCTGAACGGCAGATATCATCACCTGCCGCTTGTCGATGCAGCAGATATCGGCAGCGGCGACTTGCGGCTCGACCCCGTCGCCGGCCTGTTCGGACTGCGTTTCATCCGCGCCGATGGTTTCTGGGCGGTTCCCGGCAACCGCGAAATATTGGCGATGGCGATCAACCGCCCGGCTTTACTGACCTCCTTTCCCGGTGTCAGCGCCTGGCAGAGCCGGCTCAAGATCATCCCCGAAGCGCTCGATGTCGAGGGGATCAACGCCTATCCCGACTGGGTCGGCATGGCCATGCCGGACCGGATAGTCTTTGCCAGAAACCATGTCAGCCGCTGGAAAGCTACAGAAGGGCCGGTCGTGCCACTGGCCATCGCCCTGCCCGATGCAGCGGGCGCCACCATATTGTTCAAGCGTATCCAGTCTGACCTCAGAAGAGTGGGTCTGGACGCGCGAAAGGTCGCACTGAACCAGAAAGCGGATGTCCAGCTCATGGACGAGATCGCACCCTATGACAGTGCCCAATGGTTCTTGAAGCAGTTTACCTGCTTCAAAACCACGGTCTGCCTGAATGATGCCGATTCAAAAATTGCCGAAGCGGATGCGGCGACCAATTTGCAGATCAAGGCCCGGCTCTATGCCGAGGTCGAGCAAATGCTGGTCCAGCATTATAATTTCATTCCGATCGCTGTTCCGATCCGTTGGTCCATCGCGCGGCAAGGTCAGCGCGGTTTTGCGGTAAACCCGCGCGGCTGGCATCCATTGAACACGTTGATAGGGATACCCATATCATAACCGTGTTGCCAGTATATGACAGGGAGATCTGATGCCCATTTTCGAAGAAAAGTTAAAGCGTCTGGCAGAACAATTGCCCGACGCCAGCCGCGATCCGCAAGCGGTACGGACCCGCGTCGAAGCGATGGAAAAAATGCTGGAACGGGCATTTGTGATCCCCGGTATCAATCGACCGGTAGGCGCCGATTGGATCGTCGGTCTGGTTCCGGTTGTTGGCGATATCGTCACCGCGCTGATGTCTGCCTATATCGTCTGGGAAGCCCGCAATCTTGGCATGTCGAAGCTGCAGCTTACCCGTATGGCGGCTAATGTCGGCATCGATACGGCGGTTGGCGCGATCCCCCTCTTCGGAGATGTTTTCGACTTTTTCTGGCGCTCGAACAGCAAGAATTTGAAGATCATCCACAAGCATCTCGACAAGCACCACCCCGGCACGCGAACGCTGGAAGGTTAGGCATGTGCTCCCGCGCAGGCGGGAGTCCATCTCCCGAATTATATTAATTACATTTTGGTTAAGATGGGAAGCGGCCTCACGGCAAGCGCCCCTTACTCCCGTTGCTCAGATATTCGAGAGCAGGAGATGGCCCCCTGACTGCGCAGGGGAACTAACCCCCGCGCCAAATCTTCACCGGCAGATCGTCTTTCGCCGCCCGCATATATGAAGGACAGCGCTGCGGCCGGAAACTCTTGCCGAGACAGAGCTTTACCTCCTGCAGCCAGCCACGCGCATTCACCTTCAACCGCAGCATATCGGGTTGAAGCCCGTCATTCGCCGCTGCGAAAGCATTTCTGAATTGTCCCGCCGTCAAAGGCTTGCGCGACAGCCGGTCCATGTCCGGAAAACGCACCGCGTCGAACATGATCCGCGACACCCGGAAATAGGTTTCGGGGCGACTGGTCATGCAGGTTCCATGCTTCGCCCATTCATGCGCCATCATTCTGGTGGTCGGCATCATGCAGAAATTGCGCTTTACCACAGCCGGCGGCAGCGCCCTGGTCGGTGCACACCACTGTGGATAGGCGGGACCGCGCGTGTCGGGCCACAGGCCGTGGAGAATGAACCCGAAGCTGCCGTCATCCCCGCTGCACTGGGTCTTGTCGCGACTGCTGTCCTTGCGCTTGTTGCAATATTCCGGCGACCAGCTGAGCGCCAGCGTATAGGCGGTAATGGGTTTGATGCGTCGGGGTTCGGAGGCCGGTTTGCGCTCGGCGGGGGCGCTAAGGCCGGATGGTGCGCGGCATTGGTAGGATTGGGCTTGTGCTGTGACCGGAACCAATAGCGCCATGACCAGAAGTAAAATTTTCATCGGGAAATATCCGATAGTTCGTCACCTTCGCCATCGGATATCAATCCCTTTGAACGAAACCAAAGGGCCGCGTCTGGTCGGAACAAATATAAGGTCGCTCCCGTCAACAGACTATGGGTGACCGCAGTGAAGAAGTTCTCACTCGAAGAATATTCTGAAATACTGGACATGGTCAAACCCAAGCTCAATACCAGCAAGATCACATTTATCCATTTGGCCAGATTGCTCGCACGATGCACTATGAAAAACCACAATAATATTTCGATACCGAGCCAGATCAGGGTTGCGACAACCATTAACAGCGCGAAAATCAATCCGGCGTCATCAGCCATTTCATCAGTGCCAAAAAAAGTGTCGGGATGGACAAACATATCGACGAAAGTCACCGCGATTGAGGCAAGAAACAGCCGCTCAAACCAGATGATAGATTGTGGTCGGTTCTTCGTCATGACTCGATCAGCTACCACCTTCCTCGTCATGCTGAACTTGTTTCAGCATCCATCGTGCCTCAGATGGCGGACAGTAAATGGTCGCGCCGTGGACCCTGAAACGAGTTCAGGGTGACGAACATCGCTAAACCTGCGCAAAATCCAAACCTATATCCGCAGCCGGAGCCGATTGTGTCAAACGGCCCACGGAAATAAAATCAACCCCGGTCTCCGCCTTGTCGCGGATCGTCTCCAGCGTCACGCCGCCGCTCGCCTCGGTCGCCACACGACCGCCAATCAAAGTCACCGCCCCGCGCAGGGTCGCCGGTTCCATATTGTCGAGCAGAAGATGCGTCGCCCCCGCCGTCAGGGCCGGTTCGATCTGGTCGACCCGGTCGACTTCGCAGATGATATTTTCAACACCAGCTTCTTTCGCGCGCCGGACCGCCTCGCCGACCGAACCGGCGACCGCGACATGATTATCCTTGATCATCGCCGCGTCCCAAAGGCCCATGCGGTGGTTCTGCGCCCCGCCCATCCGCGTCGCATATTTCTCCAGCACCCGCAGCCCCGGTATTGTTTTGCGCGTGTCGAGCAACGTGCAGCCCGTGCCTGCGATCTTCCGGACATATTCGTTGGTCATGCTCGCAATGCCGGTCAGATGCTGCACCGTATTGAGCGCGCTGCGCTCTGCGGTCAGCATCGCCCGGCCCTTGCCCTTCAGCCGCATGATATCGGTGCCAGCTGCAACCGCCTGGCCTTCCGCGACGAGGATTTCAATCTCTACATCGGGATCGAGATAGCGGAAAAACGCCTCTGCAATCGGCAGCCCGGCGATCACCGCATCATGGCGGCTGTCCATTACACCGGAGAATATCGCGTCAGCGGGAATGACGGCTTCCGACGTAACATCGCGCCCCCCGTGCCCATAAGGCGCGCCGAGGTCTTCAGTGAGGGTGGCAGCGACAAAAGCGTCGAGATCGAAACGGTCAAGGGTGAAGGTCATGACTATCGACCTAACCTAATCGACTGTCTGGTGAAAGCGTGAATCTGCCTTCTCCCTCAAGGGAGAAGGTTGCGCAGGCTTAACGAGGAACGAGTTTAGCCGCAGCTGGATGAGGGTGCACCGCTCTGGTGGTTTCGCGCGCGCCATTACCGTAGACCCCCCTCATCCAACTCCGCCTAGTAAGCAAGGAGCTGGCCGAAACTGTCATGACTTGTCGAGGCGCATCGCTTGTGATAACTATGTGTTTCACATATGCTGGGGCATGGATTTTGAATATGATCCAGCCAAGGATGCCATCAACCGGGCAAAGCATCATCTGCCGCTGTCGTTCGGCCAGCGGATTTTTGATGATCCTTTTGTCGATATCCTGCCGTCATTCAGACCGATTGACGGTGAAGACAGATACAAGGCGGTTGGCATCGTGGATGGCAAGCTGTTTACCGCCATTTATACAGAGCGTGGAACAGCAACAAGATTGATTTCGGTAAGGAGGAGCAATGCCCGGGAACAAAGAGACTATGATCGCAATCCCCGCTGATCCCAATGATCCGGAAGATTTCGACGTCAGCGTCGCTGGTCTGGAACGTGCGCATATGGGCCGTTTCATCCGGGTGCTGCGTTATGACCTCGGCATGACGCAGGAGGAATTTGCCGAAACCTACGGCATCCCGCTCGCCAATATCCGCCAATATGAAATCGGCCGCCACATGCCCCCGCCCGCGGTCCGCGCCTATCTCAAGGTCATCCGTGCCGAACCGGACGTGGTGAAGCGGGTGATGGCTGGGTAGTTTCTTCCTCTCACTCAAGGGAGAGCGTTGCGCAGACTTGGCAGCTTGCCGCCTAGTCGCAGCTGGGTGAGGGCGTACTTCGCTTCAGAGTTCAGAACACACTCATCCAACTGCGCCTAATCCTGCGGATAAGGCTTCGTATCCTTCTCCCTCACGGGAGAAGATAAACCAACCTACCCCTCATGCGCCAGATCGGTCGGTCCCAGATCGCCCTGCCCGACCGTGGCGCTAGCCATTTCCATCATCCGGTCGATCGATTTGCGCGCCTGCAAGCGGAGTTCTTCGTCCATCTCGATACGCGGCTCCAGGTCACGCAACGCGACGTAGAGTTTCTCCATCGTGTTGAGCGCCATATAGGGGCAGATATTGCAGTTGCAGTTGCCGTCCGCGCCGGGCGCGCCGATGAAATTCTTTTCCGGCACCGCTTTTTCCATCTGGTGGATGATATGCGGTTCGGTGGCAATGATGATCGTGTCGCCTTCGAATTCCTTGGCATATTTCAGGATCGCGCTGGTCGATCCGACCATGTCCGCGTGATCGAGAATATAGGCGGGACATTCGGGATGCGCGGCCACCGGTGCACCGGGATGTTGCGCCTGCAATTTGAGCAACTCGGTCTCGCTAAACGCTTCGTGGACGATGCAGACGCCGGGCCACAGCAGCATGTCGCGGCCGGTTTTCTTGGCGATATAGCCGCCGAGATGCTTGTCGGGGCCAAAGATGATCTTCTGGTCGAGCGGGATTTGCGAGAGAATATGTTCTGCCGAAGAACTGGTGACGATAATATCGCTGAGCGCCTTCACCTCGGCCGAGCAGTTGATATAGGTCAGCGCGATATGGTCGGGATGCTCGTCGCGGAACGCCTTGAATTTATCCGGCGGGCAGCTGTCTTCGAGACTACAACCAGCGTCCATATCCGGCAGCACCACGATCTTCTCCGGCGACAGGATTTTCGCGGTTTCGGCCATGAATTTCACGCCGCAGAACGCAATCACGTCGGCATCGGTTTCTGCCGCCATTTTGGAAAGCTCGAGACTATCACCGACAAAATCGGCAATATCCTGAATTTCCGGCTTCTGGTAATAATGGGCGAGGATGATCGCGTTGCGCTCCTTGCGCAGCTTGTTGATTTCCTCAACAATATCGACTCCGGCCAAGCTGCCGCCAATTCCACCACGTGCGTCCATTTTACTATTCCTATTTCCTGTTCCGTTCCTGTCGAGCTTATCGAAACATGCTCTTGCCGCCCTTCGACAGGCTCAGGGCGAACGGAGTTTCTGATTCCCGACTAGTTTAGGGCAAGTCACGCCCCAAAGGAAATCAATTGCTGATACGGAATTTGACAATCCGGTCGGTCACTTTCTGCTCCGAATCCATCCCGCCCAATATATAATATTCCCCGCCTGCCTTCGCGAGACCACGATGGTCCATGCTCGGCTCGGCCAGCCGCCCCAGTTCCTGCCACTGGTCAGTTTTCAGATCATAGGCAAAAAAGCCGCCCGATGGCTTCGCCGCCACCCCGTCATAGCCGATGCCGTCATAATTATAGGGATTGTCGCCGCCGCCGGCAAAGATGATCCGCTGTCCGGCTTCGTCGCCAATCGCCGCCATCCGGTATTTCGCCATACCGGAATGCGCATTGACCCCTCGCCAGGTAATCTGCGTCGGGTTTCTCGGGTCGATATCGCCACGCCAGGTCAGCTTCGCCGGAACAAATTTGCGTTTGCCATCGGCGAAGATGGAGGCGACCCCGTCGCTGACGATGATGCTGTCGCCCGCGATCCCGCCGCTATGGCCGAACACCGGAGTACCGGGAAAGGGAGTCGCCTCGGTCCAGGCACCAGTCTGTGTATCGAACATTTGTACGACGCTGACATTGCCCTCATCATGCCAGCCGGAAATTAGATAGATGAAGCGGTTCTGGTAGGGCACGGCCAGCGTATCATCGACCGGAGTCGGCATGTCTGTCTGTGCTTCATAGCGCCCCATCGCGGGATCAAAGGCGAAAACTTCTGGCGCAGAGACCTCGTCACCATTGGGTGCGACGGTATAGCCGCCGAAGATATAAATTTTGCCGGCCACGGTCACCGCCGCGCTGGCCAGTCTCCCTTCCGGAACCGGCACGGGAGCAATCGCCTTGCACGATTGTGTTGCAATCACGCAGGCATAAGCCGCGTTGCTGGTGTCTTTCCACGTTTTGCCCGCTTTCAGGCCGTTGAAGCTGTATAATGTCGGGCCTTCGGGACCATCGGCAACCGCCACCGCATTATTGGAGATCGGCTCTGGCAGGGCAAAGCCAGCGGTCTCCGACAGGGGTTCGGGCTGTGGGCTGCGTTCGCACGCTGTCAGGGTCAGTCCGGCCACCAGCATTGCGGCCGCAGTCATGGTCGGCCATTTCATTGCGCTGCTTCCCTCTTCTTCTGCTGTTCGGCCAGCACATCGCTGATCGGCCGCGAATAGTCCCACCGTTCCTTGTACCGGCTGCGTTCATAAGGGAAAAAGGCGTCAATCTTCGCCTCCACGCCGGCGGCCTGCAGCGGCACAGCGAAATTGTGACGCACTGCCCGGCGCGCGGCTTCCCGGGCGAGACGAACCTGTACCGGATTTTGCGCTTGCCTGGCCAGTTCCTCGACACCCTTTTTGCGGTTCGCCTGATCGAGGACATTTTCCGCATCGGTCAGCGCCATCAATATGCCGCCGTCATCATAAGTCTGGATCTGTTCGATATGCGCCTCGGGCCGGGCAATTTCGATCGCCGGAATCTCGACATAGAGCGTATTGTCGCGCGCATCCCAGCGGACATCATCAGCGTCAAGCTTGGACAAGTCCAGTTCGTAGCGAACCGTACCGGGCATGATCAAAGTCTTGCGCGCCGACAGGCCGAGCTTGGTCAGCGTGGTGGTGACGGTCGCATTATAACTGGCGGAAAAAACCGTCAGCCGGTTCTGCTCCTGCATGTTCGTGAGGCTGGCATTGGCAATGGAAACGGGGTCGGGGCTGATGCTGCTTTCGACGCGGGAGAAAAGCATCCATGCAAGAGCACCGAGGAGTATGAATATCACGCCGGTGACAGCGACCGGAAGCCAAAGGCGGCGTGACTTCTCTACATTCATCCGGCCATCGCCCAGACTTCACCCGATTGCCCCACACGCCCCTTGTTCTGCAGATCAATCAGATGCGCGCGCACCGATTGCCCCGCAGCGCCTTTCAGTCGTGGGTCCAGCCCCTTGTACATGCGCGGCACCATATCGACGATCGCGGAGGGACCTTCCTCGAGCAGCTTCAAAATCTGACGTTCGCGCTGCTTGCGATGGCCCATCATCCCGCGGACCAGCTGGCGGGTATTGGTGATCTTCTTGCCATGGGCGGGATAATAGACCTTGTCCTCGCGCTCATAAAGCTTCTGCAGGCTCGCCATATAGTCGGCCATATCACCATCCGGCGGGACAATGACGCTGGTTGACCAGGCCATCACATGGTCGCCGGTAAACATGGCACCGGATTCCCGAACCGCGAGGCAGAGATGATTGGATGTGTGCCCCGGCGTCGCCACCGCTTCGATGGTCCAGCCGTCACCGGACACCGTTTCGCCATCGACGAGCACGCGGTCCGGCTTATATTCCTTGTCAAAACTCTCGTCCGCGCGTGGCCCGTCGTCCGCCAGTACCAGCGGCGCACAGCCAATGATCGGCGCGCCGGTGCGCGCTGCCAGCGGTGCAGCGGCGGGACTATGGTCGCGGTGGGTATGGGTGCACATGATCGCGCTGATCCGCGCGTCGCCAACCGCCGCGATAATCGAATCAATATGCTCGTCTATCGCCGGACCGGGATCGATGACCGCCCGGTCGGTCTTGTTGCCGACAATATAGGTCTGGGTGCCGGTATAGGTATAGGGACTGGGGTTGCCTGCCAGCACACGTGCGACAAGCGGTTCCATCTGTTCGCACAGGCCGGTGGGGAAATTCTCAGGGTCAAAGTCCATGGACCTGATGTGGCATATCCCGCCCATAAAACAACCACGAAAAAGGGCGATCCGCAAAACGAACCGCCCTTATGCCCCGTTATAAACGGTTTCCCCGGCTTATGTCATGGAAAGTTGAGCCTTCACTGTGGCGATGCTGTGATCGATTTCCTTGATCTTCCGGGCGCGATCGACCGTGTCATCCTTGCATTCCACCGCCTCGGCCCGCTCTTTTTTTAGCCCTTTCAACGCCGCGTCAAGTATCGCCGTCTTGTCGATCTTGACTTCAAACCCGCCGCAACCGGCCACTACGGCCCAAGCCTGACTGGCCAGGCCATTCTCGCCGCCAATGGCAATCTGCTTGTTCATCGCAATACAGTCGGGACCAGTGACCTTGTTATTGCGAGAACCGGACCCGTCGCGACTGGATTTGGATGTCACACCGGCTGTGGCATTGCGGATCGTATAAAATATGGAGGAGATCCGTGCAGCCGGCTCGGCTTCTTCTGCTGCTTCACGCTGCGCTTGCCATGCTTCCCGCTGCGCCTCTCTGGCCTCGGCCATAGCCTCGCGCTTGGCTTCACGCGCTTCCTGCATCGCCTCGCGAACCTCTTGATCCGCTTCCCGCAGCTCTTGTTTCATTTCTCTTTCGGCCTGGGCCAGTTCCCGCTCGACCTCGCGCATGGTCGAATGCTTGTCCTTACGACCCAGTCTGCTTTTGCGCAGCGCCTCGTCTGCCTCGAGGCGTGATTTTTCGGCTTCAGCAACCATTTTCCGAATTTCTTTTTCGCTCAATTTCTTGTCCGTGCGCAAAATGATGGTCCTGCCATCATGCTTGATCTTGTGCACATAGTCTTTTGACAGGTCGGCATTTTTGCGGCCGTTGAGCATCGTGATGTTGATTACGTCGCTATCCGCGGCTGGGGCGGCCGGAGCCATTGGCGCCACCGGAGCAACAGGTGCTTCCGGCGCAAGTGGTGCCGCGGGAGCAGCAGGTGCGAGCGGTGCCGACAGGTCCTGCGGATCAACCGCCTCGGCATAGGTGATTGTCGCGGTGAGCGGCAAGGTGATAACCGTACCGACAGCAACCAGACCAGCGCCCAGACGGCGGCGAAGCGAAGATTTTTCTGAACGCCCGAGCATCTTGAGACGCCCCTTGATCTTGTCTTTCTGGTTCAGCGGACTGGCGAGACCCAGACGGTGACCGGAAGCTGATTTGGCAATGGTCCGGCCATAGACAGCGCGGACTTCGCGACCGCTTTTCGCCAATATCCGCGCATCGCACGCGGTTTCCTGATCCTGCCGGAAAGCGATCCAGGCAAACCAGGCAACCGGGTTGAACCAGTGCAGCGACAATATCGTCAGCCCGACAAAATTGGCGGCCAGGTCACCCGATTCATGATGGGCAATTTCATGTTCCAGTGCCAGTTCCCGTTCGCGCGGCGCATAATCGCGGAAAAAATTGGTCGGAACGGCGATATATTTTTCGAACAGACCGAAGGCAAGCGGACCGCTAATGGCCGCTGTTTCCAGAATCCTGATATTCTCGTGGCGACCGATCAAGCGACCGTCAGACACAATATCTTCCCGGAATTGCAGATAGGAGGCCAGCTTGCTGATGAACAGCAGGCCCGCTCCGCCGAGCCAGACGATGATCGCGATCATCGTCCAGTCGAGTGATGCCAGCGCGCTGAAGGCGGTGGATTGTACCGGCACTGTAGCAACCATCTCCGAACCGAGCGCCATGGGGGCGAAAGTAGCGACAGGTTCGGCGACGGCGGGTGCCTCGAGCGTGAGCGTCGGCATGAACAGTCGGGCCAGCGGCAATATCCACAGCAGATAGGCGATGCGCGCGCCGAAAAAATGGCTGACCGGTTTGCGGACCATCAATACCAGCACCATCAGCAAGGTCATCGAGAACATGGTGTCCCAAATCCATTGGTTCAATTCGCCGCTCATTTTTTCAACTCCCTCAAAAGCTCTTCAATTTCGCGAATGTCATCAGCGCTCAGTTCATCGGCTTCGGCCAGATGCGCAACCAACGGCGTGACTTTTCCCCCGAAAAGCCGATCCACAAAATTTCGTGATACGCCGGTGAGATAATCATCCCGTTCGACCAGCGGAGAATAGAGAAAACGACGACCGTCGCGCTCGGTGCCAACCACCGCTTTGGCAGCCAGCCGGGACAACAGGGTCTTGACGGTCTGAAGCGACCAGTCCTTCTCGGGGATAACCTGTTCCGCCACTTCGGTAGCGGTCATAGGTGCGCGTTTCCACAGGACTTCCATGACGGCATGCTCGGCATCGCTAATGCGCTCGGTCACGATATTGGTCCCTCTCTTGAGAATCGTCAGTGACTACATCTGTAGTTTCATTGACTACGGATGTAAACAATCAATCAGCCTGTCGAAGTCGTTGGTGGACGGTCAGCGCTCGTTCGTCGAAAAGCGGGCCATTGCCGAGAAGCGGCACATTGTCGAAATATCTTACAATTTTACAGCCGTTAACAACAGTTAAACCATCCAAGCCAATGAGATATATGACTTTCGGAAAAGTGGCACGAGCGATGCAAGGTGTATTGCGTCTTTAAAACTTCACACCCAAATCCTCCTTCCAGGAGGTCCAAATGAGCGGGTCAACTTACTGGTCTTCGTTGTCCCCACTCATTGGAAATTCGACAAAGCTTACCCAAGCTTACCCCAAATAAAAACGGCCCGGTCCTCCTAGACCGAGCCGTTTTTTGATTCCTGGCCTGATATCGTATCAGGGGAAGCCTCAGGCCTCCGCAGGGGCGACCTTTTTCTCGGCCATCAATTCGCCAAGCTCGCCAGCTTCATACATTTCCATCATGATGTCGCTGCCGCCGACAAATTCGCCTTTGACATAGAGCTGCGGGATCGTCGGCCAGTCGGAATAATCCTTGATAGCCTGACGGACTTCCATGTCCTGAAGCACATCGAAAGAGTCGAAACCGACTCCGAGATGCTCGAGAATGGCAACCGCACGGCTTGAAAATCCGCATTGCGGAAAAAGCGGAGTGCCCTTCATGAACAGCACAACGTCATTGCTGTTCACCACGGTTTCGATTTTTGCGTTTACATCGGTCATAAATATTCTCCTAGTCGGGAACCGCCGTGGTGAGCTGCAGCGCGTGCAGTTCACCACCCATTTTTCCCTTTAGCGCAGCGTAGACCGCCTGATGCTGTTTCACCCGGTTCATACCCGTGAAAGCAGCAGACGTGACCTTCGCGGCATAATGATCGCCATCGCCAGCCAGATCGGTAATCTCGACCGATGCGTCTGGAAAGGCAGCCAATATCATCGCCTCAATATCTGAACTCGCCATCGGCATCTGATCTAGCTGGCCTCTTCGATAAATTGACGCCGTGCCTCTACCATTTTGTCGGCCAGAGCGGTCCGGATAGCGGCATCATCCATCTCGACATTAGCCGAGGTCAAATCGCCGAGAAGCTTGCGAATGACATCTTCGTCACCCGCTTCTTCAAAATCAGCCGCAACAACTTCTTTCGCATATGCATCCGTTTCCTCAGGAGTGAGCCCCATTTTCTCAGCCGCCCATTGGCCGAGCAGACGATTGCGCCGCGCGGTAACCCTGAACAGCATCTCTTCATCGCGCGCAAATTTCGCTTCAAATGCTTGTTCGCGATCCTTAAAATTTGTCATGAGCTTCCCTCGAACTGTGTTGTTACAAAAATAGGCATCACCAAAGGCTACCGCAAGTGCCCAGGGACAATCAATCGGCGACTTTTACCACCAATTTGCCGATAGCGCCACGATCCGCCATTTTCTGGATGGCCTTGCCGGCATCTTCAAAAGCGAAGACTTCCGAAACACGGGGCTGAATCTTGCCCTGATCCCAGAGCTTGAACAGCCGGTCGATATGGGCACGATTGCCTTTCGGATCGCGCATTGCATAAGCGCCCCAGAATACGCCGCAGACATCGCAGGATTTGAGCAGGGTCAGATTGAGCGGCAATTTCGCAATGCCGGCCGGAAATCCGACCACCAGAAAGCGGCCTTCCCAGGCAATCGAGCGGACAGCAGGTTCGCTATAGTCGCCGCCGACAGCATCATAGATGACATCCGCGCCGCCCGGACCAACGGCTGCCTTGAACTGCGCCGCCAATGCCTTGGACTGATCCTTGTCAAACGGTGCCCGTTCGTAAATCACGGTTTCGTCAGCGCCCGCAGCTTTCGCAAAGGCCGCTTTTTCTTCAGAAGATACAGCAGCAACAACGCGCGCGCCAAAAGCCTTGCCCAGTTCGACGGCTGCGATACCGACACCACCGGAAGCACCAAGTACCAGCAGGGTTTCACCCTCCTTGATATGGCCGCGATCGACCAATGCATGGATCGAAGTGCCATAGGTCAGCAAAAGCGCCGACGCGTCTTCAAATCCGACACTGTCGGGAATTTTGAATACGCTATTCTGGTCGACTGCAACCTTCTCGACCAGACCGCCATGGCCAGTTGTCGAAGCGACGCGGTCGCCGACTTTCAGATCTTCAACGCCTTCGCCGACAGCGGCAATGACACCGGAAACCTCTCCGCCCGGCGCGAATGGCCGTGGTGGCTTGAACTGGTACATGTCCTGGATGATCAGAACGTCGGGATAGTTGATCGAGCAGGCTTTGACATCGATCAACACCTGTCCCTTGCCTGCAACCGGATCAGCAACATCGAGCATCTCCAGTGTATCCGGTCCGCCCACTTTGGTTGACATCAAAGCCTTCATATCATTCCCTTCCCTGGAATTATTTTTTTTGGATTCTATGCAGCCACCGGTTTGAGCCAGGGCTGCGCAGAATCACTCTCTATTTCGTGCCGCTCTATGGCATCGGATTTCGCCATTGTCAGGTCAATTTCATCAAGTCCCTCGACCAGGCACTGATGCCGGAAGGGATCCATCTCGAACGGAAAACGGTCCTGAAACGGCGTCGTAACGCTCATGCTTTCCATATCGATGGTGACCGGATCGGTCTTGGCCACCTCCATCAGCCGATTGATCGATTCCTGCGGCAAGGCAATGGCCAGCAAGCCATTCTTGAACGCGTTGCCGGCAAATATATCCGAAAAGCTCGGTGCGATCACGGCCTTTATGCCCATGTCATCCAGCGCCCATGCCGCATGTTCACGGCTCGATCCGCAACCGAAATTGTCACCGGCGATAAGAATCGAGGCACCGGCATATTCCGGATCGTCGAAAATATTGCCTTCCTGCGCCCGGATCGACTCAAACGCTCCTTCGCCGAGCCCTTCCCGAGAGATCGTTTTCAGCCATTTGGCCGAGATGATGACATCGGTATCGACATTTTTCTGACCGAAGGGGATAGCGCGACCTTCAACGCGATTGACAGGCTTCATTATTCTTCCTCATCGCTGCCATAATTATCGTCGGCCAGATCGTCTTCATCCTCATCAAAAACAGGCTCATTTTCGAAGCGCGTGGCCGGATTTGTTTTCGCAGCCTTGAAATCATCGTGCTTTTTCATCTGGTGCCGACCAGCGTAGATCAGCGCAGCAGCGATCGCAGCCGAACCAACGGCCGCACCAACTTTTGCGCCAGTGGACCAGTCACCTTTCTCGTCTTTCACGGCACCGCGGACAGCTTCGGTCGCATCACTTGCGGCTGATTTTGCCTTGTCTCTGGCCTTTTCGCCCAGTTCCTTGGCGGCTTGGGTAAGCTTTTCTTTATCAGTCATTTTCTAGTCCTGTTTTTGCAGTTCGCGCACATCGGTCAGCTTTCCGGTTACTGCCGCGGCCGCAGCCATGGCAGGGGACATAAGATGCGTTCTAGCACCCGGCCCCTGCCGTCCAACAAAATTGCGATTGGAAGTGGACGCACAGCGTTCGCCAGCCGGCACCTTGTCGGGATTCATGCCGAGACAGGCCGAACAACCCGGTTCGCGCCATTCGAAACCGGCGTCGGTGAATATCCGGTCGAGCCCTTCGGCTTCGGCCTGCGCTTTCACCAGTCCCGAGCCCGGCACGACAATCGCCCATTTGACATTGCCAGCCTTCTTGCGACCGTCCAATATTGAAGCAGCAGCCCGCAAATCCTCGATCCGGCTGTTAGTGCAACTGCCGATGAAGATGTTTTCAACCGATACATCGCGCAACGCCTGCCCCGCTTCGAGCCCCATATAATCCAGCGACTTGCGTGCAGCATCCTGTTTGGACGGATCGGCGAAGCTTTCCGGCGCCGGCACTATACCGTTAACCGGGACAACATCCTCCGGACTGGTGCCCCAGGTCACGGTCGGCGACACATCGGCGGCGTTGATCGTGACGCTCTTGTCAAAAGTAGCGCCTTCGTCGGTCGGAAGCGTCTTCCAATAGGCCACGGCCGCATCCCAGTCCGCGCCCTTCGGGGCCATTGGACGGCCCTTGAGATAGGCAAAGGTTTTCTCATCCGGCGCAATCAGGCCAGCCCGCGCGCCCCCCTCGATCGACATGTTGGAAACGGTCAATCGGCCCTCGATCGACATTTGTTCGAACACTTCACCGCGATACTCAATGACATGGCCGGTACCGCCCGCCGTGCCGATCACGCCGATGATGTGGAGGATCAGGTCTTTCGGGCTGATGCCGGGGCCAAGCAGGCCGTCGACGCGGATTTCCATCGATTTCGAGCGGGTCAGCTGCAGCGTCTGCGTCGCCAGCACATGCTCGACTTCGCTGGTTCCGATGCCGAAGGCCAGCGCGCCTAGAGCACCGTGCGCCGCCGTATGGCTGTCGCCGCACACCATGGTCGTGCCTGGCAGGGTGAAGCCCTGCTCCGGGCCGATAACATGGACAATACCCTGGTTGATGTCGCTGGCGCCGATATATTTGATGCCGAAGGCCGGTGCATTGGCTTCCAGTGCTTCCAGCTGCGCCGCGCTCTGCGGATCGGCGATCGGGATCTTGTTGCCCTGCGCATCGAGCCGAGCCGTAGTCGGCAGATTATGGTCGGGAACCGCCAGCGTCAGATCCGGCCGCCGGACCTTGCGGCCCGCCTTGCGCAGCCCTTCAAAGGCCTGCGGACTGGTCACCTCGTGCACCAGATGCCGGTCGATATAGATTAGCGCCGTGCCGTCGTCACGCTGGTCCACAACATGGGCGTCCCAGATTTTCTCGTAGAGGGTTCTTGCTTTGGTCATAAGTTCCTGTTTTCCCGATATGGGGTTTCGTTTAACCAGATCAATTGTCCGCGCAAGTCAGAACTGGCTTCAAAAGCTTGTCGATAGCGCCTATCTTCGCTCTATGAGCATTTTTGCGATCCTGGCCACTATCATTGCTTCTGTCATCGCGATGGAATGTATCGCCTGGGCAAGTCATAAATATATCATGCACGGCTTCGGCTGGGGCTGGCACCGCGACCATCACGAGCCGCATGACAAGGCACTGGAAAAAAATGATCTTTACGGCATCGCCGGCGCGGTGATGAGCATCTCGATGTTCGCCGTCGGCAGCCCGCTGATCATGGGCGCCAGCTATTGGGAGCCGGGCACATGGGTCGGGCTGGGCATATTATTCTACGGCATCATCTACACATTGGTCCACGACGGCCTGGTGCATCAGCGCTACTTTAAATATGTTCCCAAGCGCGGCTATGCCAAACGGCTGGTGCAGGCGCACAAGCTGCACCATGCGACAATAGGCAAGGAAGGCGGGGTTAGTTTCGGCTTTGTCTTCGCCCGCGATCCGGCGAAGCTGAAGGCCGAGTTGAAGAGGCAGCGGGAAGCCGGCGTTGCGGTGGTCCGGGATGCCGTCGGCTAGTTTCGGCTGGCTCTGATCGACACCCAGCTGGTCAGTCCGATACCGGCAAAGATGATCAGCCCTCCGATCAGCAGTCGCGTCGTCAATATTTCGCCCAGCAATAATACCCCTCCGATCGCGGCAATGGCCGGAACGGACAATTGCGACACTGCGGCGCTGGTGATCGATATCCGGGCCAGCATATTATACCACAGGACATAACCCAGAGCCGACGTCACGCCGCCCGAAATCACCGCCATGATGACACCCGGCCAGGTGAATATG